>JACXTT010001509.1_pt1 | contig 38617 bp, 47 predicted proteins | sample 9270951 | NCBI WGS metagenome assembly JACXTT01 (sample SAMN15532306, study PRJNA645909) | rock metagenome | isolation source: weathered quartz diorite | place: Puerto Rico | collected 2017-06-21
ACCTTCGGTTACGTTGGCGCGCTTCGTATAGTCTTGATAAGCCGGGATCGCAACAGCGGCCAGAATGCCGATAATTGCCACCACGATCATCAATTCGATCAGGGTGAAACCTTGTTGAATTTTTTTCATTATTGCTCCAATTGGAAGTGGGACTAGTTAAGGATTCAAAACAAACGCATCGCGAGGCGTTCCCCCCAGTAAACGCAAGGTGCATGCCACAAATCTGCTTTTTGATTTTATTTTCAATAATTTACATGTCGGTGACGCCGTTATCGCCCAGCGTGCATGAGAAGTCGCTGCAAGTGCATGAATCCATAGACAATAGCCCCTTTGACGGGGAAACGCTGAATTCGCCGGTGACACGGGGATTTCCCTAGCGCGGCGGGCCTCGCCCGAGTTGTTTCCGCAAGAACCGCCGCTACCCTGGTGCACCCCACTCTCCGGCGCAGGCAGGTACTGACTGTTTTCGTCATGCCGAGAGCGGTAAAGCCCAGCCGCGCACTTCTGATTCCGCGGGAGATGCATTAGAGTTCGCCTCTGAAAAAATGCCGCTTGGCCGGCACATTCACTACCCTCGATCGGAATTCAAAAATTGAACCGCACCTTCGCACGCAGGTTAATCGAACAGCCTGACGAACACACAACCAAAGAACTTTTTGCCGGCCCCATCGAGGGCGTGTTCTGGGTGGACTGGCGCGAGGCGGATGACGACATCATCCGCATGGCCGGTGACTGCCTCGGCAGCGGTGCGATGGCGCCCGAATGGATAGACGGCAAATTGCATATCCGTTATCGGGAAACGCTGACGCCGGTGCCGCTGGCCTTCAAGCCCGGGGAGCAGGACATTACCTTGCTGACTTTAAATAGCCTGCTGGCGCCGGAATTCGAGATCCGCTGCATCAAGGCGTCCGACGGCGGCGACACGCTGGCCTTCATGGTGCTGGATGGCCCGGCGTGGGCCGCGCTGGAGACCATCTTCGGCGCGCGTGTGGACCAAGCATTTGCGCGCATCACCACGGAGTCGCCGTTCTTCGCGCATGCTGAGACACCTCCGGCACCCGTATTTTCGTCGGCAACTCCGCCGGCGGATGTCGCCACCCTGCGCCGCACCGAGGCCAGCGACCGCCTCAAGGAAGGCTTGCGCCACACCAAGTTAAAGCAGCACGGCGAAGCCATCGCCATCTTTGACGAGATCGACCGGCGCTACGGTCAGGACAGCGATGCGGGCATGCACCTCTACGTGGTCAGCGCGCTGGTCGGCAAGGGCGACGATCTCTATGCGCTGAAAAAGCACGCGGAGGCCATCGCGGCCTACGAAGCGGCTTACCTGCGCTTCGGCAAGAGTCAGAGCCACCTGGTTCGCGAGCTGGTGGCCGCGGGTCTCTTTCAACAAGGACCGTGCTGGGAGGCGCTGGGAAAACCCGAGGAGAAGATTGCCGCCATAGACCGGCTCTGTGCGCGCTTCAGCGAGGATAGCTCGCGCGACATCCATCAAACACTGGTTAGCGCCTTGCGCAACAAGGCCATCGCGCTGGGCAAGCTGAACCGTATCGACGAACAAATCGCCACTTACGAGGAGACGGTGCGCCGCTTCGGCGAGAACGATGCGCCCGCCATTCGCGCCGAAGTGGGCCTGGCGCTCAACGGTGCGGGTTACTGCCGCATGATGCAGGCCAAGCAAGCGTGGGCCGACGCCGGCGCGCGCACCGCACTGCTGCGCCAGGCGACCACGGAACTGCGCGGCGCACTCGAGCGCTGCGAGGAGCGATGGAAAGTGATGGTCCTGGGCAACCTCGGCTACGCCTTGTTTTTATCCGGCGACGAGCTGGGCGCGGTGCGGGAAACGCAGGAGTGCCTTCGCCTAGGCGGTATTGACGCGCTGCAAGGGCAGCGGTCGGATGCGGCCGCGCATCGGATAGCAGAGCGCGATGCGGATTACGAGGACATGCTGAAACGGATTTGGGGGAAATTGCAGTCCGGCGGGGCTTAACCATCGGGCGCAGATTCGCCGGATTTTTTTACGCGGAAAATCGCGTTGGGCCCTATTTACCTCAGTGATCCAATTAATTTTCTGCTACGTGAATGTTACGTGAAGCAACATTACAGCGTCGTTTACGACAAATTATTTGTCGCAATTGAAAGAATGTTTCTGCGCCAATTTTCATAGACAAATTTCGCGACACGCAGTTGGTCACACGCCGCCGATTTGGGCCTAAAATCCGCAAACCCAAAAACGCAAAGGCCGGATGACCATGCAAAAAATTTCAGCCCTCCTCGTTGTCGCGGCGATGTTCGGCACGACAGGATGCTGCGCGCAAGCGGCTGCCGCAGAGCGAGCCACGCTGCCCATCCCGCCGTCCGGCGTCATCGGCGTAACGGAGGCCATGTTGTCGCCGGATTTTTGGATCGCGCGGGCCGCCACGCCCGACAAATTGCTGATGACGCGCCAGCAGATCGAGGCGCTGAATAGCAAGACCCTGGCCAAGGACACGATGATGCACGACCTCAGCAAGGTCGCAGCCAGCGTGTCGCGCGAACAGGTGCAGGCCTGGCTGAAGGAGTCCGCGGAGCCGCCGAAAGCAACGCTGGTGGATGCAACAGGAAACACCATCTCTAAGGCCGCGTTGGATGCTGTCCTGACCAATATGAGCGCCGATAGCATTCCGGCCAGCCAGGCCACTCGCTACGGCCTGAGCGTACGGCGTGCGCAAATGCGCCTCTTTCCCACCACCTTGAAAGCCTTCCCCTCCAAGGAACTGCTGGACTTCGAGAGCTTCCAAGGCGGCACCTTGTTTCCGGGCGAGGCGGTGATCATCGCCCACACCAGCGCTGACGGCCAATGGTTGTTCGTGATATGCATGCACGATCTGGGCTGGGTGGCGCGCACCGATATTGCCGAAGGTAGCGCCCAGCAGGTGTTTGGCTACGTCAACCGGCAACCCTTTCGCGTCGTAACCGGCGACCGGGTGCACACGGTATTCACGCCCGAGACGCCTGAGGTTTCGGAACTGACGCTGGACATGGGCACGCGCGTACCGCTGACCAAGCTGCCCGAGGATCAGCCGGTGAACGGCCAGGGACCTTATGTGTCCTGGACGCTGGAACTGCCGGTGCGGCGCGAGGACGGGTCGCTGGCCTTCAAGCCGGCGCTGCTGCAAAAAATCAAGGACACCGCGCCCACTTATTTACCGCTGACGCGCGCCAACATCATCCGCCAGTCGTTCAAGTTTCTGGGCGAGCGCTACGGCTGGGGCCATCTGTACAACGCCCGGGATTGCAGCGGCTTCACCAGCGATGTGTACAGCAGCATGGGGATTTTCATGCCGCCGAATGCCAACGGCCAGGGGCGCGGCCCGGCGTTCCGGCACCGTCTGTTCACCGCGCAGGATTCCCACCAGGCCCGCGTGCAGGCGCTGCGCGACGCGCAGATTGGCGATCTGGTGGTGGTGCCCGGCCACGTGCTGATGATTTTGGGCCATGTGAACGGCGAGCCCTATGTCATACAGGACGTGCCCTACGCCGTTTTTTACGATGCTACCGGCAAACTCCGCAAAACCAAGGTGAACGGAGTTTCAGTGACGCCCTTGCTGCCGCTGATGGCGGACGATAAGCAGTCGTATGCGGATGCGATGACTAGCCTGGTGCACGTTACGGCTCCGCTGGAAAATTAAGGGACCAAGGTCGGCTACTTGTGGAAATAGTCGACCCTGACCCCTTCAGTTAGATACTGATAATTGTCGCTCTCAACGCCCGGTAATCACGCACTCCAGTACGTCGAATGAGGCTTTCGCGGGCTTGCTGTCAGTGCACAGGTTATTGGTCCCCTTTTGCGTCACCGACCAAAGATGGGGCCCGACCAAAGGAGGGCCGGATAGTGCCGTCATGATGCCGGTGGCGCTGGTACTGGCGGTGACCGCGACCAGTTTATTGTCCAGGGAATAACGCATGGTCCCCGTGCAATTTGTGCACGTCACCGTCGATTTGGCGAATTCGGTCTGCTTGCTATTGTCATAATCGGTGCACACCTTGGGGGCCGTCTTGATCACCGGGGTAGGCGTAACGGTAGACGGCTGAAGCGAAAAACTCTGCGTGGACGACTGGCATTTTTGGGGAGTCGTCTGCGAAAAGCTGATGTTGACGGTTCCTGGCACTGCCGGCAAGGATCCTGGGAACGGGGACGGGCCGGAATAATATGGTGCTCCGTTCACGGAGATATTCAAAGTGTTACCGATATCGCCATTGATCAGGAATCCACCGTTGCTACCGGTGCATAGATTCGGGGGATAAGAAGCCGAGAGCGTTGGTGGAGATGGCGGTATACAGGGCAGGCCGGTACAGAAGCTCCACAAATCCTGAAAATAGACATCTTGGGGGAGAGACGGATCAGATATGTCCTTTATAAACAGTCCCGTTCCTACATAGCCCTTTGTGTCGATCGAAAAACCGACTGCGGCATATCTGGCCTTACCGCCAAAATCCGTTTTCTGCGTCCAGAAATCCGCCGACGGGTTGTACTCCCAGAACGCGGCGGTCGTTGCCGCTACGTTGTCTTTAATAAATCCGGTGCCGACGTAGCCACTAGGCCCGACAGAAAACGCAACAGCATCCTGCGTGGGGCCGCCGGGGAAATCGCCCCGTTGCTTCCAATTGCCATTTTCAAGAGACCAAATATCCTGAAGCACCTCGTTTGGCAACAGGTTACCGTTGACGCCGAGGCCCACAAACCCAACGTCATTCACGGAGAAGGCGATTCCATCCGATCTACCGTTGCCGGGAAAGGACGGCGCCGGGTCCCATGAATCGAGCGCGGGGTTGTAGGCCCAGAAATCGGTCAGATAATCGCCCCCGGAGGCCGTTGGCGGGAGGCTTATGCCCAGCCCCATGAACGCTTTGCCATTGGCGACAAAGGCTACAGCGCGATCTCTGGCTTTGCCCGGAAAATCCTTCTGCTGGTGCCAAGCATTCGAAAAGGGATCGTACATAAAAACTTGCATGGTCGAAACTTGATCCGCGATCACGATGTAGCCGTATCCATTCAAAGAGAATCCGACCCCGCCTGCCACACCATTCTTGACCGGCACATCAGCTTTTCTTGTCCAGGCATTTGTCGCGGGGTCGTATTCCCATAGGTCGCTGAAGATGCCCGGGGTTTTGGTTGAGGAGTAGCCTCCGGCAACGTAGCCTTTGCCATTCATGGAAAAGGCTATGGCGGCATCGCGTGCACCACCCGGCAGATCCGCCTTTTGCTGCCAAGTATTGGCTATGCACTCGTCCGCCGCGGAGGGGCCGGCCTGGCATATAACCGCCAACATACAAAAGGGAAGAAGGAAACGCATCAAAGGCAGAGGCAAACGCATGGTGAACTCCCGGGTTGTGAAGCCATGGTGAAAGGAAGACCGGACTTTTCCGGATTCCTCAAGGCTCACGCTGCCCCTTCTCAGCGCGTTGCTCCGCAAGGCGGACTCGTGCGATGCCGGTCTCTCTTTCGCCGTAAATATCGACATGCAGTGAACAGTTACCCCGTTCGGGAAACCATTCGAAAAACGGATCGATGCGGCACAAATCCTCGCGCCAAGGAGACTCGAATCTCGAAACGAATACTTGCCGTTGCGCAATGATTATTGCAAGCGGTTATAGCCAGGTACATCCCTCGATCAAGGGAGACGGCGCAGTCGCGCCGGCGCCTTTTATTTGCGAGCCCGACCTTTTTCGGAATAATCGACCCTGGCCCCTTCTATTCACCTTTGACCCTAAACACCAATCTATGGCTTTGGCGTCAATTGTTTACCCAAATGTACGAGCGATTCCTCAAGCTCTTCAAGAGCAGCGCATCCAAAATTACCGTTCCACTTCTGCAGGGCCCGTTTCACGGCGTCCGCGACAGCCCCGGAGTGCAATAGCTCGGCAAAACGCATCACCGCAAATTCATCAGCAATGCTCTCCGAGATGCAGACACCCGAAGCGTTTTCTATTTCCCCGAACCGCTCGTTGGTCTGCCAATCATCTAACCCCGACTCTGACCAGATGTGCAATTTCTCTCCATCTGACCAGATATAAGTCTCGCCTCGCGTGTATGACATCTATGACCTCATTTTTTGCTAACACCGGCAACTATCAAGATTAAAGAGTGGCTAATAAAAAGCCCGCGTATTCGCGGGCTTTTTGAACGACTATAGATTCCGGCTTCCGTCCTAAAGAGATTGCTTTCGGTCACCGGAATGACAGCAAATTAAAACGGAATATCGTCATCCATATCATCAAACTTAGCCGCCCCGCCCTTCGCCCCACCTGAAGGTTTGGAGGACGAGCCGCCGCTGGGCGGTCCGCCGGAGGAGCGTTCGTAATCGCGCCCACCGCCGCCGCCACCGTCACCACCCCCCATGCCCTGGCGCGAGCCCAGCATTTGCATCGCGTCGGCGATGACTTCGGTGGTGTATTTGTCGGCGCCGTCCTTGTCCTGCCACTTGCGGGTGCGCAATTTGCCCTCAACATATACCTGAGAGCCCTTTTTGAGGTATTCCCCCGCAATTTCCGCGAGCTTGCCGAAAAAGGCCACGCGGTGCCATTCGGTTTGTTCCTGCTTTTCGCCGTTTTTGTCTTTCCAGGTGGAGGTGGTGGCGATGGAAATATTGGTGATCGCACCACCATCGGGCATGTAACGCGTTTCCGGGTCACGGCCGAGGTTACCTACGAGGATGACTTTATTGACGGATGCCATAGACTTTCCCTTCCTAAATGCACGTTTGAGTTGGGGGGGAGGCACTGCCGCCCCCCACGTACGGCCTTGCGCCGCACCTATATTGTGCTTGAAAAAACAGGTGCGTGGGGAACCCTGAAAGTTGTAAAATATCCGGTTCCCGTTTGCTCTTGATTCCAGCTCCCCGGCCACCACCCAACACCGAGACGAAACAGTCACTTACATGGACTTTATCCGTATCCGCGGCGCCCGCACCCACAATCTCAAGAACATTAATCTGGACCTGCCGCGCCACTCGCTGGTGGTGATTACCGGCTTGTCCGGGTCGGGCAAATCCTCGCTGGCCTTTGATACCTTGTACGCAGAAGGGCAGCGGCGCTATGTGGAATCGCTCTCGGCCTACGCGCGCCAGTTTTTGCAGCTGATGGAAAAGCCGGACGTGGACCTGATCGAAGGCCTGTCCCCCGCGATCTCGATCGAGCAAAAAGCCACTTCGCACAACCCGCGCTCCACCGTGGGCACGGTGACGGAAATTCACGACTACCTGCGCCTGCTGTTCGCGCGCGTGGGCACGCCCAACTGCCCCGACCACAATCTGCCGCTGGAGGCGCAAACCGTCTCGCAAATGGTGGACGGCGTGCTGGCCATGCCGGCCAACGCCAAGCTGATGCTGCTGGCCCCGGTGGTGGTGAACCGCAAGGGCGAGCATGTGGAAATGATCGAGGAATTCCGCTCGCAGGGCTTCGTGCGCCTGCGTGTGGACGGCAAGGTGATCGAGATCGACGCCTTCCCCAAGCTGGACAAGCAAAAGAAACACACGATTGAAATCGTTGTCGACCGGCTGAAGCTCGCCGACGACAAGGAAGGCGCACAAGCCCTCAAGCAGCGCATTGCCGAATCGTTTGAAACGGCGCTGCGCGTGGGCGACGGCAAAGCCATCGCCGCCAATATGGACAGCAACAAGGAAACGCTGTTTTCGTCCAAGTTCTCCTGCCCGATGTGCGATTTCTCGCTGCCGGAAATGGAGCCGCGCCTCTTTTCCTTCAATAACCCCATGGGCGCCTGCCCGGCCTGCGACGGCCTGGGACAAATTACCTTCTTCGACCCCAAGCGCATCCTCGCTTATCCCGGCTTGTCATTGGCCGGCGGCGCCATCAAGGGCTGGGACCGGCGCAACCAGTTTTACTTCCAGATGCTGATCGGTCTCGCGGCCCACTTCAAATTCGATATCGACCGGCCCTTCGACAAGCTGCCGGAAGAGGCCCAGCAGGTCATCCTGTACGGCTCGGGCAAAGACAAGATTGCCTTCCGCTATCCGGGGGAGCGCGGCAAGCCCATCATCCGCGAAGAAACCTTCGAGGGCATCGTGCCCAATCTGGAGCGGCGCTACAACGAAACCGATTCCATGGCGGTACGCGAGGAATTGGCCAAGTACATTTCCACCAAGGCCTGCCCCGATTGCGAGGGCACGCGCCTGCGGCGCGAGGCTCGGCACGTGAAAGTGTCGGGCCAGACCCTGCACGCCATCTCGGCCATGCCGCTGAAAGACGCGCAACTCTGGTTCGACAGCGTAAAACTCACGCCGCAAAAAGCCGCCATCGCCGACAAGATCGTCAAGGAAATCTCGGCGCGCCTTACGTTTCTGAATAACGTGGGCCTCGATTATCTTTCCCTGGTGCGCTCGGCCGACACGCTCTCGGGCGGCGAGGCGCAGCGCATCCGTCTGGCTTCGCAAATCGGCTCGGGATTGACCGGCGTGATGTACGTGCTGGACGAGCCCTCCATCGGCCTGCATCAGCGCGACAACAGCCGCCTGCTGCAAACGCTGAAGCGCCTGCGCGACCTGGGCAACTCTGTGATCGTGGTGGAGCACGACGAAGACGCCATCAACACGGCAGACTACGTGGTCGATATGGGCCCGGGTGCGGGCGAACACGGCGGTCAGGTGGTGGCACAGGGCACGCCGGCGGAAATCAAACGTTCCTCGCAGTCGCTCACCGGGCAATACCTCTCCGGCAAAAAGAGCATCACGGTTCCCAAAAAGCGCCGCAAGCCCGATAGCAAGAAGCACCTGGTCATCAAGGGTGCCAGCGGCAACAATCTGAAAAAGGTGCAGCTGGAGCTGCCGGTGGGCGGCCTGGTGTGCATTACGGGCGTATCGGGCTCGGGCAAGTCCACGCTGATCAACGACACCTTGTATAAGGCGGTGGCGCATCATATTTATGCTTCCACCGATGAGCCGGCGCCGTTTGAGTCCATCGAGGGCCTGGATCATTTCGACAAGGTCATCAACGTCGATCAGTCGCCCATCGGCCGCACGCCGCGTTCCAACCCGGCCACGTACACGGGTCTCTTCACCCCGATCCGGGATCTATTTTCCTCGGTGCCCGAATCGCGCGCGCGCGGTTACGGGCCGGGCCGCTTCTCATTCAACGTCAAAGGCGGGCGCTGCGAAGCCTGCCAGGGTGATGGCGTCATCAAGGTGGAAATGCACTTTTTGCCGGACGTATACGTGCCCTGCGACGTCTGCCACGGCAAGCGTTACAACCGCGAAACCCTGGAAGTGCACTACAAGGGCAAGAACATCACCGAAGTGCTGGGCATGACGGTGGAAGCGGCTTACGAATTCTTTAAGCCGGTGCCGGTGGTGGCGCGTAAACTGCAAACCCTGCTGGAAGTGGGCCTGGGCTACATCCGCCTGGGTCAAAGCGCCACTACACTTTCCGGCGGCGAAGCGCAGCGCGTGAAACTCTCTCTGGAATTATCCAAGCGCGATACCGGCCGTACCCTGTTCATTCTGGACGAGCCCACTACCGGCTTGCATTTCCACGATATCGACTTGCTGCTGAAGGTGCTGCACCGCCTGCGCGACCACGGCAACACCGTGGTGGTGATCGAACACAATCTCGATGTCATCAAGACGGCGGACTGGGTGGTTGACCTCGGCCCCGAAGGCGGTGACGGCGGCGGTGAAATTATTGCCACCGGCACACCGGAAGATATCGCCGAAAACAAACGTAGCTTCACCGGCGCCTATCTCGCCCCCATGCTGGGAGTGAGCCGCAAGCGCGCCGCAGGGGCGGAATAGCGATGGCGCCGCGCGAACTGTTGGTGGAAAGCTTCCGGGCGGCACTCACCGCTGCCGATCCTTTGCAGATTGTTCCGGAGCATCTGCCCTCGCCCCCCAAGGGAAAGACCATCGTGGTCGGCGCCGGCAAGGCTGCGGCCTCCATGGCCAAGGCGGTGGAACAACACTGGCCCTCTGATAAACCCTTGCAAGGCATGGTCATCACCCGCTACGCGCACGGCTACAGCGGTGCACAGGCGCTCACGCGCATACGCGTGGTCGAAGCCGGCCACCCGGTGCCGGATGCCGCCGGCGAATCCGCCGCCAAGGAACTGCTGGCGCTGGTGCGCTCGGCCGAGCCGGACGATCTGGTGCTGGTGCTGGTTTCCGGCGGCGGCTCCAGCTTGATGTCGCTGCCGGCCGAAGAAGTTTCCATGGGTGAGTTGCGTGCGGTAACGCAGGCCCTGCTGGCCAGCGGCGCGCCTATCCAGGAAATGAACGTGGTGCGCAAACACTTATCCGCCGTGCAGGGCGGGCAGCTGGCGGCGGCCTCGCAGGCACCGGTGCATGCGCTGATTATTTCGGACGTCACCGGCGACGACCCGACCTCGATTGCCTCCGGCCCGACCGCTCCCGACCCTTCGACCTTTCAGGACGCGCTGGATATTCTCAACAACTACCGCATCTCGCCGCCCATCGCGGTGGCGCGGCGCCTGTCCAACGGCGCACGCGGTGCCATCGCCGAAACGCTGAAGCCGGGTGACCCCGTGTTCGGGCGTGTGCACAACAAGGTGATCGCCACCGCGCACAAGAGCCTTTGCATGGCGGCGGCGTTTTTCCAGCAGCACGGTGTTACGCCCATGGTGCTGGGCGATAGCGTGACGGGGGAAGCGCGCGAAGTCGCCAAGGTGTACGCGGCGCTGGCACGGCAGATTCACGAACATCACCATCCGCTGAAGCCGCCGGTAGCGCTGATTTCCGGCGGGGAATGCACCGTTACGCTGCGCGATGCGACCGGCCGCGGGGGACGTTGCAGCGAATTCCTATTGTCGCTGGCGGTGGAACTGAACGGCCTGGACGGCGTGCATGCGCTGGCCTGCGACACCGACGGCATCGACGGCAGCGAAGAAAATGCCGGCGCCTATCTTTCGGCGGACGCGCTGGCGCGTGCGCGCGCCGTCAATGTCGATGCCAAGGCGCTCCTGGCGCGCAACGACGCGTTCGGCTTTTTCGGTGCGCTGGAAGACCTGATCGTCACCGGGCCCACGCGCACCAACGTCAACGACTACCGCGTCATCCTCATTTCCTGAGCGTCGGACCGCCGCTGCCGGAACAACACGGCGTGGCACGGTATGGCCGATGGCGCTGCGAATCATGCAGTGATTTCACAGCGTCGCAATGACGTTATGAATAGTGGAATCACCTAGACAAAGTCCTCCTTGCACACGGAGAAGTGTGCAACAATTGACTCGCGTCCCCTAGACCAAATTTTGGCCTGCGCTAAACCTTGACTATAGCCATGTCCCGAGTTTCCAACCCGGCGCGCACTGCCGGGCATGCCCGCTCCGACGGAACGTTTTTGTCGCGGCCGATCTCGCGCCGCCTGGCATGGCTGGCGGTGGTGTTGCTGCTGGTGAACTGGATGATCGCCGCCGCCTTCCTGACCTATATGCAGAACCAGGAACAGGAGCGCGCCGACAAGCGCCTGAGCGACACCATCACCATCGCCAAGACGCAGATCGAAGCCGAGTTATCGCCGGTCTATACCGCCCTGGACGCAACGGCGAATTGGCTGGGCAGGGATGCCTTGCCGGCAAACCGCGGCCCGGATGCCAACGAGCTTGCGCGCATACGTGAGCGCCTCGCCGGCCTGTCGGTGGCCATGCCGCAAGGCACCGCACTGGGCGTGGCCGACGCCGAGGGCAAGCTGCTGACTTCAGTGCCGGCTGCGGAAGGAACCATCAATCTCGCCAAGAGTGCTTATTTCCGCGAACTGGCAGCCTCAGCCACCACGCGCGCGGTGCTGGGCGCGCCCAGAGTCGGCCGGCTGGCCCCCGGCATGCGCATGCCGTTTGCGATGCGCGTGAACCGCGCCGACGGCAGCTTTGCCGGCGTGGTGTTCGCCAGCATTGCCTATTCGCATCTCTCCAACGCGATCGAGCAGTTATCGGCGCTCTCGCAGTCCTGCGTATTGCTGAGAAGCAAGGCGGGTGAAGCCATCGTGCAGGTTGGTTACGACGAATGCGCCGCTACGCCGGCCATCGCCAACGTCGGCACCGGCGGCGGTGGTGGTGCGGGCCGCGCCGAACTGTTTCCACCGGCCCTGGTCAGCGACGGTGCGCGCGGCTATTTCCTGACCACTCAATCATTGACCATAGGCTCGCATCTGCCGCTGGAAGTCGTCGTATTTTCCAGCGAGGAGCGCGCGATGGCGGGCTACCACGCCATCCGCATGCGGGTGGCGCTGGTGTCGCTCACCTTCGCCGCGGTGGTGCTGGGTTTCGCGCTGATGCTGGGCCGCGAATTCCGCCGGCGCGAGGGCGTCGAAACCGAACTGAAGCAGCGCGAGTCCAGCCTGGATGCGCAGCGCCTCGACCTGGTTGAAGCGCAGAGCATCGCAAGATTAGGCAGCTGGACTTACGATGTAGCGACAGACCTCATCATGCCTTCGGCCGAATATCTGAAAATTTTCGGCCTGACGATGGACGATTTCCCCCTCACCATGCACGCCTGGCTGGAGCGCTTTGTGGAGCCGGTCAGCATGGACGAGGCCCGCCAGAATGTGCAGCGCCTGTCGCAGGCGCTGCCCTACGAGGGCACGCGGCGCATCCTGCAACCCGGCGGCGCGGTTCGCTACGTGCAGTTCAAGGCGGTGCCGTTTTTCGATGCCGACGGCAAGCACATCGGCCATCGCGGCGTGGTGCGCGACATCACCGAGGAGAAGCGTTCGCAGGAAACCCTGGCGCAGCGCACCATGGAACTGGAAACGGCCAAGCGCATCGGCGGCCTGGGTGCCTGGCAGTGGAATACCGAAACCGATCAACTGACCGTCGATGAATCGACCCTGCAGATTTATGATGTGGAACGGGGTGACGCGCCCGCGTCCCTGCTGGCCTGGGGCATTCGTTTTTCCGATCCCGAGGATCTGGAAAAGTACCGGGAGGCGTACGAAAACAAATTCTACGGCCAGCCCCTGGACGCCGTGCGGCGCATCCACAGCGGCAAGCAACTCGAGAAATGGATCCATACACTGGGCAACCCGATCTTCGACCCCAACGGGAAATTGATCGGCTACCAGGGCGTCAGCCGCGACATCACCCGGCAGAAAATGGCCGAGCACCAACTGGCCGAAAGCGAACAAAAATATCGTCTTATCACCGAGAACATGCGCGACATCGTGGCGATTTACGATGTTGATAGCGCCCTCATTTTCGCCACCCCCTCGCTGACCGGCACACTGGGCTACGGCGTTGAAGAGTCGATCGGCCGCAAGGCGCTGGCTGCCATTCACCGCAACGATTACGCGCACGTGCGCGCGGCCCTGCGCGCCATGACCGCCGGCGCCACCGAGGCGGCCAACGTCTGGTTCCGTTACCCGCACGCGGCCGGCCACTGGGTGTGGCTGGAATCGGTGGTGGTGCCGTTCTACGACGAGAAGAGCGGCACCCGCCGCTATCAGGCCACCACCCGGGAAATCACATTGCGCAAACAGGCCGAGCTGGCGCTGCGCGCCTCGGAGGAACGTTTCCGCAGCCTGACCGAATTGTCTTCAGATTGGTACTGGGAGCAGGACGCGCAGCATCGTTTTACCTTTATGTCGCGCGACGTGTTTCGGTGGACGACGAAGGCACGCGAAGAAGTGCTGGGCAAGACCCGCTGGGAATATCACCCTAACGCACTCACCGCCGAAGAATGGGTAGCGCACCGCGCCGATCTGGATGCCAGGAAGCCCTTCTACAATCTGATCAGCAAAGTGGTCGATGCGGACGGCAAGATCATCGGCTATTCCTCGCTGAGCGGCCAGCCGATATTCGGCGAAAACGGAGAGTTCGTCGGTTATCGCGGCACCGGCCAGGATATCAGCGCGCGCAAATTCGCTGAGGACGCGCTGGCCCGCCGCACCCGCGAACTGGCGCTATCCAACCGCTGGCTGGAAGAGGAAGCGCGCGAACGCCAGTTGCTGGAAAAGAATTTCCTGATGGCCATCGAAATGGAACTGGCGCAGGTGGGACTGGAGCTGCACGACGACCTGGGCCAGGATCTGACCGGTATCGCGCTCCTGACCAAGACCCTGGAGCGGCGCCTGGCCGAGGCCGGCATCGCCGCCAGCGCCGACGCCGCGCGCATCTCGGGCCTCGCCAACCGCGCCATCCAGCACACGCGCATGATCTCGCACGGACTGTCGCCCTACATCTGGGGTTCGGAGGGCCTGGTAGCAGCGCTCGGCCAACTGGCCGGCGATATCGACAGCCTGGGCGAAGTCGATTGCGAGGCCTCTCTCGACAAGGACATCAAGATCACCGAGGAAGTGGTGGCGCGCAATCTTTACCGGATCGCGCAGGAGTCGGTCAACAACGCGCTCAAGCACGGGCGTGCCAAGCGCATTTCCATCACCCTCAGCCAGCGCGCCCGCAACATTATCCTGAGCGTGGTTGACGACGGTATCGGCCACGCCGAGCGCGCCCCCGACGGCAATGCCGAAATCAAGTTCCACAGCATCCGCCATCGCGCCAATTCGATCAACGCCAAATTAAGTATTCGCCGCGGCCGCCGCGGCGGCACCGTTGTGCGAGTAACCTGCTCGCAAAAAATGTTGGAATCCCCTGTTACCCTGCCCTTACTGGAGAACGCGTAATGAAATCGAAGATCATGGTGGTCGACGACCACACCATCGTCGTGCACGGCCTGTCGCAACTCATCAACAACGAGCCGGACCTGGAGGTATCAACGCACGCCGAGTCCGCCGAGAAGGCGATGGAAATGCTGTCGGGACCGGACCTGCCCAATATGGTGATTACCGACATCTCGCTGCCGGGCCTGTCCGGTCTGGAGCTGACCAAGAAGCTGCAGGCCTCGCATCCGACGCTGCCGGTGCTGGTGCTGTCGATGCACGATGAAATGGTGCACGGCGAACGCGCCTTCCGCGCCGGCGCCCGTGGCTATCTGACCAAGCAGGAGGCCACCGAGAAGGTCATCGTCGCCATCCGCAAGGTGCTGGCCGGCGACGTTTATCTCAGCGACCGCATGCAGGCGGTGCTATTGCAAAAGGTCAGCGGCACGCAGAAAAACACCATGGTATCGGTGCTTTCTCACCTCACCGACCGCGAGTTTGAAATCTTCCGCTTGATCGGCCTCGGCATGGGCTCCAGCGAAATCGCCACCAAGCTCTCGCGCAGCGTGAAGACCATCGAAGCGCACCGCGCCAACCTGAAGCAGAAGCTGGGGTTGCGCAACGCCATCGAGCTGAACCGGTTTGCGGCGAACTGGGCGGATCGGGAGCGGGTTTGATGCCGATGGGCCACGCGCTGCAAATTCGCGGTAGGCGTGAATGCTGCGAAGAGGCCCGCAAATGAGCCTAGACGGAGGCCTCAAATTCACCCGCGCGGCCGCAGTCATGTTGTTGATTGGCGCGGCTTCACTTTGCGCATCGGCATCCGACGAATCGTATGAGCTGACCGGCACCGTCATCGACGCAAATTCCGGCAAACCCATAGAGGGCGCTTACGTTCTCGTCGTATACAAGAATGGGGGAGGCTCATTTGGCGGTCACAGCAGCAGCTGGTGCGTCGGTAGCCGCGGCATGGTCACCAAAGCGGACGGCAAGTATCGCTTTCCGGTGGCCTATCCCGGCGCCTCGTTCGTTGACCCGCCAACCGCGATTAAAGCAGACTACCAGTTCATTCAATACGATTGGCTGAACGCGTCGAAGCAACAGACAGACCGCAAGCTGTGGTTTACGGACCAGAATGTCAAGCTGGCCCCTCAGGATGTAACGAAGCCGAATCTTCATTTTCAGCGTGAATTCAGTTGCGCGCGCGCGGCAAGCAAGCAAGATACGGCGGCATTCAGCGAGTTCCTGCGCATCGAATTTGCGGAATTCGAGGAGTACGGGCGATCCGCATCGGAGTTGAACGGCCTTTGGCAGGCAATAAAGGATACCAAGGTTCCATTCAACCTGGACGCCCCGTATCCGCCCACGCCGCAAAATTTGGCGGCGCGCAAGGTCGAGATGGAAGATCGCGAATACGAATTACGGGTGGCGGAAGCGCAGAAAAAAAGAAAGGACGCTGAAGCCTCTCTTGGCTTTGTCAACGCAGGCAACTTTGGCTACTCAACGGAAGCGCGCGATGCCAAAGGAAAACTTCTCCCGACTCCTCAGAGTTTAGAACTCAATTGCGCGGAGTTTGGGCCAGCAGAACTAAATGAAAAGTTCGCTTCCCGGATGAAAAAGGCTGGCCTGCTGGTTCCGGTCAAGCCAAATTCGTGGCATACAAAAGTTCCAAACGGCTCTTGCGTTCGCTCGACAGATTGGCCGTTGGCGTTCGAATTCATCACGGAGCTGCGCAACGATTATCTCGATCAGTTCCCCACAAGATTTAGACGCTATCCGCTGCGTCCCGGTTCATCGAAAAACGATGTCCAAAGACAGGCTTTCACACGCGCAATCATCGAGAACGATACGGCAGTCGTTAAGAATGTACTGAAGGCGGGTCTTGATCCCAATAGTCCGATCGACCCGCAAGTTCGCGATTTGCCGCGAGTGGCACCGATCCTGGTAGCGGCGACAATGGGGCGTGCTGAAATCGTGAAATTGCTGGTGGCGGCTGGGGCGAATGTCAATAGCACGACCGACACCGGTAACCTGATCGCAAATACTCCGCTCATGGTGAACGCAAATACCTTCGGCAAGGTGAACGCGCCCGCCAGGCTGGAGATTGCGGCGGCGCTACTCAATGCGCACGCCGACCCGAATTGTCGACCACAGGTCGCAGATTGCCCCTTCATTTCGGCAGTTCGACATGCGGAAGTCGAAATCGTGCGCTTGTTGATAAAGGCCGGTGCCGACGTAAACCTTCGTTACGGCCAGCCATTAAAAGACGCGATGTATACCTATCACTCTGCCGGCTCCAATTACGACCGCGCAAGGGCAGCGAGGTATCTGGAGATCGCTGAAATGTTGGTCGAAGCCGGCGCGATACTGGATATCAGACAGCTTCAGGCCTATCACGATAAAGATTTAGAGGAAGCCTTGCTTAGAAAAGCGAAGGCGCAAAAATGAATCGTTTTTTTGTGAACCGGGCGGATCGCGAGGGGGTATGGTTTCTGAGGCTACCCCAAGCGTGTACCCGTGGCCACTGTGCGCGGAGGCGCTGACCTGAGCTTGCCCTCGGCGCTCCGCCGGGGCCGGTTCAAGATTTTTCCTCGTGCCGGTTGCACCACGCTCATGCGTTTGTTGCCATGCTGGTTATGCCTGCTACTACTGTGCACACAGCCGGCTTTGCAGGCGTCGCAACTGCCGACCAAGCCGGTCATCCTGAGCGCAGACCGACTAAGCGCTTTGAAGCGCTTAGTCGCAAAGTCAACGTCAACTAACCCCATGGATTGGGAATCGCTGGAGGCCTATTCGTACGACCGGGCGTCCATGCGCGCCCATGTGTTCGCATCATTAAGAACCGTGGCTACCCTGTCGGCCGAGAATGTCTGCCGTAGCGAGCAGCGCCACTTCCAGCTGGACGTCGGTGTGGAAAGGTGGAAGGAATACGCTCCCGAAATACTGGCGTGGCCCGCGCAGGAAGGGATTTGCAAAGCCCCTGCTCCCGGCATCAGAATCGACAAATCGATAACCGACAAGGAGTTTCTGACCCTTGAAAGGGACCAGCAGGTGCTGCTGAGAAAAGCCAGCCAGGTCGTTGGCGGCAGCCAGTGCGTGCGCTTTTTGAACTGCTCGATGGTACTCACCGATATCAAGCGCACGCAAGGCGGCGATCCGCCGCGGCCGCTGGTCAACTTGTCATTTTCGCCAAAGACACCTGGCGGCGCCTGCTATTCCTGGATGGAAATATCCTACTCCGGACCGGTAAACGAACTGTATCCCTGGGGGGCGGCGTGTCCCGTTCCCTAGGGCAGCCGGCTCAGTAGTTTCCGCCCAGCCGGATAGGCGCCAATTCCTTGGCCATCGATTTCTGGAACATCGCCGGTCCCACCCAGGTATAGGCGGCGAAAGCCAGCCAGACGATGACCAGCGGGGCGGCCAGCGCCTCGTAAGGCGTGCCGCGCACAGCCAGCGTGGTGACACGGAACAGCGCGTAAACCCCCAGCATCACGGCGATGGCGCGGCTGGCGCCCAGGGCGCCCATCCACACGTTGTACTTCCACCATAGGCCGAGGAAGAGGCTGTTGTGCGCCTTGACGCCTGCCAAGAGGTGCAGGGCGCCGTGGTGGGTAGGTTCTATGCGCAGCGCCTGCAGTGCATGCTCGCGCGCCTCATCCGCCTTGCCCTGGCGTAGCAATACGCTGCCCATCAGCACCAGCGCGTCCGAACTTTCCGGGTCGACGCTCAAAGCCTCCAGCGCGCGTTCGGCCGCGCGCGTAACCTCGCCACGGCGGAGTTCGGCGTTGCCCAACATCGTCAGCGTCTGCGCGTCGTCCGGGTTAAGGGACAGCGCGTGCAAGAGCGTTTCCTCGATACGATGGTCGCGGCCGGTATAGCCGTAAAGGCGCGCCTGCAGCCGGAAATTGGCCGGATCGTGCGGCTCGATCTCTAGGAGATGGTTGAGATGCTCCTCGGCGAGCTTGAATTGCCGCTTGCCGATCAGCACCACGGCCATGGCGTAGTGCGCCAGCGGCAGCTCGGGTTCGATGGCAAGCGCGGCGCGCGCCTCGTATTCGGCGGCGTGCAGGCGGCGCAATTCGTGCAGGGCGACGGCGATCATGGCGTGGGCCGTCGCGTTGTCCGGGTCCTGCGAGAGAATATTGCGCAGCGATTCAACGGCACCGTAAAAATGCCCCTGCTGCAACTGTTGTCGCGCGAGGTAGAACCACTGTTCGATGTTGTCGTGTTCCATCAAACCACCAATAGACTCAGAAGGCCGCCACCGGCAACATTCAGTACCGCCGTCCTGGTTAGATAGCCGGCGACGACGACGTACATGCCGCTACGCACCGTGCCGCCGAAATACTGGTACAGGTCGAAGCTGCGGTTTTGCAACTCGAACAGCCAATAGGTGATGCCGAGTTTCCACAGCGTAACCACCAACAGGGCGTACAGTACCTGCTCCTTGTGGAGAATGCCGGCGTCGAATACCAGGCCGGTGATGAACCAGATCACCACCACGCCGATAAAGCCGCCTGCCACCAGGGCCGCTTCACGCAGCCGCGTAGGGCTGCCGAGGGCGAAGCCGTTGGCCACAAACCAGAACCAGGCAAACCAGGCGCCGCCGAACATATAGGCGAACAGCGGCCACACCGGACTGACGGCAATATTGGCCAGGGCGCCGGGCTGCGGCTCGTCGATGATGCGATAGCCTTCGCTGTGCATCATGTTTTCTGGTTCTTGTCGAGAAAGGCCAACACGTCGTCGTACTGGCCGGCCTCGTTGGCGTAGCGGGCGTAGTTGCGCGCGGTGGAAAGCCATTCCAGCGTGGTCGGTTTGACTTCGGCCAGGGCGGTGCGCAAATATGCGTTGGTGATGGGCATTTCTTTTTCTTCGCTGATCGAGCGCGTGATCGCTTCTTCCACGGCCGTTTCCACCAGGTTACGCAAATCGGCCCCGGAAAAACCCGAGGTGTTCTGCACCAGATGGGCGGTATCGATCAGCCCTTCCTGCGGCCGGTCCTGCAACAGCAATTCGAGGATTTTCGCGCGCGCAACGCGGTCCGGCGGCGGCACGAACTGCACGCGGTCAAAACGGCCGGGACGGCGAAACGCCGGGTCCACCGCCCAGGGCACGTTGGTGGCGCCCAACACCAGCACGCCGCCATTGTTTTGCGCGAACCCGTCCATCTCCGCCAGGAACTGGCTCACCACCTTGGCTGAGGTGGCTTCCCGCGAATACTGGCGCTTGCCGCCGATGGCCTCGATCTCGTCGAAAAACAGCACGGCCGGCGCGGTCTGGCGCGCCTTCTCAAATATGGCGTGCAGCTTGCGCTCCGATTCGCCGATATACATATCGAGCACGTCGGCGATCGCCACATTGTAAAACCGGGCATCGCACTCGCCCGCCGTGGCGCGCGCCAGCAGGGTCTTGCCGCAGCCCGGCGGACCGTACAACAGGATGCCGCCGCCGGCGCGCTTTTTGAAGCGCTGGAACAGCGAGGGCTTGTGAAACGGCAGGATGATTTTGCGCCGCACCTGCTCCTTCACCACGTCCAGCCCCGCGACCTGGGCAAAGGTCACGCGCTCGAGTTCGGGCTCGATCAGGCGGTCCACTTCCATGGTGGCGGTGTCGTCATTGGAAATCACCGTCAGCTTCGGCCCGCCCTGGCGCTGGGCGGTGAACATCCGCACCTGCCCGGTCAGCCGCGCCAGCAGCGCACGGTCTTCCAGCGCCGGATTAAGGGCGACTGCGCGTTCATAGGCGGCGCGGCCTTCGTCGATGCGCGTGAGGTCCGCCAGCGCGCCGGCGCGGACCATCAGGGATTCGGCCGAGTCACCATCCGCATATAGCAAAGCGTCTTCGGCGTGCTCGCTGGCGAGGCATATGCGCGCTACCGTCAGCCGAGCAGCGGGGTCGTCGATCGCTGAGATATCGCTTTCCACGAAAAAAACATAACCTTCCGTGGCCTCACCGCGCGCCAGAAACGCGCGTAGCAGCACACTCAGCAGCGCCTGGTTATCCGGGGTAACCAGATAAGCGGTTTTCAGGCTTTCGAAGGTTGCGTCATCCATCTTTCGGGTCCGCGTTTAGTCCGTATTCATGAGCGGAACGGCGAGGCGCAGCAGCGTTCCACAAGGGCGTGAATGTAGCACGTTGCCGCCGGCCCGGCAGGCAGCGCCCCAACCTAGGCGCCCAGCTTCGCCAGACGCTCGGCCGCCAGCGCCAATGTTTCCTCTTTCTTGGCAAAACAAAAACGCACGGTGCGATTATCGGTGGCGTCGTGATAAAACGCCGAGACGGGTATGCAGGCCACGCCAAAATCGGTAGTCAACTTACGGGCGAACTCCGCCTCGGATAGCGCTGCAAAACGCTCGATGTGCGCATAACTCGCGGAGACGAAATAGCTTCCCGCCGAGGCCATCCAGCGCAAAGGCACTCCGCGCACCCGATCCAGGAAGTAATCACGCTTGGCCTGATAGAAAGCGGGCAGTTGCTCATGCGTGCCGTATTGCATGTAAGCGGCCAGGGCGTGCTGCGAAGGCGTGTGCACCGTGAACACGACGAACTGGTGGGTCTTGCGGAACTCGGCCATCAATGGTTTCGGCGCCAGGCAATAGGCGACTTTCCAGCCGGTGATGTGATAGGTCTTACCGAAGGAGGAGATGACGAAGGTACGCTCGGCCAACCCCGGCGTGCGCGCGGCACTTTCGTGGCGGGCGCCGTCGTAGACCATGTGTTCGTACACCTCGTCGCTGATGACGATGATATTGGTGCCGGACAGGATTTGCGCCAGCGTATGCATATCATCCGCCGACCAGCAAGTGGCGGTGGGATTGTGCGGGGTGTTGATGAGAATGGCGCGCGTCCTGGGTGTGATCAGCGCGCGCACCTCATTCCAGTCCGGCCGGTAATCGGGATGGCGCAGATGCGCGTACACCGGCACGCCGCCGTTGAGCCGGATCACCGGCTCGTAGCTATCGTACACCGGCTCAAAAACAATGACCTCGTCACCCGGATGCACGATGGCCGTCAACGCCGTCTGGATGGCCTGGGTGGCGCCCGCTGTGATGGTGATTTCGCTGTCGACGTCGTAACGACGGCCGTAAAGTTTTTCCACCTTGGCAGCGACCGCCTCGCGCAGCGCGGGCACGCCCGCCATGGGTGGATATTGATTGTGGCCGGCGCGCATCGCCTCGTTCATGAGATCGAGCAGGCGTGCGTCGCAGGCAAAGTCCGGGAAGCCCTGCCCCAGATTGACCGCGCCGTGCTGCTGCGCCAGCGCCGACATAGTGGTAAAAATGGTGGTGCCGACCTGCGGCAATTTTGATAGTACGGTGGGGATCACGCGGCCAAGACTCCGATACGCTTATCAGTCAAAATGATAACCGCCGGACAGGCTCCGGTCACGTCCCTGCGTCAATTTTCCCGTTAGCGAGTTATAAGCATATGCAAATCGACCGTATCGACCATTTCGTCCTGACCGTTGCCAGCATTGACGCCACCTGCGCGTTCTACACGCGGGTGCTGGGCATGCAGGTGGTGCGCTTCCAATCCGGCGGCAAGGAGCGCGTGGCGCTGGCCTTCGGCCGCCAGAAAATAAATCTGCACCAGGCCGATAACCTCCCCGACCCGAACGTACTCAAACCCACGCCCGGCTCGGCGGATTTTTGCCTGATCACCACGACCCCCATGCCGCAGCTACTGGCGCACTTGATCGAACAGAATGTAGCGCTCATCACCGGCCCCGTGCAACGCACCGGGGCGACCGGGCCTATCCTGTCGGTGTACTTTCGTGATCCCGATTTGAATCTGGTCGAAGTGGCCAACTATCTGTAAATAGCCGGCAAATAGCGGCAATAAAAAACCCGGCTCGAGGCCGGGTTTTTTGTGGGGAAGCTAGCTGCTTACGCCGCTTCTTCGGCCGGGGCCGCCGTTACTTCCGGACGGTCCACCAGTTCAACCAGCGCCATCGGCGCGTTGTCGCCCTGACGGAAGCCGAACTTCAGGATGCGCAGGTAACCACCTTTGCGTTCCTTGTAGCGCGGGCCCAGTTCGGCGAACAGCTTGGTGACGATATCGCGATCGCGCAGGCGGTCAAATGCCAGGCGGCGATTGGCCAGGGTGGCTTCCTTGCCCAGGGTGATGAGCGGCTCGGCAACGCGACGCAATTCCTTGGCCTTGGGCAGCGTGGTCTTGATGACCTCGTGCAGGAACAGCGAGTTGGTCATGTTGCGCAGCATCGCCAGGCGATGCGAGCTGGTTTTGTTAAGTTTACGGAGTCCGTGACGATGTCTCATGATTCTTCCTGTTCAGTCTTGGCCGCTGATGGTGCCGGCCTTGTTATCGTTATGGGTTTATAAAATGGATTGCAGATTCGACAGCTATTTATTTGGTAACGCCGGCCGTGGGCCAGTTTTCCAGCTTCATGCCCAGGGTCAGACCCTTGCCGGCCAGAACTTCCTTGATTTCGTTGAGCGACTTGCGGCCCAGGTTCGGGGTCTTCAGAAGCTCGTTCTCGGTGCGCTGGATCAGGTCGCCGATGTAGTAAATGTTTTCGGCCTTGAGACAGTTGGCGGAACGAACCGTCAATTCCAAGTCGTCCACCGGCTGCAGCAGGATCGGGTCGATCTGCGGAGCCTTGGCTTCCTCAGCCTGCATCGGCGTGCCTTGCAGGTCGGCGAACACGGACAGTTGGTCCACCAGCACGCGGGCGGCGTAACGCACCGCTTCTTCCGGCTCGATGGCGCCGTTGGTTTCGATGTCCATCACCAGACGGTCCAGATCGGTACGCTGTTCCACGCGCGCGCTTTCGACGGCGTAGGACACGCGGCGAACCGGCGAGTAGGACGCATCCAGCAGGATGGAGCCGATGGCGCGGTTGTCATGCTCGCTGCGGCGCGCGGTCGCGGCCACATAACCACGGCCCTTTTCGACCTTGATCTGCATGTCTAGCTTGCCGCCGGAGGTGAGGTGGGCGATGACGTGATCCGGGTTGAGGATTTCCACGTCGTGGGTTTCCTCGATATCGGCGCCGGTCACGGCACCGGCCGTGGCCTTCTTCAGCTTCAGCGTAACTTCGTTGCGATTGTGCAGCTTCATCACCAGACCCTTGAGGTTCAGGATGATATCGACCACGTCTTCCTGCACACCTTCCAGGGTCGAGTATTCGTGCAGCACACCGGTAATCTTGACTTCGGTCGGCGCGTAGCCGGGCATCGAGGACAGCAGGATGCGGCGCAGCGCGTTGCCGAGCGTATGGCCATAGCCACGCTCGAACGGCTCCATCACCACTTTGGCGTGGGCCGGGGAAATGTTTTGCACGTCGATGATGCGCGGCTTCAGGAAAGTCGTAGCATTGCTTTGCATTGACGAGGGCCTCTAGTAAAAATTCGCGGGAAAAGTACCGAAAAAAACTACGAGCGCCATGACGAGCATGGCGCCCGGGTACCGTCAATTACTTGGAATACAGTTCGACGACCAGTTGTTCGTTGATGTCGCCGGCAAACTCGGCGCGGTCCGGCAGGCTCTTGAACACGGCGGAAAACTTCTTCGTGTCGACTTCCACCCAGCTCGGAAAGCCGTGGGCTTCGGCGAGCTTCAGGGCGTCCTGTACGCGCAACTGCTTCTGCGCTTTTTCCTTCAACGTAACGACGTCGTTCGGTTTCAGCAAATACGAGGGAATGTTGACCGGCTTCCCGTTCACCAGCACCGCACCGTGGCTGACCAGCTGGCGGCCTTCGGCGCGCGTGGAGCCGAAGCCCATGCGGTAAACGCTGTTGTCGAGACGCGATTCCAGGAGCTGCAACAGGTTTTCACCCGTGGCACCCTTGCGACGCTCGGCTTCCGCAAAGTAGGTGCGGAACTGACGCTCCAGCACACCGTACATGCGGCGGATTTTCTGCTTTTCGCGCAGCTGCGTGCCGTATTCCGACACGCGCGACTGCTTGGAGCCGTGCTGACCGGGGCGCGATTCCAGCTTGCACTTGGAATCGAGCGGACGGCGCGCGCTCTTCAGGAAAAGATCGGTACCCTCGCGACGCGAGAGCTTGCATTTGGGACCAGTATAACGAGCCACGTTCTATTCTCCCGGCAATTACATGCGACGACGCTTGGGCGGACGGCAGCCGTTATGCGGCACGGGCGTCACGTCGGCGATCGACATAATTTTGATACCGAGCGCGTTCAGCGCGCGGACGGCGGATTCGCGGCCGGGGCCAGGGCCCTTGATCCGCACTTCCAGATTCTTGATGCCGCATTCCTGCGCGGCCTTGCCGGCGGCTTCGGCCGCTACCTGCGCCGCGAACGGCGTGGACTTGCGCGAGCCTTTGAAGCCGGCGCCGCCCGAAGTTGCCCAGGACAGGGCATTGCCCTGACGGTCGGTGATGGTGATGATGGTGTTGTTAAAGGAGGCGTGAATGTGCGCGATGCCTTCCGACACATTCTTCTTGACCTTCTTGCGAACACGCGTTGCAGCTGCGGCAGGTTTAACCATGCTGTTCTTCCTTCGTCAAATCTTATTTGGCCAGACGGATCGCTTTACGCGGACCCTTGCGCGTGCGCGCATTGGTACGGGTACGCTGTCCGCGCGCGGGCAGGCCCTTGCGGTGGCGGGTGCCACGGTAGCAGCCCAGGTCCATCAGGCGCTTGATGTTCATCGACACTTCGCGGCGCAGGTCACCTTCAACGGTGATGCGGGTGATCTGCTCGCGCAGCTTGTCCATGTCGCCGTCAGTCAGGTCTTTGATCTTGGCGTTACGGGCCACACCGGCCAGTTCGCAGATCTTCTGAGCCGTCGGACGGCCGATACCATAGATCGCGGTCAGCGCGATTTCGGCGTGTTGATGATTGGGGATGTTTACACCAGCGATACGAGCCATGATGTTCTCTCTTAATTAACCTTGGCGCTGCTTGTGACGCGGATCCTTGCAGATCACGCGCAACACGCCTTTACGGCGCACCAGCTTGCAGTTCCGACAAATTTTCTTTACAGATGCCTGTACACGCATTTTCTTTCTCCTTGCTTCCGGCTGTAGCTACAAAACTACCGTGCCCGGAAGGTAATCCTTGCTTTCGTCAAATCGTAAGGCGTCAGTTCCACCGTCACCTTGTCACCGGGGAGGATGCGGATATAGTGCATCCTCATCTTGCCGGAGATGTGGCCCAAAACGATGTGGCCGTTCTCCAATTTCACCCGGAACATTGCATTGGGAAGCGTCTCGACGATTTCCCCCTGCATCTGGATGGTTTCTTCTTTCGCCATTCAGCCTCTATCGTTCATCGCGCCGGCATGCCGGAACCCTTGAAATTGGCTTTCTTCAAGAGGCTCTCATACTGGTGCGACATCATGTAAGCCTGCAACTGCGCCATGAAATCCATCGTGGTTACGACGATAATCAAAAGCGAAGTGCCGCCGAAATAAAACGGTACGTTGGACCAGTTGCGCAGAATTTCCGGCACCAGGCAGACGGTGGTGATATAGGCAGCGCCCACCAGCGTCAAACGCATCAAAATCTTGTCGATGTAGCGCGCGGTCTGCTCGCCAGGACGGATACCCGGCACGAAGGCGCCCGACTTCTTCAGGTTCTCGGCCGTTTCCTTGGAGTTGAACACCAGGGCGGTATAGAAGAAACAGAAGAACACGATGGCAATCGCGTACAACACCGTGTACAGCGGTTGGCCGGGAGCCAGCGCTGCGCCGATATCCTTGAGCCAGACCATCTTGTCGCTTTGGCCGAACCAGCCTGCCGCCGTTGCCGGGAACAGGATGATGGAGGAAGCGAAGATCGGCGGGATCACGCCCGACATATTCAGTTTCAACGGCAGGTGCGAAGCCTGGCCGCCATAAAGCTTGTTGCCGACCTGGCGCTTGGCGTAGTTCACCAGAATCTTGCGCTGGCCGCGTTCCACGAACACCACGCCCATGGTCACGGCGATCACCAGGCCGCCGACCAGCAGCACCATCGGGATCGACATTGCTCCCGTATGCGCCAGTTCCAGCGTGCTGCCGATGGCAGCCGGGAGACCGGCGACGATGCCGGAGAAAATCAGGATGGAAATACCGTTGCCCACGCCTCGCTCGGTGATCTGCTCGCCCAGCCACATCAGGAACATGGTGCCGGTCACCAGGGTGATCACGGTGGTGATCTGGAAGGCCATGCCGGGGTCGATCACCAGGCCTTGCTGCGATTGCAGGGCGATGGAGATGCCGAACGCCTGGAACAGGGCCAGACCGACGGTGCCGTAGCGGGTGTACTGGGTGATCTTGCGGCGGCCGGCTTCGCCTTCCTTTTTCAGCGCTTCCAGCGGGGCGTACACCACCGACAGGAGCTGCATGATGATGGAAGCCGAGATGTACGGCATGATGCCCAGCGCGAACACCGAGAAGCGCGATAGCGCGCCGCCCGAGAACATATTGAACATCGCCAGGATGCCGCCTTGCTGTTCAAACAGCTTGGCCAGCTGCGCCGGGTCGATCCCCGGCACAGGGATGTGCGTGCCGATGCGGAACACGACGAGCGCCAACACCAGAAACACCAGACGGTGTTTCAGGTCGCTCATCTTGCCGACTGCGGCTAGGGGATTAGAAGCCAACGTTTAGTCCTGTTTCGGTTGGATTACTTGGTGGTCTTTTTAGCGGTGCGCTTGGCCGATTGTTCAGCGGCCTGCTTGGCAACTGCCGTTTCAACCGGGGCCTGCACCGAGCCGCCTGCGGCTTCGATGGCGGCCTTGGCACCCTTGGTAACCAGGATGCCGACCAGCTTCACAGCCTTGTCGATCTTGCCCGACAGCACAACCTTGGCGCGCAGGGCGTGGCCCGGCACGACGCCGGCCATTTGCAGGGCCAGCAGGTCGATCTCGGCGATCGGCATTTTGGCGATTTCAGACAGGCGCACTTCGGCGGTGTCGTAGCGGGTCAGCGAAACGAAGCCGCGCTTGGGCAAACGACGTTGCAGCGGCATCTGGCCGCCTTCAAAACCCACCTTGTGGTAGCCGCCGGAACGGGACTTTTGGCCCTTGTGTCCGCGGCCTGCCGTCTTGCCCAGACCGGAACCGATGCCGCGACCGACGCGGCGGCGATTCTTGTTGGACCCTTCGGCCGGTTTGATATCGTTGAGTTCCATGATTGAACCTATCTGCAAATATTCGTTAGCTAAGCTTTAGGCTTCTACGCGAAGCATGTAGCTCACTTTGTTGATCATGCCGCGAACCGAGGGGGTATCTTCCAAGGTGACGGTGTGATTCGGTCTTTTCAAGCCCAGGCCCTGCACGCAGGCTTTGTGCGCCTGCAGGCGGCCGATGGTGCTCTTGACCAAGGTAACGGTGACGGTTTTCTTTGCCATGGTGAGTCCTTAACCCAGGATTTCTTCAACGGTCTTGCCACGCTTGGCGGCAATTTCCGAGGGACGGCTGATCTGTGCCAGGCCGTCGAGTGTGGCGCGAACCACGTTGTAAGGATTGGTGGAACCGTGGCACTTGGCGGAAATGTTGGTGATGCCCATCACTTCGAACACCGCGCGCATGGCGCCGCCTGCCTTGATGCCGTTACCTTCGGCGGCCGGCTGCATGAACACGCGCGTGGCGCCGTGGCGGCCGATGACGGTGTGATGCAGGGTGCCCTGCTTCAGGGGAACCTTGACCATGTGGCGGCGAGCCTGTTCCATGGCCTTTTGCACGGCCACCGGAACTTCACGCGACTTGCCCTTGCCCATACCGATGGAGCCGTCGCCATCACCGACCACGGTGAGCGCAGCAAAACCGAGAATACGGCCGCCCTTCACCACTTTGGTGACGCGGTTGACCGAAATCATCTTCTCGCGAAGACCGTCGGTTTCTTTTTCCTGATGTTCGACTTTTGCCATTTCGAATCCTTATTAGAACTGGAGGCCGCCTTCACGGGCAGCGTCGGCCAGAGCCTTGACGCGACCGTGATAGGCAAAGCCCGCGCGATCAAAAGCAACAGCGGTGATGCCGGCGGCCTTGGCGCGCTCGGCAATACGCTTGCCGACCAGCGCAGCCGCTTCGGTGGTGGCGCCGTTTTTCAACTGGCCACGCACTTCCTTCTCGGCGGTAGAGGCAGCGGCCAAAACCTTGGCGCCGGCTGCATCGATGACCTGCGCATAGATGTGCGAGTTGGTGCGGTGCACCGTCAGGCGGACCGCCTTGAGGCGGGCGATGGTCGCGCGCGTTTTGGCGGCACGACGCATGCGGGTAGTTTTCTTGTCGATCATATGAGCCTCGCTTACTTCTTCTTCGTCTCTTTGAGCACGATGACTTCGTCGGAATAACGCACACCCTTGCCCTTGTACGGCTCGGGCGGACGGTAACCGCGCACGACGGCGGCCACCTGGCCAACCTTCTGCTTGTCCACGCCCTTGATCAGGATTTCGGTCGGCAGCGGGGTTTCGCACTTGATGCCTTCGGGCATGGTGTGCACCACCGGATGCGAATAACCGAGCGCCAGATTCAATTTGGCTCCCTGTGCCTGCGCCTTGTAGCCCACGCCGACCAGGTTCAGCTTCTTTTCAAAGCCCTTTTCCACGCCGATCACCATGTTGTTGAGAATCGCGCGCAGCGTTCCCGACATGGCGTTGGCTTGTTTGGAATCGTTGGCGGCTGCCAGGGTCAGTACGCCACCGTCCTGCTTGATGGTGACATCGCGCGAGGCGGCCTGGGTCAGGGTGCCCAACGGGCCCTTGACGACGATCTCGCTGTCGCTGATGGTCACCTGCACCTTGGCGGGTACGGTAATGGGTTGTTTGCCGATACGTGACATGGCTGCCCCCTTAGACCACGATGCAAAGAACTTCACCACCGACACCGGTAGCGCGCGCTTTGCGATCGGTCATGACGCCTTGGGAGGTGGACACAATCGCCACACCCAGACCGTTCATGACGGGTTTGATGTCTTCGCGGCCGCGGTACACGCGAAGGCCGGGGCGCGAAATGCGCTCGATCTTCTCGATGACCGGCTTGCCTGCGTAGTACTTCAGCGCGATGTTGAGCTCGGACTTGCCTTCGACGCTTCGAACATCGAAGCCTTCGATATAGCCCTCGTCCTTCAACACCTTGGCGATGGCCACCTTCACTTTGGAAGAAGGCATCGTTGCGTCGACTTTTTCCGACTGCTGCGCATTGCGGATGCGCGTCAGCATATCGGCGATCGGATCACTCATGCTCATAACTTGTCTCCGTGCAATCCGTTATTACCAGCTTGCCTTGACCATGCCGGGAACTTCCCCACGCATGGCGATTTCGCGCAATTTGTTGCGCCCCAGACCAAACTTGCGATACACGCCGCGCGGACGACCGGTGATGGCGCAGCGATTGCGCAGCCGGGTCGGGTTGGCGTTGCGCGGCAAAGCTTGCAGCTTCAGACGCGCTTGAAAACGATCTTCTTCCGAGAGGCTTTGATCGTTGGCTACTTTTTGCAGGGCGGCGCGCTTGGCGGCGAATTTCTTCACCATTTTTTCGCGCTTTTCCTGACGGTTGATGACAGAGAGTTTTGCCATGCGACTAGCCTCGGAAGGGAAATTTGAAAGCGGCCAGGAGCGCTTTGGCTTCCTTGTCCGTCTTTGCGGTGGTGGTGATGGAAATGTTCATGCCACGGATCGCGTCAATCTTGTCGTACTCGATTTCCGGGAAAATGATCTGTTCTTTCACGCCCATGTTGTAGTTGCCACGGCCGTCGAAGGAGCGACCGGAGATACCGCGGAAGTCGCGCACGCGCGGCAGCGACACGGTGATCAGGCGATCCAGGAATTCGTACATGCGCACGTTGCGCAGCGTGACCATGCAGCCGATCGGATAACCGTCGCGGATCTTGAAGCCGGCGATCGACTTCTTCGACTTGGTGACGACCGGCTTCTGGCCGGCGATCTTGGTCATGTCGCCCACGGCGTGTTCCATGATCTTCTTGTCGGCCACCGCTTCGCCCACACCCATGTTCAGGGTGATCTTGTCGATGCGCGGCACTTCCATAACCGTCTTGTAGCCGAACTCGCTCATGAGCTTCGGCACCACGGTTTCCTTGTAAAAACTCTGCAATCGAGCCATGTTTTGCTCCCTATGCCTTATGCGTCTACGTGTTCGCCGTTGGACTTGAACACGCGCACTTTGCGGGCGTCTTGTCCGTCGGCGGCGGCGAGGGTCTTGAAACCGACGCGATCGGCCTTGCCGGTCGCCGGGTTGAAGATCGCCACGTTGGATACGTCGATCGACATTTCCTTTTCCAGGATGCCGCCGGTCGTACCCTTCATCGGGTTCGGCTTGGTGTGCTTCTTGGCGCGGTTGACGCCTTCGACCAGCACACGTCCGGTTTCAGCAACGACACGCAGCACGGTTCCGCGCTTGCCCTTGTCTTTGCCGGTGATGACGACCACCTGGTCGCCCTTTTTGATTTTGCTCATGTGGGCTCCTTACAGCACTTCCGGCGCCAGCGAGACGATTTTCATGAATCGCTCGTTGCGCAGCTCGCGCGTAACCGGTCCAAAAATGCGCGTGCCGATCGGCTCGAGCTTGGCGTTCAGCAGCACCGCTGCATTGCCGTCAAACTTGATCAGCGAACCGTCGCTGCGACGCACACCCTTGGCGGTGCGAACCACCACAGCGCTGTAGACCTCGCCTTTTTTGACGCGGCCGCGCGGCTGGGCGGACTTGATACTGACCTTGATGATGTCACCGATGCCGGCATAGCGACGCTTGGAGCCGCCGAGCACCTTGATACACATCACTGATCGCGCGCCGGTGTTATCGGCGACGTCGAGAATCGACTGCATCTGAATCATTTTTTTATCTCCAACTTATTCCGCATTCACAAAGGAGCGCGGCTAGTCTTGGACCCGTCTTATGCCCGCAATCCCCATGACAGGAACAGCGAACAGGTTAGAAAACATCTGGTGCCCGATTGCTTGAAATTCGGCTTCGGCTGACTTTCGGGCGATACCCGCACCGGAGAACCGGCTTGGGCTTTAAGCAGACTATCGACCGACGAAGCCACGGTCGCAGCAGCAAAGTCTGCTATTATAACGGCCCGTTACCAGTCTTTGCAATAGCTTTCTGAGGTATTTTGCAGGGGCGCTAGCGAATACCCACGCCGCGCCCTGCGGTTCGCGCTGTCAGACCAGCCGAACTTTTCCGTTGGCTATTTTTTTCCGGCTCATCTCCACCCCTCGCCGCATTTCCCCTCTTGCGCGCACCGGTCACCTCTCGCCCCTAGATCAATATAGGGGTTTTCTTTACAAAATGTGACAAGCTCAACAGCGTTTTCACGGCAAAATCCCGCAAAATCGACGCGGAAACCACGATGAGCTGGCTGGAAAAGTGCAAATCCCTGCTGGGCTGGGGGAAGAACCGGAAAAATGCGGCCAGGAGCGCGCGTTTGCTGGCCCTCGCCGAAAAGCGGGAGCTGGAAACCATGCTACGCGGCCTGTTGCAGAAATATCATGATCAAAACGGACCCGCCGCACTACTGCAGCCGGACGTTTTTGTCGTCCTGGATAGCCAGGGCGCACGAGTTCAGCAGGGCCGCCCGGAAGCCGGAAGCTACCTGGCCACGGTGGAGACCTGCAAGCTGCCTTCCGCCGTCTCGCTGATGGCGGTGGATTTACCGAATATTGTGGTGCCCGGAAACGTGGTCAAGTTTTTCGGCACCGAAGCCGCCAGCGCACTGGCGGCGGAAATCAACCGCACAGCCGCCCCGCCCCCGGCCGACCCCGGTAGCTGACCGGCCCAAAGGAGCGCCCTTTATACGGCGGTCATGCCGCCGTCTACCGAGAGAATCTGCCCGGTAACGTAAGCGGCCGCGTCGGAGGCGAGAAAAATCGCCGGCCCCATCAGATCTTCGTCGCCGCCCAGCCGCCCCAGGGGGGTCATGGCGATGATCTGCTTGTCGATCAGTTTCAGCACGCCGGCGCTCATTTTTGAGGGGAAAAACCCGGGCGCCAGGGCGTTTACCCGAATGCCGTGTGGCGCCCACTCCCCGGCCAGCGCCCGGGTGAGATTGACGAGGCCCCCTTTGCTGGTGTTGTAGGCCACTGTCTGCATGGCGCCCAACTGGCCGCGCAGCCCCGCCACCGAAGCGATATTGATGATACTGCCGCCGCCATTCGGAATCATGCTCTTGGCGCCGACCTGCTGGGACACCAGCCAGGAACCGGTGAGATTGGTATCCAGCACCTTGTTCCAGGCTTCCAGCGGGTAGCTCGCCGCCGGCGCGCCCCAGGAGGCGCCGGCGTTGTTGACCAGGATGTCGATGCGGCCGTAGTGCGCCAGCACCGCATCAACCATGGGGGCGATAGTGTCGGGGTTGGCGAGATCGCTAGGTGCCACGAATACTTCGTAGCCCAGGCCGGTCAGGTAGGTCTTGGCCTCTTCCAGTTCATTGGCTTTGCGCGCAGTGAGCGCTAGCTTTGCACCCATTGCGCCGTAGCCTTCGGCGATCTGCCGGCCCAGGCCGCGCGAACCGCCGGTGATAAGGGCAACGCGCCCGCTCAAATCGAATAGTTTGTTCGCTGCCATGTTGCTCTCCTCGCCCGGATAGGTCTTTTCAATGTGTTTGCGATTCTGACACGCCGCCGATGGCTTGCCCATCTTGCGCGTCGTCACGCATCAAAACCGGCCTCGGGCACGCATCAAAACCGGCGTCGGAAATGACAAACCCGCGCACTCGGCGCGGGTTTGCGGGTATTGCGAAGGCCGGCGAGAATTACTCGACGCGAGCCTTTTCCAGAAGCTTGATGACTTTCCAAGCCTTGGTCTTGGACAGCGGACGGGTTTCTTCGATCATGACGGTGTCGCCCGTCTTGAACTCGTTTTGTTCGCTGTGCGCGTGGTACTTTTTGCTGCGGCGTACCACCTTGCCCAGCACCGGGTGCATCACGCGGCGCTCGACCAGGACGGTAACGGTCTTGTTCATCTTGTCGCTGGTGACGACACCCGTCAGCGTGCGCTTGGACTTGTTTTCTACGGCGGCGGCGGTCATTACACAGCCCTCGCTTTCTCGTTCAGGATGGTTTTGATGCGCGCGATTTCCTTTTTGACGCGACCCAGTTCCGAGGTCTTGGTCATTTGCTGGGTGGCAATGCTCATGCGCATCGAAAACTGCGATTTACGCAGCTCGAGCAGTTCCTTGTTCAGATCTTCCGGACTCTTGGCCCGCATTTCTTTGGTATTCATTTCGCGTCTCCTACTGACCGATCATGCGGTGCACGAAGGTGGTCTTGATCGGCAACTTGGCGGCCGCCAGCGCAAACGCTTCGCGCGCCAGGTTCTCTTCAACACCGTCCATTTCGTACAGAACCTTGCCGGGCTGGATTTCGGCCACGAAGTACTCGGGCGAACCTTTACCGTTACCCATGCGGACTTCGGCGGGCTTCTTGGAGATCGGCTTGTCCGGGAAAATACGGATCCATACACGGCCACCGCGCTTAATGTGGCGCGTCATGGCGCGACGGGCGGCTTCGATCTGGCGCGCCGTGAGGCGGCCGCGACCAACGGCTTTCAGTCCGAATTCACCGAAGGAAACATTGGCGCCGGCAGTGGCGATGCCCTTGTTGCGGCCCTTTTGTTCCTTGCGGTATTTGCGTCTAGCTGGCTGCAGCATTTTTCACTCCTGCTCTGCGCGGTTTACGCGGTTCGGCTTGCGGTTCGGGTGCGGCGACCGGTTGTTCGCCCTTGCCCAATACCTCGCCCTTATAAACGAGTACCTGTACACCGATCACGCCGTAGGTGGTGTGCGCTTCGGAGAAGCCCACATCAATATCGGCGCGCAGGGTATGCAAGGGCACGCGGCCTTCGCGATACCACTCGGTACGGGCGATTTCAGCGCCGTTCAAGCGGCCGGCCGAGGTGATCTTGATGCCTTGAGCACCCAGACGCATGGCGTTTTGCATGGCACGCTTCATGGCGCGGCGGAACATGACGCGCTTTTCCAACTGGCCGGTGATACCGTCCGAGATCAGTTGCGCATCGGTTTCCGGCTTGCGGATTTCCTCGATGTTGACGTGCACGGGCACGCCCATCAATTTGGTCAGCTCGACGCGCAGGTTTTCGATGTCCTCGCCTTTCTTGCCGATCACGACACCGGGACGCGACGAGAAAATGGTGATTTTCGCGTTACGGGCCGGGCGCTCGATGATGATCTTGCCCACGGATGCATTGGCAAGCTTTTTCTTCAGGTAGGTACGGACCTTGATGTCTTCCAAGAGCATCACCGGAAAGTGCTTGCTGTTGGCGTACCACTTCGACGCGAAGTTCTTGTGAACGACGAGACGGAAGCCGGTTGGAGATATTTTTTGACCCATCGTTGCCCCTTATTGCTTGCCGTCGCCGACTGTCACGAACACGTGGCAGGTAGGCTTGATGATACGGTTGCCGCGACCCTTGGCGCGCGCGGTAAAGCGCTTCAGCACCGGGCCTTTTTCGACGATGATGGTGGCTACTTTCAGCTCATCGATATCGGCAGCATTGTTGTGCTCGGCGTTCGCAATCGCGGACTCCAGCACCTTCTTGATGATGGTGGCGCCCTTTTGCGGCGAAAAGGCGAGGATGTTCAGGGCTTGGTCGACCTTCTTGCCGCGGATCATATCGGCCACCAGGCGGCCCTTTTGCGCGGAAAGACGTACGCCCCACAAATTAGCGGAAACTTGCATGTCGGCTCCTTATTTCTTCGCGGCCGGCGCAGCAGCCTTCTTGTCGGCCGGGTGGCCTTTGAAGATGCGCGTCAGGGCGAATTCACCCAGCTTGTGGCCGACCATGTTTTCGCTGACGTACACGGGGATGTGCTGCTTCCCGTTGTGCACGGCGATGGTCAGTCCGACGAAGTCGGGCAGGATGGTGGATCGGCGCGACCAGGTCTTGATCGGTCTCTTGTCCTTGGTGGCGGCAGCGGCCTCCACTTTTTTCAGCAGGTGCCCGTCTACAAACGGGCCTTTTTTGATTGAACGTGACATAGGGACCTCGGTTACGCTTTATGACGGCTGCGCACGATCATGCCTTTGGTGCGCTTGTTGGTGCGGGTCTTCAAACCCTTGGCCGGTTGGCCCCACGGCGAACGCGGGTGACCGCCGCCGTTGGAACGACCGCCGTGCGGATGGTCGACCGGGTTCATACAAATACCGCGTACCGTCGGACGCCAGCCGCGCCAGCGATTGGCGCCTGCCTTGCCGATGACGCGCAGACCGTGCTCGCCGTTGCCGACTTCGCCCAACGTGGCGCGGCAGTCAACGTGCACCTTGCGGATTTCACCGGAACGCAGACGCAGCTGCGCGTAGGTGCCTTCGCGGGCCAGCAGTTGCACGGATGCGCCGGCGGAGCGGGCAATCTGCGCACCCTTGCCGGGCAGCATTTCGATGCAGTGAATGGTCGAGCCCACCGGGATATTGCGCAGCGGCAGGGTGTTGCCATTCTTGATCGGCGCTTCCGGACCGGTCATCAGTTGCGCACCCGCTTCCACGCCCTTGGGGGCGATGATGTAGCGGCGCTCGCCGTCTGCGAACAACAGGAGCGCAATGTGCGCGCTGCGGTTCGGATCGTATTCGATACGCTCGACCTTGGACGGGATGCCATCCTTGTCGTTGCGCTTGAAGTCGATCAGGCGATAGTGTTGCTTGTGACCACCGCCCTGGTGACGGGTGGTGATGTGACCGTGGCTGTTACGGCCGGCGCGCTTGCTTTGCGGCTCCAGCAGTGCGGCCACCGGGGCGCCCTTGTGCAGATTGGGCGTAACCACCTTGATCATGCTGCGGCGGCCCGGGGAGGTCGGTTTGGTTTTGACGAGTGCCATTATGCGGCTCCTTCGACAAAGTTGATGTCGCCCTCGCCCTTCAGGCTCACATAAGCCTTCTTGACGTTGTTGCGACGGCCTTCGAAACGTCCATGACGCTTCGCCTTGCCTTTTTGATTGACGATGTTGACGCTTTCAACTTCGATCTTCTGGTCTTTGAACAGAAGTTCGACCGCAGCCTTGACTTCGGCCTTGGTTGCGCTTTGCAGCACTTCAAACACCACTTGCTTGCGTTTGTCGGCAACCATGGTTGCCTTTTCGGAGATGACGGGACGCAGCACTACCGTCATGAGACGTTCGGCGTTCATGCCAGCACCTCTTCGAATTGCTTGACCGCGCCCTTGGTCAGCACGACCTTGGCGAAACGGATCAAATTGACCGGGTCGGCGTGGCGGGCTTCCAGCACCATCACGTGTTCCAGGTTGCGCGAGGACAGGAACAGATTGTCGTCGAGCTTGTCGGTGATGATCAGCACCTGATCCAGGCCCATGCCCTTCAGCTTGGTGGCCAGGAGCTTGGTCTTGGGCGCTTCCAGCGTGATGCTGTCCACGACCGAGAGACGGTCTTCACGCACCAGCTGCGACAGGATCGCGGCGATGCCGGCGCGGAACATTTTCTTGTTCACTTTTTGCGTGAAGTTCTCGTCGGGCGAGTTCGGGAAAATCCGGCCGCCGCCACGCCACAGGGGGCTGTTGGCCTGACCGGCACGGGCGCGGCCCGTACCCTTTTGACGCCACGGCTTTTTGTGCGACTTGTTGATGTCGGCACGGCCCTTTTGCGCGCGGTTGCCCGAGCGTGCATTGGCCTGGTAAGCGGTGACGACCTGGTGGACCAGAGCTTCGTTGTAGTCGCGACCGAACAACTCGGCCGAGGCGTCAACGGTGCCGTTGGCTGCACCCTTATCGTTGATGACTTTCAGTTCCATTATTTAGCTCCCTTCGCCGGCTTGGCCGTCTTCGCGGAGGGGCGCACGACCACGTTGCCATTCTTGTGGCCGGGGACCGAGCCCTTGACCAGAATGAGCTGGCGTGCGACATCGACGCGGGCCACTTCCAGCAGCTGCGCGGTGCGGCTGACGGCGCCAAGATGGCCCGCCATGCGCTTACCCGGGAACACACGGCCCGGATCCTGCGCCATACCGATCGAGCCCGGCACATTGTGCGAGCGCGAGTTACCGTGCGAAGCGCGGTTCGAGGAAAAGTGGTGGCGTTTGATTACACCGGAGAAGCCCTTGCCCAGCGTGGTGCCCGACACGTCGACCTTTTGGCCGGCGGCGAACATTTCCACGGACAATTGCGCGCCGACCTTCAGTTCGGCCAGCGCTTCCGGGGTAACGGTGAATTCGTTGACTACAGACCCAGCCTCAACACCTGCTTTGGCATAGTGGCCGGCTTGCGCCTTGGCCACGCGCGTCGCACGACGCGTACCGAATGCAACCTGGACGGCGGAATAGCCATCGGTGTCGGGGGTCTTGATTTGGGTGATGCGGTTGTTCGACACGTCCAGCACGGTCACGGGGATGGCAGTGCCATCTTCCGCGAAAATGCGAGTCATGCCGACCTTCCGGCCGACGAGACCAAGACTCATCTTGAATCCTTTCTAGTTTGCTCTATAACCCACTAAAATCAGTGACTTACAGAGTGCCAGCTACAATTGGCTGGCGGGTTCATTAGCTACTTTTACCTGCTTTTGCCCGTTACTCGTCGGTAACTTGGCGGCAAAGAGGCGCGATTATAGCCGCCTCTGCACGGTAAATCAACTACTTCAATTACTTACAGCTTAATTTCTACGTCCACACCGGCCGGCAGATCGAGCTTCATCAGGGCGTCAACCGTCTTATCGGTCGGGTCGATGATGTCCATCAGGCGCAGGTGGGTACGGATTTCAAACTGGTCGCGCGAGGTCTTGTTGACGTGCGGGGAACGCAACACGTCGAAACGCTCGATCTTGGTGGGCAGGGGAACCGGCCCCTTGACCACTGCGCCAGTGCGCTTTGCGGTTTCCACGATTTCGCTGGCCGACTGATCGATCAAACGATAATCGAAGGCCTTCAGGCGAATGCGGATTTTTTGCTTGGCGAGTTGTGCTGTTGCCATCTCGTTTCCTTTTGATCGCTTACGGCGACCGGGTAATTGCTGTTATTACGAATTAGTAGGTGCTTACTTAACGATCTTAGACACCACACCTGCGCCGACGGTACGGCCACCTTCGCGGATCGCGAAGCGGAGCCCATCTTCCATCGCGATCGGGGCAATC
>JACXTT010001510.1_pt1 | contig 38616 bp, 36 predicted proteins | sample 9270951 | NCBI WGS metagenome assembly JACXTT01 (sample SAMN15532306, study PRJNA645909) | rock metagenome | isolation source: weathered quartz diorite | place: Puerto Rico | collected 2017-06-21
CTGCGCCACGCAGACACCGCGTTGCTGCGCCACGCAGACACCGCGTTGCTGCGCCACGCAGACACCGCGTTGCTGCGCCACGCAGACACCGCGTTGCTGCGCCACGCAGACACCGCGTTCTAGACCCGCCCTATCGCGATCGACTTATGGCGTGGACGCCGAAGCGACTGGAGACGCCCCGTCTCAGTCTTCAGCCCACCGGCGAAGACGAGGCGTTGGGCGCGACGGACGCCGTATCGCAAGAACGCGTCGGTCTCCCGAACCAATGGCGGATCGTTCCCAAAGCCGTCGATCGTGTGGTGGGGATTGTCGGGTTCATCCGGTGGGAGCCCGAGCGGGGATGCGGCGAGATCGGCTTCGGTCTCGTCCAGGTAGCGTCGGGGCAGGGGTTGATGACCGAGGCGTGCCGCGCCGTCATCGACTACGGGTTTGCCGAGATGGGACTCTCGCGCATCGAAGCCCGCTGCCAGATCGCCAATCTGGCCTCGGCGCGCGTGCTGGAGAAAATCGGCATGACGCGCGAGGGCATGGTTCAAGGACGCGTACACTCCAAAGCTCCTGACGAGGACTTCTGGCTCTACGCAATCGAGCGGGGAGGTCATTCTCGATGACGCTTCGTCCCGTGGCCGAGCAACGCCCCCTCGCCGAGGTCCTCTCTGCCCACCTCGGTCAACCGGGGGCGCTCTGTCATGCCGCGTACTGCAGTTTCGGTATCTGGCGGACGGCCGAGCGGGCCGGCGGCGACGTGCCCGTCATGCTCGGCACCGAACGTAATCCCTCGCCCCACCGCGTCCACTTCTTCGCCAAGTCCTTTGCCGCCACGCCGCTTGACCGCGCACAGCATGGAGCCGTGGTGCGCGAATTCGGCGTCGAACCGTTCGCGAAAGCGTACGGCCTGGAACCCGCGGGCACCGGCATCGGTCTCGGGTCCGTGAGCCGCTACGACGCCTACCTCTGCGTCTACGAGTGCGACGACCTCGCACAGATCGGGTTGACGGAACAGGCGACGTCCGATCCCGAAGCCGCGGAGATCGATGCAGCGCTCGATGTCTTCACGCGGTCCGACGGCGCCCGGGTGTGCCTGACGATCCCGCACGGTTATGTCGTCGGCGTGCTGCGCGTGGACCACGTCAGGCGCCGAGCGGTCGTCACCGAGGGCGCGATCGACACGCCGTCCTACACCGTTCTCCGCCCCGGCCTCGCCGTCAAGCCCACTCCATCCCGGGTGATTCCCAAAGCGATCACGACGGAGTTCGGCTCGGGCCCGACGGGCGTGTACGACCTGCACCGCTATTGCGGGTGGAAGGAGCGGATTGAGGAGGTGGGGAGGATGTATGTGTTCGAGGCATGACCGATTACAAAAGCGGACGGATGTATTCTCACAGCGCCGTCAGTTCAATGCCCACCAAGCCGCCTTTTCGCTGCGATGGCGAATGGAGAGCGGCGTGACGATTCGCTCGATTTCCTGAACATCTCTTTTGCCTGATCGGCCTGACCCATTTTTAGAAAGTACCTTCCAGCGTAATAGTAAATCGAAGTCCTGTCCCTGAAGAGCTCTTCTTCGTCGGGAACTTTCGCTTTTCCCTCCTTGAGCCACTGTAAGATGGTCTTCATGTCTTGGAATCCGTCTCTGAATTTCCCGAAGACGGACGGCAACTCAAGATAGGTGATCGCTCTCACGATTCGAACATCCAAATCATCGGGATGTTCGCGGACCTCACGATCGAGTTGCTCCGTTCCCCGCTGAACGGAGCCGAACCTTGTAAAGAGATGTATCATGCCTTTGAATATCTCGCCAGCGGCGACATCCCGGGCCTTGAGGATTTCGATACTGCCAAGAAACGCGCGGCTCCCCGGGGTGTTGAGTCGCCGATAGATTTCTTCGGCCTTCTCCCGTGCACGGATGTCGTGTTGGTACACCGCAATCAGAAAGTACAGGTACGCGTGATCCTTTTGAGGGAAGTCTTCCCTGAATTTGACCTTTGTGACATGGCCGATCTCGCTTGAAAGCGCCTCCTCTATCTCATCCGAGGCAAAGGCCTCTCCGCTTCCTATCGGGAGTACACGCAATAGAAAAAATAGAACCGCTGCTTGAGGGTGACTTCTTATCTTCGTGAACAAGGTGTATTCAGAAGCCAACGGCATATCGGAGAGAGACGGTAAACGCGTCGACCTTTTTAGGATTGTAAATCCGCCTGGGTTTCAAGGGAGAGGGACTGGGAACTCGGTACCCGTGGAGTGACTATAACAGCGAGCGGTCCAAGGAACAATACGGTTGGCGAGGGAGGGTGATGCGAGAGAATAGGATCAGGTTCAGACGTGGAGATTTTCTCTTGACTCGGAGCGCCAAACCCGATTAGGTTTGGTCCGTCAAAGGGAAGAAGCGTTGGGGCGGGGTCTCTGGCGAGGAGGTGCGCGATGGCAGAACCGGCGGACGTGGGGGCGTTTCCCAACGGCGTGAAGGTCATCAAGTGGGGGAAGAAAGAGGAGCCGACTGCGGAATCCGTTGCTCAGGAGATGCGGAGGTTCGGCTATTCGGTCTACGATCTCCAGACGGTGGCTCCTTGGTTCGAGCGCAGCCGCCACGCGCACGACGAGCCGGAGATTCGCGGCGCCGTCTCGGGCGTGATCACGTTCCACTTCGACGACATGCCCATCACGATCGAGGCGGGCGACATCCTCCTCATCCCCGGCGGTCTCGCGCACGAGGTCATCAGCCACAACTCGCGGCCGTTCTCGGCGTACAAGGGGTCGGCGAGCGGACAGCGGAAGGTGACCGAGCACGCGGACGCGCGCGGAAGCGTCGAGGAGCTGGGGCGTCAGACGTCGGCATCCGCCGGACGCCGCGCATGATCGGTCTCGACCTGGACGGTACGATCGAGGACAGCCGCGGCGACATGGTCGCGGTGGTCCATCGCGTCCGCGCGGCGCTCGGTCTGGGGCTTCGTTCGGATGAGGTCATTCGTCCTTTGGTCAATCGGGGGATGGATGAACTCTACCGGACCTGTTTCGACGATTACGTTCGGGACAGCGGCGCGCGCTTGGCCGATGTTCGCAGACGGTACGAGGCCGACTACCTGGTCAACGTCGCGTGCGAGACGCGGTTGTACCCCGGCATCGCCTCAGTACTGGAGCGACTGGCCGAACTTGGTCCCTTGGTGGTTGTGACGAACAAGCCCGAACGGATCTCGCGTCGATTGCTGGAGACGCTGGGAGTAGGTGGGTTTTTCTCCGCCGTGATCGGGGGCGACACGTGCCCGAAATCAAAGCCCGATCCGATGGTTCTCGAAGAGGCCGCGAGGCGCTGCGGATTCTCCGCCGCAAACGGTCGTGCCGTGATGATCGGAGATAGCGCGGCCGACGTCAGGGTGGGTCGCGCCTTCGGCGCTGTCACGATTTGGTGCGCGTGGGGCTACACCGATGTTTCGGGGGAGCTCCCAGACTTCGTGGCCCGGACTCCGGATGAGTTGCCGGATCTGGTACGTGCGGCGCGAGGAGCGGTCGGGACGATGTTGTAAGTAGTCCGTCCGCTTGCGGCCTCAGCCCTGGCTGGCGATGAAGAGCTTGATCTTGGCGCGGTCTTCGTCTTTCAACTGGACGAAATCGATACCCATCCCAACCGCTTCCTGGCGCCACACGACCGTGCCTTCCCCGGCGATCGGTTTTTCCCACGGGGCATCCCCGAGCAGAAAGCTGAACGTGACTCGGGAGCCGACGGCCAAAGGGCTGCGAGTGTCCACGAAGATGCCGCGCTCGCTGATATCCGTGAGTCGGGCCGTCATCGGCGGGCTGTTACTCTGATAGCGGACCTCAACAATGCGCGGGATGCGGGGGGCGCGCCGTCGCTCGGACTGTCCCATATCGACTCTCCTTGCCAGGGATCAATAGTCGGGATGGAGCGCGAACAAGTGTAGCACACGAAACCGCGGATGAGGGAGGACGGACGGAGTTCGTCTATGCGCGTGAACAGGCGAGGAATCGCCGATGCGCGTCGCCCGAGTGGAGGGCGCGGTGCGCAAGGTCAGCCCCTTCGGCAAGCGACGTGGCCCGACCCATGTGCCGGAGGATGACCGCCGAGGCGAGGACGAGGCTGTCGTGCGTCGGTCCGGTCTTGGCGCATAGCGCTTCCATGCCTGCCTCGGCTGCGCGAGCGACCAGGTGCGACAGGTCGTGCTCCTGAGAGACTTCGGCGAAGGATTCGTCGGCGGCGGTTTGATCGGTGGTTGAGGCGAGGGGCGCCGCGCGCACGGCGGATTCGATGCCCGCCTCGCGCGGGTCGAGCTTCGACGATTCGTCGGTTCCGCCTGGATGGTACGAGATGACGCGGGCTTGGGCGTTGAGCGGAGGAATCACGCCCCCTTCCACGCCGCGGATCACGAGCGCCGACGTGTAACCCGCCCCACGCGCGACCAGCGGGAGCAGGCGCTCGTACCCCGAATGGACGTATCCCACGACGATGTGAATGCGTCCCGAGGCGCGCACGGGCCCGCAGAGCTTCTCCAGCGTCGAAAGGCAGGGACGTTTCACGATCAGGCGGCGTAGCTCGATCAGACTGTGCAGATCGGGGTGGTACACGGACTGGTCCGCGTACGCCCAGCCGATGTGCGGATGCTCGATACAGCGGGCCGCCGCATCGGTCGAGAGCGACACCGGTGCCCCGGCAGCGGACAGGATCTGGTGGTGCGTGAGGCCGAACTTGGGCCCCATCGAGCGACAGCCGTGCGAGATCGTCTGCACCCCGCACGCAGCGAGCACGGCCGGGAGGAACGGCGCGGCGGGAAGGTGCCGGAGAAAGCCGTCGTATGGATCGGCGAGGTCGACGAGGTCGGGCACGTCGGCCGTGGCGGCGCGCGTCGTCTCGCGCAGCGCGTCCAACACGCCCAGGTTTTCGTCGTCCGACTCGCGCTTCATCCGCAGCGCGATCAGGAAGACGGCGGTCTGAGCGGGGTCGACGCGGCCGGCAAGAATCAGTGCCATGCCGTCGCGAGCTTCGTCACGCGTCAGATCGGTGCTCATCTCGGGCCCGGTGGCGATGCGCTTGAGGTACGAGGCCATGCGGGCTGCCGCGCCGTCGGTCATCATCGGTTTTCTCGGTCCAGTCCGTTGACCTCGTTACACTACGGATTCCAGCCGTCAGCGTCAACCCGTAGTGCGCCGAAGGCGTACCATCCAAATCGTCTTGTCCTTTCGGGTGGCGCAGCACCCCGCAGAGCGCCGAAGGCGCACAATCGAGATCGTCTGATCCTTTCGAGTGGCGCAGCACCACGGTGGCTTGTCGCGGGCCTCAAGGAATGTTACGCTCCCGCATCGTCCATGGGAGAATCGTCGTGAGGCTCCGAAACGGGAAGCAGCATTCGTCCGTCACGCTAGACAGGGTCGACTCATTATCCGTAATAGGGATCGCGGCGGTCCTGGCGATATGGCTCCGGCCGGAGACGGTGGAGGCCGCAGGGCCGGGCCTGATTCCGGGGCCGGCGCCGCTCGGCGTACCGATCGAGTTCATGGGTTTCGCCCTGATGCTCGTCGGCATTGCGGTGTTTCATCGCCGCAGCTTCGAAGTGGCGGTTGGGGGATTCCTCGCGCTTCTCGCCTATAAGACGGGTCTGTCCGGCCTGGACGCGGTCGTTCATCTGGGCCACGAGTGGCGGTTGGCGCTCAACCTGTTCGGCCTGTTGCTCGGCTTTGCGGCCCTCTCTCGGCACTTCGAGGAGTCGCGGTTTCCGGAGATGCTTCCCCGCTGGCTGCCAGACGGCTGGGGCGGCGGGTTTGCGCTGCTCGTCGTGGTGGCTGTTCTGTCGACGTTTCTGGACAATATCGCCGCGGCGGTGATCGGGGGCGTGATGGCCAAGAAGGTCTATCGCGAGAGGGTCGGCGTGGGATTCCTCGCGGCGATCGTGGCGGCCAGCAACGCGGGAGGCGCGGGATCAGTGGTCGGCGACACGACGACCACGATGCTGTGGATCGCCGGCGTGCCTGCAGCCAAGGTGGCGCAGGCGTTCATCGGCGGGTCGGTGGCGGTCGCGGTGTCCGGAGTCGTCGCCGGCCGGGCGCAGCACCGGCTGCAATCGATTCTCAATGACGCCCGACCAGGCCTCGTAGTCGACCACGTCCGCGTGCTCATCGTCGCGCTCATGATCGCAGGCGCCACCGTGGCCAATCTCCTGGTGGAGTTCCCTGCCGTCGGACTGTGGGCGGCGCTGCTCCTGGGAGGCCTGCTGCGTCCGATCCCGTGGCGGGACGTGGCGGGCGCGCTCAAGGGCAGCCTCTTCCTCATCGCCCTGGTGTTGACGGCGAGTCTGATGCCGGTCGATCGGCTCCCGTCCCCGTCGTGGCTTTCGACGTTCGGTCTGGGATTCGTGAGCGCCGTGTTCGACAACATTCCGCTGACGGCGCTCGCGCTCTTTCAGGGCGGTTACGACTGGGACTTCGTCGCGTATGCGGTCGGTTACGGCGGGTCGATGATCTGGTTCGGTTCCTCAGCCGGCGTGGCGATCAGCAACGCATTTCCCGAAGTCCGAGACACACGCCGGTGGTTGACCGAGGGCTGGCACGTGCCGGTTGCCTACGTGCTGGGGTTCTTCGCGATGCTGGCGCTCGTGGGCTGGCACCCCGAAGTCCCGTAACGCGTCTCCGTAGGGCGGCCTCCCAGCATGGCTCGGACGCGAGCCGCCGTCGCGTGGTCGAGGGAGTCGGACACCCACCGCTCGCCGCCCTGGCGCATTCCGACGCAGACGCCGCCGGTGATCATGACGGCATTGCCGGGGTGGGCGCGGACGCGCGGGCCCGGGATGAGGGGACCGCTGAGGTTCAGAGGATCCGCGGCTGAGAGACCGATCACGTCGTGGCCGGCCTCATCCCTGAGGCGACGAAGGGTTTCCACCGCCTCGGGCCGGGCGTACTGCTCTCCGCCGACTCCCAACACGAATCGCCCGCCTCTGATCTCTCCCCGAGACTCCATGGCCCGCAGCGCGGGCAAGATCCGATACCAGGGCGGCGCGGCGCCTTCTCTAGCCAGCAGATCCCGAAACACGATGCCGTAGCGACATAGGAGTTGTCGGGCCCAGCCGTCGATCGTGTCTTCGGTCGCGGAGGGAGGCGACGACAGCGTCGTCCAACGTCCCTGGCTGCGGGACGGCGCGAGCGGTCGGTGGGGCCGGCGTCGGTGGGCGCGTATTGGCGAGACCAGCGACCGCACGGCGCCGAACCCATCCTGGGTGACCAAGCCAGCGGCCACCAGTTCGCGCAACGCATCGTGAAGCTCCGCGGGCAACAAGTGGGTGGTTCCCACGAGGTCCGCGAAGAACGACGCGCCGCGTCCGACCAACGCGTCCAGGGCGCGGCGCGCGCGCGGCGAGAGCGGCGGGGGCTCCGGTTTTTCCTCGTGTCGCCAACGAAGCCACGGCAGATCGCCGCGGGCCATCAACGCGATCGGCACGTGGCGGGTCGCGGACCGAACACGACCCGATGATGCGCCCTCCGGCCCGACGACCGGCGGGGCGATGCGTCCCCACACGACCTCTCCGGTCAGGCAGAGTTCGTCCAACCAACGCGGATCGTACGATTCGATTCGGGCGGGCAGGACGGCGGTCTCCCACGCGGCGGCGGGGATCTCGAACCCCTGAAGCTGGGTGATGACCTCCAGCAGCCCGTCGCGACCGCGCCCGTGCGTGCCCGCCGCCGTTCGTTGCCAACGAAGCAGAAAGTCCACGAAGCGCTCGACCGACACGGGTTCGATCTCGCGCCGCAAGCGATCCATCGTCAACCGCTGGATACGCGCCAACAGGCGCCGCGCGCACCACTCGGTCTCGTCGAGACCCGGAGAAAATCGACCGCGGAGGACGAAGCCCTCGTGTTCGAGCGCGAGGAGGGCGCGGTCGACGCGGGACTCGGACATCCCGAGGTGTCGAGCGAGGGCCGTGGTCATCGTGGGACCGCTCACCTCGAGTCGACCGCGGACCAGCGTGATGTCCGCCGCCTCTTCTGTGTAGGGGCGAGGCGATGTCTCGCCCGAATTCCCTGGGACCCACCGGGTCGCCGTTACGAGATCAGGTCGAGAGGCGCAGACCATGAACCACTGCTCGACGGCGACCCACAGTCGCCGTCCTCCCCCATCCACCGACTCCAAGGCGCGTCCGGCGCGCACGAGTTCGTCGAACTGCGCCGTCCACGCGTGTCCTTCCTCGGCCGAGACGATCCCCATCAACATCAGGGCGTCGTAGAGTTCATCGGCGTCGCGGACCAGCGGCCACGCCTCCTCGCGCACGCGCGCGATCGCCCCGGGGTCGAGCGCGCCGAGGTCGCGGACCGACTCGATCGCCAGGGTGCGGCGCGTCGCGACCGCGCGGGCCCGGCGCTCCTCCAGCGGCGCGTCGTCGAGGAACGCGTATGGGTTGGCGTTCAAGATCTCGTACGCGAAGGGGGAGGGCTCCCGCGTATCGAGCGCGGTGATCGCGATCCGCCCAGCCTCGATGCCACGGAGGAGATCAGTCAGCCCATCGACGTCGGAGGCTTCGTGCAGGCAGTCGTGCATCGTTTGCGCGACGAGCGGATGATCCGGGATCGGGATGTCGCCGCCCCGAAGATTCTCGGGGCACGCCATCTGCTGGGGAAAGACCGCGACCAGCAGGTCGGCCGCGCGCATCCGCTGGAGCGGCGGAGGCACGCGTTTGCCGTGGCGCTGCCGGGGTACGGCGAGCGAGCGGTTGGCGTTCCACCGCCAGCGCGTGGCGAAGATCGGCGAGCCCAGGACGGCTTGGGTCAGCACGGGCTCCGCTTGCGCCGGCGACACCATCGCGGCGACGTCGGCCAGCGGAAAACTCTGCTGCGGTCCGAGCGAGAGCACGATGCCATTGTCGTCGGCGCTGGCCTGCAGCTCGAAGTCGAACGTCCGGCAGAAGCGCTTGCGCAACGCCAGGCCCCATGCGCGGTTGATCCGCCCGCCATAGGGCGAGTGGATCACGAGCTGCATCCCGCCGGACTCGTCGAAGAAACGCTCGATCAGAAGGTGGTCGCTGATCGGCACGAGACCGACCGCGGCGACCTGGGTTTGAACGTACGCGACGATCTGTCGCGCGGCCGACGCATCGACGAGACACTCGGCGGTCAGCCACGACGACGTCGAGTCGGCATCAGTCGCACGCCCGGCCAGCTCGCGGCGCAGGTCGGACAGCGCGGCGGACAGCTCTTTGGTGCGCGCCGGCGCCTCGCCGCGCCAGAAGGGGATCGTGGGCGGCGCGCCGTGTGCGTCGGTGACGAGGACGTCGCCCGCGCGGACGGACTGGATCCGCCACGACGTGTTGCCGAGGAGGAAGATGTCGCCGGCCAGGCTTTCGACGGCGAAGTCCTCGTCGACCGATCCCACGACGGTTTGGTCGGGCTCGGCGACGACGCGGTAGTCGGCGAGTTCGGGGATCGCGCCGCCCGACGTGAGCGCGATCAACCGCGCGCCGCGACGGGCCTTGAGACGCTTGCCGATCCGGTCGTGGTGGAGGTGCGCGCCGGTCCGTCCGAAGCGCGACGCGTAGCCGTCGGCGAGCATGGCCACGACGTCATCGAAGCGCTCGCGAGGCATGTTCCGGTAGGGCCACGCCGTCGTGAATCGGCGATACAGCTCGTCCTCGGGCCATTCCTCGCACGCGGTCTCGGCGACGACCTGCTGTGCAAGGATGTCGAGCGGCGCTTCGGGGATGACGACGCGGTCGAGGTCGCCGCGGCGGAGGGATCGAATCAGCGCGGCGCATTCGATCAACTCGTCCCGTGTCAATGGAAAGAGCCGCCCCTTCGGGACGTGCCCCAGCGCGTGGCCCGACCGTCCGACGCGCTGGAGGAAGACGGCGATCGAACGCGGCGAGCCGATCTGCACGACCAGGTCGATGAATCCCACGTCGATGCCCAGCTCCAGCGACGCGGTGGCGACGACAGCCTTGAGGTCGCCGGCCTTGAGGCGGTGCTCGGTCGTTCGCCGGATCTTCTTGGACAGGCTGCCGTGATGCGAGAGCACGGCGCCCTCGCCGAGCCGTTCGGTCAGCCGCAGCGTAACGCGCTCGGCCAGCCGTCGCGTATTGACGAACACGATCGTACTGCGGTGCGTCGCGATGAGCTGGGCGATCCGAGTGTAGACCTCGTCCCACTGCTCGTTCGCGCACACGGCCGAGAGCTCGCTGGGGGGCACGTCGATGGCTAGGTCGAGTTCGCGTCGGTGACCGACGTCCACGACGGCGCAACGCGCGCGACCGTCCGCTTCGACCCGGTCGGCGCCGACCAGAAAGCGCGCGATGTCGTCGATCGGTGCCTGCGTGGCGGAGAGGCCGATGCGCGTCGGACGCTTCGCACAGAGGGCGTCCAGTCGAGCCAACGAGAGCGTGAGGTGCGACCCCCGTTTGTCCCGCGCGACGGCGTGGATCTCGTCGACGATCACGGTCTCCACGGTCCGCAGCATAGCCCGCCCCTTCACCGACGTGAGGAGCAGGTAAAACGATTCCGGCGTGGTGACGACGATGTGCGGCGGCCGGCGTACCATCCGCTGCCGCTCGGCCGACGGCGTGTCGCCCGTCCGCACGGCGGCGCGGATCGGCGGCAAGCGACGCCCGGCCTGGGCGGAGGCGGCCTCGCTGATCTCGTGGAGCGGGACCGTCAGGTTCCGCTCAATGTCGTGGCTCAAGGCCTTCAGCGGCGAGATGTAGAGCACGCGAGTCTCATCGGGCAGGTGGTGATCCAACGCGAGTCGGAGCAGGCGGTCGATCGACGCGAGGAACGCGGCGAGCGTTTTGCCCGACCCGGTCGGCGCGGCGATGAGCGTGTCTTGCCCGGCCACGATGTGTGGCCATCCTTGGTGTTGCGCGTCGGTAGGCTCGCCGAACCGGCGCAGAAACCACTCCGCGATGAGCGGATGAAACGGAACGTGCAGCATGGGTGAAGATATTTTATCGAGTTCCGGGACGAAATGCAGCGGTCGACCGCTCGCACGCGTTGCTGCCCCGCCGGGAGGGATGAGGGGAGGCGTTTGTGCCCTGGGCGCGGTGCGGGTTTGACACATCTATCGGCCCGCCGATATAGTGACAAACGGTATGAGCGAGACCAGGAACCCCGTTGACGCAACACCGGCGCACGAGCTGCTGGCGCTCTGTTCGATGTTTAAAGAAGAGGTCTATCGCCGAAACGCCCGCATCGGGACGATCACCGGGCTGGGGGCGGGAGGACTCTTGGCGGGAATGCTCTGGTTCGGCGAGACCGGGGAGGCGTTCACGCTCGCGGGGCGTCTGCTCTGCGCCGCCGGCGTCGGCCTGTTCACCGGGGCATTGATCCACCAGATCCGGCGGGAGGCCGGCCGTCACGCCGGGGCCAAGCTCGCGTTGATCCGCGTCGAGCGCGCCTTGGGTTTGTTCGAGGCCGGGCGCTACCTGCCCGGCGAGCCGCTTTATCCCGAAGACTGGAAAATCGCTCCCCCCGTCGGCCGGGCCACGACCGGCCCGAGCCTGGTCCTGATTCTCTTCGCCGCGCTGTTCGTCGTGGAAATGCTGATCGGAAGGTGAGGCACGCGGCGGCCAGGCTGAGTCTGGCCGCCGCGTGCGTTCTCCTCGCTCCTACGGTTTCGCCAAGAGGACGTGGGTCGCGACCAAAAAGATCCGAGGACGCTCGCTCACGTACACTCCCAAGACGATCACCCGCTGGCCCACCAGATCCCCCGAGAACTGAAGGTCGTCGTGGAAACTGGTCCGGGGCGTGACGACCACCGTCATCCGCCCGGGGTGATCCAGGCCGTCGGCGTCCGAGAACAGTTTCTCGGCGACGCCGGTTTCGACGACGAATGTCCCATAGTTCGGGTGGCCCGGCGTCGGCGTGACCTCGACCACGGTTCCGGTCACCTGATGCGGAAGGATCAGCCGCATCCGCGCGGCGTGGAACCGGACCGGATTGGAGTCAGACGAATCGGGAACGTGGGGAATGAGGCGGCCCCAGACCCGGACCAGCGTGCCTTCGCTGAGCACGCCGCAGGCGAGTTCGGTCGACCGCTCCACCACGATGGTGTTTTCCGGGGAGAGCGTGATGCCAGCCGCCGCGAGCCGCGCGAGGAGACGCTGGGGCCCGATCCGGACGGCCAAAGTTCCATCCGCGCAGCCGCTCGCGTCGGTGATGATTCCGGCAAATCGGTCGGGACGGATGCGAATGACACGGGCGTGGAGCGTTCCCGACGCGTCCGCAGAATCGACCGTTCCGCCGACGTGGACGATCTGACCGTCGGCGAGGTCACCGGTGCTCAGCCCACGCCACAGGAAGTAGACACGGGTCGCGTCGCCGAAGGCCACCGGGGTCGTGCTGTGGTCGCGCTGGAGCAGGACGAAGGTTCCCGCCGTCGAATCAAGCTGGGTGACGAGGCCCGAGACGATGAGCCGCTCGGGAGCGATGTGGATGATCGACGCGACCACGCGCGCGTGCTCGTCCAGCGTACCCTCCACCTGAATATGCATCCCGACCGCCAGGTCGGAGAACGCGCCCGGTCCCTCGTCCGAGACGATCGAGGTCTCATCGGTGACGACCACGGTCAACCGGAGTCCGCGGCGCACGTCGAGCGCCAGCGTCCGGTTCGTCGCGTCGATCTCCGCGATCACACCCGCCAGGTCGTCGATGTGCGGGGTGTCGCCGTCCTCGGTCTGGGCGTTCGTACTGACGAAGATCTGCGGGCGTAAGATCAGGTTGCCGTTACCCGTCGCGGTCAGCTTGATCGAGTCTTCGGCGGAGAAATCGAGTTGAATCGTCGTGGCGTCGTTCTGCCCCAACGTGATCCCCCCTTGGAAATTGAGGTCGACCTTCCCGTTCGCGACGAGGGTCACCGCCTCCTCGGATCCGTCGGGCCAGGTGACGGTCGCGTCGCTGACCTGGAGCCGGATTTTAGTGTAGGTCCCGGCCGGAACGGAGGCCGTCGCAAGGATCCGGTTGATCCCGTCCAGGTCGAGCAGATTGAGCGTGATCGGTTCGCCGTCGGGAAACGGAATCGAAAACGAACCGGTCGGGCCGATCAACGTGGCCGAAGCGACCGTGACCGTGACGGCCTCGAACGCGTCGCTGGGCGCGTCGGTCATGGCCAGAGTGACCGTGGCGCCGCTGGCCGTGGAGTCGCCTCCCGCGGTGGAACCCCCGCACGCGGCGAGGGCGATCAGTCCGAAGAGTCCGACCAGCGCGCCCCACCACGGCGCGCGCATGGTCCGCACGAAACGTCGAGTCAGATGTATCATCCCGTAACCTCCTGGTGAACGTCTACCCCGTTAAACCCACCAAGCGGGAGAAAGTTTCACCGCCGATTCTGACGGCGTTCGAGCCGATCGATCAACCGTTCCCGCTCGGCGGGCGACAGACGGTCGAACCGCCGGGACCGTTCGAGCCACATCCGGCGTTCGCCGGGAGGAAGATCCCGCAGCATTTGGTAGCGACGCTCCAAACGCGTCCGCTGTTGGGGAGAGAGGTCCTTCCACGCCTTGAGGTTCTTCCTGATCCGAAGTTGTTCATCGGGCGGCAACGCCTTGAAGCGGCGATGGCTCTCGATCAAGTCCTCGCGTTGGGCCGGGGACAAGCGTTTGAACTCGCGCCAGTGGGCCGCGATCTCGGCTCGCTGCGCCTCCGTAAGGGCTTCCCACCGGGACCGGTTACGCTCGATCCGCTCTTGCCGGGTTTCCTCTTGGGGCGACGTCTCTTGAGCCAACGCGGCGCCCGAGGTCTGTGTGACGGAGGTTGTCGCGGAGAGGACGGGGAGGCCCACGATTCCCACGAGAGCTATGGCCATGGCGGGGATGCATCGTCTCATCGCTCGTCCTCCTCCTTATCCTCGATGGCCTGGAGTGATTCGACGGTGTCCAGCCCGTCGAGCACGGTCAGATCCTCCAGTACATCCAAATAATTCAGCATCTCGTCATCGGCCTCGGTCCGTCGCCCGGTGGAGACCGAAGGCTTCGGGGCCGTACGGTCCGGAGAGGCGTGGGGTCGCGTGGTGGGCGCGGGGGACGCCGCGTCCGTGGGCCGGTTCGTCCCGGACTCTCCGGCGTGACTCACCCCCCAGATGCCGAGCGAGACGACGATCCATGCCCATCGGTGCGCCCGCATCAGAACGCCACGTCCAATCCGACGACGGCCTTGGTCACCGTCTCGGCGGAGGGGCTCGTCTGGTCTCGGAAGAACGAGCCCGGAACGAGAACGTCGCCCTCGACCCAGACCGTCGCCCACGCCGCGGTTCGGTACGCCACCTCGGTATCGACTTCCCAGCCGTAGTCCACGCCGTCGCCGGTCACCGGCGGATCCTCCGACCAGAGATGCGCGATGACGACGCGGCTCGAGAACCCGGCTTGGTCCCATGTTCCCTCGGTCCCGAGCGCCACCACCCCGCGCCCATCTATACCGGACGGGGCGGTCCGACCCGTTTCGAACGAGCGACTGATTCCACCGCGGAAGAAAAGGTTCGTGGCGTCGATCAACGGGAACAGCGAGAGAAACCCCTCGTAACGTCCATCTTGCCAGACGTCCACCGGTCGGCGACCGTCACCGCTGGTGTACACGACGAAGCCGCCCACCGTGAGAGGATCGGTCACGGCGTACGATGCTCGGAGGCTGCCAGCCAGCCCCGAAACGTGGATCGACCGCGTCTGCGACGGGCCGAGCCCCGTGGAGTCCCGCGCGGTCACTTCGAGGGCGCCGTCCTCGATGATGCCGATGCCCCGCACGGTCCACCCCTGCGTGAGGGCTTCGCCGCCCGCCATGTACCACGTCACCTGCCCGCCCTCGGGGTCGAAGAGCAGATCGCGCTGAGCGAGGACAATGGCCTGGGGCATGACGCGGTCGATCAGGCCGTCGCGATCCCACAGGTGCGCCGCCGAGACCCAGAGCCGGCGAAAGAGAGAGGGAATCAACTCTATCGAAAGGGCGGCGTCGACGCTTTGCCCGGGACGGAGCACCCCGTCTTCGTCGAGCCGGGTTACGGTCGCCCGGAATCGCACGCGCGTCGAGGCCTCGCCGCCCCACGTTGTGCCGGCAGCCACCGCGGGTTGGTAGTCGTCGAGGATCATCCCGTCGCCGATCACCACCCGCTGCTTGCCCAGCATGAGCCACGCCCTCTCGGTCTTGAGTCGTACGTAGGCCTCGTCGATGAATCGATTGGTCTCCCACCGGGTGTCGACGCGTCCGTCGTCGAGGGTCTGCCGGGATATCTCCCGCGACCCGACGGTCAACCGCGCCGTGATCGCGTCGATGGGTTTGGCCGTCAACGACGCGGTCAGGTACGACGAGGGGTGGGGGTCCTCCGGCGGGGAGGAACCGGGGCTCAGCAACTCGATGTGCTTCGCCCATTCCATCCGCCCGCTCGCCTGTCCCGTGGCGTGTACCGTCCAATCGATCTGTTCCGCTCCGGCGGGGCTGCTCAGCACGACCACGATCCACCCCAGTCTCGCCCAGACTGTCCGGCTGTGCGAAGCGCCGGCCCCACGATCACCCTCCATCCAGCAGCAGCAGGAGGTCGAGGTCCTGGATCACGTCCAAGTGTTGAAGCATCTCCTGGGACTCCAACAGATCGGGATCCAGCTCGGCCACGACTCCCGACGTCGTGTCATCGTCGGTCTTCCCGCGTTCGAGGATGATCGTGGCGGCGAGGACGATGACCGCGAAGGCCGTGGCTGCGGCGGTCCACCGCAACCACGGCACGGTGAAGGGCCGCGCAGGCGTCTTGGCCGGGGCGAGCTTCGCCATGACGGCGGCGGCGAAACGGGGAGACGGGTCGCGGTCTCCGAGCGCGCCGAGCATGGTCCACGCGCCGCGGAGGCGCCCGGCGAACGCTTGGCACGCGGCGCATCCCGCCACGTGATGTTCAGCCGAGCCGGCCGGCGCCTGGAGCTCGTCGGCTAGGATCGCTTGTACCGTACTGCAGTCGAGGGAATCAGGTTGCGTGGTCATGGTCATCCTCTAGGCTGTCAAACCCGCAAGTCGGGAAAAAGTTTCATGATCCGGCGTCTTTTGCGTACAGCGCGAGACGCGCGGCCAGGATCGCCTTCGCCCGGTGGACCCGAAGTTTGGCCGCAGTCACCGAGCACCCCAAAATCGCGGCGATCTCCTCGTAACTCAGCTCTTCGTACCGCCTCAGGATGACGGCAAACCGCAGCGTGTCGGGTAGCGCGGCGAGGGCGTGCGCCACCACCCGGCGGAGTTGCCTCTTTTCGGCCGCGACGGACGGATCGTCGGCCGGGTCGGCGATGGCGAGGCTTTCAACGGGCGAGTCGTCCTCGGTGTCGGCGGCGTCGCGCGAGAGGCTGAACCAGCGCCGCAGCGCCCGGCCCCGCGCGTGGTTGGCGCAGAGGCGGCGGGCGATGGTGTACAGCCACGTGGAAAACTTGGCCGTCGGCTGGTAGCGCGGCGCCGCCCGGTGTACGCGGACGAAGACCTCCTGGGCTAGATCCTCCGCCTCGTCGTACGCGCCGAGATACCGTCCGATGAGGTTGATCAACGGGGTTTGATACTTGACGACCAACGCTTCGAACGCGCTTGGATCTCCGGTTTTCACGCGGAGCATCAATTCGGCGTCGGGGTCGAGGATCGGATCCATAGAGGGCCAGGATAGGGAAAATACGCGCGATTGACAAGCCGGGGTGCCCGCGGCGTTGACAGCCACGGTATCCCCGGTTACCGTCACACCGGTGATCCCGATACGCCAAAGACCGAAACAACCGAGTCCATCGCGAACGCGACAGGGTAGACGGGGGTTGGCGTGAGAGCGCCGGACGTTCATCGCCTTCGGTGGTTTGCCCTGGCCGGCGTCGTCGCGATCATGCTGGTCACCGTGTTGGTCGCGCGGATCGGCAGGCAGACCGCGCTGGATGAGTTCATCGCGTTGTCCGAGAGCAAGAATGTGGCGTTGGTACAAGTATTTTCCAACACGGTGTGGCCGCAATTCGCGCCGTTCGTCGCCTCGGTGTCGGGGCTCTCGGGGAACGACGTCCGCCTTCACTCTGAGACCACAAGGCTCCACCAGGCCATTCTCGCGTATCTCAACGGTCTGTCGATCCTTCGGGTGCGTATTTACACGGCGACCGGGGTCATCGTGTTTTCGACCGATGCCGCCCAGATCGGGGACGAACGAAGCACCGATCCCGGGTTTCTCGCCGCACGGGCGGGATCGGCGGCCAGCGACCTGGTCGGGCGCGGAGAGATCTATCCGGGCGAGGAAGCCGTCGACGACCGCACCATTCTGACGAGCTACGTGCCTATCCGGCGCGGCGGCGCCGTGGCGCCCGTCGAAGGCGTGGTCCAGCTCTACTATGACGTCGCGCCGACGCTTCGCACGATCGAACGCGGTCAGCGCCGCCTCGTCCTGAGTGTCGCCGGAGTCCTGAGCCTCCTTTCGATGGCGCTGTTTCTGGTCGTGACGGCCGCCGGCCGCCTGCTTGGCCACCAACGCCGCGAACTGCAACGGTACGGTGAAACAATCGATGGCACCCACGCGATCATCGAACGGCGGGTCCAGGAGCGGACGCAGGAGCTCCTCACCACCAGCCGGCACCTCGAAGTCGAGGTGCTCAAACACCAGACCCTGATCGGCGCGCTCGAGGCCCAGATCCTGTATGAGCCGGCAACCGGCCTCCCCTCGCGTGCGCTGCTTCGCGACCGGTTGGAGCAGGCGATCATCCTCGGCCGCCGCAACGGAGGGTCGGTGGCCCTGTTGGTCATGGAGTGCAGGACGTCCGACGCGTCGGACCTGGCCTGGGATCGCCATAAGGTCGATGGGTTCGTCCAACAGGTGGGTGCGCGCATTCGAGGCGTCCTGAGAAAGGCCGACACGGTCGCGCGTTCGGGAGAGCACGGGTTCGCCGTGCTTCTGGCGGCCGCCGGTGATCGGGCCCACGCCCTGTTCGTGGCGGGGCGGATCGCCGACGCCCTCGCCCCGCCCTTCTCGGTCGAGGACGCGACCGTGAAGGTGCCGGTCAGGATCGGGATCGCGATCTTCCCCGACCATGGAGACGACCCCGAGATGCTCATCCATCGGGCGAGTCTGGCGATGTCGGTCGCCCAGCAGGCGGGAAGCCGGGCGGTCGTCTACGCTCCGGAGTACGACCAGCGAACCTCGCGGGGCTTTGAACTGATGAGCCAGCTCCGGTACGGCCTCGAACGGGAGGAACTGATCGTCTACTACCAGCCCAAGCTCGATCTCAAGACGTTCGAGGTCGTGGGCGTGGAGGCGCTGGTGCGGTGGCAGCATCCGTACCGAGGGCTCATGCTTCCGTGCCATTTTATCACGATGGCGGAACAGACCGGATTGATCAAACCCCTGACCCTTCAGGTGCTGAAGACGGCGCTCCGCCAGACCGACAGTTGGTCCCGCGCGGGGTTGGAGATGAAGGTGGCCGTGAATCTGTCCGCGTGGATTTTGCAGGATCTTCGGTTCCCGGACGAGGTCGCCGAGTTGCTTGCGGCGTCCGGGGTTCCGCCGAGTCGGCTGGAGTTGGAGATCACCGAGAGCGTGGTCATGGCGGAACCGTTGCGCGCGATGGAGATTCTGGGCCGACTGAGCGCCATGGGAATCCGGCTGTCGATCGACGATTTCGGCGCGGGCTATTCTTCTCTAGGATATCTGCAGCAACTGCCGGTCCAGACGATCAAGATCGACAAGTCCTTCGTGGTCGGCGCCACCAAGGACGCGGATTCGCTGATTCTACGTTCCGCCATCGACCTGGCCCACAACCTGGGCCTCTCCGTGGTGGCGGAGGGCGTCGAGTCGCGCGAGGTATGGGACTGCCTGGCGGCACTCGGCTGCGACGCGGCCCAGGGGTACTACATCAGCCCTCCGGTTCCGCCCGACCAACTCACCCGCTGGTTGAAAGAGTCGCCGTGGGTCGTGGCTCGGGTGGCGGGGCAGATGGAATCTCCTTCTTCGTAAACCGGCCTGCGCTGGCAACCCGCCGGCGTCCTATGGTAGCGTCACCGTTGTCCGATTGAAGCTTCCTGCAGCAAGCTGCAGGAAGTCTTCGAAGTGCAGGGAAGTAAAGAAGGACACTTTCCATTTTGCTCGCTTACCCCACTGCAACCTGTGGGGAAGCGCTCGCAATGCACTTTCAACAAAGGGGGCAACGATGCCGCAAGTCTATGGAATCCGAACGACGGTGAAGGGATCGTACGAAGAGACGATTCCCCGCGTGACCGAGGCGTTGAAGCAGGAAGGCTTCGGCATCCTCACGCAGATCGACGTCAAGGACACGCTCAAGAAGAAACTCGACGTCGACTTTCCGAAGTACGTCATCCTGGGGGCGTGCAACCCTCCGCTCGCGCACAAGGCGCTCTCCGCAGAAACGGAGATTGGGCTACTCCTGCCGTGTAACGTGATCGTCTACGAAGGGACAGACGGGAAGACGGTCGTCGCCGCGCAGGATCCCGACGCGGCGCTCGGGATCGTCGGCAACCCGGCGCTCGTGTCCGTCGCCAAGGACGCCCGCGAGCGGCTCGTGCGGGTGATCGAGTCTTTGAAGCGGTAACTCGGGCTCACCGCGTTTTTGCCATCAGGGCGCGCAGCGCGGCCAGAATCTCTGCAGGGCGAGGCGGGCAGCCGGGGATCCTCACGTCCACCGGGATGTGGCGATCCACCGGGCCGGTGACGGCGTAACTCCCCTTGAACGCGCCGCAGTCGATCGCGCAGTCTCCGAGCGCGATCACCAGCTTGGGATCGGGGGTGGACTTGTGGACGTCCTTGAGGGCCCGTTCCATGTTGGCGGTGACGGGCCCGGTCACCACGAGCGCGTCGGCGTGGCGCGGCGAGGCCGCGATGTGGACGCCGAAGCGCTCGATGTCGTAGACGGCGTTGGCCAGGGCGTTCATCTCCATTTCACACGCGTTGCACGAACCGGTGTCCACCTCGCGGATCGTGAGCGACTTACCGAAGAGTGCGGCTTTCTCCCTTGCCTCCTCGGTCACGTGAGGCGCAGGAGCCGTCGGTTCGGGGTAGCGTCCCGTGACCACCCCGGTCTTCAGACTTTTCTTGATGATCCGAAACATCGCGTCTCCTTCTATAAATCGGTGCCCGCGTATGACAGGTTGAAACTTTTGTTGATCAGCGGAAAGTCCGGGATGATGTTCCCCAGGACGGCGAACTGGATCGCGGGCCAGTTGACGAACGAGGGGTCGCGGACCTTGCATCGGTGGATCGCGCCGCCGTCGCCAGCCATCACGTAGTAGAGAATCTCGCCTCGCCAGCCCTCCACCGCCGCCAGTGCCCAGCGCCCCGCCTCGGGCGGCGCCGGGAGCGTTGTCCGCACGTCGCCGCCCTGGATGAGCTCGCGCACTTGCCGGATCAGATTGATCGCCTCCTTCACTTCTTCGATGCGGACGCGCACGCGCGCGCGGACGTCGCCGTAATTGAAGACCGGGACCCGAAAGGTCAAGTCCTGGTAGGCGGCGAACGGGCGGTCGCGGCGGACGTCGCGATCGATGTTGGAGGCCCGCCCCACCACGCCCATCACCCCGTGGTCCCGGGCGATTTGCTCGGACAAAGTCCCCGTGCTTTCGAGCCGGTCGGTGAGCGAGGCGTTCCCGAATACGATCGCGGAGAGTTCCCCGAAGTCCTCGTCGATGGCGTCCAGCTCGCGGACGACTTCGTCGAGTTGCTCCCTGCTAAGGTCGATCGCCGTTCCGCCCACGACGTTTACGCCGCGCAAGAATCGGCTCCCTGTCAGGCGGTCGTTGAGTTGCATCACGCGTTCCTTCATCCGTCCGCCGTGGGCGAGCGCGAGGGCGTAGGCGGCATCGTTGCAGATCGCGCCCACGTCGCCGATGTGGTTGTGGATCCGTTCCAACTCCAGGAACAGCGTGCGAAGGTAGCGCGCCCGCGGGGGCACGGTCATGCCCATCAGCCGCTCCACGGCCTCGCAGTATGCGAGGCTATGGCCGAACGACGTGTCGCCCGACACCTTCTCGGCGAGCGAGACGCCGTCGGCGAGCGTCCGGTTCTCGAAGAGTTTCTCGACGCCGCGGTGCTTCCAAAAATGGCGTAGTTCGAGTTGCATGATGGGCTCGCCCGCGACCGAGAACCGGAAGTGGCCCGGCTCGATGATCCCGGCGTGGATGGGACCCACCGGGACCTCGAACACGCCGTCGCCCTCGATGCGGCGAAAGTGGTATTCCCCCTGTTGACGCGCCATGACGTGATCCCAGGCGAAGTCTTTCTTCAGCGGGTGGGTGCCCTTGGGCCAGTGCTCGTGGCGGACGAGGCGGCGCAGGTCGGGGTGTCCTTCCGGGATCAGACCGAACAGGTCGCGGATCTCGCGCTCGTACCACTTCGCGGCGTGGATGTGGGGGGTGATCGACGGGAAGAGCCGGTCGCCGTCGGGAAGCTCGGTCAACACAATCAGCCAGGTGCCGCGCTCGGCGAGCGAGAACAGATAGTAGATCTGAGAACGGGCCGCCATCGGGCGAAGATCCACGACCCACTGTAACGACAGGGTCCCACGAAGCCCAGTCGTACTGTGGACGTAGTCGGCGATCGTTTGGATATCCTCTTTTGCGACACTCACAACGGGTATCTCGAGACCGCGATCAACGCCCACGATCCTTTGTCCAAAGACCTTGACGATTTTTTGTATCGCCGTGTCCGCGTCAGCCACGATTCACCCCGCCGTGATGATGGCAATCGCCATGTCCATCAAGTCTCTCAGAGGCCACGGGATGGTCACCCCCAACACCACGAGTGCGCCGATACTGAGAGCGAATGGAAGATGACTCAGTCCGAGTTTTTCGCCTCGAGGAGTCCCGCCAGGAGGGTCTCCCCAGACCATGCCGGTCACTCGATAAATAAATCCTCCGAACACCACGACCGCGATGACCAGAAAGAGGGTGACGAACACGAGGTTGCGGACCTCGTCTGCGATCGTGATGGTCAGAAATCGACCGAGATGGATCGTGTCGGTGGCATACACGCGCGTCGCCAGTGCCGCCAGGATCGAGAATTCGCTGGTGAACATGGCCAGGGGCGGCATGCCCACCAGTGCCAGGGCTGCGGTCAAGAAGGCGGCCGCGGTCCAGGGCTGAGCCTTCAACAGCCCGCGGACGCCGTCGATCTCCCGGGTCCCGAATCGAATGTGGATATTCCCTGCGGCAAAAAACGCCAAGGACTTCGAGACGGCGTGGTTGGTGAGGTGGAACAGGGCCCCGAAGGTTCCTACCCCGCCGACTCCAAACCCGATGGCCGCAATGCCCATGTGCTCGATGCTCGAATACGCGAACAACCGCTTATAGTCGCGCTGGACCAAGATAAACAGCGCGGCGACCCCGAAGGAAAGGAGTCCGAACGTGATCAAGAGATTACCGGCGTACCCCGGGGAGACGACGGCATCGACGACGAGCTTGCTCCTGAGAATGGCGTAGAAGGCGACGGTTTCCAGGACTCCCGCCAACATCGCGGCGACCGGCGCCGGCGCCTCTCCGTAGGCTTCGGGAACCCAGGTATGCATGGGAACCAAACCGATCTTGGTTCCATAGCCGACCAGAATGAACACGAACGCCAGCTTGACGACGTGCGGATCGAGCCGGCCGGCGACCGCCAACAATTCGGTGATGTTGAGCGCCGCGCTGACGTCTCCCAAGGCCCGCACAGAGGATGAGTACATCAAGACGGTTCCGAACAAGGCCAGGGCGATGCCCACCGAACAGAGGATCAAGTACTTCCAGCCGGCTTCGAGCGAGGCCTTGCGTCTGAAAAAGTTGATCAGAAACGTGGTCGCGAGGGTCGTGGCCTCGATCGCGACCCAGAGAATACCGAGGCTGTTGGCCAGGGTGGCCAAGATCATGGCAAACATAAAGAGATGAAAGAGCGAGAAATACCGCTTCATCATGGGAGGCGTGATGGTTCCCTGCGCCAGGTAATGATCGAAGTACTTCCAGGCGTAGAGCGAGGAGGTGAAACCGATCATCGTAATGACGAGGAGTACGATGCTCGCCAGTGCATCCACGTGCACGAGGTCATGGTAAGCGAGGAAGCTCCCATCGCGCAGAACCCGGGACATCACAAGGGCTTGAGCGCCTCCCAGTAACGTCATCGCGGCAAAATTGACCCGGTACAACGCGTGAGGGGTTCGGAGTCCCAGGCTGAGCAGACTTGCTCCAAGAGGGATCATGAAGAGCAGCGTGATCGAGATCATGGGATCTTCACCGCGACGTCCGCGCCAAAGAGCGCGATCATGGGGATGAACAGCTCCCGGAGAAAACCCGGCATGTAAAACCCGAGCGAACTCAGGGCCGCGATGTTGATGATCAAGGCCGAGGTGGTAAAACGTCGAGTCGAGTCACCGACGCGCTGGCCGCTTCCAAGAGACTCGCCCCAGATCATCGGCAGCACCTGAGCGAGCAACGTGGTGAAGGCGAGGGCGAGAAGGCTCAAGAAGACGACGGCAATCCGGGGATAATGTTGATACGTGGCGGTGACGATCAACACCTCGCTGATGAACAGGCCGAACGGCGGCATTCCCGCGAGGGCGATGGTGGCCGCCAGCATCCCACCCCCGGTTGCCGGCTCCTGCCTGAGCAGGCCGGTGACTCTTTCCGTCACCTTGTGTCCATGCCGCAGTAAGACCAGGCCCGCGGCGTAAAACGCGGTGGACTTCGCCAGGGCGTGGTTGAGCATGTGGAAGAACCCGCCGAACACGCCGACCGGACCGCCCACGCCGAACCCGACGAGGGCGATGCCCACGTGCTCGATGCTCGAGTATGCGAAGAGTCGCTTGTAGTCGCGCTGAATCAGCATGAAGACCGCGGCGATGGCTATCGACAAGAGGCCGAGCCCGATCACGATCGGCGTCGTGAAGGCCGTTCCCGCCGCCTGGTCCGCGATATTTTTCAGCCGCAGCACCGCATACAGGGCGATGTTCAGCATGAGAGCCGAGAGCATCGCGCTGATGGGCGTAGGGGCTTGGGCGTGCGCGTCGGGCAGCCAGGTGTGCATGGGGGCTGCGCCGGCTTTGGTCCCATACCCGATCAAGACAAAGACGAAGGCCAGCTTGAGGGTGGTCGGGTCCAGCGTGGGCGCGACCCGGCGGAGCGCACTCCAGCTCAACGCTTCCATGCTCACGCCCAGCACGCGCTCGGCGGCGTAGTACACCAGCACCGTGCCGAACAACGCGAGCGCGATGCCGATGAAGCTCAAGATGATGTAGTTCCAGCCCGCTTCCAGGGCGGCCTTGGTCCGTTCGAATCCCACGAGAAGCGCCGCGGCGAGCGTGGACCCCTCGACCGCGATCCACATGAGGGCGATGTTGTCGATGGTGGCGGCCGACAACATCGCCCAGAGGTACAGGTCCAGCAGGCAAAAGAACAGTCGGTACCGCGAATACCCCAGATGTCCGCGCGCGAGTTCCTCGCCCATGTACCCCAGCGCGTAGAGTAGCCCGGTCCCGCCCACGATCGCCAGCATGAGAGCCATAAAGGCGCCGAGCGCGTCGACACGCAGGAGGTGTCCGACCACGATGTCGTTTCCGGAGGCGACATGCGCGACCACGAGCCCCATCGCGACCAGAAGAACGGCCACGAGCGTGCCTTGAAGCCATTCCATCGCTCGTCTCGTGGGCGTGGCAAGGCTCAACAGACCTGCGAGGAGGGGAGCCAGCGTGAGGACGGCCAGAGATACGCCCGGGGTCATTCCTTCAATCCAGTGAGTTTGCTCACGTCCACGCTGTCGAAGGCGTCTTGGAGTCGATGGGTGTAGATGCCGATGATGAGGCCGGCCACCAGCACGTCAAAGAACACGCCAAGCTCCACGATCAGCGGCATCCCGTATGCGGCGGCGGTCGCCCCAAGGAACAGACCGTTCTCGACCATCAAGAACCCCACGACCTGCGTGACGGCTTTTTTCCGAGCGATCATGGTGAAGAACCCGATCAACACGATCGCGAGCGCAATGGCCAGGGAATCTTTGGTGAGGAGAAACCCGAGGCTGGCCACGGGCTCGGTGACGGAAAAAGCCAGGATGACCAGGGCGCCGCAGATCAAGAGCGAGGGAGGGATATTGATGACGAAGGCCACTTCCCGCTGGACATTCAGCCGCTCGATTACCTTTTTCAAGATCATCGGAATGACGATGGCTTTGATCACAATCGTGAGCATCGCGGCGACGTAGATGTGGTGGATGCCGGTCAAGAAGGCCACCAAGGCCGCCGTCACGGCCAAGAACACGGACTGGACGGCGAAGAGATCCACGCACGCGGAGAGCCGACGCTGCGCCACGATGGCGAACGACGTCACCAACAGCATCATGGAACAGACGTTGACCAACTGGGAACCCAGGTCGGCATGCACCGTCGTCATGATGTGCCCCGCAGGATATAGAAAAACACGAGGGCCAACAGGGAGAGAATGAACGCGACCCCCAGCAGATCCGTGACTCGAAACAGCCGGAGTTTGGCGAACATGGATTCGATGACGCCCACGAGGACGGCGAGCCCGGAAATCTTGACCAGCCAGACGCCCAGCCCGATGGCCATCCCCGCCGGATCAGGCTCGATGGCGATTCCCCAGGGGGCGAAGACGTTGCTCAAGAGGGTGAGCATCAGGAGCAGCTTCATGGCGGCGGCCCACTCGACCAAGGCCAGATATCGCCCCGAGTATTCAAGCACCATGGCCTCGTGGATCATGGTGAGTTCCAGATGCGTGGCGGGATTGTCCACCGGGACACGGCCGGTTTCAGCCAGGGCGACGATGAACAGGGCCGCCAGCGCCATGAGATGCGGGGGCGGATCGGTGACGATGCCCTGGAGCAGCGCCGTCTTGTGGACGATCGTACTGACGTTCGTGGAGCCGGCCGTGAGGCCCACCGCAAAAATGGAGAGCATCATGGCGGGCTCGGTCAACGAGAAGACGATGGCCTCGCGGCTGCTCCCCATCCCCCCGAAGGGGGAGCCGGCGTCCATACCCGCTAACATCAGAAAGAACGTTCCCACCGTCAACAACGAGACCACGGTGATGACGTCGCCGGCAAAGCTCAGCGGCACTCGCGAGAGAACCGTGGGCACCAACAAGCTTGCGGCCAGCGTGGAAGCAAACAGGATGTAGGGAGTTGCCGTGAAGATCCACGACGTCGTGGTCGAGATGACCACGCCTTTTTTAAACAGCTTGGCCAGATCCGAGTAGGGTTGCAGCACATTCGCCCCCCGCCGGCACTGCAGGCGGGCTTTGACCTTACGGATCAATCCCACCACGAAGGGCGAGACGAGGAGGACGAGCAGAGCCTGGATGATCGTCATGGCCGTCGATTGGGCCACTATCCTGAGCGTCTCCGTCATCTGACCCACAGCAGCAGGACGAGGAGAGTCAAGAAAATGTACGCGAGGTAGAGGTGGAGGCTTCCGGCCTGAACGACCCGGAGACGGTTGGCCAGCATGGTGAACACCCCCACCACGGGGTCATAGAGGTATCGTTGAAACGTGGGCTCAATGTGGACTTCGAACCGCATCCGTCTCGCGAAGTACCGAGACTCTTCCAACATGTCTTTTTCAACCTTCACGGTCGGCCGGTAGATCGTGCTGAAGACCTGACGGATGGGCTGGGCAAATCCGGTGGCGGTGTACTCCATTCGCGGTTTGAGCGTGACGCCGCAGCCCCACGTCTTATAGAATCGCCGCTTCAACTTTCCGGCGAGAAGTACCACGCCGATGAGGACCACCGATATCGTGACCGTCAGGATGAGGATCAGGACGGGCGTGGAGATGCTGGCAAAGTCAGCCCCCATGGGCGTCAGCGCCCACCCGCCTTCGGAGACGACGCTCTGGGCGAGTTGGAGGCCCGTGAACGGCGAGGTCACCCCATCGATCATCGGAATGACCACCATCGGGGCGAGTCCGAGCGCCACGCACACGGCGGCGAGTATCCCCATCCCGACGCGCATGGGAATCGGAACCTCCTTGGCGTGCCGGGCGTGTTGGCTGCGCGGCATGGCTAAAAACGAGATCCCGAACGCCTTGGCGAAACAGGCCACGGCCAGGGCCCCGGTCAGCGCCAACATGGCCGCGCCGATGGGAATCAAGATCTTCATCAGGGGATCGGGAAGCATGAAACTGAGAAAGAGGCTCTGGAAGGTCAGCCATTCGCTGACGAACCCGTTGGTTGGGGGCAGAGCCGAGATCGAAACGGCTCCCACGAGAAAGAAAAATGCCGTCCACGGCATGGTCCGTATCAGCCCGCCGTACTCCTCCATGTTTCTCGTGCGGGTGGCATAGAGCAACGACCCCGCCCCCATGAACAAGAGCCCTTTGAACATGGCGTGGTTCATGGTGTGGTACAGCGCGGCGAGGAGCCCGAGCGCGGCGAGATGAGAAAGGCCGTACGATTGGAAGATCATGCCGGCGCCGATTCCCAAGAGAATGATGCCGATATTCTCGACGCTGTGGTAGGCGAGGAGGCTCTTGAGATCGTGTTCCATCAGGGCGTACATGACCCCCAGCAGCGCCGAAACGGCTCCGACGGCCAGCACGGCAAAGCCCCACCACCAGGGGAACACGCCGCCGAGAAAGTCGAAGTACACCCTGATCAGCCCGTAAATGGCGGTTTTGATCATGACGCCCGACATGAGGGCCGAGATATGGGATGGGGCGGCGGGGTGAGCGTAAGGCAACCACACGTGCAGGGGAACGACACCGGCCTTCGCGCCGAATCCGATGAGAGTAGCCACAAAGACGACCGTTCGGAAGCCTTCGGGAAGGGGTTCGCCGGGATGTCGAAACGAGTCGAACGTAAAGCTGCCGGTCTGTTGGTAGAACACCAGATAGGCAATCACAATGAATGCGGTTCCAACGTGGGTCATCACCAGATAGAAGAAACCCGCGTACCTGGTCTCGGCCTTTTCATGTTCGGTGACCACCAGCAGGTAGGAGACGAGCGACATCAGTTCCCACACGATAAGGAAGAAAAACCCGTCGTCCGCCGTGACCACGAGGATCATCGCGAGCAGAAAGCCGTGATACAGGAAACCCAAGGCGCCGATGGAGTGGCGCCCGTAGAACTCGCGGACGTACCCGAGGGCGTAGACCGAGACGGCAACGCCCGAGACGGAAATGATGAGGACAAAGAAAGCCGACAGCGGGTCGAGTCGGAGTTGAAAGTGCACGAGGGGAAGCGTCGAGGGGAGCGAGAAGACGAGGGGCTCAGTGGCCAGCAACCCGCCGATGCCGATGAGCACCCCCGCCATGCAGGCCGCCACGGCGGCGCCGTGGGTTAGCCAGTTCTTGACCCGGTCGCTCCACGGCCAGAGCAAGGGCGCCAGCGCGCCTGCAACATGCGCGGTCACGAGACTGAGCAGGGCCGGAGGAACGATTAAAGCCGGGTCAAACACGAGGGTCCACAACAGGCTCCAAGCTGGCGTGACTCGGACAAACTCCTAATGACCACATACGACGTGTTGACGTGCGCAGGAACGTTCGTGACGCACGCTACCTCGCATCATAGGACAACGCACGCTGAGAACACAATGGCGGTGAGTCAGGTGTATTGTGTAAGGGGATAAGTGGCGGAATCCTATATAGTCCTTGTTCGTGTTGCAGGCTGGGTCTTGAGCCGTTTGACGGTGTCGGCCAATTGCAGGATCGTCGAGGCGGTGAGGTCGCGGATGGTCAGGTTGGCCTCTTCGTCCCCGTGGAACGTGCACAGCGCGATCGTATAGCAATTGGTTCCACCCCGGATGATTTTCAGCGCGATATTCGATTGGTGACAGTGCACGCCGACGAACACGCACACGTCGATGCGGTTGTGCCAGATCGTGAGATTCGGGTGATTGGGATTGATCTCGATTTCAGGGTTGATCTTGGGATACTTCGGCCGATAGTCGGCCATGGGAATCACGTGAGCGGGAATCGCTTCTGCCAGCCTCTTGACGGCCTTCGCTTCCGCCGCGGCGCGCTCTGACCAATGCCAGAGGACCAGCGGACCTGGGAAAATGGTGGGATTCTTCGCGGTGAGCAGTCGCCTGGCTGCGATCTCCATCCCCTCGGCCACCGGAACCGGCGATCCCTCGACCAAGATCTGGCCCGCATCGGGGGTCATGATACCCATGGCTGCGGCTGCGGGGGGAAGGAATCCCTCGGGCCCTGGAATTACCCGGTACTTCGACTGTCGCGATCGCTGTTCCATGTGTCGAATCCTCCGTACCTCGCTTGCGTAGCGCAACGCAGGCGCGCCCTTCGCGCCGAGGCTGCGAGACGCCGTTGACGTTGTCAGTACTCGTCTGTTGTGTTGTTATGGCGGGTCAGGTCCACACCACGCGGTGTTCATCCAGCATGGCTTCAAGGATCGCCGGTTCTTTCCGCTGTTCGTGCACGAGAGCGGAGCCCTCCGTTAACGCGTACATCGGGCGTTCCACCCGGTAGAGGAGACCGACATACGGCACGCCATCTGCGAAGGCGATCGAGAGGGCTTGGAGGCGATCCCCTACGTCGTGTTCCGATCCGATTTCCCTCACGAGAGGGATCCCGATGGCGCCATCGATTCCTTCTCCGTGGTGGAACGTTGGGCAGGGCGAAAGGAGGTTCACCACCGAAAAGCCAGGATGGCTGAGGGCCTGCCCGATCAACGCTTCCGCTTCATACGGTCGCCACGAAGCGGCCTGGGCGACAAAGGTCGCGCCGGCCGCTAGGAGGATACCGAGGGCGTTCAAGGCGTGGGGTGTCCCATGGATGTTCGTCGGGGATGGCTGCCCCCTCGTCATGCCGTAGGACTGATTGTCCATGATCAGATACGTGAGTCGGGGATTCTTGCGGGCGGTGTGGATGAGATGATTCGCCCCGATCGAGAATGCGTCGCCGTCTCCCCCCGCCACCACGACGTGGAGATCGGGGTTTGCCGCCTTCACGCCGAGTGCCAATGGAAGCGCGCGACCGTGCACGCCATGAATCGCGTAGCTCCGAAGCTGAAAGGTGATCAGGCTGGAACAGCCCACTCCCGTAACGACGACCACATCGGTCGGTCGGACGCCCGAAGCCACGAGTGCACGGCAGAGCACGGTGAAGACGTCGGCGTGTCCGCACCCGCGACACCATAGAGCATCCCTGCCCGTTGAAAACGTCATGCGATCATGCACATCGATGGCCATCGGAGCTCCTACCGCGCCCGTTAGTGAGTCAGGTCCTCTCTCCCGAAAATATCCCAGGCCGTCAACGGCACTCCGCGATACCGGATCACCAGTTTCGGCCTGATCGAGGTTGAGGCGGCGATCACGCGGGCGAACTGGCCTTGGCGATTGGCTTCCACGACCACGACTTGGCCGACGGACCGTGCGAATGCCGTCAGCGCCTTGACCGGCGGCGGCCACAGCACCTTCGGATACAGGGCCGCAACCGGCATACCGATCGTATCGAAGCGCCTGACCGCTTCTCGAACCGCGCCTTGGGTCGACCCCCAACTGATGAGGCCCACCGCGGCCGAGAGAGGCCCTTCGCGCTCAACCGGAGGGCACTCGTCTTCGAGGCGCATCAACTTTTGAAAACGCTTATCCGTCATCGCTTCGTGGATGTCTGGCGCGTCCGAGGGGAAGGCGAATCCGGTATGCTCAAGTCCTGTCGCCGTGTATGCACCACCAGGCTGTCCGGGAACGGACATGGGCGAGATCCCGGAATCGGTGAGTCGATAGCGGGAATACGCCGCCTGTTCCGGCTGAAAGGGCAGACGATCGACGACCCCGATCGCCGCGAGATCCGGCCGCGGGATCGTCTGTTCCCGAAGGGCCAGCGACGCGTCGCTTAACAGAATCACGGGGAGTTGGTATCGCTCAGCGAGATTGAATGCCTCGACGGTTAGGTGCACACAATCGTGAACGTCACCCGGGGCGAGCACGATCTTCGGCACATCGCCGTGTGCGCCGTAAATGGCTGAGAGAAGGTCCGCTTGTTCGTACTTTGTGGGGAGGCCGGTACTAGGGCCCGCGCGCTGGACGTCGACGATCACGACCGGGACCTCGGCCATCGAGGCGTAGCCGATCAGTTCCTGCATCAGGTCGAGTCCCGGACCGGATGTGCAGGTCATGGCTTTCGCCCCCGCGTAGGACGCACCAATGGCGAGGCCGAGCGAGGCCATCCCGTCCTCCGCCGCACACATCTTGCCGCCGAGGAGGGGAAGATGGTTCGCGAGCCATTCCGCCACGGAGGTTGCCGGCGTAATCGGGTAGTGGGCATACAACCGGCACCCGGCAATCAGCGCCCCGAGGCCGACAGCCTCGTTGCCGGTCAGGAGAAGCGTTTCGTCGCGCGCCGCGCCCACCGGTGCCAAGAACCGGTCGCGCTTCACGAGATGTTCCTTCACGTACCGCGCACCGCTGGCCAACGCGGTGAGATTTGCGGCCACGACCTGGTTCCCCTTGGTTGCCAACCGTTTTCTCAACGATGTTTCGATGTTCGTATGGGAGAATCCGAAGAGTTCCGCGAGAGCACCCAATGCCACGACGTTCTTCGCGACCGCCGTTCCGACCGCTTCGGCGAGGTGCGTCATGGGAACTGGATAGGACACGACGCCCGGAGGATGGGCGCGGGGCTCCGCGTCGTGCACAGCGTTATAAAGCACTACCTCTCCAGAGGTCGGCTTCTCTCGGTGAACGAGGTCGGCTTCCTGATTCAGGATGACCAAGATATCGACACGATCCCCCTCCGTCAGGAGGGTTGAGGGCGAGACGCGGAGCTGATATATCGTCTCACCCCCTCGGACTTCCGCAGAAAACGTGGCCCCGGAAAGGACCTCGAGGCCGGACAGCGCGGCGGCTTCACTCAACATCCGGCCGGCGGTCATGACGCCGTCGCCACCTACGCCCATCAGTCGGACGGTCAGGCTGGCGTCAAGCTGACTGAGTTTGCGCGAGCCCAAGGGCCAAGCGCCGGACGAGAGAAGGTTGTCGGCCATCAGGACTGGGCGTCGGGCCCGGACGAGCGGGCCTGAGCCAGCGCCTCTCGCGCGGCCAAGTGATTGGGATCCATCCGTAGAATGTCTTGGAGCACCGTGACGGCCTCGCCGGTCCGGTTGAGGTCCAGCAGAAAGAGCCCATACTTCAGTCGAAGCTCGATTTCCCGGGGCTTCAGGGCAAGTTGCCTGCGGTACCAGCCGATCAGCCACGCCACCTCGGCAGGCGAAATCGTCGCGCTTTCCTTTTTGGCAATTCTCATCAGCTCCACGGCCGGTTGAGCCCTTTCAAGAATGCGCCGGATGCAAGGCGGAGCGAGAACCGGAGCGGCGCGTACTCCGTGTGTACGTGAGCACCGGAAGCGCAGCGACAACGCCGCAGATGGCCATTCCGGGACGGGCTCCTCGCGGTCACTCCTCGTTTTCATCCAACCCGACGGCCAGCTCGTGATCCCACCGTTCGAGGGTGATTTTGACTTCTTGCCGAGCCTTTGCCCGGCGCTTGGCCCGTTCAGCCAGTTCGGCTCTCCCCGCGGCCGTCAACGCCCACGGAACAATCTTGCCGCCGTCGCGCAGCGCGACAATGGCCTGCCGGAGACGGGCGAGCTTGTCGAGATCGACCCAGCCGAGACTGGCGATGGCGTCTTCATGGGTGTCGTTGGCGCAGATCGCGATGGTATAGCAATTGGTCCCGGCCCTGATGATCTTCATCATGACGTTGACGTAGTGGCAATGGGCGTCCATGAACAGCCCCACTTCGATTTTGTTGTGCCAGATCGTCAGATTGGGATGGCACGGGTTGATCACCGCCTCGGGGTCGATTTTTGGATAGATCGGACGGTAGTCGGGCATGGGGATGATGTTGATTCCCGGGATCTCGGCGACGAGCTCCAATGCGGCGCTCGCTCGAACGCGAGTGGCCTCGTTCCACCCCCATAGCAGGAGAGGTCCCGGAAAGAACGTCGGATTGCGACCGACTAACAGTTTTTCCGCGATGGTCCGTATCAGAACATCTTCCGGGGTGATTTCCCCCTCCAACCATCCTTCTCCGGGAACGGGGAAGCGCGTCGCCAGCGAGGCCGCGGCTGGCGGAAGAAGGGCTCCGGGCCCCGGTTGAATAGGACCTCTCGGTTTTGCCGGTGCGCGCTGTACGGTCATCGCTACTCCTTTCGAAATGAGTGCGGTCCAATCGTCCGCGGTAGAACCAGTTTGCCCGACTCTGCACCTGACATGCCAGAATGCGAGCGCGGAGGAAACCGACGTTTTTCAAGCACCCGGGGTTGACGGTGCAGACAGAGCCCTCGCGAAACGGATGCAAACTCTGCGGTCCACGAAAAATTTGCAGCCCACCCGATCGTTTCGCATCTCACGAGGCTTGCGTGTTATAATGACGCGGTTCTCTCTTATACGATGTTTCGCCCCGACCCCCAACAGCCTCTCTTCGGCAACCTTCAAGTCCGACTCATCATTCCGGTCCTGCTCATCGTGGCCGCCGTCGTTGCCGTCGTGGTCTTCCTCGGCCTCGAACACGAGCGAACCGTCGTTGAGGAGATCACGAGGCAGTCGGTCCCTACGGAATCGATCCGTTCGCGCGACCACCTGATTCAGACGGCCGCCCTCCTGTTCATCTTTGCTGGCCTGTGTATCTCTGCTCTCTTGACCTATCAGAGCTATCAAGCGACACGCCAGACGTTAGAGCGAGTGAAAGGCCTTGCCCGCAACATTTTGCATAGCATTCCAAGCGGCGTGTTAACGGTCGATCAGACCCGTCGCGTCACCGCGATCAATCCGATGGCCGAATACATCTTGGGAATCAGCGCGAATTCCGGGCTCGGATTGGAGATTTGCCACCTGTTCAGCGTTCAGGATCCGATCTATCGGTGCATGGAGGAAGCCGTTGACCGCGAGACATTCGTTCGAAATCTGGATATTCGGTACCCTCCGGCCGAGTCGCGCTGGGTCAGGCTCACGACGTCTCCTCTTTCCGATCACGAGCGCGGCCGGACTGGCGTCGTGATCTTGCTCCAAGACGTGACCGATCTTCTCGCGTTGGAAGAGCACCTTCGCCGGAGCGAAAAACTGTCGGCGCTTCATACGCTCTCGGCGGGGGTCGCTCACGAAATTCGCAACCCCTTGAGTGCGCTCGATCTCAACCTTCACCTCTTGCATGAAGAGGTCACCGTCGAGCCGGTCAATCAGGGGATTGTCCAGCACTATCTGGATATCGTGAATGCCGAGGTCCGCCGAATCCGAGGGATCGTCGACAACTTTCTCCGCTTTGCGAGGCCGACATCCCTGGTATTGGGAGAGGTGAAACTCGACGAAGTGGTCCGGCACATCGTCGATCTCGTCCGGTATGAGACACAGGAGCGGGGCATTGATATCGCCGTTGATTTCCCGAGTGAGCTGCCGGACGTTTCGGGTGACGAGACCCAACTCGGTCAGGTCTTTCTCAACCTGATGATCAACGCGGTTCAGGCCATGCCCGAGGGCGGCACGCTCCGCATCTCAGGAACGAAGGGGATCGCCGAAGGGAGATCGACCGTTGACGTTTCGGTCACCGACACGGGCGTCGGCATCACGAAGACCGATCTCTCCAAGGTCTTCGAGCCGTTCTTTAGTACGAAGCCCGGCGGCAACGGACTCGGCCTGGCCATCGCCTACCGCATCGTTGAAGACCACCACGGGACGATTCGGGTCACGAGTCAGGAAGGAGTTGGAACCACGTTTGCCCTGTCGTTCCCCGCTGTTTCCAGCTCCACGCGTATCCCGGTCCCCCGCGTATGAGCGAAAAGCCGCGAATCCTGGTCGTCGACGACGAAGTCAATATTCGCAGCGCCGTGGCCACGATTCTCGAACGGTCAGGGTATGAGGTGAACACCGCGGCCGATCCCGTCGAGGCTGAGCGCGTTCTGACCGAGACCGAGTGCCACGTCATCCTCCTCGATTTGCGGATGCCCGGTTCAAACGGCTTGGAGTGCCTGAGTCGTTGGAGAGGGGAGCGCCCGGAGACGGAAGTGATTGTGATGACGGCGTTCGGGTCCGTTGAAACCGCCGTCGAAGCCATGCGGCTGGGCGCGTACGATTACCTCCAGAAGCCGATCGACCGGGATCGACTGCCGATCGTGGTCAAGAAGGCCGTCGAACGCCACCTCCTCACCGCGGAAAACAAGGTCCTCAAAGAACGACTGGCACGCCAGGACGGACGCGGCACCTTGATCGGTCGAAGTCCCGCGATGCTCCAGGTCTACGACTTGATCGATCTCGTGGCCCCGAGCGATGCCACCGTGCTGATCGTCGGAGAAAGCGGCGTCGGCAAGGAACGCGTCGCCCGCTCCATCTTCGAGCGTGGGCCGCGTTCCGGCGGGCCGTTCATCGCGGTCAACTGCGGCGCGTTACCCGAGGCGCTTCAAGAGAGCGAGCTCTTCGGGTACGAAAAAGGGGCCTTTACCGGCGCGACGACGACCAAACTGGGGCGGTTCGAGCTGGCGCACGGGGGCATTCTGTTTCTGGATGAAGTGGGCGAAATGAGTCTAAAGACGCAGGTCGACTTCCTGCGTGTGCTCGAGTCGAAAGAGTTTCGACGGGTGGGCGGAACGAAGGTCGTCAAGGTCGACGTGCGGATCGTGGCGGCCACGAATCGGAACCTGAAAAAAGCCGTTGAAGAAGGACGGGTCCGGGAGGACTTGTACTACCGCTTGAACGTGGTCCCGATTCGCGTCCCGCCCCTGCGGGAACGTCAGGACGACATCCCACTCCTGATCGAGGCGTTCTTGGATGAGTTCGCCTCCGTCTACAAGCGCGAACGTCTCGTGCTCTCGCCAGAAACGCTCGCTCGGCTCGAGTCGTATCCGTGGCCGGGAAACGTTCGGGAACTTCGCAACGTCTTGGAACGGTTGGTCGTCACGATCCGAGACTCAGTGATCATGCCGTCCCATCTTCCGCCCGAGATGCTGGACGAGGCGCCCATGAGCTCGCGGGGTCACCGGCTCGCCGGCAAAACGCTCCGCGACATCGAAAAGCAAGCCATTCTCGAAACGCTTCGGGACGTCACCCCCCACCGCGAAAAGGCAGCCAAGATCCTCGGGATCAGTCCGCGGGCGCTCCAGTACAAGATTAAGGAATACGAGATCGACATCTGACTCAGGTGCCGCCCGGGATTGTACACGGTCGATCCCGGACGGGCGAACGGCCTTCGTCCTGCTACCGGATATTGGTTTTGAAGAACGCGAGCGTCTTCGTCCACGCGTCGGTCGCCATCTCAGACTTATAGTTCGGGTTGCTCGGGTTGGCGAACGCGTGGTCCGCCGCACAGAATATTGGGGTCAGAGCAGAATATTGCAGGAATATTGGGGTCAGAGAACAATTTCTGCTTGTGGCATCCTGCGCGACGACATCAACGCGACTTGCTCCTGAAGTTGGCGCGCGACCACCGGCGCGAGCGACCCCCCACGCAGGTTTTTCAGCAGCCTGGTAGCGGGTACGCGTTGATGCTATGTCATATATGACATATGTGGGTGAGCGGGTCCGGCGGGCGCGATGAGGACGCGCGAGACCGGCAAGCCGATCGTCTGGCTCCGCGGCGAGGTGGCTGCGCGACTACGACCGCCTGACCGGCGCATAGGAGATGGAGCGATGAAGAAGAGCAAGCGAGCGAAACTCGAGGCGGCGGGATGGGCCGTCGGTTCGGTGCAGGAATTCCTGGGCCTGTCGGACGCCGAAGCGGCGCTCATCGAGATGAAGCTGTCCTTGAGTCGCAGCCTTCGCGATCACCGCCAACGGCGGGGGCTCTCGCAGGTCGAGCTGGCCAAGCGATTGCGCTCCAGCCAGTCCCGAGTGGCCAAAATGGAAGCGGGCGATCCGTCCGTGTCGATGGACCTGCTGGTCAGCTCCCTGCTCGTGCTCGGAGCGAGTGCCGCCGATCTCGCCCGGGTGATCCGGAACGGCGAGGGCGGCAAAAGCCGCCGTGCCGCCGCGTAACGAAGAGAAATTGGGGTCCGAAGAGAAATTGGGGTCGGAGAACAATTTCTCATCGCGGTGCTGTCATACAGGCGACGCCATGTCGAGTATGAGCACAGCGGGGCCGACCGGACGGGCGCCCGCGAGTTGCGGCGCTACTTTCGCTTCAATGCGATCTCTCCGCACATTCGGGAGTCACGGACTCCCGGGAGCGTGCGCGGGGCTTGCGACACTCCGGTGTTCATCCTGTCCACGGCGTGTGGTACAATCGTGCCGCTCGTCGGGGATCTGACCAGGAGCTGGGTAGTTCTTGTGAGATACGGATGGCGATGACGACCGTTGACGCAACCGCTGAAGTCTTTTGGACCGCGTTCCGCGCACTGTCCAAGAAGGAGCGCGCCGCGATTGTGGAACGATTGCTCGCGGATCGGGAGTTCCGCGAGGACCTGATTGATTTGGCGATCCTTGATCAGCGGGCGAAGGAGCCGTCCCGCTCGCTCGACGACTACCTCGCCCACCGGCGTCGAAAACCGCGTTGATGCCGTACGCCGTTGTTCTCAAGCGAACGGCGGAAAAAGAACTCGACGCGCTTCCTCGAAGAATCCACGACAAGGTTGTCGATCAACTCCTGTCATTGAAGACCAGTCCTCGCCCCGTCGCGGCAAAGAAACTTCACGGGCGTGAAGGGTACAGGATTCGTGTGGGTGATTACCGGATTCTGTACGTCATCGACGACGCCGAGCGAACGGTCGAGATCGTATCGGTCGCCCATCGCAGAGAAGTCTATCGCTGACGCGGGTCAAGAAATTGCGACGAGTCCTCGGATCACGGGTCATCCCCCGGCTCCCTGACGGGCGACCGGCCGGTCGCCCCTACAGGAGATTGGCCTTGAAGAACCCCAGCGTTTTCTTCCACGTGTCGGCCGCCATCTCCGACTTGTAGTTCTGCCCGCTCGGGTTGGCGAACGCGTGGTCCGCGTCGTAGCGGTGGATCTGGTGGCCGACCTGCGCGGCCTTGAGCCCCTGCGTGGGACTCCTGGGGACGTTGCGGCTTTTGTGTCTCTACGGCTGAGGGGGACGTTCGCGTACCCACGCACGGGCATTGGGCATCACCGCCGTGGCGAATACAAAGCCGCTAATACGGCACGTCCCCGTCAGTCGCGTTAGTTGTCTTGGCGTCGTGGTTTGACGCACCGTGACGCGTTTGATTAGGATGTCGGGGTTGTGGGGTCGGGGCAAGTACTGAGCGGCGGTCAGAACGAGGGGTTGCAGAGACGTGGGGCGTCGCACTGGGAGAAGATGATGGAGATCAAGGGCGTACAATTCCTTTCCGACCAGAAGGGCCAAAAGACCAGGGTGCTCATCGACCTCAAGCGCCACCGACGGATTTGGGAAGATCTGTATGACGCCATGATGGCGGAATCCCGCAGGGGTGAGCCCCGCGTCGCGTGGGAAGCGGTGAAGAAGCGCCTCAAGCGCGCTGCCGCATCCCGTGGCTAATTATCGGATCGTCTTCGCGCGCTCGTCTTCGCGCGCTCGGCTGAGCGCGACCTGCATAAACTGCCTCGGATCGTCCAGCAGCGGGCGATGCAGTCCATCGATGCCTTGGCGACGGTTCCACGACCTGCCGGTGTGAAGAAGACTGTTGGTACGGCCGATCTCTGGCGGATCAGGGTCGGCGATTACCGGATCATTTATCACATCGACGACCGTGAACGGCTTATCGACGTGACCCACATCCGGCACCGAAAAGACGTATACGCATAGTTGCCATTCCGAACGGCCG
>JACXTT010001511.1_pt1 | contig 38588 bp, 33 predicted proteins | sample 9270951 | NCBI WGS metagenome assembly JACXTT01 (sample SAMN15532306, study PRJNA645909) | rock metagenome | isolation source: weathered quartz diorite | place: Puerto Rico | collected 2017-06-21
TACGTTTCGGCGCGCGGCTACTTGCCGCCGACCCAGGACTTCACGCTCTCCAGCGCCGCAGGCAAACCGGCCGCGTTGGTTCCGCCGGCCATGGCCATATCCGGCTTGCCGCCGCCCTTGCCGCCCACCTGCTGCGCAACATGGTTGACCAGCTCGCCCGCCTTGAATTTGCCGAGCAAATCCGCCGTGACGCCGGCGGCCAGTTGCACCTTGTCGCCCTCGACGACCGCCAGCACAATCACGCCGGACTTCAGTTTGTTCTTGACCTGGTCCATGGTGTCGCGCAGGCCCTTGGCATCGACGCCCTCCAGCTTGGCCGCCAGTACCTTGACGCCATTGACCTCGATCGCCTGCGCCAGCAGTTCATCGCCTTGGGAGGCGGCCATTTTCGATTTCAATACATTCAATTGTTTTTCCAGTGCCTTCATGGCGTCGAGCATCTGGCCGATGCGCATCTCCACTTCCTGCGGCTGCGATTTCAAGAGCGCAGCCGATGCAGCCAGCTGCTTTTCCATGTTCTGCACATGGGCGAAGGCAACCGAACCGGCCACCGCCTCGACGCGGCGCACACCGGCCGCCACGCCGCTTTCGCCGGTGATCTTGAACAGGCCGATGTCGCCGGTGCGCGCCACATGGGTGCCGCCGCAGAGCTCGCGCGAGCTGCCGATATCGAGCACCCGCACCTCATCGCCGTATTTTTCACCGAACAGCATCATCGCGCCGGTCTTCTGCGCGGCCTCGATCGGCATCACACGCGCCTGGGTCGCTTCGTTGCGCAGGATTTCAGCGTTGACCAATTCCTCGACGCGAGTAATTTCATCCGTTGTCATAGGCGCGTTATGCGCAAAGTCGAAACGCGTCTTGTCGGCATCGACCAGGGAACCCTTTTGCTGCACATGGCTGCCCAGCACTTCGCGCAGCGCCTTGTGCATCAGATGCGTGACCGAGTGGTGGCGCATGGTGCGATGACGCAGTTCGAGGTTCACATTGGCGGAAACGCTGTCGCCGACTTTCAATGTTCCCGACGCCACGGCGCCATGGTGGCCGAATACGTCGGCCTGGATTTTTTGCGTATCGACGACTTCGAAATTGGCACTGCTGCTGGACAGCACGCCCTTGTCGCCGACCTGGCCGCCAGACTCGGCATAAAACGGCGTCTGGTCCAGCACCACGATGCCGGACTCGCCGGCTTTCAGTTCCTTGACGGCCGAGCCATCGCGATACAGCGCCAGCACGCGGCCGGTCGCCGTCAGGGTGTCGTAGCCTTTGAAATTGGTTTTATCACCGTCATAGCTCACCTGCCCCTTGGCCGTGAATTTGCCGGCCGCGCGTGAGCGTTCCTGCTGCTCGGCCATGGCTTTTTCAAAGCCGGCCATATCGACCTCGAAGCCGCGCTCGCGGCCGATATCGGCGGTCAGATCGACCGGAAAACCGAAGGTGTCATAGAGCTTGAAGGCGGTCTCGCCATCGAGGCGTTTGGCATTTTTGGCCAAGGCGCCTTCGAGGATCACCATGCCGTTTTCGAGCGTCTCGCCAAAGCGCTCCTCTTCCTGCTTCAGCACCGCCTTGACGCGCTCCTTCGATTCGACGATTTCCGGGAAGGCCTCGCCCATCACCAGCGCGAGGTCATCGACCAGCTTGTAGAAAAACGGTTTCTTCTGGCCCAGCTTGTAGCCATGGCGCATGGCGCGGCGCGCGATGCGGCGCAGCACATAGCCGCGGCCGGCGTTCTCGGGGATCACACCGTCGCAGACCAGGAAGGCGCAGGCGCGGATATGGTCGGCGATCACGCGCAGGCTGGGCGATTCGATATCGCGGGAGCCAGTCTCGCGCATCGCGGCCTTGATCAGCGACTGAAACAGATCGATTTCATAATTGGCGTGCACATGCTGCAGCACCGCCGACAGGCGTTCCAGGCCCATGCCGGTATCGACCGAGGGCTTGGGCAGCGGGATCATCGGCCCGTCCGCGACCTCGCGGTTGTACTGCATGAACACCAAGTTCCAGATTTCGATGTAGCGATCGCCATCCTGCCCGGGCGAGCCGGGCGGGCCGCCGGGAATATGCGGGCCATGGTCGTAGAACAACTCACTGCAGGGGCCGCAAGGGCCGGTGTCGCCCATCATCCAGAAATTGTCCGAGGCATAGCGCGCGCCCTTGTTGTCGCCGATGCGCACGATTCGATCCTTGGGCACGCCGATGTCGTCGGCCCAGATGCTGTAGGCCTCGTCGTCCTCGGCATAGACCGTCACCCACAGTTTTTCCTGCGGCAGCTTGTAGACCTTGGTCAGCAGTTCCCAGGCAAAGGTGATGGCCTCGCGCTTGAAATAATCGCCAAAACTGAAATTGCCCAGCATCTCGAAAAAGGTATGGTGGCGCGCGGTATAGCCGACGTTTTCGAGGTCGTTGTGCTTGCCGCCGGCGCGCACGCATCGCTGCGAGGTCACGGCGCGGTTGTAGGGCCGCTTGTCGAAGCCGAGGAACACATCCTTGAACTGGTTCATGCCCGCATTGGTGAACAGCAGGGTCGGATCGTCGCCCGGCACCAGGGAGGACGAAGCCACATGGGTATGGCCCTTGGAAACGAAATAATCGACAAAGGCCTGGCGGATCTGGGAGACGTTCATGGTTGCTTGTGTTTTTGTGGGAGGTGGCAAATGCGGGTGAGCGCAGCGCGGAGCACGCATTTTACCTTGGCAGGCGTCCCCCGTCGCGGGGTAATTTGCGGTCCGCCAGATGGGGAAACGGCTGGGCCGGGTTCAGAGGGCGGGGAAGCCCAGCAGGGCCGAGGCCTTGCGGTATTTTTCGAGCAGGGCGGATTCCGATTCCGCCGCCAGGTTGAGGCAGGCGTAGCGATGGCTGCGCAGCCATTTCATTTCGCGCTTGAGTCCGCCGCCATCCTTGGGGAACAGCACCAATTGCGAATGCGGATCGAAATCGCTCAGCGCCCGCAGCTGCGCGGCGCCGGGGAAATGCGGCTGCGGCAGGCCGTCGAAACGACGGTAGACGAAGCTGGTGGCGAATTTGTCCGGCATGACCTTCTTGTGCGCATCGACCGATTGGCCCAGCGCCAGCTCCAGCGCCAGCTGGTGCAGGTTGATGCCGTCGACCATTTCATAAAGGGTCGAGAGCTGGGCGGCCATGCGCGGATTGACTTCGATGAGTTTGCAATCGCCCGAATGCGAGCAGATTTTCAATTCGATATTGAACAGACCATGGTCGAAGGACAGCGCCTTGATGACCGCTTCCGCACTGGCACGCACCTTGTCCTGCCATTCAGGCGGCAGGCGGCTGGGATATTCGAAGCGCATGAAGGCATCGGTGCCGGGATACATCACCGCATCGACGATACCGAGGATATGCACCTCGCCTTTGTCGACGAAGCCATCGACATTCACCTGGAAGCCGTCGATGAGCTGCTCGGCCAGCATGTAATGGCCGTTGATATCGGTCAGGCCGGATTTCTCGACGACATCATTGAACGGACGCACCAGGCGTTTGATGATGTATTTTTCCCAGGGATGGAAGGTCAGGTGATTGCGCAAATCCGGGAAGTCCTCGACGCGTCGCGCCAGCACCGAGTACGCAGCCTTGATCGGCTTGACGAAAAATGGAAAGGGGATGCCGATTTCGGCCTGCGAACGCACGGTGTAGGGGAAGGAGAAAAACGGCACGCTGGCCTCGGGCACGTCGCGAGCGACGATGGTGCGCGCCAGGGCCTTGTGCTGGGCATTGAGCACGCCTTCGACCGAGGTCATCGGCAAGCCCAGGCGTTCGGCCAGCAAGGCCGCCGACAGGGCGCCGAACTGTTCATGGCTGGAGACGATGCCGTCGAGCTTGATGCGGCCGTATTTGGCGACCAGCTTGTCGACGAAGCGGAAGATGTCGAATATCAGCAACTGCGCATTGCTGGGGAAACTGAACAGGTCGAAACCTTCATAGAAAAAACGATACTGCTGCGCACCGGCCATTGCTGCCTTGCGCAGCTGCGCCTGGTCCCAGTCCTGGTCGAACAGTACGAGAATTTTTTTCAATGGTTTCGTCGTGGATTCAATGATGCAGCAATATACGCCGCGTCGGCCGCAGCGGATTCTGCCTAGCGATCACGCAGGATTTCACGTGCCGCATTATGCCCAGGGATACCGGTGACGCCGCCGCCAGGATGAGTCCCCGAGCCGCACTGGTACAAGCCCTTGATCGGGGTACGGTAATTGCCATAACCCAGCACTGGGCGCGCGCTGAACAACTGGTCCAGCGACAGCGCGCCATGGAATATGTCGCCGCCGATGAGGCCGAACTTACGCTCCAGGTCCAGCGGCGAATGAATTTGCCGTGCGATCACGCTGGATGCAAAATTGGGCGCGAATTTATTGACGGTGGCGATCATCACATCGGCCACTTCCTCGCGGTGATCGTCCCAGCTTTTGCCATCGGGCAATTGCGGCGCCACATGCTGGCAGAACAGGCTGGCCACATGCTGGCCCTTGGGCGCCAGGGTATCGTCGACGGTGGAGGGAATGAGGATTTCCACAATCGGGTTTTTCGACCAGCCGGCTGTGCGCGCATCGAAATAGGCCTGCTCCATATATTGCAACGAAGGCGCCATGATGATGCCCGAGGAATGATGCGGGCCGGGCTCGGGCAGGCAGTTGAAGCGCGGCAATTCGCGCAGGGCCACATTCATGCGGAAAGTGCCGGAGCCGCATTTGTAGGCCGCAACACGCTGGCCGAATTCCGCCGGTACCTGTTCGGCGTTCAATAATTTCCGGAACAGCAATTTGGGATTCAGGTTCGACACCAGTTGCTTCGCCAGTATTTCGCTGCCGTCTTCCAGCAGCACGCCGTACGCACTGCCGTCCCTGGTCATTACGTTGGCGACGCCCGCTTCGGTGGAAATTTCCACGCCGCGCGCCCTTGCTTCGGCTGCCATCGCCTGGGTGATGGCGCCCATGCCGCCGATGGCGTGGCCCCAGATGCCCTGCTTGCCGTTGACCTCGCCGAATACATGGTGCAGCAGAACATAGGCCGAGCCCGGTGTGTAGGGCGATGCGTAATTGCCGACCACGCTGTCGAAACCGAAGCAGGCCTTGATCGGCGCTGATTCGAACCACTGGTCGAGCATATCGCCGGCGCTCTTGGTAAACAGGTCCAGTACGTCGCGGCGCGCCGCCATATCCAACGCCTTGAAGCGCTTGCCGAGCTTCAGCGCCTGCAGCACATCGGCGAGGCCGCCGCCCACATTCGGCGGGGTTTCCAGCAGTGTATCCTTCAACACCGCGGCGACGCGATCGAGCATTGCGTAGTAAGCGGGCAGGCGTTCGGCATCGCGTTTGGAAAAGCGTGCGACTTCCGCCTGTGTTGCCGCGAGGCTGCCGCCAACCTTGATGTATTCGCTGTCGTTCAGTGGCAGGAAATTCGAAAACGGCCGCTCGACAATGCGAAGTCCATGCTCATGCAGCTTCAGATCGCGGATCACTTTCGGGCTCAGCAGGCTGACGGTATAACTGGCGCTGGAATTGCGGAAACCGGGATGGAACTCCTCGGTCACGGCCGCACCGCCGACAACGGAACGGCGCTCCAGCACGCGAACGCTGAGACCCTTGGCTGCCAGATAGCAGGCGCAGACCAGGCCGTTGTGGCCGCCGCCGATGATGATGACATCATGGGATTTTTTCATGACCGCGATTGTACCCGCGCCACCTGCCTGGGCTGCGGCGAGATCACAGACGCGACGGCACGGGGCGCGCGCGGCGTGATAGATTTCGCCATCGTCCGCACATGCATTCGGCCCTACCATGCGCTCCGCCGCTTCAGCGATTTTTCGTTTTGCATTTCCAGGCGCCCGGCGCCGCTGGCGTGTGCTGGCCGTTGCACTCGGCATCTTCCTGGCCGGCTGTGCCGGCGGCATCGCCGAATACAACGGCGCCGATGCGCCGCGCTTCCTGCCCTGGCCAGCCGATTACCAGCCGCGCCTTGCACTGGTGCTGGGCGCCGGCGGGCCACGCGGTTTTGCGCATATCGGCGTGCTGAAGGTGTTGCAGGCCAATGGCATCGAGCCCGATCTGGTGGTCGGCAACAGCGTTGGCGCGATGGTCGGCGCGCTGTACGCCAATGGCATGAGCGCAACCGACATCGAAAAAATTGCACTCAACCTCGACCCGAAAAAATTCATCGGCGTGAGCTGGAGCGGTTTCAAGGGCAGCGGCAGCCAGGTGGAATCGTTCATCGACGATTTTCTCGACCACAAACCCATGGAAAAACTGAAGCGCCATCTGGTGATCGCCGCGGCCACCACGGACGACAACTCGCTGCGATTGTTCAACCACGGCCGCACCGGTGCGGCCGCGCGTGCCTCCAGCGCCACGCCCGGCCAGTTCAGTCCGGTGCGCATTCTCGGCATCGAATACCATGACGGCGACGAGGCCACGCCGGTGCCGATCCGGGCCGCGCGGCAACTCGGCGCCAAGGTGGTAATCGCCATCGATGTCTCGGCCTATGTGTCGGCCATTCCCGCCGATGTGCCGCCCGACTGGTCGGTACGCGACCGTCGTCGCGCCGCCAAGGTCGATGCGGAAAAAAGCGCGGCCGATGCCTTCATCCACCCCGATCTAGGCTACTACGCCGGCATCAGCGAGACATACCGCCGCATGTGCATCGCCCGCGGCGAAGCGGCCGCGCTGGCCGCCTTGCCGGCGATTCGGGCGGCGATTGCGAAGGCGGCGGCCGGTGGGTCCTGACCGCTAGTCACCTGATGGACATCCAGCAGATTAAAGCGTAGAACGCCATTCGGCGGCTTTCTTCAGGCATTTTTGCCCTGAAAGCCGCGCGGAATATAGACTTTCCTTCAACCAGAGGGCGATTTCATGAGGATTCCATCATCGAAAATTCACGTGGCTGCAGCGGCGCTAGCATTGATCTTTTCCATCAATGGGCAATTGAGCGCCGCGACCATTACGGCGATATCCGGGTCGCCCATGGCGGAGGAAATATCCTTCGTGTTCGTTGTTTATTTCTTGCCTTCTCCTTCAAGCGATCCCATGACCGCAACGAAGGAATCCCTGAAAGCGTTTCCGGATTTGCAGCTCATTGAACCCCCAAAGGCGGCAAAGGCCCCGGGCATGCGCCTCATCCCGCAGCTTGCAAGCGATGTTCAACAGCGAAATGCCATTCCAAATTTGAAACAATTGGAGCGTTTCGGCCGCGGCATCAGCAGAGGGCAAGCCGAAGCGCTTCAGCATTCTGAGCAGGCGCTGGCATTGATCTTCAAGCATTCAAAGCGCGATGTATTCAAGGCCGCAAAAATTGCCGACAGCGTCGTCGCCGCAATTGCGCAAAAAACAGGCGGACTGATTTGGGATGACGAGACGCGCGAAATGTTCACGGTCGATGAATGGCGCAAGCGCCGCGTCGCTACCTGGGAAAATGAGCTGCCGGATATTGGTCAGCAAATCACCATGCATGCCTACAACAGTGGAGAGTTCGCACGCGCCATTACCCTGGGCATGTCGAAATTCGGTTTGCCGGATATCGTCGTCCAGCAGTTTTCGTGGTCGGAAAATCGCAGTGTTGGAAACCTCATCAACCTGTTTGCGCAGGCGATGGCTGAAGGCGCGAATTTCAGCAAAGCAGGCGAATACGACATCAAATTGCGAGGCATCCGCAACGCCGCAGCGCGCAAGTCTCAACTTACCAATTTGGGGAACAACGCCGAGTCTGAAGCGCGGCTTTCATTCAAACCGGGAACCTGGGAAGCGGGCGATCCGGAAAACCGGCTCATCGAAATTACATTTGATCGATATCCGGGAAACGACATCCATGCAAGGCGCGGAAAAATGCTCGCGTCCATTTGGGGGTGGGAAGAGAAAACGGTGTACGTCAAGCACGACGGAGAACTTGAGGCAGCCAGCATCAACGCCAAAGCCAAGCTCCCCGCGCTGGAGATGGCCTTCAAGGCTGGTCTCGCGCCGGGCGAATACATTTTGCTGAAGGCGCCATTTCGCATGCCAGACGGCGGACGTGAATGGATGTGGGTCGAAGTCACTGAGTGGCAAGGCAACCAGATCAAGGGACTGTTAAAGAACGAGCCTAAGCAAATTCCGCAATTGCACGGCGGGCAGATGGTCAGTGTTCGGCAGGATGAAGTATTCGATTTCATCCGTCGCTTTCCCGATGGAACCGAAGAAGGCAATGAAACCGGCAAGATAATCGAACGAGCCGGGCGCAGATAACTGGGCATTACGCGCCTTGAGTGCACATCGCGTCAGGATTTGACCGGCTTTCGCGCGCCGCAACAGTCCCGCTTCAAATATGCAGAACGCCATTCGGCGGGCTTCTTCAGGCATTTTTGCTCCGAAAGCCGCGCCAATGCTTGAGTTTGCAAGCCTGCTTGTTACTTTTTCAGCGCCGCGATTTTTTCCTGCACGCGCTTGTCGAAGCGTTCGACATTGACCACCACGCGATCGTGCTTGCCTTCGCCGATGAGGTCGCGTTCATCGCGGGCGCTGACCTTGAAATGGATATTGCGGCCATCGACGGCGACCACTTCTGCGGTGGCGATGACACGCAGGCCGACCGGCGTGGCGGCGATATGCGTGACATCGAGATGGGTGCCGAGGCTTTGATGGCCGGCGGGCAGCAGTTTTTCGCAGGCCTCCAGCGCGGCGGCTTCAATCAGGTTGATCATCACCGGCGTGGCCAATACGGCCACGCGACCGGAGCCGACGAAGGGCGCGGTATGTTCATCGCCGACGATGATGGTCGAGGTGCCGGTGGCGCCGACGGGTACATCCAGATGGAAACTCATTGGATCACGCGCGCATTGCCATCGACCATCTCCGCCGCGCGTTTGCTGCCGTCTTTGTAGATCATCGTTCCTGTCGCCTTTTTCAAACCGTCCTCGAACACGCCCTCGAACCATGAGCCGTCGTTGAAATAAAACGCGCCCTTGCCCTTGAGCGCGCCGTTGATGTAACCGCCCTCGGCGCGCAGGCCGTTCGAATAATAGTAGACGCCCTGCCCGGTCAGCGCACCGTTCTTGATATCGCCTTCGTAGCGGTCGCCATTGGCGAAAAAATAGGTGCCCTTGCCGTTGGCATTGCCGTCGACGAAAGTCGATTCGGTGCGGTCGCCATTCCTGCTCTGGTAGACGCCCTTGCCGCTCATCTTGCCCTGCACCATCTCGCCCTCGTATTTGTCGCCGTTGGCGAAAATATAGCTGGCGCGGCCATTCGCCTTGCCGTCGATGAAGGTGCCGATGATCTTGTCGCCGCCTTTCGACACGAACACGCCTTTGCCGACGATGGCGCCGTCGACGATCTCGCCGACATAGCGATCGCCGCTGGCGAACTCCCAGACGCCCTTGCCGCTCGGCCGGTCGGCGGCGAATTCGCCGTCGTATTTATCGCCATTGGCCCATTCGTAAACGCCGCGGCCCTGCTTGCGGCCATCCTGGAATTCGCCCTTGTAGCGGAACGATTTGGAGATGAACTCGCCGCGACCGTTGAGGATCTTGCTGCGATCCTTGCCCTCGCGGTATTCGCCGTTGTAGCGGGCGCCATCGGGGAATTCGATCAGGCCGCTCAGCGCCTGCGTGGGAGCCGGTACCGGCGGCAGCGCCGAACGCTGTTCAGGCGATACCGAGGCCAGCACCGTCGGCGCGGTCGTTGCCACCGTGGCTGCGGCCTGGGCCGGCGCCGCAGTCGCCGAGGACTTGCTGTCGAGTCCGCGTGTTTCGCGGGTTTCGCTGCCAGCGGCGGCAGCAAGCTGGATCGGCGCAGCTTCGGTCTTGCGTTCCGGCACGGCGGCTTGAATGGCAGCAGGCAGGTTTGCCGCGGGCGCCGCAGCGGATTGTGCGGGGGCGGATTCGCTCGCCGCATTGGGCATTTTCGATGCGGACTCTGCGGCCGCCAACGTCGCGGGCGTGGCCGTCACTGGCTTCAGACCATCGATGCGATTTCGCGCCAGCCGGGCGAAGGTACCCGAGGGAAATTGCTCAAGGTAAGCCTGGTAATCCTGCGGATTGCGGCTGTCCTTGACGCTCGACCAGAATTCGCGCTCCAGCGAAGCCTGCGCATCGCTGGACCCTGCGCTGCCCGTCACGACAGGCACGGCGGCAGCGCGCTCGGCAAAATAGAAACTGCCGCGCGGCAGGGGCGTGGAATAAAATTCGGGCAACTGTCGATTGCCGCTTTCCTGGGCGACGGCGGTTTGCACGCGCTGGAACATGGCACCGGCCTGGTTGGCGGGGTTGCGGATTTCCTCAAGCAGATGCTTGGTATACAGGCCATTGGCGCCATCGCCGTCGAGCGCCACGGCGCCCGCAGCCGCAGCGTAGGAAATGACGGTGCCCGGCGGCACCTTGGAAATCTTGGCGAGGCCGGTTGTGGAAAACACATTGCTGAAGGGATTGTTGCGACAAGCGTCGAGGATGATGAACTTGAATTTGACCTTGGCGTCGTCCATGCTTTCGAGTACCTGGTTGACGTCAAGTGCGTTGTAGACGACCTCCGCCTCGGAGGTGAATTTCGCGTCGATCGGCACCAGGAAATTCTTGTCGCGGTACTGTATGCCATGGCCGGCGTAATAGAACACGGCGGCCGTCGCACCCTCGAGAATCTTGGAAAATTCCACTGCGGCGGTGCGCATGGTGTTGTAGTCGGCATTGGTCTTGACCACGACCTTGAAACCGAGGTCGCTCAGGGTCTTGGCAACGGCCCTGGCGTCATTGCCGGCATTTTTCAGCGGCTCCGCCGGATAGGCATCGTTGCCGATTACCAACGCAACGCGGTCATCGTAGGCGAATGCCGGGGCGGCGCTGCCCAGCAGCAAAGCTGCCAGAAAACAACGCAAATACTTGCCGGGCGGATCGTTGAAAAGCCGGAACCACATTGCCAATGCACCTTGTCGGATCATGCAGGACGAATATCATTATTGCGCAAAAAAACCGTTTGTGATGGCATGCCGTTGCGGCAGCCTGCCGCAAGGCAGCCATCGGCAACCCGACTCCGCAACGCCAGGCCGCGATCAGGAAGGTATTTGCGCCACGTCCGGCACTTTTCTGCGCGATTCAGGCGCCGCCGGCTTGCGGCGCCCGTGCCCTCGGCGCCTATTTGGCCAGAGCCGCCAGTTCAGGGTTGTCCGCGCGTTCCTGCGCCAGCTTGGCGAACACGTCGGCGGCATCCTGGGCGGCCCCCAATTCGCGCAGCGTCAGCCCGTACAGCAAGCGGTCCGAAAAACCAGCGGCGTCTGCCGGTTTGCGCCGTTGCGCGAGCTCGATCGATGCCGCCGACAAGGTCCTGAAGCCGCCCGTGCCGATTTCCCTGCCGCCCATTTTTACGCTCCAGGTGTAGGCCGAGTCCGGTTGCAGTTTGACGCTGGCCGGCAATTTCAGGCGGGCTTCGCCCATTACTTTCGTTTTGTAAACGGCCTTGCCCGCAGCGGCATCCGCCTTCAACTCGAAATCATACGGGCCGCGCACATTGTCTGCGCTCCAGCGGAAGGCGGGCTGCAGAGAGGGCACGCCGGTTTCCACCGGGTACAGCAGCCGCTGTGCAGCTTCGACCCTGGCATCGGGCATGGCAGCGACCGCATTGCCCAGCGAACGCATGCGAATCGAGGCATTCGAGGTTTGCACCGCCTGGCTGACCGTCTGCGAAGACAGCTTCCAATCCGTTTCGCGGACGGCGGGTGGAGGGCCGATCTTTGCAGTCACCTCGAACTCGCCGACCACAAAATCCCCCGGGCCTTTCAGCATGAATTCCTTGCCCGACACCAAGTACATGACGCCGACCTGGCAATCTTTCACGCAGACGATACGCGCTCCCTTGCCAAGCTCGGCCATGAGCGCCGGCTTGACGCTGCCCAGGGCGGCATCGCCCTTTAAGTCAGTAATAAAAGCGACGCCCTGCGCCAGCGCGCCATCGGCGGCCAGCGCCACCGCAATGAGCAATGCATATAAGCCGGTCTTTTTCATGGATCTCTCCCTGTGCTTCCGCACCATTTGATGCTAAGCGCCACTTGAGTCATTTGCCTTGTCCCGTCCCGCCGATTGCGCAGATGCCGGAACGCCGTTGACACCCCATACCTGCAATGCACTGTGGCCGCGCAGGGGCTGCTCGCCAAAGGCAATCAGATCGAATCCGGCTCCCAGCCTTTCCTTGACTGAGTCGGTCATCACGATCGGCGTCGCCAGGCGCTTGGTCAACCCTTCCAGCCTGGATGCCACATTGACGGCGTCGCCAATGGCCGAATAGTTGTGCCGCGCCGTGGAGCCGATATTGCCGACCACCACCTTTCCATAGTTTATGCCGATCCCGATCCGCAGTGGGGGCAATCCCTCGGCCTCGAATTCCCGGTTCAGGGCCTGCAGGGACTGCATCATTTCCCAGGCGCATTTGACCGAGCTGCCGCAGGTGTCCGGCAGTTCGCGCGGCGCGCCGAACAGCACCATCATGCCGTCGCCGATGAATTTGTCGATGGTGCCGTCATGGTGGTGCACCGCCGTGACCATGCGGTCGAAATAACGCGTCAGCAGCTCGGTCACTTTCTCAGGAGTGAGCGCCTCGGAGATGCCGGTGAAATTGCGGATATCGCTGAACAGCACGCACACCTCGGCGGTCCGCCCGGATACCCCGGCCTGCAGATTGCCGGCCAGCATTTCCTGCAACACCGCTGGCGACACGCTGCCGGCGAAGGATTGCTTCAGCCGGTTTTTCTCGACGGCGGACTCGAGCGCATCGGCAATGGCGCGCACGATCACCGCGATCCACAGGCTGGCCATGATCGCCACGCCAGGCAGATAGAAGTTGTCCGCCATCAGCGCCACCGAGACCAGGAACAGGGCCACCGGTGCGACCAGGAACATCAGCACGAACAGGCGCAGGCTGGAATGAATCCACACACAACACAGAATCAGCAGGCACAGCAGGGTGAGAATCGATTTGGGCAACGGTTTGATGAGGCCCTCGCCCAGCAGGCTGCGCAGGGTCTGCACATGCACCACCACGCCCGCCTGGTTGTAGCTGCCGGCGACCGGGGAATCGAACGACGTCAGCATTGCCGGTAATTCCCAGCGATCGACGTCCTTGAGCAGGCTGCCTACCAGTACCACGCGGCCGTCGAAACGCGCTTTCAGCGCTGCGTCGTTGCCGCTTTTCATCCACGCAATGACCTGTTGCATGGGAACGTAATCCAGCGCTTCGCCGCGGGTGAAATCGATATAGCCCTCATCCACCGGTTTCCCGGCCATGCGCGCGATCTGGCCGGCAAAGGACGGCAGGGGCTCCCGCTCGCCCAGCTCGCGTTCGCTGAAGCGGCGCGCAACCGAATCGGAATCGCGCAATACCTGGTCGATGCCGAAGTTGCCGTCGCGGAAAAAACGCATATAGCTTGGGTGCACCGTCTTCACATGGCGCTCGCCGTCGATAGTCAAGGCAAACACCACCGGCAAATTACGGCTGGCTCTGAACAGCGACTTGATCAACTCCTGCTGGCCGCCGGGAAGATTGCCCTGGTAAGCCTGGGCCGGCAGCACCACATCGATGCCGACCGCCGCGGGCTGCGAGCGCCCCAGCGCATCGAGCAGATCGGCCAGATGGCGATGCCACAACGCGAGCGGCTCGGGAAACTCGGCGACGGTCGCATCGTCGATGCCGATCAGCACCGGCTCGACAACCGCCGCCCTAGGATAAAACTTGCGCAGGAAACGCACCTGGGTATCGAAGGACGCGCGCTCCATGGCTGCCAGCAGCGAGGTATCGGGACGCGGGAAGGCCGAGAACAGCAGCAGCACCATGGCCGCGAACAGGAACAGTGCCGCCCGCCTGATCCAGTGGGACTGCCTGCCCCGATGCGCGCCCTCGTTGATTGCTGTCGCCATTTGCGCCGTGTGATTTGTTAAACGTCCCGGTTTCACACTATTCTATCGAGGTTGCATAACGATCCGGCCGCGTCTTTGAAAACTTTTGGGAATTTTGATTACATCGTCGTCGGCGCCGGCACCGCCGGCTGCGTGCTGGCCAACCGCCTCTCGGCCGATCCCGCCAACCGGGTATTGCTGCTGGAAGCGGGCGGCAAGGACGACTATCTGTGGATCCACATACCCGTCGGCTATCTGTACTGCATCGGCAATCCGCGCACTGACTGGTGCTACAAAACCGAGCCAGATCCCGGCCTCAACGGCCGCTCGATCCTGTATGCGCGTGGCCGCACCCTGGGCGGTTGTTCATCGATCAATGCGATGATCTACATGCGCGGCCAAGCCCGCGACTACGACCATTGGGCGGCGCTGGGCAACCCGGGCTGGAGCTGGCAGGACGTGATGCCGGTATTCAAGCGCTCCGAAGATCATTACGCCGGCGATTCGGCCATCCACGGCGGTGGCGGGGAATGGCGAGTCGAGGAGCAGCGCCTCGACTGGGAAATACTTGGCGCCTGGCGCGATGCTGCGGAGCAATGCGGCATTCCGAAAATCGCCGATTTCAACGGCGGTGACAACTTCGGCTCGGCGCGCTTCCAGGTTAACCAGCGCAGCGGCGTGCGCTGGAATGCCTCCAAGGCGTTTCTGCGGCCGGCCATGCAACGCAGCAACCTCACGGTGCTGACAGGCGCCCTTTCGAGCCGGGTGCGCTTTGATTTGCGGAATGGCAAGCGGCGCGCCATCGGTGTCGAATTCAGGCGCAACGGCGAAACATTTTTCGCATCCGCCGACGTGGAAACAATCCTTTCCGGCGGCGCCATCAACTCGCCGCAATTGCTGCAGCTTTCCGGCGTCGGCCTCGCCGATTTATTGCGCGCACATGGCATCGAGGTCATCCACGAATTGCGAGGTGTCGGCGAAAATCTGCAGGACCATCTGCAATTGCGCATGGCATTCAAAATCAGTGGCACCCGCACCATGAACGAATGGTCCAATCGCTGGTATGGCAAAGCGCAAATGGCGCTGCAATATGCATTGTTCCGCACCGGCCCGCTGACGATGGCGCCTTCGCAGCTGGGCGCGTTTGCAAAGTCGGACCCCTCGCAAACCAGCGCAAATATCGAGTATCACGTGCAGCCGCTGTCGCTGGAGAAATTCGGCGACCCCCTGCATCCCTTCCCGGCGTTCACCTCAAGCGTGTGCAATCTGCGCCCGGACAGCCGCGGCCATGTGCGCATCAAAAGCGCCGATCCGCTCAGCCATCCAGCCATCACGCTCAATTACCTGTCGACCGACAGCGATCGCAAGATTGCCGTGGATGCACTCAAGCTGACACGGCGCATCGCCATGTCGCCGGCGCTGGCGCGATTCAATCCGCAGGAATTCAAGCCCGGCCCCGACGTCGAAAGCGACGAGGCATTGGCCAAGGCGGCGGGCGATGTCGGCACCACCATCTTTCACCCGGTGGGCACCTGCAAGATGGGGCCCGCTGCCGATACCATGGCGGTGGTCGATGCAAGCTTGCGCGTCCATGGCATCGAGCGCCTGCGCGTGGTGGACGCCTCGATCATGCCGACCATCACTTCGGGCAATACCAATTCGCCGACCATCATGATTGCCGAACGCGCCAGTGAAATGATCCTCAGGGATCGACCCGCGCCCGCATGATCGTTTCCACCGAGCGCGGCGCGGCGTCCGCCAGGCCGGCGTTTTCCAGCAGCTTCCTGGCCTGGTATTTCATTTTCATATGGGGTTCCGGCTTTCTGGCGACCAAGGCCGGCATCCAGTACGCCGCCCCGTTCACCTTTCTCTGTCTGCGCTTCATCGTCGGCCTGCTGTGCCTCGCGCCGATCATGCTGATCGCGCGGCCACGCTGGCCGGCGACGCTGCGGGAATGGCTGCACATTGTCATCGCCGGCCTGCTGATGCACGCCATCCACCTCAGCGGCAGCCACTATGCGCAATACCTCGGCATGTCGGCCGGCGTTACCGCCATCATCCTCGCCACCCAGACGCTGTTGACGGCGGTGTTCGCCGCCTTGTGGATGGGCGAAAAGCCCAGTCGCCGGCAATGGGCCGGCATCGTCATCGGCCTGTCGGGTGTGGCGATGGTGGTGTGGCACAAGATCGATATTGCGGCCATCAGCATGGGCAGCCTGGTAGCGGTCGGTACCGGACTGCTGGCCCTTACCACCGGCACCCTGTATCAGCGCAAATTCTGTGCGCATGCCGATCTGCGTTCCAGCGCCTTTGTGCAATTCGCCGCTTCGCTGTTGCTGGTGGCGCCGCTCAGTTTCATTTTCGAAGGCGCCATCGTCCACTGGTCCTGGCAGCTGGTCGTTGCCGTCCTGTTCCTGGTGATTTTTGCCTCGATCTTTGCGGTCAACGCGCTGCACACCCTGATGCGCCGTGGCGCGGCGACGCGCGTCACCAGCATGTTGTATCTGCCACCGGTGGTCGCGGTAGTGATGGAGTGGCTGCTGTTCGGCGTACGTCCCACCGCACTTACCGTGATCGGCGTGGCAGTCGTCTGCCTCGGCGTTTTCCTGGCGGCGGCCGCGCCGCGAGCGGCGCCATCGGCAGATATCGATAAACCATGAGCACGTCAATGCAAACCAACTGATGCGCCCTCTCCCCCTCATCATCATCCTGCTGGTACTCGACCATGTCGCTTTCAACGGCAGCCGGGTGGCGGTGTCGCTGTTCGCCATCCATGAGCAGGCCTCGGCATTGACAGTCGGCACGCTGGTCGCCTTGTATGCGCTGCTGCCCGCCTTGCTCTCGGTCAGCGCGGGTCGCTGGATAGATCGCATTGGCCTCAATCAGCCGATGCTGATCGGCTCGGCAGGCGTTGGTGTCGGCACCATGCTGCCGTTTCTTTTCCCCGGCCTGTCGACACTCTATTTCACCAGTGTGATCGTTGGCGTCTCCTTCATGCTGATCAATATTTCTGCCTATCACGCGGTGGGGGAAATGAGCTCGCCCGAAGACCGGCCGGTCAACTTCAGCTATGTCGCCCTGGGTTTTTCAACATCTGCATTCATCGCGCCCCTGCTGGCCGGCATCGGCATCGACCAATTGGGCTATCGCGCCACTTTCCTGATCCTGGCGTTGTTCACGGTGTTGCCCATTCTGGCGCTGTCCGCCAGGCTGTTGCCACCACCGGTCAAGCACATCACGCATGTGCAGGCGAGCCGCGGCGATGTCTTCGAACTGCTGCGCGAAACCGAATTGCGGCGCCTGTTCATCGCCATGGCGATCCTCACCGTGTCCTGGGACATTTACGGCTTCGCCATCCCGGTGCATGGCACACGCATCGGCCTGTCGGCTTCGCAGATTGGCATCGTGATGGGCGCCTTTGCGGCGGCGACGTTTGCGGTGCGACTCGCCATGCCCTTCATCGCGCAGCGGGTGCGCCCCTGGTCGCTGCTGGCTGCATCGCTGCTGATTTCCGGCACCAGCTACGTGGCTATCCCCTTCACCGACAGCGTCGGTGTGTTGATGGCCCTGATGTTCCTGCTGGGCCTGGGGCTCGGCGCACCGCAACCGATGGTGCTGACCCTGTTGCACGAGTCGGCGCCGCCTGGCCGCGCCGGGGAAGCGCTGGGCCTGCGCACCACGCTCATCAATACCAGCCAGACCGTGATGCCCCTGGTGTTCGGCGCTATCGGCAGCGCGGTCGGGATGATGCCGCTGTTCCTGGCCATGGCCACGGTGCTGTTTGCGGGCGGCATTTTTGCAAGGGGCGTGCCCAGGAAACAGTCCTGAAGGCAGGGCCGGCGGAATCTTTCGCAAAAAATGCAGCGAAACTTCGGCGGCAGCTATCGCTCCAAGCAGCTGGACCTGGGGCATCAGTCTTGAAAAACCGCCCAACGCCCCGATTTGACGCTTAGGCGACTGGTTTGGGTACAATTCGATCGCCCTTTCAATGGAGACATCATGAAACGCATCATTCTTTTTCTTGTGACCAATTTGGCCGTCATGCTGGTGCTGGGCGTGATTACCAGCCTGCTGGGCATCAATCGTTTTCTGACCACCAATGGCCTCAATTTGCCGATGCTGCTGGCGTTCTCGGCCGTGGTTGGCTTCACCGGTGCCATTTTCTCCCTGCTGATTTCCAAACCCATGGCCAAATGGAGCACTGGGGCGCAGGTGATCGACAATCCGCGCAACGAAACCGAACGCTGGCTGGTCGAAACCGTGCGTCGCCTGGCCAACAAGGCCAATATCGGCATGCCCGAAGTGGCCATTTACGAAGGCGAGGCCAATGCCTTCGCCACCGGCGCATTCAAGAACTCGGCACTGGTGGCGGTTTCCACCGGCCTGCTGGAATCCATGAGCAAGGAAGAAGTGGAAGCGGTGCTCGGCCATGAGATTGCGCACATCACCAATGGCGATATGGTCACGCTTACCCTGATCCAGGGCGTGGTCAACACCTTCGTGGTATTCCTGTCCAAGGTGGTCGGCTATTTTGTCGATCGCGTGGTGCTGAAGAACGATCGCGACGGCCCCGGCATCGGCTATTACGTGACCGACATGGTTTGCCAGATCGTTTTCGGCCTCCTGGCCAGCATCATCGTCGCCTGGTTCTCGCGCCAGCGCGAGTTCCGCGCCGACGCCGGTTCCGCCGCCCTGCTGGGCCGCCCCCAGCCGATGATCAATGCGCTGTCGCGCCTCGGCGGATTGCAGCCTGGCGAACTGCCCAAGTCGATGGCGGCGTCCGGCATTTCGGACAAGGCCGGTGTTATGGCCTTGTTCTCCAGCCACCCGCCGATCGAGGAGCGCATCGCGGCCTTGCAGGGCGGGCGCGTATAGCATGGTGCGCTGAGCGCCACACCCCGAAATAAAAAAAAGCCGCGCATTGCGCGGCTTTTTTCATTGCCGATGTTGCGGCAGCAGGACAGTTATTTCTTGAACACCGACTTGAGCGAGCCCAGCAGGCCGCTTTTCTTTTCTTCCTCGGTCTGCGGCGGAGGCGGCGGCTCGATCACATACTGGGGCTCGCGGTTGTTGCGCAATGCAGCGGCATTGACGGCGTTGCCGCTGCCGGGACGCCGATTGAAGCTGGCGAAATTCGATTCCTTGCCGATCAGCACTTTGGCCAGTTCCTCCAGCGCCTGATCGGTAATCGCATCCGGTTCCAGCGTATACATGCTGGGACCGAAATCCTCGACATTTTTCAGCTTGAAACGAACGGCGCCCGTTTCATAGTCGCCGACAATGTCGACGCCGCAAATGATGTCGCCGCTGATGACAAACGTCTCGCTGACCACGACGCGGCGATCATTGCGAATCGGCTCGGAGGTGAACCGCAAATTGTTCAACCATAGCAATTCGCGGAATTTCTCGATGTGTTCGGCATCGCGTTTGACGGTCATCGGCTGGCCCTTGCTGCGCTTGAAGGTCACTTCAAGATTTTCGTAATGCTCGACGCCGTTGCGCTGCGAAGTGCGATATTCGATGCGGTAATCCTGCTGCGTCAGCCCGCTGATTTTGCCGACCGTCAGCAGATCGTAGGCACGATCGCAGGGCGGCTTGACCACATTGAGCTGCCGGAAAAGTTCATTGAGATAGTTGAATGTCTTGCGCAGAGCACGATCCACCGATGCGGCATTTGCCTGCAAGGATTGGGTGCGCGCCGCTTCCTGATTTTTGAGGGTGTCGGCTTCTTTTTTTAGATCGTCGAGCAGACCCATTGGGAACCTCCGTGATTCAGACAATAGCTTTGCTGCATTGCACTATTTTACCTTACCGCACACAAGCTTTGCAGCCCTGATACGCTTGTATCCATCGTCGGCAGGCAAAACAACCCGCGTCCCACCAACCTATCGCTTTACGGCAAAAATTTCCACTTCATGAATGCCATTATTGCCCTGGATCAAGGTACAACCAGCTCCCGCGCCCTGATGTTCGATCATGCCGGGCGCGCGCTTGGCATGGAACAGCGCGAATTTGCCCAATCGTTTCCCAGGCCCGGCTGGGTCGAGCACGATGCCATCGACATTTGGCAAAGCCAGCTGGCGGTTACAGCGCAACTTTTCGTCCAGGCCAAGCAGTCGGGGATATCGATAAAGGCCATCGGTATTACCAACCAGCGCGAAACAACCGTCCTTTGGGACCGCAGCAGCGGCCAACCGCTCGCGCCCGCCATTGTCTGGCAGGATCGGCGCACGGCCGACACCTGCGTTGCCTTGAAGGCCGCCGGGCATGCCGAGGCCATTACCGCCAAGACAGGGCTGGAAATCGACGCGTATTTTTCCGGCACCAAACTGAAGTGGCTGCTTGACCATATCCCGCTGGCGCGCGAGCGCGCCGGACGCGGGGAATTGGCCTTCGGCACCGTCGACAGCTGGCTCATATGGTGTTTAACCGCAGGCAAGGTCCATGCCACCGATGTCTCAAATGCCTCACGCACCCTTATGTTCAACATCCATTCGCTGGATTGGGACGATGAGCTTTTGAGCCTGCTGGACATTCCGCGGAGTGTTTTGCCCAAAATCGTCAGTTCCTCGGCAGTTGTTGGCGAAACCCGTTGCAAAGGTTTGCCCCCCGGCATCCCCATCAGTGGCATCGCCGGCGATCAGCAGGCGGCCTTGTTCGGTCAGGCCTGCCTTGCGCCGGGGATGGCCAAGAACACCTACGGCACCGGATGTTTCATGTTGATGAACACCGGCGCAGCGCCCGTTGTGTCGAGGAACCGCCTGCTGTCAACGGTTGCCTGGCGATTGGGCGACGATCGACCTGCGCAATACGCCTTGGAAGGCAGCGTCTTCATGGGCGGAGCTATCATCCAGTGGCTGCGCGACGGGTTGGGCATCATTCGTAATTCATCGGAAGTCGAGGCGCTGGCGACCTCGGTTGCGGATAGCGGCGGCGTGTTCCTGGTGCCCGCTTTCGCCGGCCTCGGGGCACCGCACTGGGATCCCGCTGCCCGCGGCACCCTCATCGGCCTTACTCGCGGAAGCGGCCGTGCCCATATTGCCCGTGCGGCCTGCGAAGCCATTGCCTTCCAAAGTGCCGAACTCGCCAGCGCCATGCAACTCGATGCGGGGATCAAGCTGACGGAACTGCGCGTCGATGGCGGCGCAAGCGTGAACAACCTGCTGATGCAATTTCAGGCGGACTTGCTCGGCACGCCGGTAGTGCGTCCGCGCGTTACGGAAACCACGGCCCTGGGAGCTGCATATCTGGCCGGACTTGCCATCGGATTCTGGCAGGACGAATCTGAAATTGCCGAGCACTGGGAACGTGACCGACACTTCATGCCGGCCTTGCCGCGCGCCGTTGCCGATGCAAAAATGCGCGAATGGAAACGCGCCGTCGAGCGGAGCAAGGCCTGGGCCTGAAAATTGCGGCGCGGCATTCGGCAAGGCTGGATGAATTCATGCGCATAGTCGCGCGGTGCAGCACAGATTGCAGCGATAACCGGAAGACCGGGGTTGATACGGTCAGTAGCCGCGCCGCCGCTCCACCATTCCTTCAACCGGCTCTTCCCGCTGCAGTGCGCGAATCTTCTGCGCAATTTGTGCGACGCTCTCCGGCAACAAGGTGATGGCGGAAATGTGCGGGGTGAGGGTAATTTTTGGATGGCGCCAAAACGGATGATCCGCCGCCAGCGGCTCTCCTATTGCGACATCCAAGGACGCTCCCGCGAGCGCACCTTGATCCAGCAAGTGAAACAAATCGGCTTCAACAAGATGCCTGCCGCGCCCGACGTTGATCAGATAGGCGCCTGCCTTCAATTTGGACAAGGTGTTCCGATTCAGGATCCCGACGGTTTCGTCCGACAGCGGCAACAAACAAACCAGGACGCGAACGCTGGCAAGGAATGCGTCGAACTGTCCGGAACCGGCAAACGTCACAATGCCGGGCAGAGATGCCATGGTCCGCGACCAGCCGAAAACCGGGTAACCGAAACTCCGCACGGCCTGTGCGACACGCGAGCCGATGGCGCCCAGACCCATGATGCCGACTGGCCAGGCCGTTCGCTCGATCGGCGAACGCACAAGCCATTCTCCTTTCGCTGCCTGTGCCGCGTAAGTATCGAATTCGCGCGCGTGGCGAAACAGCGCATGACAGACAAATTCCGCCATTTGCGCTGCCATGCCTGCGTCGTTAAGGCGGATGACCGGCAGTGATGGTGGCAAGGTTGGAACCTTCATGATGCCATCGACTCCGGCACCGATCACAAAGACGGCTTTCAATTTGCGCTGTGAAGCGAACAGCCCATCCGGCGGCGCCCACACCACGGCATAATCCGCCTGTTTCACGGTAACTGCATCCGCCTCAAAACCGGTCGCCGCCCAGATTTCCGCCTCGGGAAGCTCCCGCTTGAAAGCATCCAGCCAGGCTTGGGTAGGCTTGCCGGGGGCGCAAAAACAGATTCCGACGGGCGGATTCAACGCTATTTTTTCGCCTTGAGCTTGATCCGGTACTCGGAGACAACATTGTTGCGTTCCCGGATTATCATTTCCAGTTCCTCCGCCGACAGCTCGCCGGAATCAAACCAGCCCATGTACGGCTGTTCAAGCACCTGCGCTGCCTCGACGATCTTGAAATCAACGTTCAGATACAAGCCAAGCGGACTGTTCGCGGCACCCGCTCTTTGCCATTCCCGGTTCTGATCCTGGTCGAAAAGCGTCAGCATCGCGGGAGAAATTGCGCGCACATGGGTCGGATCGTTGATGAAATTGTCGTGTCTGGGGTGAGGCACATTTATCTCGATAAGGCACCCATTGATGCTGATCCTGTAGATCTCCTGAATCATTTTAAGGAAGGTTGCGGAGTCTGCCCCGAAATGTTCAAGGGAATGATTCAACATGATGTTCGTCACCGAGTCGCTTTCCCACGGCCAGGGCGTTGCCTCCAAGTCCTGCACGACATCCGGACTGCAGGTATCGAACTTGTCGACATTGATCCATCCATCCATCTTGTTAAAACCGCACCCCAAGTTCAGCTTCATGATCGATACTCAATGGGTAAAAAATCCATGATAAACGCAATTTGTCTCGATATTCCCCCTTTGCTGCACCCGGCAGTCGGCAGCAAAAGGCCGGCATCTGACGATGCCGGCCTTTTGCTTGCGGGACCGATATGCCAGCAGACGGTGCTCAGGCGTCGCCGTCGCGAATCAACAGGTTCACCACGAGAACAAATACCGCAAACAGCGCGATGAATCCGGCAGCAATGATCTTCAACAGGGCTGCCGTGGATTTGTCCTGTTCATAGGCCGGCACCATGATGATTTGCGCGCCGACAATCTGATCCTTTTTCCAGCCGAATCCCCCCTTGTCGCCATAGATGGCACGCATGGTTTGCGGCGCGCGATCCGGCGTATCGTGGCAGGCTAGACAGGCAGGATTCTTGATCTGGATCGGCTTGGCGACGTAATAGAGTCGATCCAGATTGCGAAATACCTCACCTGAAATTTCCTTGAGCGAGGGATCGGCGATGAAGCGGTTGATGATTTCGCGCTCCTGTTCGTCGGCCCGATCGCGCGGATTGGTCGGATCGAGCACAGCCTCCTTGTACTTGAAGTTTGCGAATTTCTTGCGAAACCGCTCGAATGTCTCGGTGGCGGCGAATGCCGGCACGGTTTGCGGCAGAAATTTTTCCGCCAGCATCGGATCCAGCTGGGGCTTGATCAGCTCAATGGTGTAGCTGCGCGAGGCGAGCGCGCTTTCCATCAGCATATCGGCCTGCTTGACCACGTCCTGATTGGCCTGGACACGCATCGATTTGTCGATGTACCAACCTACGGGCAAAAGCACAATCAGGCCCGCCACCAGCAAAATCAAATTTACTTTCAATCTGAAGCCCATTTTTTTTACTCCTTATCCGGGAAATTAAGTGAATGAAACCCCAATGCAATCGACGTTTTTTTCGGTTTGAAGCCAATTTCTAGGGGTTTCCCCCAATTGACGGCGAATTGGCGTGGCCCTACGCTAAGACATATGAATATGGCAATACGGGCTGCCATCCTTTACTTTGCAACTGCAACTCAGGAATACGCGTCCCGCCAGCCAACGGTTTCTATTCAAGTCAGTTTTGCAGGGAGATAAAAATGGCTGCGGATTACCCCCCGTTCCTGAACAGCTACGGCGTCGTTTCGTTGATCCTCGATCGCATACAGACGGCATCCATTCCTGAGCGCTTTTCGCACGACTTTTTGTCCGAGACGCTTGGCTTTCGTCGCGAGGCAGATCGCCCATTCGTGCCGCTCGCCAGGCGCATGGGATTCCTTGATGCCGACGGAAAGCCGACAAGCCTCTACCGGCGTTTTCATGAAGGGAAACAGATGACGGCAGTTCTTGACGAGGCCATGCGGAACGCATTTTCACAGCTTTACAGCAGACGTTGCGACGCAAATGCGCTTGACAAGAAAGCGCTGCAGTCACTAGTTGCCGAAATCACCGGTCTGGAGCCCACCCACCCCAGCGCCAGAGCCGTAGTCGGCACCTTCCTGGCGCTTAAAAACTTTGCGTATCCAGATTCGGCCGAGGCACAAAAAGAAGTGTCGTCCAGGTTGCGCAAGCCTCCCGAAAGCGCCAGGCAAATCCGCGCCGAGTATTTCGGATTGAACCTGATGTTGCAAAAATAATCCCGCATCAAGCTGCTACCTTGAATAAATTCAGCTTTTTGGAGCCGGCCCGGTAGATCCGGAACCCAAGCCGTTCAACCCAGCCGATACGGCCTGCAATCGCCGCTGATTCCGCCATCGATTTGCGTTTTCACGCCGTTGAATGCTGCGCTCTCATCCTCCAGTCGAATCAGTGCCTCAAAGGCATTGCCCAACCAATCGGTCACGGCCGGTTGCAGTGCAACCGGTTGCATAATTGCGGCCCTGAGCTCGGACATGTCATTTTCTCCGTTTCGCGGCGGTTGCAGAACTCGCATCGCCAATGAAAATGATTGTCGGGCCAGCGACTATTCACCGCTGTGATCTGCACCACACAATGGTTGACTCTTTGTGAACGATTGTAAATGCAGCCATGCCATCTGCGTATGCCGCGCTTTTTTGATTAAAAGGCGCCCTGGAGGGAAAGATAGAGGCCCTGCTGCCTTGGCTTGTCGGCGATATTGCCCAAGTTGGCGTAACCCACCGTCAGCGAAATCTGCTTGCGCGGATACCAAGCCGCAAACACATCCCAGAAATCGTTCTCGCGAAACGCAGAAAGATTATTCGGCTTCTGCCGGTATTCGACGCCCAGGGCGAGGGAATCCGATAGCAGGACAGCGGCTGAACCCTCCGCCTCCAGACGATAGCGGTCGTTCAAATCGCCCCCGAATCCCAGCAAGCCAAGTTGGTTTGCCTTGGTCGCACGCAGGGTCGCGTTCAGCAGGAGATTCCGGCCGGCGACTGCCGCGAAATACAACTTGGTTGCCGCAACATAGCAGTCGGCGCCGCTATCGTGCTTTGCACCCAGCAACTTTGGCACGAGACTGAAATCGCGATTTCGTTTGCTTTGCACCCCCAGGCTCAATTGCGGCCATGAACTGTCCTGGTCGTAAATCGCATCGCCCGAAAGCTTCAGCTTTATACCCAGAACATCCTGGCTGATCGACTCGCCTGGCACTGTGGTTCCGAGACCGAAGCGGTGTTTTGCAATAGATATCTCAACCCGGTCGTAAATGCCGGCTGCGACACCTACGGAATCAAGGCGGAATCCCTGCGTATCGACTCTTGTGGCGAATGCGGAAGCGCCAGCCTGGTCACGAGTGCCATAGCCGGCAATGAGCGCCCACGGCACCAGCCCACCCCCAGCAGCCCCCTCAAGTTGTGTAACACCGCCAGTCGCCGTCAAGCGATCGCCCGCATGGGCGACGGGGATGAGGAGCCATAACGACCATGACAACAAAATTGGAGCTGACTGCTGGAGTGACAATTTCATGGCATTCGGCAAAAATAGGGTTATGAATACGAATCCTATAGTATCCACGTAACGTACAAAATGACTGCGGACAACGCCCGGGTTTCAATTCATTGCCTGCCTGCCAAAGCGCGGCAACCCACATTTGCACTAAACTGAATCTTATGAATGATGGACATTTCCCGCAAGCAATTCCGGCAGCGCTAATTTGCTTCTGCTTGCTGCTCCCGCCCATGCCCGCAGCTGCCCATGCTGCAGATGCGGCGGCGGGCAACCAGGCCTCGGTGCCCTCGCCGCCCGTGACGGCAACGCTTTATCAGCGCCTTGGCGGGGAGGCAGGCGTCAGCCGGATTGTTGCTGAAACGCTGGCGGAAGTATCGACCGACCCTCGCACCCGGCGCACCTTTGACAAGGTGGACATGAAGCGGCTCCAAGCGAAAATCGTCGAGCATGTTTGCGCGCTTGCCGACGGGGGCTGCAAATACTCCGGCGATACCATGAAACAGTCGCATGCCGGATTGAAAATCACCGAGGCCGAATTCTATTTGATGGTCGAAATGCTGCGCAACGCGCTTGATCGCCATGTCGGCGAACGCGAGAAGAACGAATTGCTGAAAATTCTTGCGCCGATGAAACGCGACATCGTGACCGGATGATTGCGGCGCCAGTCCAATCCCCGAAACGCCGCCTTGCACTAATGGCGGCCTTGATCGCATGCAGCCTTGTTGCCGAGGCGTCCAGCCTGACCGTTATCGCGACCGACAGCAAGGGCGGCAAGCCGGCGCTGGACGCAGCGGTTTTCGCGGTGCCGGTCGACGCCAGACCCGCGGCAAAGGCATCGGGCAAGGCGGTCATCGACCAGGTCAACAAGGAATTCGTTCCAGTGCTGAGCGTCGTTCAAACCGGGACCTCTGTGGTGTTCCCCAACAGGGACAATATCCGCCACCATGTTTATTCATTTTCGCCCGCCAAGGTATTTGAGCTGAAGCTGTATTCGGGGCAACCCGCCGCGCCGGTCGTGTTCGACAAGCCGGGTGTGGTGGTGCTGGGTTGCAATATTCACGACTGGATGATTTCCTATGTCGTTGTCGTCGATACGCCTTATTTCGGCAAGACCGACGCAAGCGGCACCTTGCGCCTGGACAATCTGCCGCCTGGCGAGTACGAACTCAATATCTGGCACTACCGTGCCAGTTCCCCCAACGAGATCACCGCGACCCGCAGGCTGAACGTGCCGCCATCCGGCGCCACCGTAAAATTCGATATCCCGCTGACCGGCAAAGCCGTCGGCGGCCTGGGGCCGACATGAAGCGCGCCCTGCTGCAATTCGGCAGCCTGCAGGCACGCATCGTCACCCTGTTCGTGCTGCTGTTCCTGCTGGTGCAGATGCTGGGATTTGCCTTCATCACTCGAGCCATCGCGGAAAATGCACGCAGCGGCCTGCGTGAGGAACTTGCCGTGGGCGAGCGGATATTTTCCCGGCAACTGGCGCAGAACGGGCAGCGCCTCGTGCTGGCTGCCAGCATCCTGTCCGCCGATTTCGGGTTTCGCCAGGCCATCGCCACCGACGATGCGGAAACAATCGCCTCGGCGCTGCGCAATCACGGCAGCCGCATCAAGGCCGACCTGATGATGCTGGTGGGACTGGACACCCATGTAATTGCGAGCACCTTGCCCGACAAGGCCATGAACGGCCAGTTCCCATTCGCCGATCTGCTCAAGGAAGCCGAGCGCCAAGGCGCCTCGTCCGTCGTGCTCGTAGAAGGCGTGCCGTATCAGCTGGTTATCGTTCCGGTCAAGGCACCCGTCACCATCGCCTGGGTGGCAATGGGATTCCGTATCGACGAGGCTCTGACCCGGGATTTTGAAGCGCTGACCGCTCTCAAACTTTCGGTGCTGGTCCGGGAAAAAGGCGGCGATTGGCGCATGGTGGCAAGCAGCCTGCAACCGGAACTTCGCGATGCCCTGGGCCATCAACTCGACAAAGACAACTCTGAAAAAAATCGTTCAATGCTGCTGGCCGGCGAAGAATACGAATCGTTTGTCAGCACCTTGTCGTCGCAGGGCAACATGGTCGCCAATGCAGTTATACAGCGCTCATTGCGCGAAGCCGCCGAGCCGTATACACGGCTGCGCGCAATGCTGCTGTTGCTGTCCATCGGCGGCCTCGGCTTGCTGATCGTCGGCAGCGTGCTGACGGCGCGCCGCATCGCGCAGCCGGTGCGTGCGCTGGCGGGACTCGCGCGGCAAATCGAGCAAGGCGATTATTCCCAACCCGTGTCCGTCGACAGCCGCGACGAGATCGGCGAGCTTGGCGCGACTTTCAACCATATGCGCGACACGATCTCTACCCGCGAACAGCGCATCATGGAACTGGCTTATTCCGACGAATTGACCGGGCTGCCGAACCGCGCCCTGTTCATGGAAAAGCTCAACCAGGCGGCGCTCGGCATGACGCGAAGTGGCCAGCCGATGTCGGTACTCGTCATGGACCTCGACCGCTTCAAGCTGGTCAACGATACCCTGGGGCACCAATGCGGCGACGCACTGCTGAGAATCGTCGGCGAGCGACTCGGTGCCGCCGTCTCGCGCGATACCGAAGGTGCAGCGCGCACCGTGGCAAGGCTCGGCGGCGACGAGTTCGCGCTGCTCCTGCCCGGGGAAGGGGTCAGCGGCGCGGAAAACGTTGCACGACGCCTGCTGAAGTCGCTGGAAAATCCGCTGGTGATCCAGGGGGTGACGGTCGATATCGGCGGCAGCATTGGCATCGTTACCGCCCCTGGCCACGGCGACGACGCCGCCACGCTGATGCGGCGCGCGGATATCGCCATGTATGTGGCCAAGCGGCGCAACAGCGGATTCGTCCATTACGAGGCGACTTTCGACAGCGAAAGCCCGGCCAGGCTTTCGCTGCTGAGCGAACTGCGCAATGCCATTGAACGCAGCGAGCTGGTCATCCACTATCAGCCGAAAGTGTCCCTGGCGTCAGGCGCGGTGATCGGCGCAGAAGCGCTGGTGAGATGGAATCATCCCGCGCACGGATTCATGCCACCGGACCAATTCATCCCGTTTGCCGAGCAAACAGGATTCATCACCCAGATTACCCGCTGGGTGCTGCGCAATGCCCTGGAGCAATGCGGCGACTGGCGGCGCCAGGGGCGCACCATCAACATTGCCGTCAATCTCTCGGCACGCGATCTGCATGCGCATGATCTGGCCAATTACATTGAGCGACTGATGACCGAACTGGCGGTCAAGGCGGAATGGATCACGCTGGAGGTGACCGAGAGCGCCGTGATGAACGAACCCGCGCGCGCGCTTGCCACACTGGAAACGCTGCACAGGATGGGCATCGGCCTGTCGATCGACGATTTTGGCACGGGCTATTCCTCGTTCTCGTACCTGAAAAAAATGCCCGTTGACGAGATCAAGATCGACAAATCGTTCGTGATGGGCATGCTCACCGATAGCGGAGACGCCACCATCGTGCGTTCGGTTATCGACCTCGGGCACAACATGGGCCTCAAAGTTACCGCCGAAGGCACCGAGAACGAGGGCGTGCTGCGCGCATTGGCGGTGCTGAAATGCGATCTTGCGCAGGGCTATCACCTCAGCCGGCCGCTCTCGGTGGATAAATTCGAATCCTGGCTCGAACAATACGTTCGCGAAATCAAGCCATCCCTGGTTGTCCACCGGCCGGGCTGACGATCGCGCCATGTCTTGTCGCCAATGACTCGCGATATACGCTGCACCTGCTCGCGCCATCCCGCCCCGTCTGGCTGCGGTTCGCCCCATGCATGGCGCGACATGGCGTGCCCGAAGGCCTGCCAGAGCAGGCCTTCGGCGACATCGCCGCACTGGCCTCACCCATCTGCAATACGCCGATTGCGCTCATTTCCCTTGTCGACGCCGACGCCTCTGGTTCAAGTCGAACTGCGGCATCGATCCCGGCTGACAAGCGCGAAAAATATTCGAATTGTTCGGCCGCCTGCATTCGCCCAGGGAATATCGCAGTACCGGCGTGGGACTGGCCACCTGCCGCAAAACCGCCGAACTGCACTGGGGTCGCATCTGGGTCAGTTTCGCGCCCGAAAGCGGCAGCTGTTTCCATGTATCGCTGCAGAAACCATCGTCGAACCGCGGAGAAAACGCATGAAGCCCATTGAACGCATCATCCTGATCGACGACAATGAAATGGACAATGTCTATCACCAGATCATCGTCCAGCGTGCCGGCTTCAGCGGCGAACTGCTGATTTTCGAATCCGGCATGGAGGCGCTCGCCTTCCTCAGGGCAACCGACCTGGCCCGCCCCTGTCTGATTTTCCTGGACATCAATATGCCGGGCATGGACGGCTTCGAATTCGCCGAGCAGGCCAAGCCCCTGCTGACCGGCAAACCGACCAATACCATCATGATGCTGACCTCCTCCGGTTCCGAGCGCGATCGCCTGCGCGCTTCCAATCTGGCCATCATCAAGGGCTTCCTGACTAAGCCTCTGACCGAAGCCGCGGTCAACGAAATGATCTCGTTCGGCGGCTGAGGAAGATGCGCTACCGCAACCTGGGCAAGAGCCCCCTGCAAGTCTCCGCACTGTGCCTGGGCACCATGATGTTCGGTGACCAGACCGAGCAGGCCGAGGCCGCGCGCATTGTCGCGTACGCCGGCGAGCACGGCGTCAATTTCATCGATACCGCCGATGTCTACAGCAAGGGCAAAGCGGAGACGATGGTCGGCGAATTGCTCAGAGGCAAGCGCCACGACTGGATCCTGGCCAGCAAGGTCGGCAACAAAATGTCGCCGCGCCCGAACGAATCGCACTATTCGCGCAGCTGGATGATGCGCGAATGCGAGGCCAGTTTGCAACGCCTTCAGACCGATTTCATCGACATCTATTACCTGCACCGCGATTTCAACGGCATGGATCTCGAGGAACCCCTGCGCGCCGTCGATGCACTGCTGCGCGAGGGCAAGATTCGCTACTGGGCGGTGTCGAATTTTCGCGGCTGGCGCATTGCCGAAATGATGCGCCTCGCGAAGGAAATGAATATGCCGGGACCGGTGGCATGCCAGCCCTATTACAACCTTCTGAACCGCATGCCGGAGATCGAGGTGCTGCCGGCCTGCGCGCATTACGGCATCGGCGTGGTGCCTTACAGCCCGATCGCGCGTGGCGTCCTGTCCGGGAAATACCTGCCCGGCGCGGCGCCGGCGGCCGGCACCCGTGCCGCGCGCGGCGACAAGCGCATCATGGAAACCGAATTCCGCGAGGAATCCCTCGCCATCGCGCAAACCCTGAAGCAGCATTGCGCGCGCAAGGGCATGGCGCTGTCGCATTTCGCCACCGCCTGGGTGCTGGCCAATCGCGCCATCAGCGCGGTCATCGCCGGGCCGCGCACCCTGGCGCAGTGGGAAGATTATTTTGGCGCGCTCGATTGCGCGATCGACGCCGAGGACGAGGCGCTGGTGGATTCGCTGGTGGCGCCCGGACATCCTTCAACGCCGGGCTACAACGATCCCGCCTACCCGCTCAACGGCCGCCTGACGCAGAGTCCCGGTTAGCGTGTGAGCAGCTGGCGGGTGCCCGATTCGCCCACCCCCTGCAGCGGGCCCAGCGGGTTGCGGACGTTCTCGACTTCCTCGATTTTCGGCTTGCCGGCCCAGACCTTGAACGCCACCGTATCGGCATTGACGACGATGACGGCTTCGAACTTCCAGCCGCGGATTTCGGTGTGGCGCTTGAAGTTGAGAAAGTCGAGCATGAAGTTGCCTGTGCGTTTGCGTTCGGTATAGGTCTGCTCGACACCGTAGGCGAAGCAGGCCTCGCGCGCCTCGAGGCAGCGACGCAGATTGTCGTCGAGCATATGCGCATCCAGCGACGGCACCACCACGAAGCGGCGCAGCAAATCCGACTGGTTGAGTATCGTCACATTGGCCGATTTGGCGGGATCGATACCCAATGCCGCCAGATCGGCCAGGGTGGTCTTGCCCGGCACGATCTGGTCGAAGGTCGCGCGTGCATCGTCGTAGCTGCTCCATTGCGCCCGCACCTCGGTCTTGCTTTCCGGCAACAGGGAGGCGCAACCGCCGAGGAGAAGCAGCGTCAACAACAGGCTGACTGGACGTGAAGTGTTGGTCATGGCGTGAATCATGAGTTTGCCCTTCATGGCCTATTTGACCACAGCGATGCGGCAATGTCGCCCATCATCGCGGGCGCAGGCGCGTGGCACACAAAAAAACCAGCCTTGCAGCTGGTTTTTTTGCGGGACGGTGAACCTTTATTTTTTTGGCGCGGGGGCGAAGGCGGTGCACCAGCCGGTCGGCGGGATTTCCGTGTCGCCCGGCATGATTTTGCAGCCGCCCTTGTCCTTGGCCGTCTTGCCGGGCACAAACTGCGCGCAGGCCGCGCAATCCTTGCCGGCGTTCGGCGTTTCCTGGAACTTCAGTGCCGTACGCAGGGCAGCGTTCTTTTCAGCATAAGCACTACCGGTTACGGCGATCAGCGGGATGCTGGCCAGCGCCATCGATACCTGTTTCAACATCAAGCGGCGGCCGTTCAGAGGAGTGTCGTTCATGTGAATTTACCTGTCGGAAGAGGGAGGCAATATAGCCACGTGCAAGCTTACAACGATTGCAAGCCGGTGTGCAGAACGCGGCGCACCGGCCGGCGGTTTACGCAGGCTTGAAACAGGCTTTTCGATATCCGCCGCCGGTCCGCCAGACGGAAATATAAAATACGAACTCCAGCATTGGCGCGGTGTTTGGAGCATTTTTGCTCGGGAAGCCGCGCCAATGCTGGAGTTTCAGGTTCAATCAGCGCACCGCAGCCATCAATTCTCGACGCCTTGACGGTCTTCGCGGCCACCGGGGCGCGGGCGTGGACTGATGATCGGCGCCGGTTTCGTCGTCTCGGTCTTCGCTTTCGCGGCGCCATCGACGCGCGCGAACTTGTAAACATGGCGGAAGGCGAATTCCTGTCCGGCCAGCCGCGTTTCGCGCAGCAATGAATAGTCGCGGCCATTGATGGTCAGCGTCGAACGAACTTCCACCGGCTGATCGTTCTCGATACCCTTGCCCAGCATCAGCAGGCTGCCCTCGCCGCGCGCGAGGAAATCGGCGAGGCCTTCGACGATGCGGTAGTCGTCGCGCTTTTCGGCATTCGGCGCGCGGCTGGAATAGCGGCTTTCGGCGGGGTCGATACGCACCAGGGCAGTCGATCTGACGATCTTGCCCGGGCCGTCGTCGTAAACATATTGATAGACCAGTTCGGCGCCCTCAGCCGACATCTGCGGGGCAATCTCGAGTGTGGTCGGCAAGGTCACGCGCCGGTCGCTGCGATAGTCGCGGTACTCGAGCGTGCCGTTCCATTTGCCGATCAGAGCGCGATGCAGCTTCAGGAAGGCTGGATCGGTCACTGCCGGCGCGACAGCTGCCGACGGTTTCGGGTCGAGCGCGGTGTTCAGCACCCAGGCGATGCGCGCGCCGGCCTTGGCCAGCTGCGCGGGGATCGGCTCCAGCGCCGCATCCACATAGCCGCGCGTCAATGCCTGCGGCGCGGCTTGCGAGGACGGCCAGGGCTGCCCGCAGCTGAAGCCGGGCAATTTGCCGTAGGTGATGGTGCTGCTCAGCGTCCAGGATTCCTTCATCCAGTCGCGGATCGAGCCAGTCTGCCAGGCGGCGATCTGCTTGTCGTCGTATGCGCCCAAAAGCTGGCGCGCGTAATCCGGCTCGCTCCTGCCGCGCGTGATCAGCTTGACGAGGTCGCTGTCCCAGACCGCATGCAGGCGCCGTGGCGGCAGATCGGCCGGCGCATCAGGCATCGTCACAAACTTGAGATTGGCGCCCAGGTCTTCATCGTCGGCCGCATGCAGGGGTTGGTGGATATCGCCGATCATGTGCACCAGGAAGCGAATCGCCTGCGCCCTGGCCTGGTCGCTGCTGGCAGGATCGGCCAGCACCTTGAAAAACACCGGTATCTTGCTCGAGGCGCAATTGCCATCCGGGCAATACTCGGCATAGGTTTTGGTCTTGCACACCGGCTCGTTGTCGTAATGCCATTTGTCCGAACCGGGAATCGCGATCGCCAGGTCCTGGCGATTCACGTCCATGTAAATCGCGATATCGGCCAGGTCCGAATTGGGGATCAGCTGGTTGAGACGCAGGCGCGCCTTGGGCGTCAGCAGCTCGCTCGCCACCAGGCCGGTGACGCGATGCCCTTCGGCGCCCCAGGCCCAGCCACTTTCCGGCAGCAGGACCGCAAGGGCCAGGCCGACGATTGCAAGAAAGTTTGCGCAGCGCTTGAAGCCATCGGCAATGGGTCGCATGAACGATTTCCTGATGCGTGGTGAATGAGCGCGCATTGTAAGCCGCGCCAAATCCTTGCGCGCAAACCGAACGCGGCGACCAGGATTGCCGGAATGCACGACTGCCCCACTGCTATCATGGGCACCTCGCCCGATCATCCGCCCGCCGAGTCCGTGTACACCCTCTACTACTATCCCAGCAACGCCAGCCTCGCCCCGCATATGGTGCTGGAAGAAATCGGCGCGCCTTATGAACTGGCTCTCGTCGATCGCGGCGCCAACGAACACAAGAGCGCGCGCTATCTGAAGCTCAATCCGGCCGGGCTGATTCCGGTCCTGATCGACGGCGACCTGGTGTTGACCGAATCGGCCGCCATCTGCCTGCATCTGGCCGATCGCCATCCCGATGCCGGCCTGGTACCGCCGCTGGGCAGCAACGATCGCGCCCAGCTCTACAAATGGCTGATGTATCTTAGCAACACCCTGCAGGCGGAACTCATCACCTATTACTACCCGGATCGCCTCGGTGGCGAATCGGCGGCCTCGATCGTGCAGGCCAGCGCCGAGACGCGTATCGGCAGGATGCTCGACCTCATCGAGCATCATCTTGCCTACAGCGGGGGGCCGTGGATGCTGGGCGCGCAATACAGCATTGCGGATATTTATTTATTGATGCTGGCGCGCTGGACGCGCGGCTTTGCCAATCCGGCACGCGCGCGCCCGGCGCTGGCGAAATTTCTCGCCGCCATGGCCGGACGTCCTGCGGTGCAGCGCACGTTCAGCCAGGAAAGCCTGCAACCGCCCTGGTTCTAGGGTAGCAGCGCTACTTCCAGTCGCCGCGCAATTCCGCCACTTTGGCCTGTAGGCCTTCAGGCGTGACCGTCGCTGGCGCCCAGGCCGGCGCGATCGCCAGCGAAATATTGGAAAACACACCGCGCGGATAGCGCATCGCCACCCCGCCCCAGCGCGAAAAAAAGCTGCCCCACAATCCGCGCAGCGCCATCGGAATTACCGGGACCGGCGTGCGCTCGATGATGCGCATGACGCCTTTCTTGAAGGGGTAGAGATCGCCGTTGTCGGTGATGCGGCCTTCGGGGAAGATGCACACGACTTCGCCTTTTTTCAGGTATTCATCGATATGGTCATAGGCCATTTCAAGCATGGCCGGGTCCTCCTTGGCCGACGCAATCGGAATGGCCCCGGCAGTGCGGAACACGAAGTTGAGCACCGGCACCTTGAAGATGCGGAAGTCCATCACAAAGCGCACCGGCCGCGAAATGCAGCCGGCAATGACCAGCGCATCGACAAAGCTGACGTGGTTGCAGACCAGCACGCAAGGGCCTTCATCCGGAATATTGCGCAGGCCTTCCTTCTTCACGCGATAGATAGTGTGGATCAGCATCCACACCAGGAAGCGCATCAGGAATTCCGGCACCAGCAGGAAAATGTACAGCGCCACCGCCAGGTTCATGATGCCGACCACCAGGAACAATTGCGGCAGGCTGAGGCCGGCGGAAAGCAGGCCCGCCGACATGATCGAGGCGATCACCATGAAAATCGCGTTGAGGATATTGTTGGCGGCGATGATGCGCGCCCGATACACCGGCTCGGCACGGGCCTGCATCAAGGCGTACAGCGGCACGGAATAAAAACCGGCGAACATGGCGAGCAGGAACAGGTCGGCCATCACCCGCCAGTTGCGCGCATTGTGCAGGAAGGGGCCGAGACCTTCGATCAGAGCCGGCTTCATGCCATTGCTGGCGAAGAACAGGTCGATGGCGAATACCGTCATGCCGATAGAGCCGAAGGGCACAAGACCGACCTCCACCTTGTGGCCGGACATTTTTTCGCAAAGTACGCAGCCGATGCCGATGCCGATCGAGAACAGGGCCAGCAACAGGGTTACCACCTGCTCATTGCCGCCCAGCACTTCCTTGGCAAAACCGGTGAAGGAAGTCAGGAAGATGGAGCCGAAAAACCACAGCCAGGAGTTGCCGATGAGCGAATGGAAAACGGTGCGATCGCGGGCTGCGATCTTCAAGTTGCGCAAGGTCTCGGTGACGGGATTCCAGTTCACTTTGAGACCAGGCTCCGGGGCCGGCGACACCGGCCAGAAACCGGCGGCAATGCGCCCAATGATGGCGACCAGCAGCGAGGCCGCGGCGACGTAGGTTGCACCGAGGCCGGGAATCGCGATCAGCGCGCCGCCCAGCATGGTGCCGAGCAGGATGGCGACGAAGGTGCCCATCTCCACCAAGCCGTTGCCGCCGGTCAATTCACTCTCGGCCAGGTGCTGGGGCAAATAGGCGAACTTGACCGGGCCGAACAGGGTGGAATGGCAGCCCATCAGAAACACGCCGATGAACAGCAAGGTGGCGATGTTGAACACAAAACCGGCGCCGATCACCAGCATGAAAACGATTTCCAGATTCTTCACCAACCTCGCCAACAGCGCCTTGTCGTATTTGTCGGCCAATTGTCCGGCCGTGGCCGAGAACAGCATGAAGGGCAGGATGAACAAGCCGCCGATCACCGGACCCGCCACTTTGGCATCGAGTCCGCCCCAGGCGGCGGCGTGGTAGGTCGCCAGTACCGTAAAAGCAAACTTGAAAATATTGTCGTTGCCGGCGCCCAAAAACTGCGTCCAGAAAAACGGCGCGAAGCGGCGCTGCGCCAGCAACTGGAACTGATTCTGCGTGGGTGCCGCCGATTCCTTATGCTCCACCGCCATATCGTTTCCCTCAAGTTTTCGCAAAGAATGCAGCCGTCTCGAAAATCGAATTGCCCAATCGCCGTCCACCCACACGCAGGCTCCGCTTCAACACAAAATCGAACACCAGCGGATTGTATTCGCGAATCTGCTTCAACACCTCGCCCTCGGATTTTTTCAGCCAGCCTTTTTCGACCATTGCATCGACCGAGAACAGCGGGATCACGCCGGGCAGGGGATAGTCCGAGCCGTTGAGCAGGCGTGAATGCCATTCCGGCCGATTGATGATCTTTTCCAGGTAGGGCGCGCGGTTGAGCTGCGGCATGGCCGAGATATCGGCAAACAATCGGCCCTCATGCTGCGCCTCGCCCATCAGGCGCTCGAACAGGGAATAGCTTTCCACCTCGACGCCATTTTTGCCGCGATCGAGATCGCGGTCGCTGCCCATGCTGGCGCAATGGGCCATCACCACGCGCACACCGTGTTCCAGTGGGCGGCGCAAACGCAGGGGATTGCCGAAATGCTGCTGATGCGCGCCCTTTACGGCGCGCTCCTTGCCGGCATGGGTAATCAAGGGCAACTGGTGTCGCGCGAGCGCTGCATAGAAATCGTCGCAGCGCGGCGATGCCGGATCGATATTCATCGCCGAGGGCAACCATTTGATGGCCGCGGCACCTCCTTTGATGGCGCGGTCCAGGGCTTCGACCGCGTCGGGTCGATACGGGTGAATCGAGGCGACCCAGCGAAAGCGCTCTGGAAATCTCGCGGCGATTGATTTTGCGTAATGATCAGGAACATGAAAGGCTGCGCGCGGCATATCCACTTTGCCGTCCTCGCCATAAGTGTTCTCGAAGGCGAACAGCAGCATTCCAGCCCCAGACGGGAACTCGGCAATCAGTTGTGCGAGCCGCACCACATAGTCTTCATCCAGGTTGCTCTCATTCACACAGGCGCCATTGACGATGAATTTGCGCTGCAAATACTGTTCGGGGTACAGGATCGACTGCAGCTTCGGACTGAGCCAGCAGCCGCTGCCGGATTTGCCGTCGCCCAGCAGGTGCGCATGCATATCCCAGACCTTGTGCGGCGAAAGCCCGTTCCATGCCGCCGTCACCAGCTCATGCTGGCGCAGTGAGTCCGGCAAGCCGCGTCTGCAGGCGTTCATGAGATGTGCTCCTTCATCCACCCGAAACGGCAGGGCCTTGGCCGCATCGGCAAAACAGCAGAGACAAAGGCCGGCCAGAAATTCGCGTCGGTTCATAATATATGACTATATATTTAGTTATATCGTTATGTTGGGCAAAAAATTTTACTGCGACTTCAGATAATCGAGCACCGCCTGCAGGGATTCCTTGATGGGCTTTTTGTTGAGCCAGAAATACACTTCCTTGCCGATCTTTTCGCTGTCCAGCACCCCGGCTTCGCGCAGCACCTTGAGGTGGTGCGACACCGCCGAACGCGACAGGGTCGACACCTCGACAATCTGGCCGACGTTCAGGCGCTCGCCCGGCTCGAAGGTCAGCAGGATGCGCTGGCGATGTTCATCGCCGAGAGCGGTAAATACCTTGGAAAAATTCCTCCAGGGGGCCGGGATGGCTTTGGTGTAGTCGCGATTCATAACGACATTCTTGGTTATATCGTCATGTTTGTCAAGACGCGCGCCGCCGCGGGCCTTCGCAAAACAGCAATGAGACCAGTTTCGCTGGGGAGAACACGCCAAAACCGCTTTTCTCGACGTGCTAAACTTCCGCACTACGCTCGACTCTTTTCCCTCGCAAGACAGGAATTTCA
>JACXTT010001512.1_pt1 | contig 38585 bp, 35 predicted proteins | sample 9270951 | NCBI WGS metagenome assembly JACXTT01 (sample SAMN15532306, study PRJNA645909) | rock metagenome | isolation source: weathered quartz diorite | place: Puerto Rico | collected 2017-06-21
CGCCGCGCTCGCTGATCTTGTCCGCCACAATGACTTTCATGCAGCCTCGAGTCTCTTGCAAGAATTTCCTGTGCCGAATAATTGATCTACGGTAGCGACCCCTCTCCACCCTGTCAAATGGGTCTCCTAAAGTCTCTGTGACCTCCGCGCTCCGATCTCTGGGAGCTCTGTGTTATTCCGTTCTCGTTACTTCTGTCCCGTATTCCTCTGCTATATTCAACATCGAGGAATCGCCATGAGTCTCGCCGAAAAAATCCAAAAAGACATCGTCGAAGCCATGCGCGCCAAGGACGAGCTGCGCCTCAGCGTCTTGCGCGGAATCAAATCGGCCATCAAGCTCAAGGAAGTCGAGAAAATTCGCGCGCTCGACGAAGTCGAATCCATCCAGATCCTGCAAACGCTCGTGAAGCAGCGCAAAGAATCCATCGAGCAATTTACCAAGGGCAATCGGCTTGACCTCGCTGGAAAAGAAACCAAAGAGCTCGCCATCATCGAAACTTATCTTCCCGCCGGTGCCAGCGACGCCGAAATGGATGCCGCCATCGCCAAAGCCATCGCCGATATCGGAGCCAACTCCATTAAGCAGATGGGTGCCGTGGTTAAAGCCGCCAAGGCTTTGCTCGAAGGCAAAACCGTCGACGGCAAGGTTCTCAGCGACCGCGTCCGCCAGCGCCTTTCGTGACCTCTCTATATCGCCGGCCTCCGACTGGTAGATTAAGTATCTCCGCGTTTTCTCTGCGAACTCGGCGTCTCTGCGTTATCTTTATTGCTTCGCCCCTGATTAGAATGGAGGTCCCATGCCCTCGCCCATCGCCACCGAAAATCAAAACTCCCGCGCGCTCGGCGTTATTCGCATTGGCGTCGGCCTCTTCTTCCTCATCTTCGGCCAGTACAAGGTTTTCGGAACGCAATTCACGCTGCACGGCGGCTTTCAATTTTGGATCAACAAGTTCCTTACCGAAGGCGGCGCTTACCCCTTCATGGAAACTATTCTGCGCGGGTTCGTTCTGAGCCACGCCACGCTCATCGCTTTTCTCGTCGCTTACGGAGAACTTGCTATCGGCCTCGCCCTGGTCCTCGGGATCCTCGTGCGCCCAGCGAGCATATGCGGTCTCATCTTCATGCTGATCTTGCTCTTCTCCTCCGATTACCCCGGCGCCTCAGCGCCACTCTGGCAATACTTCGGAGCCAGCCTCAGCCACTCGGTTTTCGCGCTGTGCTTCGCCGCATTCCTCTTCGCCCGCTCCGAAGCTGTCTGGTCAGTCAGCGCGTTGCGCAGAGACCGCCCGCCTAAATAATCCGTAGTAATTTTTCAGGACGTGAATCAGTGGACCACAACTGAACGTGGCATCGCATCCCCATAGAAAAGCTACGGGTTCGCTCTTCCAAGTTCTAACCTCTCGCGTCAAACCTCTGATTTGCGGCATAATCCCCCCCGCATACTGCCAGCACCAGATTCCAAGAACGGGGAGGATTCAGTGAGTGATCGTCCATGGAGTTCCACGGCGCCCCCGGGTGAATTTCGCACCTACATCTCCGCGGAGGGGACGCTCAAGGAATTCACGTTTCGCGCAGTGATTCTCGGCGCGTTGTTCGGCCTGCTCTTCGGTGCCGTCACTGTGTATGTCGGCCTCCGTGCCGGGCTCACTGTATCTGCCTCAATTCCCATCTCGGTCCTCTCCATCAGCATCCTGCGCGCATTCGGACGCTCCACAATTCTTGAAAACAATATCGTGCAAACCACCGGCTCGGCGGGAGAGTCTCTCGCCGCCGGCGTCATGTTCACGATTCCCGCTCTGATCTTTTTGGGTTTCGGCTCGGAATTTACTTTCTGGCGCATCTTTCCTCTGGCGCTGCTCGGCGGCTGGCTCGGGGTGCTCTTTATGGTGCCGCTGCGGCGGCAACTGATCGTCAAGGAGCACGGCAACCTCGCGTTTCCCGAAGGGACGGCTTGCGCGGACGTGCTGGTGGCGGGCGAGCGTGGCGGCTCGTTCGCGGAACGCGTGTTCTGGGGACTTGGGCTGGGAGGTGTCTACACTTTCCTGATGAAAACAGTCCTCGCTTGGACGGAACAGCCCGAGGCGCGCCCAAGCTGGTTCCCGGGCGCTTCCTTCCGCATGAATATCACCTCCGAATATCTCGGCGTCGGCTACATCATCGGTCCGCGAGTTGCCGGGATTTTATTCGCAGGCGGCATCGTTTCCTGGCTGGTCATCATGCCGGCGATTAAGTTTTACGGCCAGCTTGCCGGCGACACGCCCATCTATCCTTCGACGATTCCCATCCCGCAGATGACGCCCGACGAGCTCTGGCGGAGTTACATCCGGCCGATGGGCGCGGGCGCGGTGGCCGCCGCGGGATTGATTACCCTGCTGCGCACGCTGCCGACCATCATTTCGGCGCTGCGTGCCGGTTTGAAAGACGTGCGCTCGGAAGCTGCGGGCCAGGCCGGCGCGTCCTCCAGAATCGATCGCGACGTGCCCATGCGCTGGGTCATCGTCGGGTCTATCGTCATTATCGCCATGATGTGGGTGCTGCTGACCTTCCATCCGATGAAGGGCGCGGACACGCAGTGGTATCAGAATCTTCTTGCGGGCCTGTTTGTGGTGGTCTTCGGATTTCTGTTTGTGACCGTCGCAGGACGCATCAGCGGACTCCTCGGCAATTCCTCGAATCCCGTCAGCGGAATGAGCATCGCCACCCTAATGGCCACCTGCGCTATTTTCTTCCTGGCCGGCTGGACCGCGCCGAACTATTCCGTGCTAGCGCTGATGATTGGCGGCGTTGTCTGCACGGCGGCCGCGATTGCTGGCGCCACGTCGCAGGATTTGAAAACCGGCTACCTGGTGGGGGCGACGCCCTTCTGGCAGCAGTTGGGCCTGCTCATCGGCGTGACCGTTTCCACCATCGCCATCGGCGCGACTTTGAATCTGATGAACAAGGGCTTGGAGAAATACATACCCACGCCCATTCCCGTCAACATCCAGGCCTTGCCTTCCGGCGTGAAGATCGAAAGAGACGCTTTCACGTATCACGGCAAGAGCTATGCGCTCATCAACTCGCTAGGTTCGCACGAAATTCCGGACGGCGAATACCTTTACGACCGCGGCAGCCAGCGGATCGAATTTCAGTGGGCCCAGGGCATCGGCAGCGACAAGGCTCCCGCGCCGCAAGCGCGCCTGATGGCCACGGTGATCAGCGGAATTCTGAATCGCCGGCTGCCGTGGCGTCTTGTACTGATGGGAGTCACGCTGGTGATTGCCGTTGAAATTCTCGGCGTGCGTTCCCTGGCGTTTGCCACCGGCATGTATATCTCCGTTGCGACGACTTCCGCCATGTTCGCCGGCGGCCTCATTCGTTCCCTCGTCGAGGCTTCCACCAAGAAAAAGGACGAAAGCGAAGCCAGTCCCGGCGCGCTCTATTCCAGCGGGTTGATCGCCGCCGGCGGTGTGTTTGGGCTGCTCGGTATTATCATTAATTTATTTCAGGACCCTGAAATCGCCATGCACACGCCAGGCTGGCTCGTTTCGATCCTGCGGCTTCCCTGGCGCCCGGATCTCTTTTCCTTTGGGCCGAAAATATTTGGCTCGCTCGCCATCAGCAATCTTTTTGGCATAATTATGTTCGCGCTGCTCGCGGCTTCGTTGTTTTATTTTGCGCGCAAGAAGCTCAATTGAAGCGTGGAAGTGGAAAATGACAAAGTTTTGGAACTAAAACGTACACGCCTTGCAATCTTCTCTCTTTGACGCGCGCTTTCCACCGCCGTAAACTCAAACTATGGGGACTCGCTACGTTTCGCGAAGATACAACTTCGACTGGCGCGGATTCATCACGCCGGGCGTAAAGCTATTGGTCCTCGTCTGCTCCGGCGTTTTCCTCGTTCAAACTCTCGCGCTTCTCTTGCTTGGTGTGTCCGCATACAACTGGATTTTGAAGTGGTTCGCTCTGATCCCCGAGGCCATAACGCACCACCTGCCACCTCGGATCTGGCAACCCTTCACCTACCTCTTCCTGCACGGCGGGCTTTTTCATCTTCTGATCAACATGCTGATGCTTTGGATGTTCGGCCGCGAACTGGAGCTAATTTGGGGCAAGAAGCGTTTCTTGAATTATTTTGTCCTCTGCGGAGTAGGCGCGGGGCTTATTGAGCTTATCGTCAAGACTATTCCGGTTTTCTTTGGAGGATTGGCTTCCGTAACTCCTACGATAGGCGCCTCAGGTGCTATTTTTGGCATTCTGATGGCGAATGCGGTGCTCTTTCCCGATCGCAAGATTTGGGTTTTCCCGCTTCCCATCACGATTCCCATGCGGCCTTACGTTGCCGTCATGGGAGCGATCGAATTTTTTTCCACTCTTGGCTCCGGCGGCGACAACGTGAGTCATCTCTGCCATCTCGGCGGAATGCTCGTGGGTTTCCTCTACCTGCGCCGGGGCTCTTTCCTTTACAACGTGCGGAACACGGTCACCGACTGGAAGCTGCAACGCAATAAAAAAAGATTTGAAGTGTTCATGAATAAACACAAGAACGAACCGCCTTCCCGTCCTGACCGCTGGGTGAATTAATTTAGAGGTTAGAAGTTCGAGATTAGAAGTTGGAAGGATTCAACAACGCGTAGATTGTTGGTGGAAGTGGGAAAGTTCGAGGCAGACCAACGCTACCCTGCAAGGATTGTTCAGGGCATTTGCAGAGCGCGGCGCAACTGTTGTTCGGGAATGTTGGAGCCGGTCACCAAAAGCACGACGGTCTTCCCCGCATAGGCGTTGCCGTTCTTGAGAAGCGCCGCCGTGGATGCGGCGCCGGAAGGTTCCACGACGATATGCTCGTCGAGGATGAGTTTGCGAACGGCCGCGAGCATTTCTTCTTCGCTGACGACGGTGAAATCGGCGACTAGCGCGGCAATCTCACGGACGTTTTCTTCAGAAGTCTGGCGAACGGCCAAGCCGTCGGCGATGGTGTCGCTCGATTCCGTGCTGATGGCGCGTCCTTCGCGGAAGGACAGGGCATACGCGGGAGCTCGCTCGGCCTGCACGCCGATAATTTTTGTGGCGGGACGTAACTGCTTCACGGCGAACGCCACGCCGCGAATCAACGTGCTGTCTCCCACCGGAACAAATACTGCATCCGCATGGGGAACTTGTTCGAGGATTTCGCAGCCGATTGTGGCTGTGCCGGGAAGCATCTCCGGTTCGACACCGTCCACAAGGTTGAACCAGCCGGAGTCCTTTGCAAACTGTTCGGCAAGTTCGCGCTCGGCCTCAAGAAACTCGCCCGCTTGGATAATTTCCGCGCCCTGCGCGGCGATACGCGCGCGTTTGACGGGATTCGGATTCTGCGGGAGATACACGCGCGCGGGAACGCCCAGAAGTTTCGCCGCGTAAGCCATCGCTGCGCCGTGATTTCCCGTGCTGCTGGTGACGACTCCGCACAGCTCACCGCGCTGCTTGCGGCGCAAAAGAGCGTGATACGCACCGCGCACCTTGAACGAGCCCATCGGCCCTTCGCTCTCGAGCTTGAGGAGCAGGCGCGCCCCGGTGACCAGGGAGAACGAATCGGCAGCTACCATGCGGCTCACCGGCACGATGCCGCGAAGGATTTCGCGGGCAGAGCGGACTACCTCGAGAGTCAGAGCCGAATCGCTTTGCGGTGCCGAGCCGGTTCCCCGCATCACACTTGTCCTCCGATGACATGGAATTTCATGAAGTTCGTCGTTCCGCGGATGCCCATCGGAGTTCCCGCGACGATGCCAATGACGTCGTCCTTGCGCACCAAGCGTTCTTTCAAGAGGCGCTCTTCCGCCACGGCAGCCAGGTTGTCAATTTTGTGAGTGTCTTTGATGTGTTTGGGCATGGCGCCCCAAATCAGCGCCATCCTTCGCAGCGTCGCTGTTTCCGGCGAAAACGTGACGATGGGCACCAGCGGCCGGTAACGCGAAATCAGCCGCGCGGTGAAACCGCTGTGCGTGAAGACGGCAATCAGCTTCATGTGCAACTCGCGCGAAGCGTGGCAGACAAGCTCCGCCACGGTTTCGGCGACTTTTAATTGTTCCTGCGGCGCGGGCCGGGGAAATTCCGTGATGCTCGCTTCGGCTTCCTCGATGATGCGTGCCATCATGCCGACTGCTTCGACGGGATATTTTCCGGAGGCGGTTTCGGCCGAGAGCATAACCGCGTCCGAACCGTCAAAAATGGCGTTGGCCACGTCGGAAGCTTCCGCGCGGGTGGGCCGGGGATTTTCCGTCATGGATTCGAGCATCTGCGTGGCCGTGATGACGGGGCGGCGAAATTCCCGCGCTCGCGCGATGATGGTCTTCTGCACGACGGGCACGCGCTCCGGACTCATCTCCACGCCCAGATCGCCGCGGGCCACCATCACGCCGTCGGCCGCGCGCAGAATGGCGTCCAGATTGTCGATGGCTTCGGGCTTTTCGAGCTTGGCGATAACGGGTGTGTCTTTCCCCGCGCGCCGGACGAGGGATTTGGCGATCACGACATCTTCCGGCCGGCGGACAAAACTCACCGCGATATAGTCCGCTCCGTGCTTGAGAGCGAAGGCGAGATCCTCGCGGTCCTTGGAGGTTAGTGCGGGGACGCGCAGCTTCACGCTGGGCAGATTGATTCCTTTGTGTTCGCCGAGCGCACCGCCGTTGACAACTTCGCAGATCACTTCTCCACCGCGCACCTTTTCCACGCGTAGCTCGATTAATCCATCGGAAAGAAGGATGCGATCGCCGCGATGCACTTCCCGGGGGAGGGGGCGAAAAACGGTGCTCACGCGCGTGGAATCGCCAAGCACGCGCGCGGTAGTGATCACAAATTTTTGTCCGCTGCGCAGCAGCACGGGCATAGCGCCGGCCAGCGCTCCGGTGCGAATCTTGGGACCCTGCAGATCGGCGAGGATGGCGATGGTTTTATTCAATTCGTGGGCAGCGGCGCGCAACTGCGCGATGCTGCGAGCGTGTTCTTCCTGGGTGCCGTGCGAAAAATTCAGTCGCGCAACGTCCATACCGGCGCGAAGGAGGCGCGCAAGGATGTGCGGCGAGCGGCAAGCGGGCCCGATGGTGCAGACAATTTTGGAATGGCGGAAAACCATGGTCAGAGAGGGCAGGCTTTCTGCCCGGGCTTTTTTCCTTGAGTAGTCAGGCGAAACGGACGGCCCCTGTCACTTTATCCTATTTGGCTTGAGCCGATCTCATCCCGTTCTGAAGACCTCAGGGGTTGAAACCCCTAATCCTTTTGCCTTTTTGGCACGATTGAAACCGTGCCCCTGATGAATGCCAGTTATGGATAGCTTTACCGCAAAGCGGCGAATTCCATCACAATTTTTGTCAGTACATCCACGCCCTTATTGAAAGACGCAAGCGACATGCGTTCATCGTCGCCGTGCATTCGCCGGAATTCGTCATCCGTGAGGGGAAAGGGCTCGAGGCCGTAGGCTTGCACATTGTGCAGGCGGAGCTGCGCGGAATCGGTCGCTCCCGTGGATTGAAAAGGCAGAACCGGCACGTTTCCGAATTCCTGCGAGGCCACCCGGGTAATCATGGCGTAAAAATCGGATTCGAGCGACGAGGGAGGCGCGGCCAGCCCGGCGTCCGGCTGCACTTCGAAACGAACTTGCGGATCGTTCACGAGTTTCGTCAACTCCGCAAGAAGTGCATCGATACTATTTCCCGGCAGCAGGCGGACATTCAAGTTCGCGCGGGCTTCCGAGGGGATGACATTGTTGCGGATGCCGGCGGAAAGCATGGTCGGTGCAATGGAATCGCGCATCATGGAGTTCCACAGCGGGTTGGCATCGGAGATGACCCGCTGCGCGTGTTCGCCGCGGTCGGAAGCGTCAAGCGAACGCATCCACTTGCCGGTTTCGTCGTCTTCGAGCGGGGCGAGCCCTTCGAAATAGCGGCGCACGATGGTAGTGAAGTGCACGGGAGCCGAATAGGCGCCGATTTTTGTAAGTGCAGCCGAGAGGTGCACGATGGCGTTGTCTTTCGTCGGACGCGAAGCGTGCCCGGAAGTTCCACGCGCGATTACCGCGACGTTGATGGCCACCTTTTCGCTCGCTTGCACGGCGATATACTGCACTTTTCCGTTTTTCTCGAAAACTTCGCCGCCCTCATTCAGCGCGAAACCCGCGGCAAATTTATCCCAGTACCTGGCGACTAGAGTTCTGATGCTCGCGTCTCCGCCCTGCTCTTCATCCGCGGTGGCGAGAAAAATTACGTCGCGATTGAGGCGCGCGTTGTTTCGCTTCAGCGCGATAAAAGCGGCAAGATTCGCCGCGAGCATGGATTTGTCGTCCAACGCGCCGCGACCGTACAGATAGCCGTCCTTCATCACGGCGGCGAACGGGTCGACCGTCCATCTGGCGCGGTCCACACCAACCACATCCATGTGCGCGACCAGCAGCAGGGCGCGCGAGGGATCGGCCAGGGCTGCGCTGCGAAGCCGCGCCACCAGCGCGCTGCGTCCCGGCGCTAGATCCAGAATTTCCGGCTTGATGCCTTCCTTTTCTAGAATGGCCGCCATGTATTTCGCCGCAGCTTGTTCGTTGCCCGGCGGATTGGTGGTGTTGATGCGGACCAAGTCCGCCAGCCATCCCGTTGCTTCCGCTCCAAGCGAGGGCATTCGCGCCGGAGGAGCTTTCGCCGGCACAGGCAAACCGGGCGCTACCGTCGGCGGCAGCTGTGCCGACGAAGGCAAAATGTCCACAAAAATCAAAAATCCTAGTCCTGCCAGCATTCGCACTATCGGCTTCCCGCTCACTGAGCCTCCGTCCGTCTTAGAATTGCATACCCACTTCCGTTTATTCCCCCATCCCAGTAAACGTTTTGAATCGAACGAGCTTCATACTAACATGCAGATGAAGGCGCTCAGCGGCGTCCGAGGAGCAGCGTTGCGTAAACTTCACCGCTCCGCCGAGCATCGAAGAGATTGACAACCCTTGCGATGTTCGTGGCGCGGCATGCTCCGAGCGCATCAAACATTCTGGGTTGGCTTTGCTGAATCTGAGGGAAACCATGAGGGCTACTTTTTCCAAATTAGGTTTGATGCTATTTGGGTGCGCGATGATGCTGTCGCTTCCCCACCTGGGTGCGCAGGCACAAGCTCCAGCAGGCCAGCAAAGCGGAGGGCAACAACAGCCACCCACGCCACCTCCCGCAGCCGGACAGCAGAAACCGCAGGAAGGCGGCGTCTCGATTTCCGTGGAGGTCCCCGTTGTCACGCTGGACGTGGTGGCCACTACGCAGCACGGGGATTTGATAACGGGCTTGAAGCGAGACAATTTCCGCGTGCTGGAAGACGGCCAGCCACAAACGCTCACCACCTTTGCGCCGACTGACGCGCCCATTACCATCGTCATGCTCATGGAATTCAGCAGCCGCGGTTTTTACCAATGGTTTGCCTATCAAGCGAAATACTGGGCGGACGCTTTTCTGCCCAATTTGCAGCAGAAAGATTGGGTCGCGCTGGTCACATTTGATATGCAGCAGCACCTGGAAGTGGACTTCACGCAGAACAAGGATGAGGTCCGCGAAGCGATCTATCATCTGTACTTTCCGGGGTTCAGCGAATCGAACGTATTCGACTCCATCTTGTGGACCACGGAGCGGTTGAAAGATGTGCAAGGCAAGAAAGCCATCCTGGTGCTTGCGACCGGCGTGGATACGTTTTCAAAACACACTCTCGACCAGACCCTCAAGCAGTTGCGGCAAACCGATGTCACTATTTTCTCGGTCGGACTCGACAAACCGTATATCAATTTTCTGGAATCGCACGGCTCGCTTGGGTCACACCTGAACTATTTGCAAGGCGAAAACCAGCTCAAGACATTTTCGCAGATGACCGGCGGCTACGCTTGGTTTCCGCAATTCGACGGAGAGATACCAGGCATTTTCCGCAGCGTCGCGGCCTTCCTGCGCAATCAGTACAGTCTTTCTTATACGCCGACGAATCGCGCGCGCGACGGGAAATACCGGAAACTGAAAGTGGAACTGATCGGGCCGGACGGCGGCCCGTTGCCGGTACTGGATCAAAAAGGCAAGAAGCTCAAGTACGTGGTGTTCGCGCGGGAAGGGTACGTGGCGCCTTCGGGAAATTGAAGCGGAACGCGGAATTGTCACAATCATTTTTCATGCGTGGAGCGGCGGGGCGGGCCGCGGCCGCTACATTTGCATGCACAATACGTGTCGATGACGGTGAAAGCTGAGTATTAATAACCGCGGGCGAAATCCACACGGTTGAACATCTCGCGCCCGGCAAACCAGCGCTCGAGGAGATCCAAGAGCAGTGAGGTCTCGCGTTGCCACAAACGGTCGCTAACCGCGCTAGTGTGAGGGATAATGAATAAATTGGGCGCTTTCCACAAAGCGCCCTCCGGCGGAAGAGGTTCCATTTTCGTGACATCGAGCGCAGCACCGCCCAGCGCGCCGGTTTCGAGTGCGCGCAGGAGCGCCGCTTCGTCCAGCAAAGAGCCGCGCGCCACGTTGATGAGGCGCGCACCCCGCTTCATGCGACCGATTTGCGGGGCGGCGATCATATGATTTGTTTCAGGTGTTTCGGGCGCGGAAATGACCACGTAATCCGCGTGTGGCAGAACTTCTTCGAGCCGTGACGCGGGCACGACTTTTTCCGCGTGAGTGAGATCGCCCGCTCCCGAGCGCGTCACGCCCCACACGCGCATGTCAAAAGCCTTGGCGCGCCGGGCCAGTTCCCGGCCGATAGAGCCGTATCCCACGATGAGCAGAACCTGGCCGTTGAGTTCGGTGAGATGCTGCGGCTTGTCCCACAAATCCTGCTGCGACCAGTGCGAGCGGTCCTGGTGGCGGACGGAATCCGGAAAATTGCGGGCCAGCGCGAACAGAAGTCCCATGGTGTGTTCGGCCATGGGCACGGAAAACGCGCCGCTGGGATTGGTCACCAGAATTCCGCGGTCGCGGAGCTCCGGATACATCAACTGCGAGACGCCGGCGGCAGTCGAGTGGAGCCATTTCAGTTTCTTCGCGGCTTGGAGTTGTTGGGCGCGCAAGGAGTAGCCCACGAAAATGTCCGTGTCCGGGAGTTCGGGGGGCAGCAGGTCATAATCGGGCAAATGCAATACGCGCATCTCGGGCCAGCGCCGGCGGATTGCTTCCGGCATAAGAGGTTTGGGGCGCCACTCGGTGAATGGATGCCACACGCAAATAACGAGTTTGGTTTCCGCGGGGGTTGTGCGTTTCATACGCGGTTCAGCGGTGTTTCCATCGGAGGATAAGAGCGAAGAGGATGCCTAGCACGCCAGTGCCAAGTATGAACGGACGTGCGATAGGGATCGCGAACCAGCAGATGATAACAAGTCCCAATGAGACAATCGCGCCTGCTGGGGTCCCGGGGACGGTCACGGTGCCAAAGTAATTCCGCCTGGGCGGGTCGACATTTCGCAGCATGGAAAATTACCTCCTGGCCAGATGCATCACTTGGCCGAAATTCGCAGATCGTGGCCGGTCATGTCGGCGGGTTGAGGCTGGCCGAGAGCGCTCAACATTGTCGGGGCAATGTCGCGCAGAGAGCCGCCGGGCTTGAGCTGCAAATGATCGTCATCGGTGACGAACACGAACGGCACGGGGTTGGTGGTGTGGTACGTGTGCGGGCCGCCGGCCACGGGATCGATCATGGTTTCGGCGTTGCCGTGGTCGGCGGTGATGATCCAAACTCCGCCGCGCGGCTTCATCGCCTGATAGATTCGCGAGAGACCGAAATCCACGGCTTCGACCGCTTTGATGGCCGCTTCCAGCTTTCCCGAATGCCCCACCATGTCCGCGTTAGCGTAATTCATGATGATGGCGTCGAAACTGCCTTTCCCAATCGCTTTCACCACGGTGTCGGTGATTCCCGCCGCGGACATTTCGGGTTTCAAGTCGTAGGTAGCGACTTTGGGTGAGGGAACGAGGATGCGTTCTTCGCCGGCAAAGGGTTTTTCCACGCCGCCGTTGAAAAAATAAGTGACATGCGCGTATTTTTCCGTTTCCGCGCAGCGCAAATTTTTGTAGTCCAGTTCGGCGAAGACTTGCGCCAGAATGTGCTCGAGTTTTTCGGACGAGAGGACGTACCGCAACCAGGGCCAGTTTTTTTCGTACTGCGTCATTGCCACGTAGAAAAGATTTCTCGGGCGCTTGGCGTCCCCAAATTTCTCGAAATCGGGGGCGGCCAGCGCCAGGGTCATCTGGCGAGCACGATCGGCTCGGAAATTGTAGAAAATCACGGCGTCGTCATCGCGAATCATCCCCACCGGCGCGGATGACGCTCCGCTGCCCTTTGTGACCACGATGGGCTTCACGAACTCGTCGGTCACGTCCTGTTCGTAACTGCGTTCGAGAGCGGCGACGGGGTCGTTTGTGCGGGTCTCGGCTTCGCCGTGGACAAGGGCGCGATAGGCGAGCTCGACGCGTTCCCAGCGGTTGTCGCGGTCCATCGCGTAGTAGCGGCCCACGAGCGAAGCGATTTCGCCCACACCCAGCTCGCGCATTTTCTGCTGGAGCTGGCGGACGTAATCGCGGCCGCTGTTGGGCGGCGTGTCGCGTCCGTCGAGGAAGCAATGTACAAAAACGTTTTCCACTTTTTGCTGCCGGGCCATTTCGAGCAACGCGAAGAGATGCTGGATGTGCGAGTGCACGCCGCCGTCACTGAGCAGCCCGAGAAAATGCAATTGGCGCCGGCGGCCGCGCTCCATGGCCTGTTGAAACAGCGCCACGTTTTGTAATTGCTTATTGGCGATGAGCAGATCGATGCGTGTGATGTCCATGTGCACGATGCGTCCCGCGCCCATGTTCATGTGGCCCACCTCGCTGTTGCCCATCTGGCCTTCCGGCAAGCCGACCCAGGGGCCGGAAGTGTGAATCAACGTGTTGGGAAATTTCTTGAGCAACTCGTCATAGGCGGGCTTGCGTGCCAGGGCAATGGCATTGCCTTTTGTCTCGGGGCGATAGCCCCAGCCATCGAGGACGGTCAAGACAATCGGTTTGGGTCGAATTGGCATGAATTCAAATCAGACTGACGGTTTTGCCCGCCTGGCACGGTGCTCCGCACATTTTTGAAACAAACCTGAATGCCTCTTACACTTGTTAACGAACGAATTCGTGCAAGGCCACGAGAAGCCGCTCGACTTCTTCCAACGTGTTGTAGTGGACGAGACCGACGCGCAGCAGTCCGCCGTGCTGTTCCACGCCGAGGCGTTCGGTGAGATTCAAGGCGTAGTAGTTTCCGTCCCAGGTAAAGATGCCGTGATCGCCGAGGAATTTTGCGATGGCGGTGGGGTTGTGATTGCCGATGCGGACGGAAACGGTGGAGCAGCGCTCGCCGAAACGCCGTGGATCGGTGATGCCGAAAAATTTCAAGCTCGGGATCTGAAGCAAACCTTTGATCAGGTACGTAACGAGGTTTCGTTCGTGTTGCATGGTGGCGCGATAGGCGGCCAGGAGCGCGCTGCGGCGGTCAATGGCGGCAGGATCGTGACGGCGGCCGAGCTCGGCGAGATAGTTCACGGCGACTTCGATTCCGGCGATTAATTCATGGACTTGGGTGCCGGTTTCCCAGCGGTCGGGGAGGAAATCGGTCGCGGGACGAACTTTGTAGGGTTTAAAGCGCAGCAACTGTTCGCGCTTGCCGTAAAGCGTGCCCATGTGCGGGCCGAAAAATTTGTACGGAGAGCATGCAAGAAAATCGCAGTCGAGCGCGCGCACGTCAATCGGTCCGTGGGGCGCGTAATGCACCGCGTCAATGAATATGAGCGCGCCAGCGTCGTGCGCGAGCCTGGTGATTTCGGTGACGGGATTGATGGTGCCGACGGCGTTCGAAGCATAGCCGGCGGCGACGAGTTTGGTCTTCGCGTTGATTTTTCGCTTGAGGTCGTCGAGATCGAGCGTGCAATCCACCTCGCGGATGTCTACCTGGCGAATGACGACGCCTCTTTCTTCCAACGCGCGCCAGGGCGCGACGTTGGCGTCATGGTCGAGCGTGGTTACCACGATTTCGTCGCCCGGCTTGAGTTCGCGGCCGATGGCGCGGGCGAGGGCAAAGGTGATGGTGGTCATGTTCTGGCCGAAGACGACTTCATCTTTCTCACAATGGAAAAAGTCGGCCATGGCAGCGCGGGCCGAAGCGATCATCGCGTCGTTGCTCTGGCTGGTGAGGAACGCGCCGCAGGTGTTGGCGTTCGAGTGGAGGAAGTAATTCCGGACTGCGTCCATCACTTGCTTCGGCACCTGCGTTCCAGCGGGGCCGTCAAGAAATGCCGCGCGATGCCCGTTTACCATCAATTGAAGCGAGGGGAATTGCGCGCGCACCCAGGCGCTGTCGAGCGGCTTGGCCGAAGTTTCCTGCATTACGGGTGTGCTCATGGGCGTTGTGTGCGGCCGAGCGACGGCCGATTTCTCCGGACCGTTAGTTTCTCACAGAGGCTGCCTCGCGTTGAAGCGTTCTCAGGGCTGTCCCAAAGTCCGTGCGACAAGCCCCGTGATACCATCGAAAAGATTGCTGTTCACTCATGCCGTGCTGGCGCCGGCTATCAAATCAAATGAGCCGGCCGCAAGGCGGCCGGCTCCGCGCCGCGATTCTCAATGAGGTGCATCGTGCCCGAACCCATTCCGCCGACGGAGCGCACGCGTGTGGTGCGCGAGCCGCACCGCGGCGCTTACGACCGCGAAACGATTTACAAGATTCTTGATGAAGGCTTCGTGTGCCATGTGGGTTTCGCGATGGAAAGCCAGCCGTATGTGATTCCGACGATGTTTGCGCGCGTAGGCGATGCGATCTATTTTCATGGTTCTGCGGCGAGCCGGATGCTGCGCGGGGCCGGAGCGGGCCTGCCGGTGTGCGTCACGGTGACGCTTACGGATGGGCTGGTTCTGGCGCGATCGGTGTTTAACCACTCGATGAACTACCGCTCGGTGGTGGCGCTGGGCCAGGCCACGATCGTGGATGAGCCGCAAGAGAAATTGCAGGCGCTGCGCGGGTTCACGGAGAAAATTCTGCCGGGGCGCTGGAACGACGCGCGCCAGCCAAACGAACAGGAGTTGAAGGCCACCAGCATTTTGCGCCTCCCGCTCACGGAAGTTTCGGCAAAGATCCGCCAGGGACCGGCCGAGGACGACCCTCCCGACCGCGGACTTCCGATTTGGGCGGGCGTTATACCACTAAAACTTGTGTCCGGTGCGCCCATACGTGACGAACAGTGCGACCCCGCAATTCCCCTCCCGGCTTATGCCGCGCACTACACGCGGTGAACCATGAATGAATTCGCCGCGGCTCCAATCAAACCCCTGGTAAACATGGAAGCGCTTGAGGCGCTGGACATTCGCGTGGGCACTATCGAGCGCGTGGAGGAGGTGCCACGGTCCGACAAGCTAATGAAGCTGACCGTAAATTTTGGTGACCACTCGCGCTCGATCCTGGCCGGAATCAGAAAGGAAAGGGAGAATCCCCAGGAAATCGAGGGTCGCCAGGCATTGTTCGTAGTGAATTTGCAGCCACGAAAAATGGCGGACCAAATTTCCGAAGGGATGCTTTTCGACATTGGCTATGCCGACGGCGTTACCCCTGTTCTCGCTGTGCCGGAGCGGCCGGTTCCGAATGGCACACGAACTGGCTGAACCTTTCATGATTTACTTTTGGACGGTGCGGAGAAAGTCAGCAAGCAGGCCGTAGCCGGTCGCTTCGATGCCGGGGCTATGCTCGACGAGGGAAAGACCGAAGACGTCTAGATCAAAGTGGATTGCGGAACTCGTACCCTCGAGATTGGCGAGGGGATCGGAAGCGAGCAGCAACTCCGGACGGACGCTGCAATCCACGCCATCGCCGCGGCGCTCGGCGCGGCAAACCAGCTTGTAACGCATTCCCGCGGCGCGCGCCGACCGTATTTTTTCCTCGCCGAGCTCGCGGATGCCGGTGCGCTGCACCTGCTCGAGCTTGACCGGCACACCCATCAGCACGATCGTCAGCGCGGCAACTTTCAACGCGGCGTCCCAGCCATCGAGATCGGCCGAGGGGTCCGTTTCCGCGACACCCATGGCCTGGGCGCGCTTAACGCCTTCCTCGAAAGTTTTTCCCTTCTCGATTTCCGTGAGGACCACGTTCGTCGTGGAATTCAGGACGCCAGTAAAGCCGCGCAATTCGGTGGCCGGCAAACCCAAGGGAAAGAGTGAAAAGATGGGCACGCCATCCATGACCGTCGCTTCATACAGAAATTCACGATTCTTGTCCCGGGCAAGCGCGGTGAGTTCGCGAAAAGCGTGCACGATCGGCCCTTTGTTGGCGGTAACAGCGTGTGCTCCGTGTTCCATCGCAGCTTTTAGATGATCGATGGCGGGCTGGCCAGTGTGCGCGTCCAGCGAGCTGGCCTCAAAGAAAACGTCGGCGCGCGCTTTCTCGAGCCATTCGCGAACATTATGAGGCAGCGCGGCGTGCCCTTGCAGCGAGGGCCAGTGGCCATTCAGGATGGCGATGGGGTTCAGGCCGTCAGGATCAGCGATCCAGCCGATGCGGCGCGAAGCCACGCCGGTCAAACGCCAGCGCACGTCATAGCGGCGGCGCATCTCTAGCTCTTTAGAGATCAGCAGACGCAGGAAGGCGCGTCCCACATTTCCGAAGCCGACGAGAGCAAGGTTATAGAGAGGGATAAACGCCTCACGGCAAAGAAATCTTCATTGCGCGTTCACGCTAAAAGCGGTCTGAGGACCGGCCCGCGGCGGGCGGGCCGGCCACCACAACGGAAAGCAAACCGCTAAGGCTTGGCACCATTGCGCTGCTGAGACTCTGCTGCGAGTTCCGCCGCAGCGGAAGAGACGAGCGCGGCCTCGTCCTGGAGAGCAGCAGCAACAACCACGATTGATTTGTCCGCTTGAGGCCATTGTTTTTGCTCGATGGCTTCGCGCACGGCGGGAATCGTCTTGGCCTCGTAACCGGTGTACTGGCCCGGCGCATAGATCAGATGCTTGAACCATGGGCGCCCAGGCAGACCACTTGGAGGTGCCAGTTTGCGTTCGCTGTCGATGAGCATGCGATTTACTTTACCGATCGAGGCGTTGACAAGGGCGGCGGCATTGGCGCTGGCTTGTTCGAACGCTTTGCGATATTCCCCGGCGCTGCGCGCGAGCGCCTCGGTGGCATTATCGAGCGGCGCGAAATTCAGGAACGGAGGAACGGATTCCTTTGGGGGGGCGACGAGTTTCTTGCGCGGGTCGTCGGTGGCGCGGAAAACTCCTTCCTCGATTTCGCGATTGCGCTCGGTGATGTCATCGCGCATCTTCTGCGAAAGAGTCTTCAGCTCGCGGACATACATCTGCATGGTGTCCGCAAAATCGCCGAACTCCAGCGGAAGGAGATCGGCGTCGGCAAGCCGCAGAACGGCGCTGCCGCCGGCCTGCGCCAGCGCGCGGCCATAGACAAAGTCCGTGTCGCTGAAGTGTGTGAACCAGTAGAAATCGTCGTAGATGGAATGGTAGATGCCCCCTTCATCCTCGCCGCCAAAGCCGATGTTGAGCGAGGCGATGCCTTCGTGCTGCAAGAAACCCGTGTAGTCTGACCCCGATCCGAGCGCGTAAATGCGCAGATCGGTGCGGGTGCGAGCTTCCTGCCGGCGTTCCGCGGTGGGCGCGTTGGCGATTTGGTGGAGCTGGTTGCGCTTCCATGCGGATAGCCCTGTTTCTGGATCCTGCACATCGCGGGACACATCGTTCATGAGTTTCTCAAGAGTGTGCGAGCCGCCGACCCGAAAGAATCCCCGGCCGTTACTGTCGGAATTGATGTAGACCACACCCTTGGAACGAAGTTCATCGTCGTGCTCCTCGGCCCATTCGGTCGAACCGATCAAGCCGGGCTCTTCGGCATCCCACGCGCAGTAAATAATGGTGCGCTTGGGCTTCCAGCCGGTCTTGAGAAGTTCGCCGAGCCCCCGGGCTTCTTCGAGTTCGGCGGACATGCCGGAGAGCGGGTCTTCGGCGCCGTTGACCCAGGCGTCGTGATGGTTCCCGCGAATCACCCACTCGTCCGGATAAGCAGAGCCTGGAATTTTCGCGATCACATCGTAGATGGTTTTGAGCCCCCAATTGGATTGCAATTTCAGATGCACCTTGCCGGGACCTGGGCCGACGCGATAGGTGATGGCCAAGCCGCCGCGCCATGCGGGCGGGGCGACCGGTCCGGTCAGTGAAGCGAGCAGCGGCTGCGCGTCACCATATGAAATCGGGAGCACGGGAATTTTCGTGAGCACCGGAACGTCTTTCAGGTCGAGACGCTTGGCGTTTTTTGTGGCACCTACACCCGGCGTGAGCGGATCGCCGGAATAGATGGGCACGTCCGCGACGCTGCCGCGCTGGACACCGTCCTTCGGGCGAAAAGGTCCATTGGGGAAAATTTCTCCCTGGACGTAACCGTCGTCTTGCGGGTCAGAGTAAATGAGGCAGCCGAGCGCGCCGTGTTCGGCCGCGACTTTGGGCTTGATGCCGCGCCAGGAGTGGCCGTATCGCGCGATCACGATGGCACCTTTGACGGATACACCCAGGCGCGCGAGTTCGTCGTAATCTTCCTGGATGCCATAGTTCACATAGACCAGCGGAGCGGTGACGTCACCGTCGATCGCGTAAACGTGGTAGCTGGGAAGCTGCTCGGCTTGCTGATTCGAAGTGGGATCTTGCGGCACCGCGGGTTCTTGCAGCTTGGCGACAAATTTGGGAGCACCGTCGATGAGTTCCACGACGCGCTCTTTCGGGGTGGGATAGAGCACGTCAAAGGTTTCGATGTGCGCGTCGAGCCCGAACTCCTTGAACCGCGCCGCTATCCATTCGGCGTTGTCCTTGTCGTAGGCAGTGCCGACATTATGGGGGCGCGCGGAAAGGTGTTGCATGTATCCACGGATATTGTCGGGCTTGGGGAGGGCGCGGAATTTTTCCTCCCACTGGCGTTCCGCGTGGGAAGATTCGGCGGAGTAGCCTGCGAGCGGAGTATCGTCCGCGGCGACGTGAGCGCCGAGCGGCGCGAGCAAAAGCCCAGCCAAGAAAACTCCGGCAATGAGTGCGTTGCGATTCATGGCTCCCCCTGATTTGCGCACGTATTTTGCCTGAATTGCAGCGGTTTTGAAAATGAGAGCGCGGCAGGCGATAGGTTTGGCAGACAGTCTTACGGCTCGACCGTCAAGGAGCGGGCTGCGCCGAAGAATCGGATTCGATTTGCACCGCGCCGTGCTGCAGCGCCCAGGGAACGAATCCTTCCGGCGCGTTTTTGACGCCGAAAATATTTGCGTTTTTGAGGGCGCGCGAGTCGCGCCAGCGAATATTCGATAGATTTGCAAAGCGCAGGTCGGCGTTGGTCAGCGTTGCGCCGGTGAGATCGGCATTGGCGAGGTCCGCGCCCCACAGGTCGGCGTCCTTCAGGTTGGCGCGCTGGAAATTAGTGTGCCGCAAATTGCTTTGGCGAAAATTGGCAAAACTCAGGTTGGCATCGGAAAAGTCAGCGTAGGCAAAATCACTATCGCGGAGGTCCGCAGCGTTGAAGTTGGAGCGCAAAAGGCGAGCCCGCTCGAGGTGGATGCCCTGGAGGAATGCGATAGAGACATCAACGCCCACCAGGGGGACACCGTCGGCATTGAGTTCCTGAAGCGCTTCGACGCGGCGACCGCTTCCGCCCTTTCCCTGAGCAGTATTGATGACCTGCCAGGCTTGATAATGCTTTTGCTTGAGCCGGTCTCCGGACTCGGAAAAATAGAAGACCACCGCGATCAGGATGCTGAAACTTCCCAGATATTCGAGAACTTCGAGAAACGACCAGTTGCTGAGGATGTAGGCGATCCATTCCCAGAACCACTCAAACGCCCACAACGGAATGGCCCAGGCGTGTTTAATGCCTGCTTTCCGGATGGCCCAGGGGGCCGGGCGTTTTCTGTGAAGCCTTATGGGCATGCGTTGTTGATTACCGCCGCGCCACACGTTCTATTCCATGGGATGGTACACCGGGCGGAGAGATTCAAGAATTATTCGAAATTCACTTAGCGGGAGAGGAGACGAGAAATTTTTCTACCAGAAGATGAGCGAGTCGATGGGCATTGTGTCGGATGACGCTGTGTTCTTCGAGGAGATTGTCGACGATTACCCGCAAGCCGAGCTTCTTCAATTCGAGCAGGTCGACGACGACGGGCTCGGCGCCTTCAGCGCGGTATCTCCGGGCGACGTCGGGTGAGACTGGCTGGCAATTTGCTACAACCCAGTCGATGATCCGGCGGGGGATGTGGTGCTTGATGGCGCGGACATGATCGGCAAGAGCGTAGCCGGCGGTTTCTCCGGGCTGGGTCATGAGGTTGGCGATGTATACGCGGGGAGCTTTTGAACGCGCGATGGCCTCGGCGATCTCCGGAATAAGGAGATTCGGAAGGATGCTGGTATAGAGGGATCCGGGGCCCAGCAGAATAAGGTTGGCGCACTTGATGGCGTCGATGGCTTCCGCAACGGGGCACACGTGCCGCGGGGACAGCGCGATCTTCTGGATGGGAGTGCGGCTGGCGGTGATGCGCGTCTCGCCGTGGACGACACGGCCGTTGGCGAGGGTAGCGACGAGATGGACGTTCGAAAGCGTGGAAGGAAAAATGCGGCCGCGGATGGCGAGAACTTTGCTGCTGACGCGCACCGCTTCCGCAAAATCGCCCGTGATGTGTGTGAGTGCGGCAAGAAAAAGATTCCCGAAATTGTGGCCGACCAGGCCGCGTCCTGCTTGAAAGCGGTATTGGAAAAGGCGGCCGAGGAGTGTTTCGTCCTTCGACAGTGCGACCATGCAGTTGCGGATATCGCCTGGCGGCAGGATACGGTTTTCACGGCGGAGACGGCCGGAACTTCCACCGTCATCGGTGACGGTAACGATGGCGGCGAGATCGACGATGGGGCGCCTGGGAGTGGCATGGCCTTCGTGACGGCGAAGGACGTGTTCCTTCAGCCCGCGCAGAAGAGTGGAGAGGCCTGTGCCGCCGCCGAGTGCGACGACACGGTAACCTGGGATAATGCGATTTGAATCTGAGATTTTAGTCCCCCATCGAAAGCCAGGTCTTCAGAGAAGGTCTGGGGCTGAAAGTACGACTATACAGAAAAAGCAGAGAACATTGCACCGGGGCCAGCTGGAAAAACGGCGAGAACGCGAACGGCTACAAACGTTTGGCTTCGATGTTGAAAGCTCAGGCGGAGGTCCAGGAGAGCGGCCGGCTTTTGCTTGGTTCAGAACACGTCCGAGACGTTAGCCGGCAAAACCGTCTTTTTCCGGGTACAACAACTCGGTGAAACGCGGGTCTTCCTGGAGGAAGGCGAAATCTTCATCGTTGCGCGCGTGGTAGCGGTTTTCCGGACGGAGCTCGATGGCGACCTTGAGATTGGCCATGGCGGAATCAGCTTCGCCGGTGAGGCAATCAAGCGTCGCAAGCGCGTAATGAATGTGGTCGGCTTTCGGCGCGGCCTTGCGGGCTTTAAGAAGACTTTCGCGGGCCTCGTCCCAACGCCCAATATTCATCATGGCCACGCCGCGCTGGTAATGCTCCTCTGCCGTGCGGGGGTTTTCTTCCTGGAGAGGCTTCATCCGCTGCTCGGCGATTTTCAGGTGCATGCGGGCGCGGTCGGCAAGCTCCTTGCTGGGGCCTTCCAAAACCTTCTCAAGCTCTTGCTTGCAACGGGCAAATTTTTGCTGATGAAAGAGCGCCAAGGCCTCGTCATAAAGCTTAAGCTGGGCTTGAACGAGGGGATCGACCAACTCGACTCCGCCGCGCTGCACGGGGTGGGGAGCTGCTAAAGTCTTTTTTTTCTGTGAGATACCTCTGCCATGGCTGGTCCCTTTGCCGTGGCTCGATGACCCGTGAGAGGGCTTTCTCGCTTTTACCATGGGGCGCATCCTAGCAGAGGCAAAGGCGGTCGTCAACGCGGCAGCGCAAATGGGGCTGCATGAACGCGCCGAAAGGCACTGAGACAATGACGTTACCTTGCGGCGGCATCGGCCAAAAATTTCGTTCTCCTGGGAGGCAATCTCGCGGAAACTGGATAGGTCTGCGGCAGACAGGTGACGCCAGCAGGTCCCGAGATTGGCCTGACAGCCCCCTGTATGCTATAAGTTTGTGGCCAATTCCGGACTGACGACAAGTGCCTTTCATCAATTTTCCTGCGCGCGAAATCAACTGCAAGCTGGTGTATTACGGCCCGGGTCTGGGCGGAAAAACCGCCAACCTGCAGTGGATCTACGACCACACGGGACAAAATCAGAAGGGGAAAATGGTTTCGCTGGCGACGGAAACCGACCGGACGCTGTTTTTCGATTTCCTGCCCTTGGACCTGGGCACCGTGCGCGGCTTCAAGACCCGCTTTCATCTGTACACTGTGCCGGGGCAGGTTTTTTACGAGGCGAGCCGCAAACTGATCTTGAAGGGCGCGGACGGCGTGGTGTTTGTGGCCGACTCGCAGGAAGAACGGCTGGACGCGAATTTTGAAACGCTCGAGAACCTGCAGGAACACCTGAAAGAACACAACCTGAATTTTGCGACCATCCCTTACGTGCTGCAGTTGAACAAGCGCGACCTGCCGAATGCCATGTCCGTGGCGGAGCTGACGAAGCAAATTCAGAAAAAAGGCGAACCGGTGCTCGAAGGAGTGGCTATCACCGGGCAGGGCGTGTTCGAAACGCTGCGCGAACTCGCCAAGCTGGTGCTCGCGGAACTGAAAAAGGGCGGGTAAGGCCTCCAGCAGGTCTTTCAGTCATCCAATACAAGAGGGTACTCAATTTTCGCTTCGCGAGGATGCGTGTGCCTCTAGCTGAAGGATTTGATGGCCGCAGCATCGGAGTCGAAGGTGGGAATGGCTTCAACGAGGCGGGTGACGGTGAGGGCGTCGCGGACGCGGCCGGGGCCGCAAACAAGATGCAGCGCGCCCTTCTCGCGCGCCAGACGGATCGAAATGCGCACGAGCGAAGAGATGCCGGAACTGTCGATTTGCGGAACGCCATTTAGACTTACGATGACTTTGCGGGCGCCCTGGTCAATCGCGGACTGCAGCGCATCCGAGAGCTGCTCGCTGGGTTCGCCGATGGTCAGCCGGCCATGGACTTCCAGCACATAAACGCCGTTGGCTTCGCGAACATTGATCTCCATTGGGGGACGATCGTGCATGGCACCTGCCTCGGGTTAATTCTCCTGAGAACGTGATTATTTCCAGCCTGAGGCGGCAAAGCAAGGCGGGCTGCTTTCCGGCCGCGATGCATTATACGCCGGAGGAGCCGCCAGGCAAGAAGCCTGGTGGGGAAATACTCACCCAGTCGGAAAACCTATCTTCTCGCCACTGAGGCCTTGATTGGAAGACAAGCCTCATGAATTCTGCGGGTACAAGCAGAAGGCCTCTCTAGGGATTGACAGATACGCTTAACAGATGGACAGTAGACCCATCGCGAACCTTCCCGAGGTGGCCAACCATGGGGTGTGTTATTCGCCGCTGGGCGTGCAACTCTTTGTTATTTTTCTCTTGCTTGAGCCTCTTTTTCTCGCCCGAACCCACACCCGCGCAAGGGGTCGGGCCAAGTGGACAAATCGTGGTCCGAGTAAAAGATTCCGATGGCTCACCCATGCGGCTGCAATCCCAGGTGACTTTACATTCCATCAGTATGCTAACGAACGTAACGATAAATACAACCGACGCCGCCACGGCGTCGTTCACCGGATTGCATGCGGGAGAGTACGTTGTAGAAGTCAACGCTCCCGGCTACCGCACGGCGGAGGTTCAAGCGCTTATCGCCGTGGATGGACAAACAGAGAACATCGAAGTGATGATGATGCCGGAACTGTCGCGAGCGGAAATGGCAGGCACACCCGGCCCGCCAGTGCTAGCCCCCAAAGCTTTGAAGGAAACGGAAAGGGGGCTGCAAGCGCTGCAGTCCGGCAAGCTGGATGAAGCGGAAAGACATTTAAAGCGCGCACTGCAGCTCGCGCCCGGATTCCCAGACGTGAATTACTTGATGGGCGTGGTGTGGATGGCGCGACATGATGCCACGCAAGCCCGAGGATATCTGGAGAAGACCGTACAGCTTGCGCCGAAACACGCGCCGGCGCTGCTGGCCTTGGGAGAGGCGGAGTATCTCCTGAAGGATTACGCGCGCGCTCTCCAATCGTTGGAGCAGAGCATCGACATCAAACCTACATCGTGGCGCGCGCATTGGCTGGCGGGTGTCGCCAGCTATCAACTCGGAGATTACAGAAAGTCTTGCGAGCATGCGCGGGATGCACTTCAAGTGGGGCAAGAAAAGGCAGTGCGCGCACGGCTCTTACTCGGGGAAGCCCAGACAGCGCTAGGCGAGAGGGACGCAGCGCTGGCGACGCTCGAACAATATCTTCGCGAGGAGCCGGATGCGCCGCAGGCGGCCACGGCGAAACAACTGATCGCATGGCTGAGAGCTCCCGAACGGCAGAAGCAGACGGAAGCGGCGCTGGTGCCTGCGGCGGGAGTACCCTCCGGGATTTCCATCACGAATGCATTGGATAACACGACAGTTGCGGCCTTGCCTCCGATTGCGCCTGTAACGGAAACGAATTGGGCGCCACCTGATGTGGACGAAGAGAAACGTCCCGTGGACTTGAACGTGGGCTGCGCGTTGAACCAGGTTGTCGAACGCGCCGGAATCCGTGTTGAAGAGTTAGTGAAGAATGTGGACCGCTTTACGGCGACTGAAGAGATGGAGCACGAAAGCCTGAGTCCACTCGGCGTGCAAGTCGCGCGGGACACGCGAAAATTCGAATACCTCGTAACGATCCGGCAGATCGGCGGGAGAGTGCTGGACGTTCAGGAATACCGGGATGGCTCGGTATCCTTGGAAATGTTTCCGGCACATCTGGCTACGTTGGGGATGCCTGCATTGGCGTTGGTTTTTCATCCTTTCGTCACCAACGAGTACGATTTTGTCTGTGAAGGGCGCGGCACTTGGCGCGGGAGAGCGGCGTGGGCCGTTCATTTCCGGCAGCGGGACGACCGGATGAGCGAGATGCGAGTTTACCGCGTCAACGGCATGTCCTTTCCCGTCAAGTTGAAAGGACGCGCGTGGATCGATGCCGAAAACTCGCAGATTCTGGCGATGGAAGCGGACATCGTCCAGCCCGTGCAGGAGATCCGTCTGCTCCGTGACCATCAACTGATTGAATACGGGCCGGTGGCCTTCAAAAAAGCTGGAATCCAGCTTTGGCTTCCGAAAAGCGCGGATTGGTATTGCTCTTTCGCAGGCAAGCGCTACCACCGGCGGCACAGTTTTAGTGGTTTTCTGCTGTTTAGCGTGGATGACCGGCAATGGATCGGTGACCCCAAGGATCAGGAACGAGAATAGCGCAGACAGCTTCGGAACTTTTCACTCTGATTGCCTCACCACTAAGCTTCTGCCTCGCCGAATAATCAGAAAATCTTATCGCTGGCATGCAATTTTTTGACTTTCCCGTTTGGGGGGAGCGCGTATAATCCCCGCAACGGAAAGTGATTCTTCTGCGATACACGCTGCTCCCAAGGACGGTCCGGCCCAAATCGGTTGAAGAGCGGAGGGCAAACGAGTCTGATGAAGTACGCCGCAAGGAAATGTAGTTTGTTCCTGATCTTTGTACTCGCCGCAGCTCCCCTCCTCGCACGACAAACTATTCCTGCCTCCCCAACACCTGCTTCTCGTGCGACTTCCTCGTCAAGAGCAGCTCCCGACGTTTCCAGCGCCACAAACGAGAAGATTGCGCAACTCGAGCAACGCGTAGCGGCAGCGCAGTCTTCCGCCGACAACGCCTGGATGCTGGTAAGCGCGGCGCTCGTCCTGATGATGACCGGGCCGGGCCTGGCCCTCTTCTACGGGGGATTGGTGCGGCGCAAAAACACGCTGGCCATCATGATGCAGAGCTTCGCTCTGATGACCTTGATCACAGTGCTTTGGGCCCTGGTGGGCTACAGTTTGTGCTTTGGCGGAAATGGGCCGGTGATTGGCGGCTTCGAACACGCCTTTCTGCGCGGCGTGGGCGCGGAGCCGAACCCAGACTACGCCGGGACAATCCCGCAATCGACATTCATGATCTACCAACTGATGTTTGCCATCATCACGCCGGCTTTAATCACCGGCGCGACCGCGGAACGCATGAAATTCAGCGGCACAGTGCTCTTCCTTACGCTCTGGTTCTTGATCGTGTATGCGCCGCTGGCGCACATGGTGTGGGGCAAAGGCGGAATGTTGAACGCCGCGTTGGGCGGAAAATTTCCCACGCTGGACTTTGCGGGCGGCACCGTGGTGCACATTTCTTCCGGTGTTTCCGCGCTGGTCTGCGCGCTTTATCTTGGAAAGCGCACCGGTTATCCGCGGCAGCCGATGCCGCCGCATAGTCTGGTGTTGAGTTTTATCGGCGCTTGCCTTCTCTGGGTCGGGTGGTTCGGCTTTAACGCGGGAAGCGCGCTTGCCTCGAGCCCCTTGGCGACAAGCGCGTTTGTCGCTACGCATTTTGGCGCGGCCGCGGCGGCGCTAAGCTGGAGCGCCGCGGAGTGGATTCGCAACGGCCGCGCCACCGCCCTTGGCGCGATCTCCGGCGCGGTGGCCGGACTTGTGGCCATTACACCCGCGGCGGGTTTCGTCGGACCCATCTCCGCTCTAGCGATTGGACTGTTCGCCGGCGCACTTTGTTACTTGATGGTAACTAAGATAAAAGCGCTCTTCGGTTATGATGACGCGCTCGATGCCTTTGGCGTGCACGGCGCAGGGGGCACGATCGGCGCGCTCCTGACCGGCGTGTTTGCGCAGCAAGCCATCAATCCGATCTATGGCTCGGGAAAAGCGGTCGGCGGGCTCGACGGTCATTGGGGACAAGTGGGCAATCAACTTGTCGGCGTGCTGCTGGCCTGGGGAATCGCGCTGGTAGGAACCTTCGCGCTGTTGAAAATTGTAGACTGGACCATCGGTCTGCGCGTAAGCGAAGAGCAGGAAATCGAAGGGTTGGACATTACGCAGCACGGCGAAGAGGCGTACAACCTGGAGTCATGAGGCGGAGCGCGGGAGCGGAAACTCCATGATGAAACTGGAAGCCATCATTCAGCCTTCGCGGTTCGAATCCGTGAAGGACGCTCTGCGCGAAATCGGCATCGAGGGCATGACAGTGACGGAAGTGCGCGGACATGGCCGGCAAAAAGGCCACACAGAGGTCTACCGCGGCAGGGAGTACACGGTGGACCTGCTTCCGAAGCTCAAACTCGAGATGGTCCTGCCCGACGCGCTGGTGAACCGCGTGGTGGATACAATTTTAAAGTCGGCAAAGACAGGAAAGATTGGTGACGGTAAGATATTCCTATCACGGGTAGAGGAAGCCATCCGAATTCGGAACGATGAGCGCGGAGAAAACGCGCTCTGAGTTCTCAGGTCTGACCGCTCCGCGGCTACGCGCAATCGAGCTTCTCCGGTTCCGGTCCGGGCGACCCACCCGCAACGAACATGCAAGGTACTCCCACGCCTTTGTCCGTTCTCGGCCCGCAGTGCGATGACGAGCGGCAGCGAATCCGGCGGCGATTCGAAACCGGAACCACCTCGCGCGAAACACTGCGCGCGTTGTGTGCGTTGGCTGATCACACCGTCGAGCGAATTTTTTCCGAAGTGTTGCACGTGCATAATGCCAGACCCCAGGGCGTTTGCCTGATTGCGTTGGGCGGCTACGGCCGGCAACTGCTGTTCCCCTATTCAGATCTCGACATCCTATTTCTGTTCGGAAATGACAAGGCGGAGCAGGACTTCCGCCCCTTGATAGCCGACTTCTCCCGAACGCTCTGGGACCTGGGTTTCCGGGTCAGCTCGGCGGGCCGCACACTCGAAGAATGCCGGCGGATAGAGGGGGACAATGCCGAATTCCATCTCGCTCTGTTGGACCGGCGCTTCCTAGACGGGGATAAAGAGCTCTACGAGCGGCTCGACACCAAAATCCTGCCGGGATCGGAGAAGCAGGCCCGGCCATTTCTCCTGGCGCAAATCCAAAAGCTGACCAACGAACGCCTCGGGCGCTATGGAAACACGATCTACCACCTTGAACCCAACGTGAAAGAGGCTCCTGGTGGACTGCGCGATTACCATGCGGGGGCTTGGCTAAGGCAAATGGGAACCGAGAAATCGGAGATGCGTGGCGCGAGCGCAGCGGAGGAAGATCTTGCGGCGAAGGCGGTTGATTTTCTCAGCGCGATTCGTTGTTTTCTTCATTACAGCAATGGACGGAACGACAACACGCTGAGCTACGAGCTGCAGACCGTGGCAGCGGAGAGATCCCTGGGCGTCGCGAATGGGGTGGGTCGCGACGTGCCGCGAAGTGCGGCGGAGTGGATGCGCATCTATTTCCGCCACGCGCGGACTTTGAACCGTCAATTGCTCCGCTATCTCGAGGAGAAGCACACTGTCCCGCAAACGCTCCGGCAGCGCCTGTTGAGTGCTGCGCGGGGGGCAAAGTTCGATGCCGGCAAGCCGTTTGCGGTGCGGGATGGTCTGCTGGAGGTGTTGGATCAAACAGCACTCGCGGATCGAGCCGTCACCTTTTCGCTTTTTGCGGAAGCCGCGAGGACCGGTTTGCCGCTGAGCCGCGATGCGGAGCGCGGCATCGCCTACATTCTTACGCACCCGGAGCTCATTCCGAGAAATACCCAGGTAACCTGGCCGGCGCTGCGGGAAATTCTGATGTCGGATTACCCGGGGCTCGCGCTGCGCCCGATGCAGCGCCTGGGCCTGTTAACGGAGGCACTCCCGGAACTCCGCGTGATCGATTCGCTGGTGGTGCGCGATTACTATCATCGCTACACGGTCGATGAACACTCCCTTCGGACCATCGAACACTTGCAGGAGCTGGCCGCACCGCCTGATGCGCGCGGCGCGCACTTCACGCAACTTTGGAAAACCGTTGAGTCCCGCGAGCTTCTGGTGCTCGCTATGCTGCTCCACGATGTGGGCAAAGGCATGCCAGTGGAAAATCACGTCGCGGGAAGTCTGGAAGCTCTTGAAGGAGCAGCGGAGCGACTGCAATTGTCCACCGAAGAAAGAGCCGAAGTGCACTTCCTCATCGAACATCATTTGGATATGTCGGCGACGGTGCAGCGGAGAGACATCTTCGATCCGGGGACGATTTCTGCATTCGCCGCCACGGTCGGCACACAAGAGCGCTTGCAACGCCTGTGTCTCCTCACCTACGCGGACATTCATGCTGTCAACCCTGAGGCGCTGACGCCGTGGAAGGCGGAAATGCTGTGGCAACTGTTTGTGGCGACTTCGAACCACTTCAGCCGAACGCTGGACCGTGACCGGCTGCATGCTTCGGACGAACGCTCGATGCTCGAGCGCGTGCGTGCCGAATTGGACCACGCGAACCTCGAGGAGATCGAAAGGTTTCTTGAAGGTTTTCCGCGGCGTTACCTGGCCGTGCATTCCGCCAGGGAGATCGCCGCTCATTTTTTGCTTTACCAAGAGCTGTGCGTGGAGCCGCTGCAGTCCGAGCTGACCGCGAAGCGACACGCATTTTCGTTGACACTCCTGACGGCGGACCGCCCGGCGCTTTTCGCCACCATCGCGGGAGTGCTGGCGGGCTGGGGAATGAATATCGTGAAGGCCGATGCATTCTCCAACGCCGCGGGAATCGTGCTGGACATGTTCCACTTTGTTGACCTGCACCACACTCTGGAATTGAATCCGAGCGAGGTCGAAAGATTCCGCAAGAGTCTTGCCGAAGTGGTGACCGGCAAATCGCCGCTGGAACCCCTCCTCAGGGGCCGCGAAAATGCCAGCCGCGCGAGACCCCCGAAGGTTTCGGTGCCCACGCGGATCAGCTTTGACGATTCCTCCTCGCAGCACAGCACGTTGTTGGAAATCGTGGCACAGGATCGGCCGGGACTGCTTTTTGATATCGGTTCAGCACTGGCGCGGCAGGGGTGCAACATCGAGGTTGCGTTGATCGATACGGAAGGACAGAAGGCGATTGACGTGTTTTACCTGACGGCGCAAGGCCAGAAGTTGAGCGCGCAGAAAAAGAATTTGCTGCATGAAGTTCTTCAGGGAACACTGGCCTAAGCTAGGCAACTGCGAATCCCAGAGATCGAGTAATTGGAGAAACTGTGCGCGATCGTCAGATCGCGGGTTGAAATCAAGCGCACTGGCGATCGCGGATGGAATGTTCAACTCGGAAGCGGATGGCCAGTCTTCGGCGGCGGGCAGAAACGTGTCGCAAATCGACACTAGCGCATGCTGCTGGCGCGAAGTGAGATTCATAAGGGGAACGCTAGGTTCACAGTTTGGCCCTCGCTCGAATCCCATCCCTCGGTACAATTCGCCCGGCAGCGGAAGAGGAATTATTTGCCTCAATTCTCGTCTTTCTCTTGTTCCTTTTCCTTCTTTTTCTCTTCTTTGGATTTCCTGCTGCCTACTTCGGAGAATCGCTTTTCAAGGGCAGCTTTGGTGAAAAAATCGACCGGGAATCCTGGATTGTACTTGCAAGCGCTGAAAAATACTTGGTTGTTGCGGCGCCCATCGCGATCCGTGGTGATCTGCAGCGGCGTCCGCACGCCATCCATCGGCTGAAAATTGGAATAAATATTGGTTTCCACTGAACGCTCGTGCCTTGTTTCGTCTTCTGTGATGACCTGGGTACGGACCAGAAGATGCGTCGTGCGATCTACCGCCAGGCGAAACCTCCGCTGTTCCGGATCGCTGATCTCCACCCAGTCCACCGTCTTCAGATCAACTATATCTTGCCCGCCGTAGCGGAGCGCCATGCCCGGTTCTTTAAGGCGGATGCGCAGCAGATTGTTGATATCCCTCTTTACCGTCTCCTGAAAATCCTCGACCGAACCCGCTGGAAGCGCCGACACTCCGCTGCGGTCCAGGGTCCACCCGCGATTGCCGTTATAGAGATTGATGATCACGCCCTTCTTCGTGTAGTCGGTGCGGTTCTTGTCCGGGAAGTGCCAGTAAGCCTTGAAATTCGTAAACCCGGTCATCTCGCCGCTATGTCCAAACCGCGCCAGGCGCCCCTCGCAATCGCTTTCCTGAATATTCAGGTAGCCTGCGCCACCCAGAGCCGTGATCAGGGTTTGCAGGATTTCCCTGGCTTTGGCCTCACTCTGTTCCGGCAACAACGTGTCCGGGTTTTGCGCCACCGCCAGCGGCCCGCAAAAAATCATCACCGAAAAAAACAGTACGCTGAAAACGGCAGGTTTCACCCGCACAAGACGGAACCTCCGTTTACATTGATGATTTCCCCGGTCATGAAGTTGGCTAGATCGGAGGCCACGAACAAAATCGGGCCAGCGATTTCTTCGGCCGTTGCGGCGCGCCCCAGCGGGATAACCGTTGCCGCCATTTTCTGCCCCGCTTTGGTGTCCAACACCGGATTTGACATATCCGTGGCCACCCAGCCCGGCGCGACGCAGTTCACCAAAATATTGTGCCGTGCAAGTTCCGTCGCCAGCCCTTTCGTCAAGCTGATGATGCCGCCCTTTGAAGCGCCGTAGTGCGTGTGAAGCGATTCTCCGCGCTGCCCCGCCGTCGAGCTGATGGGGATGATTTTGCCGGACTTCTGTTTGATCATCTGCGGCACCGAAAAATGGATGATCGAGTAAACGCTCTTCAAATTGACGCGGATCATGTCGTCCCACTGTTTTTCCGTCATTTTTTCGATGGGGAGATCGTCTTGGTTCCAAACGCCGGCATTGGCCACGACTATATCGAGCCGGCCAAGTCGCGCGATGCAATGATCCACAAGCTTCTTGTTGTTCGCATGGCGGCTGACGTCGGCCTTGAACGCCTCCACCCGGGTACCGTGCTTATGCGCCTCTTGCTCGACCTGCATCGCGGCGTCTTTGGCCCTGTTGTAATTGAAAACGACGTCGGCGCCCGCCTGCGCGAAGAGTTTCACCGCCGCCGCACCGATACCCCGAGAGCCGCCTGTGATGAGTGCCGCCTTGCCTGCCAGTGAAATCATGATTCCCCCACGCGATTGAGAAGCAAATATTTTTGTCTAACTGGGCGCTCAAAAACTCAAAACGGTTTGCGGGTCGCGGCTTCAGCCGCGACAAGAAGCTTTCGCTCTATTCAGAGGGTTCTAACCCCGGAAGTCTTATCGACTCCTTATTTTCAGCACCCGTTAAACATTCAAGGTTTTTGTGTGATGCCAGCGGGCGCCCTGTAGCGGCATGCGTAAAATCCTCGAACAGCCGCTTAGCAAAAGAGTCGTCGCCCATGCGCTCGGGATGCCACTGCACTCCGACTACCCAGTTTGAATCGCCCGTCCATTCCACACCCTCGACAATGTCGTCGGGCGCCCTGGCCGTTATGCGCAGGTTTTTTCCCACTCCGCGGATGGCTTGGTGATGGCTGCTATTGATCTCCGCCCGAGTAGCCCCGTTTATTTTGGCAAGTCGGCTCTCCGAAGCGAGGTTAGCGGAGTGGTGCAGGTCGCCTTTGTGCTCCCCCGGTGGAAGATCGGTTTGGCCGTGCGGCAACGCCTCTGGCTTCTCGGTTCGTATGTCTTGAATCAAAGTCCCGTGCAGGCAAACATTCAGGATTTGGCAGCCATAGCAAATGGCCAGGAGGGGTTTCGAACGCTGCAGCGCGTGGGCGATGATGGTAGCGTCCGTCTTGTCCCGATTCGCGTCTAAAGTCTTTGTTTTACCATGCCTAGAAGCGCCATAGCGTGCGGGGTCAACGTCGGCCGGGCTGCCCGGCAGCACAAACGCATCCAGCTTGTGTAGCTGATCCTCAAGGTCTCCTGGTGCCTGCTCCAGAGAGATTTCTACTGGTTCCGCCCCTGCTTTGCGGATGGCGTCGAAATAGTAATCAAGTTTCTCTCGAATCCCCTTGCTCTGTTCTTCCGTCGTGCGCCAGGGGATGCCCACGCGTGGCCGGTTGGGTTGCTCGGGGACCATGGAACCATGAATCCTAGCATCCGGCAGGAAGCCCAGCAACTCGCGGCCCGAGGCGGCTACCGAGGCGGTAGCGAGTGAATGGTCATTCTTGCGAGCACCGCAAGGTGTAAAATGGAACGTGTCGCGTGGGTTGGCGTAGCTACACAGCCCAGGCGTTGGCGGCCCCCACCGAGAATTCAGTGCACCGAGCCAATTGTACAAAAAATGGAGGTTCCGACGACAAAACACCTTTTCGCCGCCCGCGATTTGTTTATGCGCCATTCTGCTGACCGGCAGCTGGCAGGGGAAAACACAAACTACAAACTCGGGAAAGACTGTAGTGGAGGCGTACGTCCTTGCATGGAATCGCCATGATTTCGCAGCGCTTGACAAACTGGTGACGTCCGAGGCAGTTCACGAGGACATTGCCTGGCCGTCCCGCGACGAGGGAGCTGCCCAGATCAAGAAGTTTATGCGTGAGATGATTGAGGCTGAGCCAGATTTCGACTGGCGCCTAACCACCATTGTCGATGGCGGCTCGGTGGTGGCCGCTGAATGGACCTGAACGGCCACATACACGGGTGACAGCCCCGTGGGACATGTTGTAAACAGACGCGGCTCGGGACGCGGTGTTTCGGTGGCCGTGATTGAGAATGGTCGGATCGTTCCGCGCGCGTTCAACTGCCCGAGCGCACCCTGGTCTCGTCAAGGGAGAATCCACCTCAAACACGGACGGATGCCGAACTCCCCAAGGCCGCTTGAAGGCAATATTCCGGCCGATGAAAGAAGGCCGGAAGCTCGGAAACGCGGGCAGCGAGATGTTCGGCGGAAAGCGCCCGCAGGGTAACGTGGCCCAATTTGCGGCCGGCGCGGGAGGTTTTACCATACAGATGAAGATGCGCATCCGGAACCGAAAGGACTTCCGCGGGTTCTGGCACCTCGCCGATGAGGTTGATCATGGCCGCGTGACCCACGGATGCTGTCGAGCCCAGCGGCAAGCCAATTACCGCGCGAAGATGGTTTTCGAATTGGCTGGTTACTGCGGCGTCGATGGTCCAATGACCGGAATTGTGAACGCGAGGAGCGATTTCGTTGGCAAGCAGCCGCCCCTCGCATTCGAAGAACTCAATCGCCAGTACGCCCGCATACTGCAGCTCTTCGAAAATCCGCCGGGCCGCGTCTTCCGCCGCACGCTGGATCGCCGGCGCAAGCCGCGGCGCAGGCGCAAGTGACAGCCGGAGAATACCGTCGCGATGGCGGTTCTCCACCAGTGGGTAAAAAGCCGTTTCTCCAGAGCGGCCCCGAACGGCGAGGACGGAAAGTTCGCGCCGGAAAGAAACAAAGCGTTCGAGGATGAGAGCGACATGCGGTATCTCGCGCTTGGCGCGCGCTACATCCTCCACCGTCCGAAGAATCCACTGGCCTTTGCCGTCGTAGCCCATACGGCACGTCTTCAGGACGGCGGGCAAGCCGATGGTCTTCACGGCGGAATCGAGTCTATCCTTCTTCAGAATAAGGACGAAGTCCGTCGTGGGAATGCCGAGCTTTTGGAAAAGCTGCTTTTCGCGGAGCCGGTCTTGCGCGGTTTCGAGTGCCGCTGCAGGGGGAAAGACCGGCACATGTTTAGCCAGGAATCGAACCGCCTCGACGGGAACATTTTCAAATTCGTAGGTCACAAGCTCGAGGCCATGACCGAATTTTTCCAGCGCACCGCGGTCCGCATATTCCGCCGTGACTCGTGGCGCGATTCGCCCCACGGGGGCTTCCGGTGACGGGTCAAGAAAGCGGAACCTCAAGCCCAACGGATAACCGGCCAGGGCCAGCATGTAACCGAGCTGGCCGCCCCCAAGGATGCCGATGGTCACGCGCGCGTCCTTTTCTTTCCACGTCGCGAGGAAACCGCGCTGGCTCTTGGCGTTCCATCGGCCGCAGCAGGGTCCGGAGTCGCAAGTACGCGCTGCGTTTGTTCCATCCGGAATTCTCGAAGAGATTCCCGGATGCCGGGGTACTTCGTTCCCAAGATTGCGGCCGCAAGCAGCGCCGCATTGGTGGCCCCGGCCTTACCGATTGCCAGTGTTCCGACGGGGATACCGCCGGGCATCTGCGCGATCGAGAGCAGCGAGTCGAGCCCTTTCAGCGCTTTCGTTTCCACAGGCACGCCCAGGACGGGCAGCACAGTTTTCGAAGCCGTCATCCCCGGTAGATGCGCGGCTCCGCCGGCCCCCGCGATGATCACTTCAATCCCGCGCTGTTCGGCGCTCGTGGCGTACTCGAAAAGGAGATCCGGCGTGCGATGCGCCGAAACGACCCGGGTTTCACAAGGGATTCCCAGGTCCCGAAGTGTAGTGGCGGCATGCTCGAGTGTTTCCCAATCCGAAGTGGAACCCATAATGATCCCCACCAAGGCATGGCTACTGCTTCTGGGTCTCTCCTTAGTTTGTTCTTGCTTCATGAGACTCCGTCTGTTCCATCGCTTGTGCATGATTCTCTTAGCCGCTTGACGCTGGTGTTCGAATTCCCATCCGCGCTCCAAGCTTGCGGGGTAGGCCGAGGCCGTATTCTACGGTGTTTTTCAGCGCGCGGCGACCTGGGCACGGCGTTTCCAGCTCTGTCGGAGCTGCCCGACAAGATACAGCGAGCCAGTGATGAAAATGGCATCGTCAGGCCCCGCTTTTCTTATTGCGCTTTCGAGCGCTTCGTCTGGATCGGCAATGATTGAGAAATGCGCCGCGTGATACCCGGCGATCTCGGCGAGCTGCGCTGCGGAGATGGCCCGCGCCGTCCGGAGCTCTGTTAAAATGACCTCGGCGGCGCGGGCGAAGAGTACGCCGGCAACCTCGTCGATGGCCTTGTCGCGCAGGGTGCCATAGACCAGCCAGAGTTTCCGTCCGGCGAAATTTTGTTCCCAGAAAGCGGCAAGTTCCCGCGCGGCGCCGGGATTGTGCGCGCCGTCGAGATAAATATCCGGGCGAGAGTGGATTTTTTCGAGGCGCCCAGGCCACGCGGCCGTGGCTATCCCTTGCCTGATTGCTTCGTCGGTGACGCGAAAGCCGCGCTCGCGGAGCAAGCGGGCGGCGGTTACGGCGTTCAGCGCGTTTTGCAATTGGAATCGCCCGGGCAGCCGCGGAGCGATCTCGATCGTCCACCCACTCTTGAGTTCTGTAACACGCGCCCGGGCGCAGCCATCCTCGAAAGATTCCTGGTCGATGCGAAATGTGGTGCCGGTTTCGAGGATGGGAGAGCCGACTTCTTTCGCGCGCGAGAATATGACTTCGCGCGCTTCGGCGTGCTGTTCTGCAATCACCACCGGCACGCCGGGCTTCACAATTCCTGCCTTCTCCCGGGCGATTTCACGCAGCGAATGTCCCAGAAAATTTTCGTGGTCAAAATCGATGCGCGTGATCACCGAAGCCACGGGAGAAAGAATGTTGGTGGCATCCAACCGCCCGCCCAGTCCAACTTCAAAAACGCCGAATTCGACGCCGGACCGCGCAAAGTATTCGAAGGCCATGGCCGTCACGCATTCGAAGTAGGTCGGATGCCCGCGCAGCTTCCCCACGGCGAGCAGTTGTTCAATCAAATCCCCGATGCGGGTGAGGGTTTCGGCGAACGCTTCATCGCTGATTTCTTCGCCGTTGACGCGGACTCGTTCATTGATTTTTTCGAGATGCGGCGAGGTGTTCAGTCCCGTTCGAAGACCGGCGTGGCGCAATATCGATTCGAGGAATGCCGCTGTCGAGCCCTTGCCGTTCGTGCCGGCAATGTGCGCGCTCGGATAGTTGCGGTCCGGCCACCCGAGCCGCTCGGCGAGAACCGTGATGTTCTCGAGGTCAAACTTGGCGGCCGCTGCCTGTGTCGGCGCAGCCAACTCCCTGCCCAGCGCCAGCAGATACCGAACCGAGGATTCGTAGTTCATCTCAGGTCAGCAGGAGTTCGAGCGAATTCGCGATGAAGGCTTTCATTTCTTTGCGGGGAACTACGGCGTCCAGGAAGCCGTGCTCCAGCAAGAATTCCGAGCGCTGAAACCCTTCGGGGAGTTTCTGCCGGATGGTCTGCTCGATCACGCGCGGGCCGGCAAATCCAATGAGCGCGCCGGGCTCCGCAATATTGAGGTCGCCGAGCATGGCAAAGCTCGCCGTCACCCCTCCGGTTGTGGGATCGGTGAGCACCGAGATGTAGGGTAGCCTGGCCTCATCGAATCTCGCCAGCGCCGCTGAGACTTTGGCAAGTTGCATCAAGCTGATCGTGCCTTCCATCATGCGCGCGCCGCCCGAACAGGAGACCACGATCAGCGGCTGCAGCGTATCCATGGCGAGTTCAATCGCCCGGGTGACCTTCTCTCCGACGACCGCTCCCATCGAGCCGCCGATGAAGCCGAACTCCATCGCGCAGCAAACGACCGGCCGCCCGTTCAATTGGCCTTCCGCGGTAATCACGGCGTCGCTCATGCCCAGCTTTTTCTTCGCTTCCTTCAGCCGGGCCGCATACGGCTTGGTGTCCGCAAATCTCAGTGGGTCCGTCGACGTCATGCCGGCGTCGTGCTCTGTGTAGCGGCCGTCAAGCAGCATCTCGAGCCGCTGCTTGGCATTCATTTTGAAATGGAACTGGCACTTTGGGCAGACGTGAAGATTTGTTTCCAGGTCTTTCCTGAAAACAATCGTTCGGCACGATTCGCACTTGACCCACAAGCCCTCTGTGCGCACGCGGCGCTCTTCGGGCGGCGTCGTCTGATCGATCGATTTTTTGTCGCGTTTAAACCAGGCCATAGATATCGGAGATCGGGCTTGTCGGGCGCACCGAGACGTCGACCCTCAACCACTCAGTAATCAATCCCCCGCTGCGCCAGTATACCCTTGGTGTAGGGGTGTTTCACCTCGCGCATTTCCGTAACCAGGTCCGCCAGCTCGGTCAGCCTCGGATGCGCGTTTCGCCCGGTGCAAATCACATGTACGCGCTCAGGACGGTTTTTTAGCGCCTCGGCCACCTCGTCCGCCTCAAGCATCTTGTAGCTGATTACGTAATTGATCTCGTCGAGCACCACCAGATCGTACTTGCCGCTGTAGATTGCCTCTTGGCCAGCTTTCCAACATTCCTGCGCGAGCTTGATGTCCTCGGGATCCGTTTCCGCACCGCCAATTTTCACGAACCCCCTGCCCATCGGGCGAATCTCGAACTTGTCATCACCCAACATCTTCGCTGCGTCCAGCTCGCCGTAGTGCCACGAGCCCTTGATGAACTGCACCATCAGCACGCGCAAGCCTTGCCCGACGGCGCGAAACGCCGTCCCCAGCGCGCAAGTCGTCTTGCCCTTGCCTGGCCCGGTATAAACGATCAACAATCCTTTTTCTTCCGGCATGTGCGATATTCCCGCTCTGCTTCCCGCGGAGAAGGTCTTAAAGTTTGGGGCGCCCCAGTGCAAAGGTCAAGCGGAAGCCCGGTCGATGGCTAGCGCCGCCCTGATTGCGAGAGGCCGCCTTCTGGAAAGGGGCGGGCTAGCGATGGAAGCGAACCGCCAGAATTAGAAGAAGTGGAAGACCACGCCGAACACGCCCTGGAAATTGTTCTGCCCCGTGTTGTACAACTGGGTGCGAATATAATCGCCTTCTATCCGCAGCCAGAACAGCCCATCCAGCACGGGAAAATCCACCCCTCCGCCCGCCTGCAGGGCCACGCCGTTTTTGCTCACGCCTG
>JACXTT010001513.1_pt1 | contig 38569 bp, 34 predicted proteins | sample 9270951 | NCBI WGS metagenome assembly JACXTT01 (sample SAMN15532306, study PRJNA645909) | rock metagenome | isolation source: weathered quartz diorite | place: Puerto Rico | collected 2017-06-21
CCGGCGCGTCCGCGCCGGGCCATCTGGTAGCCGTCGATGGTGGTCACCACCGACGACGATTCGCCCGGCAGGTTCACCAGGATGGCGGTGGTGGAGCCGCCGTACTGCGCGCCGTAGTAGATACCGGCCAGCATGATCAGCGCGGCCACCGGCGGCAGCGAGTAGGTCACCGGCAGCAGCATGGCGATGGTCGCCAGCGGCCCCAGGCCCGGCAGCACGCCGATCAGCGTGCCCAGCACGCAGCCCAGAAAGGCATACGCCAGGTTCTGCAGCGTCATCGCGGTGGAGAACCCCAACGCAAGGTGCTCAAACAATTCCATCTTGCGGCTCCCTTAACCGGTGATGAATGCCGGCCACACCGGCATCTGCAGGTTGATGCCGTACACGAAGGCGCCGAGGCTGATCAGCACGAGCACCACGCCGTTGAGCAAGGCGCCCTTCCAACTGAACTCGTGGCTGGCCATCGACGACACCAGCACCAGCACGAAGACCGACAGCACCATGCCAAGCGGCTTGAGCAGCAGGCCGAACAGCACGACCGAGCCGAGAATCCAGAGCAGCGTCTTCAGGTCCCAGCGCGCGAGGTGGTCTTCCTCGCCCTTGCGGCCGAGCGAACCAACCACCACGATCGCGCCCAGCACAGCGAGCACCAACCCAAGCAGAAACGGAAAATAGCCGGGGCCCATCTTGGCGGCTGTTCCCATGGAATAGCCACGTGCGACCCAGGAAAAGCCGATTCCGACCAGAACGAACATCAGGCCGGAGGCAAAGTCCTTTTGGCTGCGTATGCGCAAAATGATTCTCCTCGAAGTACGTGATAGGCGACGCCGCGCCGCACGCTGGCTCTTGCGAACGGCAGACGGTCATGCGGCAACGCGCACGCCGTGTGGCAGGATCGAACCTTATGACCGCGATCTTTCACGCGCCTTTCAGTTGTCTTCCGTTAGGGGTATTCACCGATGCCGACATGCACGGACTCGGATCGTCACGACCCAAATACATCACGTCGTGATTCAAATAGCTGCGACGACATGTTTCGCGACGGACTCGCGAAGGAAGGTAATACGGGGAAAATCAGAAGCGCATGCGCTGACGCCACCGGCTACGGCGGCTGCGGCGCATGGCAAGAATGGGAACGATAGCCTGGAGCGTGAACCATGCCATGCCCATCTTTCGATTGGCTTTCAGCGAACGGCTTCGGTTTCCTTGGCGGCGGCGTCGACGACTTCCGTGTCGACCTCAGCATCCTCGCATGGCGTGCCCATGCTGGTGTCCGGCGCCTGCCCCACCGCCTCGGCCGGGTGCGGCGAGGCTGGCAGGATGCGGCTGCCCCGCCAGTTGCCGAAGCGGTAGTACGCCAGCGCCATCAGCACGGACACGATGGAACCAAGCGGAAAGCTCCACCAGATGGCGTCCGCGCCGATGTGCGGCGACAGCAGCCACGCAAACGGAAAGCGAATCACCCACATCGACACGAACAGGATCGCCAGCGGCGCTACCACGGCACCGGTCGCGCGCACGGTGCCGAACACCACGATCGTGAAACCGAACAGGATGAACGACCACAGCACCACGATGTTGATGTGCTGCGCGATGCCGATCGCCGTGCCGTTCGCGCCAAGGAACAGCCCTAGCGAATGGCGGTTGAAGAGGTAGATCAGCCCGACCAGCGCACCGGTCATCAGCAGATTGAACAACAGGCCGACCCGCGTGATGCGCGTCACGCGATCCCACAGCCCCGCGCCAACGTTCTGCGCCACCATGGACGACACGCTGGCGCCCACCGCCAGCGCCGGCATTTGCACATACGTCCACAGCTGCGACGCGACGCCGTAGGCCGCCGCGGTCTGCGACCCATAGGCATTGACCAGCGACATCATCACGATGGCCGACGAGGAGATCACCACCATCTGCAGACCCATCGGCAGGCCCTTCATCACCAGCGTGCGCAGCACGGACAGGTCCGGGCGCAGCAACGCGAACTGGCCGCGATGCAGCAGCAGGAAATGCCGGCGCCGGTACAACAGCGCGATCATGGCCACCAGGCTGGTGAGCTGCGCGATCAGCGTGGCCAGCGCGGAACCGGCGATGCCGAGCGCCGGCAGCGGACCCACGCCGAAGATCAGCACCGGATTGAGCACCACGTCCAGCACGGCCGACAACAGCATGAAGTAGAACGGCGTGCGCGAATCCCCGGCGCCACGCAGTGTCATCATCACGAAGTTATAGAAGTACATGAACGGCAACGCCACGAAGATGATGCGCAGGTACACCACGGCCAGCGGCACGGCATCCGCCGGCGTGCGCATCGCGGCCAGGATGTCCGGCGTGAACGCGTAGCCGAGCGCCGCGGCCAGCACGGACAGCAACACGAAGAATGTGGTGCTGGTGCCGACGATACGGCGCGCCTCGCCGATGTCGCGCGCGCCCACGGCCTGCCCGATCATGATGGTGTTGGCCATGCTGATGCCGAACACCACGCCCAACAGGAAGAACAGGATGATGTTGGCGTTGGAGGTGGCCGTCAGCGCTGACTCCCCCAGGAAACGCCCGACCCAGACGGCGTTGATCGACGCGTTGAGCGATTGCAGGATGTTGCTCCCGAGCACTGGTAGCGAGAAGGCCAGCAGCGTGCGGCCAATCGGTCCGGTGGTCAGTCTGGTGTCTGGCTTCATGGGCGGGTGATAGTTGGCGGCGCGGGGGCACAGTAAGCCGCCCAGTCTAGCCGCTGCGCGCCGGGTTCCACAAGCGCAGCGGGCAGGCGTCCGGCGGCCACCGCGCTTTCCGCCCCGGCCTGCACGATCCGGCGCGGCGCGTTACAGTTGCGGTTTCACCGACCGCGCCAACCCAAACCCAGGAGACACACATGTACCAGGATCTTGCGCTCTATATCGACGGGGAGTTCATCAAGGGAGGGGACCGGCGCGAGCAGGACGTCATCAACCCGGCCACGCAGGAGGTGCTGGGCAAGCTGCCGCACGCCACCCGCGCCGATCTCGATCGCGCACTGGTGGCCGCCCAGCGCGCGTTTGAAAGCTGGAAGAAGACCTCCCCGCTGGAGCGTGCCAAGATCCTGCGGCGCGTCGGCGAGCTGACGCGCGAGCGCGCGAAGGAAATTGGCCGCAACATCACGCTGGATCAGGGCAAGCCGCTGGCCGAAGCGGTCGGCGAGGTTACCATCTGCGCCGAGCACGCCGACTGGCATGCCGAGGAATGCCGCCGCATCTACGGCCGGGTGATCCCGCCCCGGCAGCCGAACGTGCGCCAGATCGTGGTGCGCGAGCCGATCGGCGTGTGCGCGGCCTTCACGCCGTGGAATTTCCCGTTCAACCAGGCCATCCGCAAGATCGTCTCCGCGCTCGGCGCCGGCTGCACGCTGATCCTGAAGGGTCCCGAGGACTCGCCCAGCGCCGTGGTCGCGCTCGCGCAACTGTTCCACGATGCCGGCCTGCCGCCGGGCGTGCTGAACATCGTCTGGGGCGTGCCCTCGGAGATCTCCACCTACCTGATCGAATCGCCCATCGTGCGCAAGATCTCGTTCACGGGCTCGGTGCCCGTCGGCAAGCAACTCGCCGCGCTGGCGGGCGCGCACATGAAACGCGTCACGATGGAGCTTGGCGGCCATTCGCCGGTGCTGGTGTTCGACGATGCCGATATCGAACCGGCGGCCGAAATGCTGGCGCGCTTTAAGCTGCGCAACGCCGGCCAGGTCTGCATCTCGCCAACGCGCTTCTATGTGCAAGAGAAAGCCTATGACAAGTTCCTCGCGCGCTTCACGGAGGTGATCGGATCGGTCAAGGTTGGCAACGGCCTGGACGACGGCACGCAGATGGGGCCGCTCGCGCACGAACGGCGTATTGCGTCGATGGAGCAGTTCCTCGACGATGCCAGCCATCGCGGTGGCAAGGTAGTTGCCGGCGGCTCCCGCCTGGGCGACAAGGGCTTCTTCTTTGCGCCGACGGTGGTGACCGAACTGCCGGACGATGCGAAGCTGATGGTGGACGAGCCGTTCGGCCCGGTGGCGCCGGTCACGCGCTTCCAGAACACCGAGGAAGTGCTGCGCCGCGCCAACAGCCTGCCCTACGGTCTGGCCTCGTACGTGTTCACCAACTCGCTGAAGACCGCGACGCAGGTGTCCAACGGGTTGGAGGCCGGCATGGTCAACATCAACCATTTCGGCATGGCGCTGGCGGAAACGCCGTTCGGTGGCATCAAGGATTCCGGCATCGGCAGCGAAGGCGGCCAGGAGACCTTCGACGGTTACCTGGTGACCAAGTTCATCACCCAGGTCTGACGATCCCAGGCATGCCGGCCGCCGCCGCGGCCGGCATCATTCCGTTCCTCGGCGCGCCGAGCCGCCGCGCGCCTTGCGAAAATCCTCGGCAAACACCTTCCATTGCGCGAAGGACACCTCGTAGCCGTGCTTTGCCAGCCGCAGCACCGGTGCACGCCAACGTCCGTGGGCCGCGAAGTCCTGCAGTTGCTCGATGCGGTCGGCGGCCTGATGGCCGCAGCCGCGCAAATGCGACCATGCCGCCGCCCGGGCCATCGTACCCAGCACCTCACGCAGGCCGGCGGCGCCTTCGCAGCGCGCCAGATCGATGCGGTCGGCGGTCGGCTGCAGGCTCTTGACCAGATACGACGCATCGCCAAGGCTCACCGGCGACAACAGGGCCGGCGATGCCGCCTGCATGATCTGCTGACTCTGCGCCACGCGCTGCGCATCGGAACGCCAGTGCGGCTGCGACGGCTTGCGCATGCCCTGCCAGGCGCTGGGAGCCGCGCGCTTGACATCGATCAGCCGCTGCGTGTCCGCCGGCCGGCCGTCCGCCATCACCTCGCGGGCCAGCACCACGTAGCGCTCCAGCCCCAGGCTGCCCACGCCCGCAATGCGGCGCGCCGTGTCGTCGGCGACGAAGCGGTTGCCGTGTCCCTGCTTCGAGTAGAGCTCCAGGATCGCGGCCGCGCGTTCGCGCTGTGCACGGTCGACGGGTAGCGCGTGCGCGTTGTCGCACAAGAGAAGGCGCTTCCCCTTGCGCACACGGGTGCGCGCGGCCAGCAGTTGCCCGCGCCGGCGACGCTTGACGCTGCGTAGCAGCGTCGCGACCATGCCCGTGGCGGTGGCGCGCTCCAGCCAACGCGGCTTGCCTGCGGCCAGCGTGTTGGCGTAGATGTCGAGCATCTGCTCGCAGGCGCGCATGGCATCGCCTTCCGACAGCCGAAGCTGGGTGCCCGCCACGATCACGCTCGACAGCATTCGCACGACATCCACCGTCAACGGCGCCACCAGTGCGTCGTCGAAATCGTTCAGGTCGAAGTAGACCAGGCCGTTATCGCCCTTGAAACTACCGAAATTCTCCAGATGCAGGTCGCCGCAGACATAGGTGACGGGCGCCTCCAGCAGCGCCGGTTCCGCCTCCACCGAGGCGGCGTACAAATGGTTGGTGCCGCGAAAGAAGGCGAACGGATCCCCGGCAATGGCCGAGAGCTTGCGCGTCAGGCGTTCCGGATCGCGCCCATGGTTGTAGATCAGAATGGCTTCGGTGGCAGCGTGCATGGCTTCCCTCGCGGTCATTGGCTCTGGAGTGCGGCGCCGCGCGACACGGGGCACCCCGCTTGCGGCGCGCAACACCCCACCGCATCGGCCATAGTATGCACGCCCGCGCAGCCTTAGTGAAAGAACATGCCTCGCGTGAGGAACGTGTAGTCGGCCTCCGCCGCCATCAGGCCAACCAGCACCAGCAGACACAGCGGCGGCAGCAGGATCGCGCAGATCAGGGCCAGCCGCTCCCACGCCATGTGCATGAAGACGGCGATGATAAGACCCGCCTTCATGGCCATGAACAGCAGGATCAGGCTCCAGCGCAGGTAGCCGGTCAGATGAAAGTAGTCGACCAGGTACGACAGGGTGGACAGCACGAACAGCAGCGCCCAGATCTTCAGGTACAGGCTGATCGGGTGCTGCTGCCCGCTGTGGGCGGCAGGCGCCTCGACATGGGTGGCGGGCGGCGCCGGGGGTACGGTAGTCGATGCCATGGCGGCCTCACCAGAGATAGAACAGCGCAAAGATGAACACCCACACCAGGTCAACGAAGTGCCAGTAGAGCCCGGCGATCTCCACGATCTGGTAGTTCCCGCTTTGCTCGTAGCGGCCACGCAGCACGCGGCTGGCCACGATCAGCAGGTAGATCACGCCGCAGGTCACGTGCAGGCCGTGAAAGCCGGTGATCATGAAGAAGGTCGAACCAAACTGCGGCGCGCCCATCGGGTTGCCCCACGGCCGCACGCCTTCCAGGATCAGCTTGGTCCACTCGAACGCCTGCATGCTGACGAAGGTGGCACCGAACAGCGCCGTCGCCAGCATCAGCGCCGCGCACTGCTTGCGCTCGCGCCGGTACGCGCAGTGAACGGCCATGGCCATCGTCCCGCTGCTGCTGATGAGCACGAAGGTCATGATGGCGATCAGAATCAGGGGCACCTCGGTGCCGCCGATGTTTAGCGCGAAGACATGGCTCGGATTCGGCCACGGCACCGTGGTGGCGATCCGCACGGTCATGTAGCCGATCAGGAAGCAACTGAAGACGAAGGTATCCGACAACAGGAAGATCCACATCATGGCCTTCCCCCACGACACCTTGAACGCACGCTGATCCGAGGACCAGTCCGCGACCAGTCCTCGCAGGCCATCGGCCAGGGCGGTACCCGGCGACTGCGCCGGCGAGGAGATTGGCGAAGACATCGGGTGTCCCTCCTTCCCTTGATGCGGGGCGATGCGCTATGCCGTGCCGCAGATCGCGCGCACGATCTCCGGGGTCAGCCAGCCGAGCGCGGCAAGCAGCACGGCCCAGATGGCCAGCAGGAAATGCCAGTACCGCGCGCACAGCGTGATACGCAGAACCGAGCCGGTGCCGCTACCCCGGTCGACCGCGGCGGTCACCCAGCCGACCAGCCCGCCCAGCACGTGCAGCCCGTGGACGGCCGTGAGCAGGTAGAAGAAGCTGCCGGCCGGATTGCCGGCAGGCACCACGTTGATCGCGTGCAGCGCCTGCCAGGCCCACAACTGCGAGCCGACGAAGGCCGCCGCGCCAAGGCCTCCCCAGCGCAATGCGCGGCGCGCGGACGCCATGCGGCCGCCGCGCGCCGCGCGGGCCGCAACGTGCATGGCAAGGCTGGCCGCCGCCAGCAAGCCAGTGGAAAGCCACGCCTGCCAAGGTAGCGCGATGCGCTGCCAGTCCGGCGCATCCATGCGCATGGCGTAGGCTGTCAGGAACAGCGAGAACAGCGCGGTGACCACGCCCATGAAGGCCCACAGGCCGATGCTCGCGGGCGCGCCACGCGTGCCACGCTCGCGCTCGGTATTGCCCCCGGCGGGGCCTCCGCCCGGATCGTCGCGGCTGACCCGGCAGACCGCGTTGGCGGCATCCATGGATTCGGCGGCGCTCATGCGACGGCTCCCCGGCTGGCGTGCGGCTCCGGCTCGGCGCCACCGGCATCCGGCGGCGCGTTCTGCGCGATGAAGTCCTCGGGCGCGCCGGGCACGCTGTAGGCATAGGCCCAGCGGTAGACCACCGGCAGATGAGGCCCCCAGTTGCCATGCACGGGCGGCGTCTGCGGCGTCTGCCATTCGAGCGAGGCGGCGCGCCACGGGTTGGCGCCGGCGGGCTTGCCGTGGCGCACGCTCCAGGCCAGGTTGAACACGAACACCAACTGCGCGGCCGCGACAATGAAGGCCGCGATCGAGATATACATGTTCATTGTGTGCGCCGACTCGGGGATGAACGAGTAGTTCTCGTAGGCATAGTATCGACGCGGCATGCCGAGGATGCCCAGGTAGTGCATCGGGAAGAAGATGGCGTAGGTGCCCACGAACGTGATCCAGAAGTGCATGCGCCCGAGCGTGTCGTTCAGCAGCCGCCCGGTGACCTTGGGATACCAGTGGTAGATGCCGCCAAACACCACGAGAATCGGCGAAACACCCATCACCATATGGAAATGCGCCACCACGAAGTAGGTGTTCGACAGCGGAATGTCCACGCTCACATTGCCGAGGAACAACCCCGTCAGTCCGCCGACGACAAAGGTCGCGATGAAGGCAATGGCGAACAGCATGGGCACCGACAGGTGGATGTCGCCGCGCCACAGCGTGATGACCCAGTTGTAGACCTTGATCGCCGTGGGAATGGCAATGATCAGCGTCGTGGTGGCGAAGAAGAAGCCAAAGTACGGATTCATGCCGCTCACGAACATGTGGTGCGCCCAGACCACCACGGAGAGCACGCCGATGGCCAGGATGGCCCACACCATGGTGCGATAGCCGAAGATGCTCTTGCGCGCGTGCACGCTGACGAGATCGGAGACGATGCCGAACGCGGGCAGCGCGACGATGTAGACCTCCGGATGCCCGAAGAACCAGAACAGATGCTGGAACAGCAGCGGGCTGCCACCTTTGTAGTTGAGCTGCTGGCCCATCGACACCATCGCTGGCATGAAGAAGCTGGTGCCGAGCGTCTTGTCGAGCAGCATCATCACCCCCGAGACGAACAGCGCCGGGAAGGCCAGCAGCGCCAGGATGGTCGCCATGAAGATGCCCCACACAGCCAGCGGCATGCGCAAGAGCGTCATGCCCTCGGTGCGCGCCTGCAGTACCGTGGTGACGTAGTTGAGGCCGCCCATGGTCGCCGCGACGATGAAGATCACCAGCGAGACCAGCATCAGGATGATGCCCCACTCGTAGCCCGGCGTGCCGGGCAGGATGGCCTGCGGCGGATACAGCGTCCAGCCCGCGCCGGTGGGCCCGCCCGGCACGAAGAAGCTGGCGAGCAGCACGAGCACCGACAACAGGTACACCCAGTAGCTCAGCATGTTGAGAAACGGGAACACCATGTCGCGCGCGCCGACCATCAGCGGGATCAGGTAGTTGCCAAAGCCGCCCAGGAACAGCGCAGTCAGCAGGTAGATCACCATGATCATGCCGTGCATGGTGACGAACTGGTAGTAGCGGTTGGCGTCGATGAACGAAAACTGGCCCGGGAAGCCGAGCTGCAGCCGCATCAGGTTGGACAGCGCCACGCCAACCAGCCCCACCACGATAGCCGTGATGGTGTACTGCACGGCAATCACCTTGTGGTCCTGGCTCCAGACGTAGCGTGTCCAGAAGCTCTGCGGCCCGTGATGTGCGGCGTCGTCGGCATAAGCCATGCGCGTCTCCTCACTTCGTTGCCGCCGCCTGCGCGGCGGGGCGCGGCGACGCCGATGGCGGCACGCCGACCGCCGTCGATGTCGTATGGGTCTGCGGCCCGGCCGCCCCGCTCGGAACCTGCTCCGCGGGTACCGCGGATGGCGTGGCCACCGGTGCCGCGCCGGCTGCGTCGCTGTTGGCGCGGATATAAGCAATCAGCGCGTTGACCTCGTCCTCGGAGAGTGCCATCTTCGGCATCACGGGACCAAAGCCCTTGACCAGCCGCGATTGCGGATCGGTGATCTCCTGCTTGAGAAAGGCCGCGTCGACCGGCGCACTGCTGCCATCGGCAAAGGTCTCGGTCTTGCCGAACAATCCCTTCCAGGTCGGCCCCACGCCCGGGTTGCCGTCGACGCTGTGGCAGCCGACGCAACCCTTGCTCTGCGCGAGCGCGCGACCCTGCTCGGCCAGTGCCCCACCCCCTGGCGCCCCGCCTGCCGGCGCGACGGCGGGCGGGGCCTGCGTCATCGCAAAGGTCGATTGCCTGGCCAGCCAGGCGTCGAACGCCGCCTGGTCTTCCACGACCACATGGCCACGCATGTTGTAATGCCCCACGCCGCAAAGCTGCGCGCACAGGATGTCGAAACGCCCCGCCTGCGTGGGCGTGAACCAGAACGACGTCACCATGCCGGGCACCATGTTCATGCGCGCGCGGAACGGCGGCACGTAGAAGTCATGCAGCACGTCCTTGGAACGAAGCAGCACCTTGACCGGGCGGTTCAGTGGAAGGTGTACCTCCGGCCCCACCACGACGATGTTGCCCTGTCCGCGTGGATCGTCGGGATTGAGGCCCAACGGATTCCTCGCCGTGACGTAGCGCGGATCCGAGGTGCCAAGCTGGCCGTCCTTGCCGGGAAAGCGGAACGCCCACTGCCATTGTTGCCCCACCACTTCCAGCACCATCGCCTCGCGCGGCGGCCGCACGTACTCGGCATAGACGAAGAGCCCCGGCGCCAGCAGCGCGATGACGCCCACCGTGGTGCCGCCCACCAGCCACAGTTCGAGCTTGCGGTTCTCCGGCTCGTAGGCCGCGCGGTGTCCGTCGCGGTGGCGATAGCGCCAGACGACATAGCCGACGAACATATTGATGACGATGAAGAAGATGCCCGTGATCACGAGCGTGATCGTCAGGGTGTCGTCCATCTGCTTCCAGTTGGACGCAAGGGGCGTCGCCCACCACGGGCTCAGGAAATGAAAGAGCACCGAGGCGACGACGAGGACAACGAGTGCGATGGCCAACGCCATATTCACCCTCCCCCTCGCTGGCAGCGAGGCATGCGTGGTCACGCAATTGAGATAAGACTAGTGCATGCGGTCAGGTCACTGCAAGGCGACACGGCACGTGGCGTGTGCGGCATTGCACAAGGCGCCGGATGCCCTTTGCGGACGAAAAAAAGGCGGATGGGATACAACGCTCCCATCCGCCCAGGCTGCGGTTTGCAGCCTCTCGTTGTGCTCAGTGCAATACGTCCTTGCTCTCCAGCTTCCAGTAGCACATGGCAGCCGCCATGCCGAAGATCAGGTGCCCGACCAGCGTATGCCAGCCGCGCGCATCGATGAACCAGGCAAAGGCGCGCGTCATCACGTGGAAGTTGAACAGGTAGACCACCACGCCGAACACGGCGCCCGCCAGCAGTGCCATGCCGATGCTCGAATCGAGCTGGAACGGCGCGATGATGGCGGCGAGGATCATGCCGAGTATCGCGCCCAGCACGAAGTGGATCGCCAGCGCCATGGCAACGGTGCCCACGCTGAACAGGGAGGTCTGCAGCACGTCGCGCCCCATGACGATAGCGGCGATCAAGCGCGTGGTGCCCCACGGATTGACGCCCGCCACCATCGTGGACCAGAACAGCTCGACCACCATCAGCAGCGCGCCGGCCGCTAGGCCGGACACCGCTGCCGCCGTCCAGTCGGGCATGCGGCGCACATAGTGGTGCGATTGCATGTGAAGTTCCATAGTCACCTCCGCCTCCAAGTCACGCGGTCACACCCGCGCCTTCTGAACAGCATAGGACACGCGCGCCATCACTCGGCCCCACGCACCGGATAAATGCGGCATGGCAGACGTGGTGGCAAGGCAAGCGGGGAGACGTGTGGCGGGACGGCGACGCTGTTGCGCCGCAACAGTTCATGGATGCCCGCGAAATGCGGCATCGGGGCGGGCCCTATCCGGGACATTCCCGATCCCGCCACGGCTTGCACAAGGCGGATACTGCCTATACTGCAAGCACAACAGCGAGAACAGGAGGCCGCCATGCTGCACCTTCAGGCGCATGATCTTGTATTCCTGATCCCCATGGCACTCGTCGGCATCATCGCGATGGGTGCGGTGCCGGTCACGGCCAGGGCATTGCGCGCTGGCTGCCGCTGCACCGGCGCCATCCTGGGCGCCCTGCTCGGTGTACTGCTGCTGGAAGCCATACCGCTACTGATCTGAAGCACACGCGGTTTTTGTGGAGAGGGGGCCGCCATGTCAATCGGCCTGATTGCCGCCTTGATGGCGGCACTGCTGCTGGTCACCGTCGTCACGGCGGTCTGGCGCTGTGGCCATCCCTATCGGATGCGTTATCGACGCTGCGCGCAACAACGGCAGCGACAACGCGCTGGCATTTGCCGGCAAGTGCCTCGCCACTGAGGCTTGCCGCCGCGCCAGGCGGCGGGTAGCACCACGCGCAGCCAGCGTGCGCCGGCTGCGTCACCCGCCATTACAGCTCGATCATGGCGAACTCGCCCTTGCCTACGTCGCATTCGGGGCAGCGCCAGTCGTCCGGGATGTCTTCCCAGCGGGTGCCGGCCGCGATGCCATCTTCCGGCCAGCCTTGTTCCTCGTCATACACCCAACCGCAAATCACGCAAACCCAAGTCTTGTAGGCAACGGCTTCCTGCAGCAAAACGCACTCCTGAATAGCAAATTGGTTTTCCGGGCGAAATCATACGCGGTTTTGCCACGCAGCACCGGCGGCTCATCGCGTGCCCGGAACATCACCCGGGCACGCGGGTGCCCTTACTGGCGAATGGCGAAATCCACGCGGTTGGGCGTGCCCTTGTCGTGAATGCCTTCGGCGTTCAGTTTGGGCGCTGTCAGGAAGAGCCGCGACTCGTCCACCTTGCCCTCGCGCTCCAGTGCCTGCTTGACGACCAGCGCGCGCCGCTCGGCCAGTTGCTTCAGGTCGGCGTCGGTTACCGGCGCATTTCGAGCAGCAGCTTTTCCATCTCCGCCGGCGGCAGCGACTTGGCCAGCCCGATCATGTTGCGCGGCTTCTTGAACGAGGCACGCTTGTAGACCGCTTCCAGGTACTTCGGATACTCCTGCGGCGAAACCTTGACCGTCGCGCCCTGCTCGCCATCCTCGCTGTCGTCGGCGGCCTTGCCGGACTGCGCGTTGCCGCGCATGTCGCGGGCCTTCTGCTCGGCCACGCGGTCATCGAGCCACACGCGGCGCGCACCGTCGGCGTCCGTCGCCGGGTCGATGCGGCCGCTGATCTCCAGCCGTAGCGAGGGCCGGTCGTTCAGCGCCTTGCCGAGCGTGGTGATCTTCCCCTTTGCGGCAGTTGTCAGCATCGCAGTGCCGGGCGCGAACTCCACGTAGCCGAGCTCGTCGCCGCCACCGCCGAAGGCCGAGGCAATCAGCGAGAACGGCGAGGTGATCGCCTTGGTCAGCAGATTGACGATTACCCGCACGATGACCCCGCCGATGCTGAACTCGGGATCGGACAGCGAGCCGGAAACGGGCAGGTTGATGTCGATCACGCCGTTGCGGTCTTTCAGCAGCGACACCGCCAGCAGCACGGGCAGCTTGGTGGCGTCGGGGCTGTCCACCTTGTCGCCAAAGGTCAGCTGATCCAGGTACAAGTGATTCTTCGCGTCGAGCTTGCCGTCCGCGATCTTGTACGCCACGTCCACCGTGAGCTTGCCCTTGGTGATGGGATAGCCCGCGTACTTGGTGGCGTAGGGCGTGAGCCGTGTCAGTTCCACGCCGGAGGCCTTGGCCGCGATGTCGAGGAAGAGCTGCGCGCCCAGCGGATTGAGCTTGCCGCTGATGTTGACCGGCGCATCGTCGTCGATGCGGCCATCCAGCACCAGATCCGCCGGCGTCGGGTCGCTGGAGGACACCTTGGAAACCGAGCCCTTCATGCCCGTCAGGTTCGCCGTGTAGTTCGGCTTGACGAAGAAGTCGGAGAAGTTGATGTTGCCCTTGTCCACCGCCACGCCGCCGATGCGGATCTGCGGCTTCGGTCCCGCAGGGGCGGGGGCTGCCGGTGCGCTGGCCTGGGCCGTTGTCGTGGCGGGCGCCGGCGCGGCCTGTGCCTCGGAAGCGGGGCTCGCCTGCGTGATGCTCTTGGTGGGAGCGGGCTCGCCCTTGGCCGCGCCCTCGGTCATGACGTCCTGCAGGTTGAGCCGGCCATTCGCGTTCAGGATCACGCGGGCATAGAAATCCGACAGCGAGATGTTGCCCACCCCGACCTGCATCGGCCCCTTGCTCTCGTCCATGTTGAAATCGATGCCCGACACGGACAGGGAGCGCCAACGCAGGAAGTCGTCGCCCGTCACGCGGTCGACCGTGCGCACGTTGCCGGCCAATGCATTGCCGGCAAAGCGCGCGGCAATCGGCTTGCCCGCGGGCGCGCTCACATTCAGCTTGCCCTTGACGGTCATCGTGCCCGTGCGCAGCGCGGCGTTGAATCTGCCCGCGAGGTACGGCTGCAGCGGCGCGACATCGAGGTCGCGCAGATCAATCTGGAACTGGGCGGCCGGCGTCGCGGGCAGCGCACTGCCGTCCAGCGCCAGCACGCCGCGCTTGCCCGCTTCCGCCCGGAACTTCAGCGGAACCGCAGCCGGTGTCAGCGGCCAGTTGATGGCCCCGGTCGCGAGCGAGATATTGCGGAACTGGTGAATCACCGGCTCGCCGCGGTTGGCCTCGGCCGGCTCGTAGTCGGCGATGCGCACGCCGCCACCGTCGAGCGCGACCTTGCCGAGGCGCACCTTCCAGACACCGCCCGCGGCGGTGCCGTTGGGGGCCGCCGCCTGGCGTGCCGCCGCGCTCTTGGTCTCGCGCACGGACTCCGCTGCCCAGATGCGCGCCATGTCGATCAGCTCGCCGCGACGATCGCGCGTGGCCGAGATCTGCGGCTTGGCCAGCGAAAGCTCGCCGGCCTCGAAGGTCTGCTTCGCGAGGTCGAAGCCGATGTCGTCCAGCACCAGCTTGTCGGCACGCACGAGCGGCAGGCTTGCCCCCGCTTTGTCCTGCGCGCGCGCGCGCCGTGCCGCGCGGCGGTCGTCCGCCGATGCGGCACGCGGCGTAGGCACGGCCACCGGTTCGCGCGTGGCCACATACAGCGGCGCCACTTCCACTCGTGATTTTTCCAGCGCGAAATGGAATGTCGGCTGCGACCAGGCCATCTGGTAGTGCAACGATGCATTCACGGCGGTATCGCCGAAGTTGCCTTGCAGCGCCTTCGGCCACCAGGCGGCAAAGCCCTGCGGCTTCACGCCAGTGGTTTCCAGCGTGCCGGCGAGTGTGCCGTGCCGCAGCGACAGCTCGCCGCTATGCTGCAGCGTCTGGCCATCGGCGATCGTCAGCTTGGCTTCGACCTTCGCCGGCTTGTCGCCACTGCTGGCCAGATTGTTGACTTCGGCATCGAGCGGACCGAGCGCCAGCTTGCCGGGGCCGGACGGCGCCAGCTCGTCGTCAAACCCAAGTGACGCGCCCTTGAGCAGGACGCGATCGACGGCATAGCTCCACGGCACCTCCTTGGGAGGCGAGGCGGCGGCCACGGCCGAGGCCGAGGGCCGGGGCGAGGAAGCCGCCGGGGCATGTTTCGGCGCCGGCGCAGCCTGGGTCTTCGCGGCCTGAGGCAGGAACGCACTGGCAAGATCGAGCGTGCCATCGGCGCGGCGCGTGGCGTGGACACCCAGACCGTCGAGCGCGACGCTGCGCAGGTGCGCGCGGTGCGCCAACGGCTCGATGCGGTCGATGTCGACCCCGAGCCGGCCCGCCTTGACCAGTTGGGCGCCGCTGCGCGTGCGGATGTCGGCATCGCGAAGCGCGGCGGTGCCCGAGACGAAGATATCCTGCTTGTCCTTCTGCTGGCGGAAACCCACGGTCAGGCGCGTATCGAGCAAGCCGCCCTTGACCTCGGCATCCTTGAACGGCGGCACGAACGGCATGAACTTGGTGACGTCCAGCCCGTCGAGATTGACGTTCAGGTGCGTTTCGCGCGAATCGGCGAACGGCAGCACCGTGCCGTCCATCGCGAGCGGTGTGCCATTGATGCGCGCGGACAACGTTGGCCGGGTGACGATCTCCGCGTCGTGCGGAAGATTCGACAGGAACGGCAGCGTCAGCGTGAAGTTCTCGATGCGCTGGGTGGCATTGAGTTGCTTGTCGTCGTAGACGAAGCGGCTGTCGGTCACCGCGATGTTGTTGACGGAGAATCGCGCCGGCTTGGTGTCCGCCGGTTTCGGCGGCAGCGCCGCGAACTTGTCCACGATGTCCGCAAAGCTCATGCGGCCGTTGGCGTTGCGTACCACGTGCACGACCAGGCGGTCCACGTGGAGGGAATCGACCACGGGCGCCAGGTGCCACAGCGAGGCGATCGAGGTATTGGCCTCGACCTCGCCGAGCGTCAGCATCGGCGTGTTGCCGTCGGGCTCGTAAATCTTGAGGTCGGACAGCGTCGCGGCCAGCGCAAACGGGCGCACCTGTGCGGCGCCAAGGGTCACCTTGCGGCCAAGCGCCTCGGTCGCCTGCTTTTCCACCAGCGACTTGATGAGCGGTGGGCCGCCAAAATACCCGGCAAGACCAAACACGGCCAACGCGGCGGCCACGCCGCCGGCAATGCGCACCGCCAGCCGGCGGCGCGGCGTGGCGGTGGCGATCTGGATGGAATTCTTGAAATCCATGTCGTCCAAAAAGAATTGACCCCGACTGCTGCGCCAGCGCAGCGCATTGTGCCCCGGATTTCACTTTTTCACGCCATTATGGCAACGGATGGCAGCAAAGCAAGGCTTTTCGGGATTCTGCGATCCACGAGCCGTGAGCCGATCTGGTATCTTTACGCCTTTGCGAAGCGTCTCGTCGCAAGCCTGCGGCTTACCCGCCACTTTGTGCCTGCCTCCTCGCGCTGTACCCTCCGGCCGTCCCTCCCACGTATTCCGTGTTGCGCGCTTCGCATGTGATGTTTTCCATGCGAGTCAACCCATGTCAACCTCCAGCAGTACCGCCGGACCCGTGGGCGCGCTTGGCGGCAAGCCCGCACGCCCGCTGACCGGCCAGGATTACAAAACCCTCTCTCTCGCCGCCCTCGGAGGCGCACTCGAGTTCTACGACTTCATCATCTTCGTCTTCTTCGCCACGGTCATCGGGCAGTTGTTCTTCCCGCCGTCCGTGCCGGACTGGCTGCGCCAGCTGCAGACCTTCGGCATCTTCGCGGCGGGCTATCTCGCGCGCCCGCTGGGCGGCATCATCATGGCCCACTTCGGCGACCTGCTGGGCCGCAAGAAGATGTTCACGCTGTCGATCCTGCTGATGTCGGTGCCGACGCTGCTGATGGGGTTGCTGCCGACCTACCATAGCATCGGCCTGCTGGCGCCGCTGGCGCTGCTGCTCCTGCGCATCATGCAGGGCGCCGCCGTGGGTGGCGAAGTGCCGGGCGCCTGGGTGTTCGTCTCGGAACACGTGCCGTCGCGGCACGTGGGCTACGCCTGCGGCACGCTGACCGCGGGCCTGACCGCCGGCATCCTGCTTGGCTCCCTTGTCGCCACGGGCATCAATGCGATCTTCACGCCGGCCGAACTGGCCGACTGGGGCTGGCGCGTGCCGTTCCTGCTGGGCGGCGTGTTCGGCATCGCCTCGATGTACCTGCGCCGCTGGCTGCATGAAACGCCGGTTTTCGCGGAACTGCAGCAGCGCAAGGCGCTCGCCGCCGAGATGCCGCTCAAGGCGGTGGTGCGCGATCACCGCGGCGCCGTTGTCGTGTCGATGCTGCTGACGTGGATGCTGTCGGCCGGCATCGTCGTCGTGATCCTGATGACGCCGACCTTCCTGCAAAAGCTCTATGGCTTCGACGGGCGTACGGCGCTGGTCGCCAACAGCGCCGCCACGCTGTGCCTGACGATCGGCTGCGTGGTGGCCGGCGCCCTGGCCGACAGGATCGGCGCCCGCCGCACGCTGTTCTTCGGCGGACTGCTGCTGGCGGCGTGCTCCTATGCGTTCTACACGCAGATCTACAGCCGCCCGGACCTGCTGCTGCCGCTCTACGCGCTGGCCGGTTTCTCCGTCGGCATCGTCGGTGCCATCCCCTACGTGCTGGTGAATGCCTTCCCGGCACAGGTGCGGTTCTCGGGGCTGTCGTTCTCGTACAACCTGTCATACGCGATCTTCGGCGGCCTGACGCCGATGATCGTCACGCTGATGCTCAAGAGCAATCCGCTCGCGCCGGCTCACTATGTGGTGGCGCTGTCTGCGCTGGGCATGGTGACCGCGCTGTTCGTCAAGGACCGCTCGCGCGGCTGATGCATCGCCGCCGCGGAGCGTGAACAAAAACGGGAGGGCAATGTGCCCTCCCGTTTTTTCTTTGGTACTTCCACCACCGCCAGTCACCGCCGGTGGCGACGAAAGAACGACCACATCAGCGCACTGGCGTCAGGTCCTGTACCGCTGTGGTAGCGGTAGCGCTCGTCGCCGCCGCTCCAGGCGTGGCCAAGCCCTTCCACTTCCACCAGCGTCACCAGGTCGCGGTTCCAGCGGCCGAAGCGCTCCTCGGCATAGTCGCCAGGTGGCAGCGCATGCGTCTCTCGCGCGGCGGAGTCGGCCGCCACGGGCTGCATGGCGATGCGGTCTTCCAGCCGGTTGTAGGCCAGGAACTGGCGCACCAGCAAGCGCGCGTTGACCGGGTGCACCGCGTCGTCCGCCAGACCGTGCACGACAATGGCCGGCATTTCCGGCCCGCCCGGCACCACGCCGGCCGCGTCCAGCAGCCACGACGGATCGGCTCCCGATCCGCGCTGCATGGCCTTCAGGCCGGCACGCGGCGAATCCGCCGCGCCGACCAGCACGCCCGAATGCAGACCCACGGCCGCCACCTTGTGCGGATAGCGCAGCGCCACCACGGCGGCCATCGCCGCGCCAGCGGAAAGTCCGGCCACGTAGATCTGGTCGGCGCGCACATCGGGCCGCGCGGCCAGTTCGTCGATCAATGCCGCGAGCGCCTGCGCCTCGCGTCCACCTTCAGTCGCCGCCAGATCGAACCATTGCCAGCAACGCTGCAGTTGGCGGCGCAGTGGCTGCTGCGGATAGGCGACCATGAACCCTTCCCGCTCGGCCAGCGCATTCATGCGGGTGCCAGCGGCCAGGTCGTCGGGCGTCTGGCGGCAGCCGTGCAGCATCAGCACCAACGGCAACGGGCGCGTGTGCACCCCAGACGGCACGTACAACTGGTAGGAGATGTGCGGGACGAGCTCGCCGGCCGACATCGGCGTCAGCGAGAGGCGGTGCGACTGCCAGTCGCCGGGCAAGGAGATCGGCGCCGGCTGAGGCGACGATCCCGGGGAATCGGTGCGCCGGCGAGGGGTCGCCGGATTCAGCGCGTCAAATCGAGGCAGCCAGGATTCCAGCTGCGTGGCGGTCTGGCGTTGCAGTCGGCTGAACCGCCGCATTTGTGTCTGCCAATCGCCGGAGAGGCTTTTCTCCATGTAGGACTCCTGCTCTGAAGAACGGAATCTCCTCCTGGTATTGTGCGATGCAGCATAACACAATGGCTTTGCGCCCACTGGTGTCGTGTGGCCGCCACATTTGCGATGCCGTGTCATCGTCGCGGACGCCTCCGTGTCGAAAATGTCCGCTACTCAAAAACCTTCAAATCAAGCCACAAAAGATTGCAGATCGCGCAAAGATGGCGACCGATACCAGACCCTTATACTCTGACAAACCGCATACCGGAGCCCATGCCCATGCCGGAGTCCGGCGTCCCGCCCTGCTCTCTCTGCCTGTTTCGCCACATCTGCCGCAACGCCGAGCTGCCCGATCCAACAGGGTCCTTGGCCCGAATGGCGCCTGCCCGGGTCCACGTGCGAGCGGGCGAAACGCTCTATCGGCAGGGGCGACCTGTCAGGGCCGTCTTCCCGATACGGGAAGGCAGCGCCAAACACGTGTACGAATCCCCGCTGGGGTGGCGCCAGGTCACCGGCTTTTCCGCGCCGGGCGACGTGCTGGGCCTGGAGCAGAACGAAGCGGCTACGCACGGCGCCAGCGCCATCGTGTTGCAGGACATGACCTGCTGCGTGGTGCCAGTGGAATTCATACGTGAGCGACAAGGCGATGCGGCGTTTCGCGAGACGGTGCTGGAAACGTTGCGCAGCGAGGCAGAGCGCGAACGCGTGCTGCTGGTGGCCATCGGCTCGATGAAGGCCTCGCAACGCCTGGCGATGCTGCTTCTCGACCTCGCGCACGAACATCGGCGGCGAGGGCATGCCGATGGCGTGATGATGCTGGCGATGTCCCGCAATGACATCGCCAGCTATCTCGGACTGACGCTGGAAACGGTTTCGCGGCTGTTTTCCCGCTTTGCCTCGGTGGGGCTGATCACGGTGCGGCAACGGCTGCTGCGCATCGTCGACGCGGCTGGCCTGGCCCAGGTCTACGCGGATCCAGAACGGGTATCGATTCGCGGCGACGGCCTGCATGCCGCATCGGGCGCGGAGGTCAGCCAGTCAGTGTTATAAAAAGAAACCGGCATCAGCCGGTTTCTTTTTCTTGAGCGGACCCGCCTAGCGCTGCGCTGGCCGCTGCCAGCCTTCGGTGGAAAACGCCCGAATACCGTTGGCGCGCTGCGCCGTGGACGGCCCCAGGTCCCGTTCGTAGAACTCGCGGTCACTGCCCAGCAGGAAGGTATGGACACCGCTCTCGCCATAGCGCGCGGGCCACGCCATGAAGGCGTACTTTGCGTTGCTACCCTTGGCTGGCGGCAGGATGCGGTAGCGATAGCCGTAGAAGGCATCGCTGGCCGGGGTATCCGGTCCCATCGCCAACGCATCCGGCCCGAGCGGGCTGTCATTGGCCTCGGAATCGGACGGCCAGTAAAGCCCGTTGGTCTTGCCAGGGCTGCTCACCAGTTGCGTGGCATAGCGGCCCTTGCCAACCGAGTCGGCGTAGCGCTGCTGCGCATCGGCCAGCGCCTGCAACGTTTCCATCGCCATGATTTCGTTGCGGCCCAGGCGCCGTACATGGGCCTCGCGCTGTCCTGCCGGCAGGTCGAACTGCCAGCCGCCCTTTGTCTTCACGAGCGGCACCGGGAACGTCCAGCCGCTATTGCCGACGGCGATCGTGGCACGCTGCTCGCCGTCCGGTTGGACCGCATGATGCCGCGCCCACGCCGCCAGGAAGTCATAGACATCGTCCTGCGCAATGCCGCCCGGCGGCAGCAGCGACTTGAAGTTGTTACCGAGCACCTGCCGCAGCGCATCGGAATCGCTGCGCGCGACGGCGTCGCCCAGGGCGTCGGCCGCGGCCTCTGGCGTGGCATAGACATGTTGGGCCACTGCAGGCAGGCAAGTCATTGCCGCACCGGCCATCACGACAGTGCGCAGCGTGCGCACGATTGCTGCTGTCACGGTTCTACGCATCATCATTACCTCCGACCATGGCCCATATGGCCGCCACCGCCACCACCGCCTCCGAAACGGCCACCGCCACCGCCGCCTCCACCGAAACGGCCCTCGCCCCCGCCCGAGCGCTGCCCGGCCATGGACTGCTGCGCAGCCGCACCGCGCTGCGACTGCAGGCGCTGGCTCTCGCCATTGCCCGCGCCGCTGAAGGCGTTGCTCCGGTTGTTATCACGCGCGGCGCCGCGCGCATTGGCCTGGTCGGCCCGCTGGCGATCGGCACTGGCCGGATGCGGATTCGCGTTCTGCCCACCCCTGCTGGCGCCGACGCGACCCTGCCCGCCGGCGTTCGCCGAGTGGCCAGGGATGGACTGGCCAGTGCGCCCCTCGAACGACTGCGCCGCCCGTTGCCGCGCGGCATCGCGGGAAGACTGCGACTGCACGCCGCCGCCCGCGCCCGGCCGGTTCGCCAGGCCCGCCTGGCGCTGCTGATCGTACCGATTGCGCACATTGGCATTGTTGTAGGGCACGTTGCCACGATTGGCGGCGTTGTGCTGCCAGTTGACGTTGGACTGGTTGACGTTAAGCCGATTGTTGACGTTGACGTTGTTGTAGCGGTTGACGTTGATATTGACGTCATGGCTACCCCAGTTGAAGCCGCCCCACATCGAGTTGACCGCGGCCACGCCAAGGCCGAACCCGATGCCCGCCACCAGCGCCGTGGCAAATACAGAGCCAGGCGGCGGCGGATAGTAGTACGGCGGATAGGCCGGATAAGGCCAGGCGCCGTACACCACCGAGGGGTTATATGTGGGCACGTACACCACCTGGGGATTGGCGGGTTCGATCTGCACGACCGTGGTGCCGCCGGTGGTTTGCGTCACCACCTTCTGTTGCTCGTTGGTCTTCAGCGAGCCGGCCTTCTGCGCCTGTACGCGCAAGCGCTGCACGGAATCCATCACGTCGTTGGGCTGCGCAAGGAATGCGTCGCCAACAGATTTCACCCACTGCGGTTGCCTGCCCATCATGTCAAGGACCGAGGGGAAGGCCACCAGCGACAGCACGCTAGGGTCCCATGGTTCGCCGGCCGCGGCCTTGGTGGCGGCATCGCCCGACAGGCTGGCGTTGGACTTGGACCATTGCGCCGCCGCCGCCACGTCCGCCGGATAGGTGGACGCCATCAGCACCTGCGACAGTAGGGCATCCGGATACAGAGCGACCGGCGCGGTCAGTTGATCAAGCTGACCTTTGTCCAGTTTGGACTGCGCCAGCGCGGCGCCGGCCGGCATCAGCAGCATCAGCCCGAACATCCAGGCAAACATTCGTCTCATGCGATGCATTGTCGCTCCCCAACAAGAAATACCCATTGTGCTTTGGCTAAACTTCCCTGCCGCGCCGTCTGGCGTTGCACGGCGATGCGATGCGCCGCGCCTGCGGCACCCTATCGCCGATCCTGGTTGCACGCCTGCCTGTAGTCGTCCTCCAGACGTTTGCGCTCGGCCTGGCGCTCCGGCGTGGAGTCCTGCCGACCATCGGCAGTGGTGCCGGATGACTTGCCTGTCCCGCCTTGCGGCCCGGCAGGCAACGCGCCAAGCTTGTCAAGCAGCGCCTGACAATGCTGGCGCTGCTGCGGCGACAGCGTGCCTTCCACATCCTCCCGCGTCGCCTTGGTGCTATCCAGCATACGTGGTGGCGGTGGCGCGACCATCGGGGCCGGCGGGGCAGCTTCCGATGCCGCCCATGCGTAGCCAGCCATTGCGCCCAGGCACAGCAACACTGCTGTATTCTTCAACACTCTCGTCACAACCAGACTCCAGAACGCCCCGCGCCACCAGGCATGCGGGCCGTCTCAGCGATTTTTTTCCGTGCCCTGACGGCCGGTACGATTGCGCAGCAGCTCCAGCTTGAGCAGCGCATCCGCAAGCATACCTTTAAGGCGGGTGTTTTCTTCCTGGAGTTCTCGCATTTTCCGGCTGTCGCGCGCGTCTGCCGGCCGAGGCTGGCCGTACTTGGCCCGCCAACCGTAGAACGAGGCATCGCTGAACCCATAGCGTGCGCACAATTCGCGCACCGGCACGCCGCTGGCGGCTTCGGCCAGGTACGTGCGAATCTGATCTTCCGAATAGCGTCTGTTCACCCGCTCTCTCCGCTCGCTGCGATTACCCCGCGCGCCGGCCCTGTGTCCGTGACTGTCTTGCCAATGTGCCCAGTGGGTAGGGAAAAAGCAATTCAGTGTCTTCGCGCGCCGAGTTAAGCAATTTGATCGTAACGAGCACAAGGAGAGCGCCTGCAAACCTGCGTGCCCCCTCCGCTGAAGAGGGTCGGCGGCATGGCGTCCGCTGGCTGGCAAATTTCGTGATTCCAATTTGGACAAACTGCAATTCCCCTCAATGCCCCCCGGATGCGTTCCGGCAATCCGCGCATCGCGCAGCACGACGTTTCGTGCGAGGCATGCCCTCAAACCCCTTGGTTATCCGCACCAAATCGCGATTTCCGTTATGTTTGATTGTTAAGACAAAAGGGGATGATCATGCTTCCGAAATGTAAGAGATAGCGTCGATCTCCTAGAATCTTGAAGGGGGATGCATTAAGATGGCTCAGTACCAACTAAATTTCAAACGCCTGCAAAGGCACGGCTCCGAGGCCGCCCCGAAGACAGACAATCCGCGGATCAGCGCCGGTTTTCTCCGTGCGGGCTGCGGGCAATTTCCGGGCCCGATGGAAAGGGAGCCACTGCGCCAGCCGTCAACGCGCGTCGCACATTGAGGGGTTGTGACATGCTTTTCCAGCGCAAATGGACCGATACGGGTCGAATTATTCTCGCTTCCGCACTTGGCTCAGGCACCAGAAAAAACCGAGGTAGCCGCCAAAGCGACTGAAACTCTCGCGCCATCTGGTGCGATCGTGTTTCACGTTGTTTAAATCAGAATATAAGAAACAAAAAAGTCATCCTCGGGAGAAGTCAGAATGCGGCACGTCAGTACCAAGCTCTTGCACGTCTTTGTCCTGCTGATGGAGTACCGTGACCTCGGTGCCGTGGCTGCCTGCACTCAGGGCCGCGTGCCAACCGTGGCATATGGCCTCGCCAGGCTGCGCGAAATCACCGGCGATCCGCTCTTCGTCAAGCGCAACGGCATGCTGGAACCCACGCCACATGCGTTGCGCCTGGAACACACGGCCCGGCAGATCCTCGCCAAGTGGAACCAACTGGTCAAGCCGAACGAAGCCGCCGCGGGCGGCAAACACGACGGGCGGCGTGTCTCCATCGGCTTCTCTTCTTCGATCGGCGACCCCGTCATCACGGAAATCCTGACGGCACTGTGCGAGCAGTTTCCGCATGACAGCTTCGTCACGCGCCCGGTGATTGCCGATGCCACGCTCGCCGGCAACCTCGCTGCCGGCGAACTGGATTGCGCCTTTGTCGTGGACGGGTGCCAGATCCCCGGCGGCGTCCTGCAACGCAATATTCTTGCCACGCCGCGCCGACTCGTCAGCGTGACGCGCGGCGGCGCCGAGGATGACACGGAAAGCGACTGGATTCTGCTGCAAGAGGACTGCCAGGTCGACAGCCCGCTTCGCGCGTACCTGAGCCGGCACGCCAACACGCCTGGCCATCGCGAAACGGTAGTACCGTCGTGGCATTCGCAGATCACGTTGCTGCATTCGGCCGGCGGCATCTGCCCGATCCTCGATTTCAACGTGCCGCTCGTCACCCGCGACCGCCGGACCCGGCTGCTGGCACCACCGAGCAGCTTCCCCGAATGGGCGGCCCTGCATTTCTGGGTACCGGAACGCATGCGCGGCAATCCGCTCATGCGTGACATCATGGAGGTCGGCAGCGCCGTGCTGCGCGACCCGCTCAAGGCCATCGACGGCCGCCGCCAGGCGCACCTGGGCCACCACCACCTCACCGCAGCCGCCTGACGGGTACACCCGCGCGGCGGGCATCGCAAAGTCTTGCCTCTCTCACGGCACGGCCGGGCGTAACGCGCACCCTGCGCGTGCATTTTGCGAATTTTCTCACTTCTCAGGCCATGGCCCGGCGGTATTCTCGCCTGGCATTGCCAAGCTCCGTACTGTCTCCCGTTTGGTTCGCGAGTCCGGCATGCGCGCATGCTGATGCGTCCTTCGCGCCGCACGCCCACGGCGTGCGGCGCCCTTTCTTGGGCGCGCCAGATGCACAAGACGAACAGGTACAGGAGCAACGTGATGCCACTGAGGATCTTGCTGGCCGACGACCACCCGATGATCTCGGCCGCGGTCGGCGCCCAACTGCGGAGCCAGCCCGGCTGGGAAGTGTGCGGGGAAGTCGTCAGCGCCAGCGAATTGCTGGAAGCCGCGAACACCCTCAAACCCGATATCGTCATCACCGATTACCACATGCCAGGGCTCACCGAGCATGACGGCAACCGCCTGCTGGGGCGCCTGCGCAGGCGCCATCCCGAGGTCCGCGTGGTGGTGCTGACCATGATCACCAATCCGCTGATGCTGCGCTCGATACTGAACACGCGCATTCACGGACTGCTGCTCAAGGACTCGCCGCTGTCCGAACTGGTCACCGCCATTGTGCGGGTGCAGCGCGGCTTCACCTATGTCGGCAAATCGGCGTTGAACGTGCTGGCGCAGTCCGACCTGCGCGGTACGCTGACTCTGGGCCGCGACAACTCGGCCACCAACCTGTCGGTGCGCGAGCTTGAGGTTCTGCGGCTGTATCTGGCCGGACGCTCGGTGAGCGAGATCGCCATCACGCTTTGCCGTAGTGTCAAGACAATCAGCCGGCAGAAGAACTGCGCCATGCAGAAGCTCGGCGTCAGCAACGATCGCGAGTTGTTCGAGTGCGCGGCGTTACAGGGCGTGCTGCTGCCGCTCGCATAGGAAAGCGTATCAGGCCGCGTCGGATTGCGCCTGCGTGCGCGAGACGGCGTCGGCGATGCCGGCCTCCAGTTGCGCCAGTCCTTTTGACAAGTTACGCATGGTGGTTTCCGAGACCTTGGCCAGCACGTCCTGCAGGAACGCCGCGCGGCGCGGCAATGCCTCGTCAACGACTTCCCGGCCCTGTGCCGACAGCGTGACATGGGTGACGCGATTGTCGCGTTCAGACGTGCTGCGCTCGATCCAACCAAGCGCCTGCAATGCCTTCAATTGCCGGGTCAGTGCGCCCGGATCCATGCCGACGCGGTCGGCCAGCGGCTTCTGTCCGATCGCGCCATCATGGTCATGCAAGGCGTAGAGAATCCGCCAGCGCGGCAGCGGATGCCCAATGCGCTGCTCGAATGCCGCAGCGTAGGCTCGGTATGTTCGCCCGAACTGCTGCAGCACGGCCAGGCTTTGTCGCTCCAGTTCCAATCGGCTCTCCTGATGCGGAATTCGCGTAATGATACGGCCATTCGCGGGCGGTCCACATTGCCGCCGCTGCCCGCCCGAGTTCAAGAGCAAGGCCCGGGGTGCAAAGTGCCAGCCGCGCGCCTACGCTGTGCAGGTACAGATCACACCCACGACAGAATCAGACCATGCTCCCAACCTCAAATTTTCCGCACGATGCCCTCGCCAACACTGACTGGAACGAAATCGGACTGGGTCTCGACCAGTACGGCTACGCCTTGCTCCCGGGCCTGCTGGCGCCCGAGCAGTGCGACGCGCTCGCCGCGGGCTATCCGCATGACGCGCTGTATCGCTCGCGGATCGTCATGGGCCAGCACGGCTTTGGGCGCGGCGAGTACAAGTACTTCCGCTACCCGCTGCCGGGCGTCATCGACAACCTGCGCACGGCCATCTATCCCCACCTGGCTCCGATAGCCAATCGCTGGAACCTGGCCATGGGCATCGAGGTGCGCTACCCGCCCGCCCATGCGACATTCCTGCGGACCTGCCACGAGGCCGGGCAGACTCGCCCCACCCCGCTGATCCTGCGATACGGCGAAGGCGACTACAACTGCCTGCATCAGGATCTGTACGGCGAGCACGTATTCCCGCTGCAGCTTGCCATCTTGCTGTCGGCCCCCGGTGGCGATTTCATCGGTGGCGAGTTCGTCATGACCGAGCAGAGGCCGCGCATGCAGTCGCGCGCCGAGGTGGCTCCGCTCGGCAAGGGCGATGCCGTGATATTCACGGTCAGCCAGCGTCCGGTACAAGGCACGCGCGGCCCCTACCGGGTCACGATGCGGCATGGGGTCAGCCGCGTGCGCTCGGGCACACGCCATGCGGCGGGCATCATCTTCCACGATGCCCGTTAACTGGCCGAGCCTCGGTGCCCACGAATTCAAAAGCAAGACCCGGAGTGCAAGGACTATCGTCACACTCTACGGTCGACAGCAACACTCACGAATCAATCCTCTCTGATCATGTCAAAGTCAGACCATAACGCCGCCGTTCGCGTTGCCCGTGTGGAAGCCGATCCCCGCTGGGCCAGGGTACTTGCCCGCGACGCCAGCGCGGATGACGAATTCGTCTACGCGGTCAAGACCACCGGCGTGTATTGCCGCCCGAGCAGCCCATCACGTCTGCCGCGCCCGGCCAACGTGGAATTCTTCGATAGCGCGGCGGCCGCCGAAGCTGCCGGCTATCGCCCTAGCCAGCGCGCAGGCGCGGATCGCGCCATGGCCGCAGCGCAGCGCGCGGCGATCGTCGCGCAGGCTTGCAGGCAAATCGAGGCGGCAGACGCGTCGCCAACGCTGGCCGAACTGGCCGAGCAGGCGGGCATGAGTCCGTATCATTTCCATCGGATCTTCAAGGGCACCACCGGTCTGACGCCCAAGGCCTATGCCGCCGCACACCGTGCCCGCAGGGTGCGCGCGCAACTGGGACGCGGCGGTTCCGTCACCGAGGCCATCTACGAGGCCGGATTCCATTCAAACAGCCGCTTCTACGAAGCGGCGAACAATGTGCTGGGCATGACCGCGAGCCGCTACCGCGCCGGCGGCGCCAACACAGACATCCATTTCGCCATCGGCCAGTGTTCGCTCGGCGCGATCCTGGTCGCGCAAAGCGAGCGCGGCGTCTGCGCCATCCTGCTGGGGGATGACCCGAACGCGCTGGCCCGCGACCTGCAAGATCAGTTTCCGAATGCCCACCTGATTGGCGGCGATGCCGGATTCGAGACGCTGGTGGCCAGTGTCGTCGGCCTCATCGAGGCACCATCGATCGGGTTGGAGCTGCCGCTGGACGTGCGCGGCACGGCGTTTCAGGAGCGCGTCTGGCAAGCCCTGCGCGAGATTCCACCCGGCACTACCGCCAGTTATGCCGAAATTGCCGCGCGCATCGGCGCGCCGAAGGCCGTCCGGGCGGTGGCGCAGGCATGCGGCGCCAATCATATTGCCGTCGCCATCCCCTGCCATCGCGTGGTGCGCAGCGACGGCAGCCTCTCCGGTTATCGCTGGGGCGTGGAGCGCAAGCGCGAACTGCTGGAACGCGAGTCGCAGCCATAAGCCGACTGTTCGTGACGTCGCAGAGGCGTAGACCTCACCTCCCGCTGCGCTGGCTAACGGGACTCACGTCCTCCCTGTTGTTTCACACGACTTAAATCTGATTTCAGAAAACGGACGTGGTAACCCTTCCTCACTGAAGGTTTAATTAAGAATCATTCTCATTTGTAATAGCATGCCTGCTCCCGGTGTCGGCCGGCAGCAGATCATCCGTCATCGTCCGGCACCAGGGAATTCCATCGTTGGCGCAGCATGGCCGCCCGCCGGCCATGCTGCGCATGCCCCCTGGGAGTCAGCATGACAGTTCCCGACAACGACACGCTTGCGGTCGACGCACCCGCCGTGCGTCGACCGCCCCCGGCCTCGGCAGTGACCCAGGTCTTTATTACGAATCGCCGAGCATTGCACCAGATGGTCACACGCATAGTGGGATGTGCGTGCCTCGCGGAAGACGTATTGCAGGATGCGTTTCTCAAGCTATGCAGCGGGCCGCCCGAACCGGGCCTGCGTTGCGAGATTGGCTACGTCGGCCGCGTCGTACGCAACCTTGCGCTCGACTTCTACCGTCGGCAACAAGTGGAGCGGCGGCTGTTCACGGCCGCCGATCCCGAGCATGACATGCCACTCGACGACAACTCGCCCGATTGCATCCTCAGCGCGCGGCAGCGCAATGGCTGCGTGCGCGCCGCCATGCGCGCACTGCCTCCGCGCACGCGCGACGCGCTCACGCAGTATTACTTCGAAGAGCAGACGCAGCAGCGCATTGCCGAGCGGCTCGGCATCTCCACCACGATGGTGCACTTCATCCTGCAGGACGCGCGCCACGCGCTGACGTCGATGAATCTCGCCAGGTAGGCGCCCCGCCTGCCCCGACCTGTCACCGGCGCCATCCAAGGCGCCCGTGCGATCCACTCGCCCTTCCATACGCCGCGTGTTAACGCGGCGCGCTTCCGCCATGCCGGTCATCAGGCTTGCCGTCGCGCGTGTTCGCGCGCACGCCGCGCACGCCGCGCACGCGCGAATAGCACGTGCCGCGCGACATACGCCATCGCGTCCCCATCGGCAGTGGGGCGATTGTTCGGCGACTAAAAAAATCCATGGGCTCGTTCGTCTTCACTGATAGCTCCGCATGCGCAATCGCGGAACACCCTTGCAAACTCAACAAGGCATCGACATGAGCAGCGAAGACTATGACTTCATCGGCATTGGCCTGGGCCCATTCAACCTGAGTCTCGCCTGTCTCGCGGATCCCCTGCCCGGCATCCGAAGCCTCTTCCTCGAAAAGAAGGACACCTTCGGCTGGCACGACGGCATGCTGATCGACGGCACCACGTTGCAGAACCCGTTCCTGGCCGACCTGGTCTCGATGGCGGATCCCACCAGTCGCTTCAGCTACCTGAACTACTGCAAGCAGCAGGGACGGATCTACCAGTACTACATCCGCGAGAATTTCTACCTGACGCGGCAGGAGTACGACCGCTACGGCAAATGGGCTGCCGCCGGCCTGTCAAACATCCGCTATCAACAGGACGTGCTGGACATCCACTACGACGCGAGCCAGCCCGGCTACGTGGTGAGCGGCGTCGACACCGGGACCGGTGCGCCGTTCCGCTACCGCTGCCGGCGCCTCGTGCTTGGCATCGGCAGTTCGCCTAGCCTGCCTTCCTGCTGCCAGGATGCGCCCCGGCCGATACACACTTCGGCATACCTGGCCAACAAGGCATGGCTGCAGCAACGTCGCGTCATTACCGTCATCGGCAGCGGACAAAGCGGCGCCGAGGTCTATCACGACCTGCTCAAGGACTGCGACACCTACGGCTATGCGCTGAACTGGGTCACACGCTCGCCACGCTTCTTCCAGATGGAAAACGCCAAGCTCACACTGGAGCTGATCACGCCTGCCTACATCGATCACTTCTATGGTCTGCGCGACAGCGTCAAGCATGATGTTCTGGAGGACCAGCGCAGCATCTACAACGGCATCAACAAGACGCTGATCGACCAGATCTACGACACGCTGGACGAGATGCGCCATCGGCCGGGCGTGCGCACGCAGTTGCTCACCAACCTGGCGCTGACCGACTACCGCTATGACGAGAGCGCACGCCGCTACGCGCTGCAGTTCCGCCACATGGAGCTGGGCGATGTGTATCAGCATACCGCCGACGGCATCGTGCTGGCGACCGGCTACACCCATCGCGTGCCGGCGTTCGTGCAAGGCATTCGCGATCGCATCTGCTGGGACGAACAAGGCCGCTACCGCCAGGCGCGCAACTACTCGGTGGACGTCAACGGATCGGAGATCTTCGTCCAGAACGCGGGTTTCCACAGCCATGGCCTGACCAACCCGGATTTGGGCATGGCGTGCCATCGCAACGCGCGACTGCTGCATGCGCTGACCGGCATCGATCACTACCGCGCCGAGGCGCGCACCGCGTTCCAGGACTTCTCCCCAACCCCCGAAAGCGGCTTCGTCCGCCTGCCCGCCCTCGACACCACGTTGGCGCGTCGTCCTGTGCCGCGCGGCGAAGTGGCACAGCTTTCCTCGATGGCGGGATAGACATGACCCTGAGACTCACCATCATCATCATGTCGGCGTTCGGCGTCATCAGCGACGCCATCCTGATCGCCTTCTATCCGCAGTTCTTCGAGGCGCGCTACGGCATTACCAGCCCCGTGCATGTCGGCATCTACATCGCCGCGATCTCCATCGCGGTGATGTGCACACTACCGTTGTGGGCGCGCGTGGCGCGACGCGTGGAGACCATGCACCTGCTCGTCTACACGCAGTGCGTTGCCGGCGTGCTGGGCGCGGCCAGCGCCTGGGCGGACACGGTCACCGGCTTCTGGATCATGACCATGCTGATGTTCATGACCAAGAGCAGCTACCTGCTGATGTTCCCCTACCTGATGCGCCTGGAGAAGCCGGAAACGCATGGCGCCACCATTGGCCTGCTCTCGGTCGTGGTGCATATCGGCGGCATCTTCGGCGCGGTTGCCGGGGGGCTCGCCCTGCAGCAGTTCGGCCCGCGCACTTGCCTGTGGATGATGGCAGGCGGTGACTTCGTCCAGATGGCGCTGTGCCTGTACCTGATCCGCACGGGCAAGGTCGTCCGCGTCATTGGCACGGACCAAGCGGCACAAGCGAAGGCACCGCCGCGCACCGGCGTGCTGGCGCTGGTGCTGAAGCTGAGCGTGCTGATGCTGCTGTTCGACTTCGCCGCCTACCTGGTGCGGCCGTTCTTCACGGTGTACTGGGAAGCGACAACAGGTCTGAACAACCAGATGCTGACCGGGCTTGTGTTCGCCATTCCCGGGATCGTGGCACTGGTCGCGCTGATCGCCAACAAGCGCGCCACCGGCAGCGGAGGCAAGCTGCTCGACCACACGTTGGGCAACCTGCTGCTTGGCGCGGCGGGCCTGATGTTGCAGGCGGCGCCATCGGCCACGCTGATCCTGATCGGGCGCTGCCTGTATGGCTGGTCGCTGTTCCAGGTCATCGTCAAGCTTGAGGTCACGCTGTTCAAGGTCAGCACGCCCGATGCCTATGCACGCGACTTCAGCATCGCCAATTTCTTCCAGAACCTGGGGGTGCTGCTGTCTTCGTTCGCCGCCGGCTATATCGTCAAGCTGCTCGGCGCCGAGGTGACGTTCCTGCTCGCCGGCGCCGGCATGCTGGCGACCGCGGCCCTCGACCGCTGGACCTTTGGCGTGGACAAGCGCCACGCACCGGCGGCCCCCACCATTTCCCCTCAACCCGCTACCGGAGTGAATCATGCTGGCTGAACGGCAAGCCCTGCCACTGGCTGTCGCGGCCGCGGTGCGACAGGGGCTGAACCCGCGCATGCGCATCCGCGAGTTGTCCCTCGACGACGACGTCGCCACGTTGCACCGCTGGTTCACCATGGACTATGCCCGCTTCTGGAACATGCAGCACCTGTCACTGAACGAGACGCGCCGCTTCTATGAAGACATGCAGGCGAGCGGCCACTCGCGTGCGCACATGGGGCTGTATGACGGTGCTCCCGCGTTCATCGTCGAAACCTACGACCCGGCGCATGAGGCGGTCGGCGAACACTATCCGGCCAGACCGACCGATGTCGGTATGCACTTTCTCGTCGCCCCCGCAGCCACGCCGGTGCGGCACTTCACGCTTGACGTGCTGCGCACCGTCATGGCGTTCACCTTCCGCGACCTGGGCGCGCACCGCGTCGTCGTGGAGCCTGACGCCCGCAACGACAAGGTCCACGTGCTGAACAAGGCCGTCGGCTTTGTCTACGAGCGGCAGATACGGCTGCCGCAGAAGACTGCGTGGCTCGCGTTCTGCACGCGCGCCGCTTTCGAACAATCCCTTCAAGGAGATCTCACCCATGAACGCCCCGCTTGACGCCAACCTGCTCGCCAGCCAACCCGGCAATCCGTCGCATGTCGTCTCTCACCTCGAGCCGCAGGTGTGGGCCAAGGTCAACCGCCTGCTGGTGCGCAAGGCCATCGCAGAATATGCACATGAACTGGTGATCGCCCCGGTCGCCGAAGGCCCGGCAACCGCGCCGGGTTGGACCCGGTATCGCCTGGATGCCGATACGCCGGACGTTCACTATGCGTTCGATGCGCAGACGATGGCGCTGCGCCATTGGCGCATCGATCCGGCGTCGATCGTGCGAGTGGCCGATGGCGCCCCGCAGCCGCTGGACGCACTGACCTTCATCACGGACTTCAAGCGCACGCTCGGCATTCCGGCGGACAAGCTGCCCATCTACCTGGACGAGATCAGCAGCACGCTGTTCGGCGCGGCCTACAAGCACCATCGCGACGCCCCACGCGTGCACGAGCTTGCCGATGCGGCATTCCAGACTTACGAGGCGGCGATGATCGAAGGACATCCAGGATTCGTCGCCAACAACGGACGGCTCGGTTTCGACGCCGGGGACTACATCGCCTATGCGCCCGAAACCGGCTCTCGCTTTGCCATCCTCTGGCTCGCCGTGCACAAGGACAACGCGCATTTCGCCAGCATTCCCGGCCTGCCTTACGAAGACCTGATGGCGCGCGAGATCGGCACCGCGCGGCTGGAAGCGTTCCGGCGGCAACTGGAGCAAGTCGACGTCGTCGCCGACGACTATCTCTTCATGCCGGCACACCCCTGGCAGTGGTTCAACAAGCTTAGCATCGCCTTCTCCGCAGACGTTGCAAATCGAAAGATCATTCCGCTCGGCTACAGCGACGACGTCTATACGGCTCAGCAATCGGTACGCACATACTTCAACGCCACGCATCCGGACAAGTGCTACGTGAAGACCTCGCTGTCGGTGCTCAACATGGGCTTCATGCGTGGCCTGTCGCCCTACTACATGGCAGGCACGCCGGCGATCAACGCATTCCTGAACGAACTGATCAACGACGATGCCACGTTGCGCGCCTACGGCTTCAGCATCCTGCGCGAGGTGGCGTCGGTCGGCTACCGCAACCGGTACTACGAGGCAGCACTGGAGACCGATACCCCCTACAAGAAGATGTTGTCCGCCCTCTGGCGTGAGAGCCCGGTCACCCGCATCGGCCCCAACGAGCGGCTGATGACCATGGCTGCGCTGCTGCACATCGATCCGCATGGCGAGACGCTGCTCCCCGAGCTGATCCGCCGCTCCGGCCTCGCGCCGGTCGCCTGGCTGCGGCAGTACCTGCGCGCGTACCTGGAGCCACTGATACATTGTTTCTACGCCCACGATCTGGTGTTCATGCCGCATTGCGAAAACCTGATCCTGGTGCTGGAAGGGCATACCGTCACGCGCGTCTTCATGAAGGACATTGCGGAAGAGTCCGCGATCCTGAACAAGGACGCCAGACTGCCGGCAGATGTGCAGCGCCTGGCCGTGGACGTGCCCGAGGATTACAAGATCCTTGGCATCTTCATCGACGTGTTCGACGGCGTGTTCCGCCACATGAGCCAGATCCTCGTGGACAGTGGCTGCTGCAGCGAAGCCGACTTCTGGCAGGCGGTGGCCGACAGCGCCATCGACTACCAGGCCGCCCATCCGGAGTTGCGGCACAAGTTCGAGCGCTACGATTTCTTCGCGCCTGACTTTCTGCACTCGTGCCTGAACCGACTGCAGTTGAAGAACAACCTGCAGATGGTCAACCTTGCCGATCCGGCGTCGAGCCTGACGATGGCTGGCTCGCTCGTCAACCCGATCGCCGCGCTACGGCCGGCGGTCAAGGCTGACACGGCCAACGCGCTGTCGGCGGCGACGGCCGGCGCCTGATGCAAGCACAGCGGCAGGCACGGCAACCGGATCGTCTGGCCGAGCTGCTGGCAACGGCGGCGCGCGTCGTGCCGGGCCTTGACGGCTCGCTCGCGCCCGATGCGCCCGGCATGCTGCCCTGGTGCGATGCACGGCCGGAGGATATCGCTCCGCTCTACCAGCATCTGGCGGCATCGTTTCCGGAGGCCGGCGCGCACTACTGGGCGCTGCGCTGCTGGGGCTTGCACATCTGGCAGCCGATTTATCTTGCGGTCATCGGCACACACCTATGCCAGTGCAGCCCCGGCCTGTCCCTGGTTTCGCAGCGCGTGGAGTGCGGCGCGATCCGCGGCTTCCGCATAGCGCCCCACGCGCCGACGCCGGGCTCCGAGGCGTCCGGCATGGCGGTTTGCGCCGCGCAGCTTGCGGCGGGGTGCGCCAGCCTGCTTTCGCGCTGGAGCGAGATCGGCCCGCTGCCGGCCAAGTCCGCACGGCGGCTGCTGGCCGACTGCGTGCTTGGTGCGCTGCTGGCGGTGCGGCGGCAGCGCGCGGACTGGAGCCACGCCTGGACGCAGACCATTGGCGGACAGTGGCTGGATGCACTCGGCTTGGCCGGCGAGAGCGGCTATCTGGCCTACCAGGACCGTGCCGGAAGCGCCTGCCTTGCCCTGTCGCGCAAGGTCTGCTGCCTGCACTACCGCCGCCGCGACGGCGATATGTGCGACACCTGCCCGCGCCTGCGCGTGCAGGAACGCCAGGCGCGGCTTGCTGCGGCCAGCGAATTCTGAATCTTCTATCACTTCCGCTTCGGCTTTGACGCGCTTCTGAGAACGGAAGCGCATTCTTGCGCAAGGAGAACTTTGATGTCCGATCTGAGCCAGGTCTCCCATTTCGAGACGCATCAACTGCAACTGCCTGTTGCCAGCTACTGCGACGAGGCGGTCTACGCGCTCGAGATGGAGCGCATCTTCGCGCGCAGCTCTATCTATGTCGGCCACGAGAAAATGGTGCCGGACCTTGGCGACTGGCGCGCCCTCGGTCATGAGGAGAACGGCCGGGTTCTGGTGCGCAACGGCAATGGCGTCGAGCTTATCTCCAACGTCTGCCGGCACCGCCAGGCGCTGATGCTCGGCGACTTCGGCCCTGGCGCCCCCAAGGGGGGAAGCTGCAGCGGCAATCTGCGCGAGCGCGCCGGCAACATCGTCTGCCCGCTGCACGGCTGGACCTACGACAACGGCGGCAAGCTGATCGGCGCGCCGCAGTTTGAGCAGAAGCCGTGCCGCAACCTGTCGCGCTTTCCGCTGCACAGCCTCAACGGCTTTCTCTTTGAAGGCAGCCGGGATCCGGTGCGCGACCTGTGCGGCCTGTTTGATCGTCCGGAATTCGACTTTGGTGATTACGTGCTCGACCATGTGGAAATGCACCGGTGCGAATGCAACTGGAAGACATTCGTCGAGATCTACAACGACGATTACCACATCGGCCCGTTCCATCCAGGGTTGGGCCGCTATGTGCATAGCGAGGGCCTGAGCTGGGAGTACGGCGACTGGTACAGCGTGCAGCGCATCAACGTCCATCCCACGCTGGAGATCGCCGGCACCGAGACCTACCGCGCCTGGCACGAACGCCTGCTGGCCTACAACGGCGGCACCGTGCCGGATTTCGGCGCTATCTGGGCCACGTACTACCCCTCGCACATGATCGAGGTCTTCCCCTATGCGCTCGTCCTGTCGACGGTGTATCCGAAAGGCGTGCACGACACGATGAACGTGATCGAGTTTTACTACCCCGAAGAGCTGGTGGCATTCGACCGGGAGTTGGTGGAGGCGCACCGTGCAGCCTACATGGAGACCGCAGTCGAAGACGACGAAATCGCGGAACGAGTCGACGCGGGACGCCGTGCGCTCTTCAAGCGCGGAGAATCGGACTGCGGGCCGTACCAGACGCCGCTTGAGGACGGCATGCGGCACTTCCACGGCTGGTATCGGGGGATGATGGGCTCCGGTGGCGGCATCGCGCTGGAATGAGCCGCACGGTTAGCCACGTACCTGCGGGGCGAACGTGACGCAGGCTTGCGGTGCGGAGGTGGACGTCAGATGCCGCGTCAACGCCCACCACACCAGCGCCATCGCGCTGATGGCCACACCCAGCATGCATACGCCTGTCCAGCCATTCGTGGCATAAACCTGCGTCGCCGCGAGCGCCCCTGTGCCGCTTCCCACCGCGTAAAACAGCATGTAGCAACCCACCATCCGGCTATGCGCGCCCGACCGCGGGGGCAGGATCATGCCCTGGTTGGTCACATGGATGGCCTGGCCGGCAAAGTCGAGTAGCACCGCGCCGATGGCCAGTGCCCACAGGCTTTGCGGCGCGTAAGCCGTGGGCAACCACGAGAGCACCAGCACCAGCAGGGCCACGCCCGATGTCCACTGGCCGAGTCCCCGGTCCGCCAGGCCACCGGCACGGGCCGCCCCGAGCGCTCCCGCCACACCTGCCAGACCGAATGCACCCACGGCAGCCAGCGAAAGCGAGTAAGGCGGCGCGGTCAGCAGCAAAGAGATCGCCGACCAAAACACACTGAAGGCAGCGAACAGCAGCATGGCCAACGTTCCCCGGATCTGCAGCGTGCGCTCCGTCGCAAGCAAGGTGAACATGGATCCGACCAGGCGCGGATATGACATGACGCGAGGCAACCGCGGCGCGGGCGGCAACAGTCTCCACAGCGCCACCACCATCAGCAAGGCAAAGGCCGCGGAACCCGCATAGACCGCTCGCCATCCGGCAAAGTCAGCCACGATGCCGGCAACCGTACGCGCCATCAGCAATCCAATCACCACGCCGCCCTGCGCCATGCCGACGACGTACTCGCGTTGCAAGGGCGGGGCCACGGTGGCGGCAAACGCGATCAGCCCTTGCGTCATCGCGGTGGCCAGCATGCCGACGGCGGCCATGCTGAGCAGCAGGATTGGGCGCGCCGTTGCCTGGCTCGCTGCCGCCAGGCTCAACGCCAGCAGCAGCATCTGGACGCTCATCAACTTGCGGCGGTCGACCATGTCGCCAAGCGGGACCAGCAGGAGCAGCGCGAGCGCGCAACCCACCTGGGTGGCAGTCACCACCATGCCGATCGTCCCGAGACTCACATGAAAATCCTGCGCCATGACGTCAAGCAGGGGCTGCGCGTAGTAGACATTTGCCACGCTTGCGCCGCAAGCCACGGCGAAACTCCATGTGAGTGCCGAAGAGAGCGGTCTGGCGTCATCTTGCGACTCAGCGATTGGGGCGCTAGCGTTACGGTCGCCGTGGGTTCTTGTCATGCCTTCAAGCCTCCGGGGTCTTTGTACACGCTGGCGCGCACCATCCAGTTTCATAACAAAACTAGTTGCATGGTAAATGACATGGTTTTAATATGCAACCACCATGGGCGCAATGACAAGATGCGGCATGGATCTGGAGGAAACACAGAGTGGTAAGGAGAACTAGCCTGGCGGAAGCCGAATGCCCGGTCGCGCGATCGCTGGATGCCATCGGCGATTGGTGGTCCCTGTTGATCGTTCGAGATGCATTGGACGGATTGCGCCGCTTTGGAGAATTTCAGCGCAGTCTTGGCGTAGCCAAGAATATCTTGTCGGAGCGCCTGCGCAATCTGGTTACGCATGGCATTTTGGAGATCGTGCCGGCCTCGGATGGCAGTGCCTACCGGGAATATGTCTTAACGGAGAAAGGACGATCGCTCTTTCCGGTCGTTGTCGGATTGCGGCAATGGGGGGAAAAGTACTTCTATGAGCCTGGTGAGGCTCATTCGATCCTGATCGACAGTGGCAATGGCAGGGCGGTGCCGGTGCTTGCGCTACAGGCCGAGGATGGGCGCGCACTGGGACCTGACGACACCTACGTCAGGAAGTTGGTCAAGGAATAAGCCGATCAGCATCATCCGGATGATGCTGATGCATTTCCCGAGCGCCCAAAAGCAAAACCCCCCAGCTGGGTAAGCTGAGGGGTTTTGGGGATAAGAGCCTGGCGATGACCTACTTTCACACGGGTAGTCCGCACTATCATCGGCGCGGAGT
>JACXTT010001514.1_pt1 | contig 38568 bp, 28 predicted proteins | sample 9270951 | NCBI WGS metagenome assembly JACXTT01 (sample SAMN15532306, study PRJNA645909) | rock metagenome | isolation source: weathered quartz diorite | place: Puerto Rico | collected 2017-06-21
CCGGACCTGCCGCACATGCTGGCTGGCCGCTTTGCCGATGCCCAGCGGCGCGGCGAACTCAATCCGGCGCTGGACCCGCGGCTGCTGGTGGTTTCGATGATCGGACTCACCCTGTTTCCAGCCGCCGGCGCGCCGATCTGGCGGCAGATCTTCCAGGCGGAACTGAGCAGCGAGGTCCTCGCCAATCACGCGCTCGCCCTGCTCGGCCATGGCATGGAACCCACGCATGAAGACTGACCGTTACGCGTCGCTGGCCTGCACGCTGCTGGTGCTGGGATTGTTGGCGGGTTGCCACGCACAGCCTCCCCAAGTGCTGGGCACGGTCGAGTTCGACCGCATCACCCTGCCTGCGCCGGCGGCCGAGCACATCGTGAAGATCGACGTCCGCGAGGGACAGTACGTCCCCGCCGGCACGCGCATCATGCAGTTGGAGACCACCCGCACCCAGGCGGCGCTGGATACCGCCAGGGCCGACCTGCAGCAGCAGCAACAGGCCCTGCTCGAACTCGAACGGGGACCGCGCGAGGAGCAGATCCGCCAGGCACGCGCCAACCTCGTCGGCGCCCAGGCCGAAGCGCGCGACGCCGGCGCCTATTACCAACGGCTCGCCGCGCTGGCGCGACAGCAGTTCGTGTCCGCGGCCGACCTCGATCGCGCCCGGGCGGCGGCAGGCAATGCCGAGGCGGCAGTGGCCGCCGACCGCGCCATGCTCGACCAACTGGAGAATGGTTCGCGCGTGGAAGACATCGCGCAGGCACGTGCCGCGGTCGCCGCGGCCAGCGCGGCCGCGGCTTCGCGTTCCGTCGACCTCGAGAAACTGGACCTCACCGCGCCACGCGATGTACGCGTCGACAGCCTGCCGTACAAGCTGGGTGACCAGGCCCAGCCCGGCACGCCACTGGTAATCCTGCTGGCCAGCGATACACCTTACGCCCGCGTATACGTGCCCGCTGCGCTGCGTCCCTCCGTGAAGGTCGGCGACGCCGCCGTGGTGACGCTGCACGATGGCAAGCACCAGTTCCAGGGCAAGGTGCGCATGATCCGCAGCGATCCCACGTTCACGCCCTACTTCGCGCTGAGCGGCGACGACGCCACGCGACTGAGCTATCTCGCCGAAATCGCGCTGGGCCAGGATGCCAAGGACCTGCCGCAGGGCTTCCCCGTGTCGGCCGTCTTCCCGGGAAAGCAGGCGAATGAGTGACGCGGCCATCCATGCGCGGGGCCTCACCAAGCGCTTCGGTGCCCTGGTGGCGGTCAATGCGGTGAACCTGGAAGTCCCGCGCGCCTGCGTGTACGGATTCCTCGGTCCCAACGGCTCGGGCAAGTCCACCACCATCCGCATGCTGTGCGGGCTGCTCACGCCCAGTGAAGGCGACATCGAGGTGCTGGGGCTGCGCATTCCCGAACAGGCGGAGACGCTCAAGCAGCACATCGGCTACATGACGCAGAAATTCTCGCTGTTCGACGACCTGTCGGTACGCCAGAACCTGGAGTTCCTCGCCACCGTGCAGGGCCTGTCGCGCCGCGAGGAGAAGGCGCGCGTCGACGACCTGCTCAAGCGCTACCGCCTCGATGACCGCGAGGAACAGCTCGCGGGAACGCTGAGCGGTGGCCAGAAGCAACGCCTTGCCCTGGCTGGCGCCATCGTGCACCAGCCCGAGCTGCTGTTCCTGGACGAGCCCACCAGTGCCGTCGACCCGGAATCGCGCCGTGATTTCTGGGAGAAGCTGTTCGAACTGGCGGACGAAGGCACCACCATCCTCGTCTCCACCCACTACATGGACGAGGCGGAACGTTGCCACCGGCTGGCCATCCTCGACACCGGCAACCTCGTCGCCGATGGCACGCCCGCCGAACTCACGGAGAAACTCGAGGGACGCACCTTCCTGGTACGCGCGGGTTCGCCGCGCAAGGCCAAGGAAGCGCTGGACGATCGGCCCGACGTGCTCAGCGTCGCGCAGATCGGCAACGAACTGCGCGTGCTGATGCTCGAAGGCCATGCCTCCGTCGACGCGTTGCGCCAACGCCTGGACGAAGCCGGCGCGCAGGCCGAGGTGGAGAGCGTACCGCCCAACCTGGAAGACGTCTTCGTCGTCGCCACGCGCCGGCATGCGGCCCGCCAGGAGCAGTCCGCGTGAACCTGCGCCGCCTGTGGGCCATCATGATCAAGGAGCTGCGCCAGCTGCGCCGCGACCGCATCACGCTGGCGATGATCATGGGCATGCCGGTGCTGCAGCTGGTGCTGTTCGGCTACGCGATCAACCTCAACCTGCGCCATTTGCCCGCCGCCGTGGTCGACCAGGCACAAACCGCCGGCTCGCGTGCCGCCGTGCAGGACATGCTTGCCAGCGGCGTGATCGAACTGCGCGCCACCGCCCAGAGCCCGCAGCAGCTGATCGACCTGCTGCGGCAAGGTCGCGTCAGCGTGGCGATCGCGGTACCGCCCGATTTCGAGCGGCGCAAGCTCGATGGTCGCGAGGCCATCCAGGTGATGGTCGACGGCAGCGACAACGTGGTGCAGTCCGCCGCCGCGCAGCTCGCGCAATACCCGCTCAACCAGCCCGACGACTTCCACGCCATGACCGAGCAGCCGATCAGCGTGGTGAGCTTCTACAACCCCGAGAGACGCTCGCCGGTGAACATCGTGCCCGGGCTGGTGGGCGTCATCCTCACCATGACCATGGTGCTGTTCACGGCGGTGGCGATCGTGCGTGAAACCGAGCGCGGCAACATGGAGTTGTTGATCACCACGCCGGTGAGCCGCACCGAGCTGATGATCGGCAAGGTGCTGCCATACGCGGTCATCGGCCTGGTGCAGACCAGCCTGGTGCTCTTGCTCGGCGTGTGGCTGTTCGAGGTACCGATACGCGGCAGCCTGTGGGACGTGTATGTCGCGGCCAGCCTGTTGATCCTGGCCAACCTCTCGCTGGGCCTGTTGATTTCCACGCGGGCGAAATCGCAGTTCCAGGCGATGCAGATGACGTTCTTCGTGTTCCTGCCGTCGATCCTGCTGTCGGGCTTCATGTTTCCCTACGACGGCATGCCGCGCCCTGCGCAGTGGATTTCCGAGCTGCTGCCGCTCACCCATTTCATCCGCCTCATCCGCGGCATCATGCTTCGCGGGGCCAACCTGGGCGACCTGTGGCAGGATGGGGTGGCGCTGGCCGCCTTCATCGCGATCATGCTGACGCTCGCCATCCGCCTGTTCCACAAACGGCTGGATTGACACCGGACCGCCTCGCGCTGGTCCATTCGAAGGGAATGCCGCCCGTGCCGCTCGACATCTCACCGCTGATCGACCCTGCCCTGTTCGACATGCCGCCGCGGACACTGTGGCTGTCGCATTGCAAGGACGGGCCGATCACGCGCGCGAGCGGCGACGTGGTGCGGTCGCTGCTGCAATCCGAATTGCAGCCCTGGGCGCTGCGCTGGCAGGAGGACTTCCTCGACGTGCAGCAACGCCTGCGCAGCCTGGGCGCGGCGCTGCTCAACGTCGCCGTGGACGACATGAGCCTTGCCACCTGCACCTCGTCCGGGCTCGAAGCCGTTGCGCTCGGATTTCCGTGGAACGCGGGCGATGACGTGGTGATTCCCGCCGGCGAGTTTCCCAGCAATCGACTGCCCTGGCTCGCCCTGGCCCGTCGTGGGGTCCACTGCAGTGAAGTGCCGCTGTGGGATGGACAGCTCGCCACGCCGCGCCAGCCGCCCCGCCCAGGCATCGCGCCGGAACAGCGCCTGCTCGACGCCATCACGGCGCGCACGCGCGTCATGGCCGTCTCGTGGGTGCGTTTCCAGGATGGCCTCCGCCTGGATCTGGAGGCGCTCGGTCACGGTTGCCGCCAGCGCGGTGTCCACCTCGTCGTGGATGGCATCCAGGGCGCGGGCACGATGGTGCCGGTGCTCGATCATGTCAGTGCGTTCGCCACGGGGGGCCACAAGGGTCTGCTCGGCATGCAGGGCCAGGGGCTGCTGTGGACCGAACCGGGCTTCCGCCAGCAGCTGATGCCCTTGGGTACCTGGCTGTCCGGGCCCGCCGTGTTCTCGCAATCGGGCCGGCAGGAAGAACACGCCAGCCATTGGTCCAGCGACGGCCGCTATCTCGAGGCCGGCAGTCCATCCATCGTCAGCTGTGCCGCCCTCGCGGAATCGATCAAGGTACTGCTCGCCGTCGGCGGGCCGCCGCGACTGCAATCCCATATCGGGCAGCTGCAACGCCTGCTGCTGGAGACGCTCGCGTCGCACGAGGCGTGGTCCGACGACGCCACGCGGCTGCTTGGCCTGCTGGAGGCCCGACGCATGGGCCCGACGCTTTGCTTCGACCTGCCCGCGGACAAGGCCAATGCATTGCTGGAAGCGGGCCTCGCCCAGGGTATCGATGCAAGCACGCGCGAGGGCTTCCTGCGCACGGCATGGCATGGCTGGCATGGAAGCGACGACGTGCAGCGCTGTGCCGCATGGCTGACCGGTTCCGCCGCATGACCTGAAAAGAAAGGGCCGGCAGACGCCGGCCCCATGTTTTGCCGTTATCGATCGCGCCGACTTACTGGGTGCACGCCTTGTTGTGATCCGCGTGGAAACCCTTGGCCTTCGCGTCTGCCTCGCTCATGTACGAGCCCGACTTGGTCTTGCCGTACCACTTGTCGCCCGGGCAGTGATAGACCTTGCTGCTGGAGTTGACCCAGACCATGCCGGGGCCACCGCCTGGCGCGGCCGTTGCCGCCGGCTCGGACTTGGACTTGCTCGGCGCCGCGGCCGTCTTCGCCGGTGCACTGGGGGCCGGTGTGGCGGCCGCTGGCGCGGTGGCGGGTGCGGCTGCCGGAGCCGCTGCAGGCGCGGCAGCTTCGGTGCTGTACCACTCCTTCACGCCCTTGTGGCCCGAGCAGGCGCCTTTCTTCGTGGCATTGCTGGTGTAACTGCCGTCCTTGCATTGCCCGGTGGAGCCGGCGGGTGCCGATGCCTGTTGCGCATAGACAGCCGGACCTGCCAGGAGACCCGCGAGCAAGACTGCGACCAAACCGTACGATTTCATCTTCGATCCCTCCAGCGCGAACTCGTCTGTTCCATGGAGACGCCGTCTGGTTTGGCGGACGTGCTCCCCCTAGTGCATCGCGGCGCGTAACGGGTGTGGTACGCGGCGCGTACAAGCGGTCATACGCTTGCGGGGATGACTATGCATCAAGCATGTGTCGCGCAATCGTCGTCGTCGCGCGAACGTTCATGCATCATGCGGCCGGATCGAAAAAACCTGCGAAAATCCGACCCCGCGCCATTCCCCCGCAAGCCTGAAGCAAGGCCGCACCGCGATCGCGCGCGGTGCGGCCCATCGCGTCAATGGCTGTTGATGATGATGTCGGTGATGATGCCGGTGGCAGCCGCGACCAGCAGGAATTCGCCGGTATCGCTGCGCACCCACTGGTGCTCCGGCGGCGGCGGCTCCAGGTGGTAGGCACGCCAGTCTTCGACCACGTAGCGGCGATCGCGGTATTCCACCGGCACGTAACCGCCCCGGCGATACCAGCCCTCGTGCATGCCACGGTCGTGCACGATCACGTAGTCACGGCGCTCGTAACGATCGTCGTGGCGATCATGCTCATAGCGCTCGCGCTCATATCGATCGCGGTCATGGTCCCGATCGTGGTCCCGATCGTGGTCCCCTTCGTGATCACGGTCGTGATCGCGGTCGTGGCCACGGTCGTGATCGTAATAGTCATGATCCTGGCCGTACGGGGCAGGCGCCGCCATCAGCGCCGGGGCTGCCACGAGGGCACCCAGCGTCAGGGCGAACAGTACTTTCTTCATGCGTGTCTCCGTCTGTATGCGCCGGAAAACACGCCCCCTGGCGCACCTGGCCGGCGGCGGCGACATGATGGGTTCCTGCGATGAACGTGATGAGTGACACGCTCCGCAAAAACGCGACCAGGACTGGCGCAAGTTCATGCGTTAAAGTGGCAGCAGGTTTGCGCCGGCCGGTCGCGCAGCCAAGCTCAGTGCAATCGCTGCGCCGTGCCGTAAGGCGGCTTGTCCTGCTGGCGAATCCAATCGGCCAGGAGGCGGAAATAACCTTCCGTGATGTGGGTGACCTGGCGCGTGCCGTCCGCCGCCTGCACGAATTCGTACATGCCATGGTCGGTGTGCGGAAACAGGTAGAGCTCGATCGGCCTGCCCTGCCGCTTGAGATCGGCGAGGCGCTGGCGCGTGACGGCATTGGGCGCCTCGCGGTCGTCACCGGCGAGCACCCATAGCTGCGGGATATCCAGGGCGCGGATCGCCGCGACGGCATCGTAGGTCCAGACGATGTTGAGGTTGTCGTAGCGCGCCGCGCCGGTGCGGCGCAGGTCGGCTTCATCCTCGGACAGCAAGGGGCCGGTGAACTCGCCTTCGATGCGCGCCAGCCAGGGTTTGCCCGCGTACCGGCGCTTCGCGGCCGCCAGCTGCTCGTACCCGGAAGTGAAGTGCGAGGCCATCACCTGTCCCGCGGCGTCCGCCACCTCGCGCGCCTGGGCGATCGCGGTGTCGTCGTAGCCCTTCTCCTTCATTTCCAGCACGACCTGCTGCTGGTCTTCCTCCAGCGGCGTCATGACGAGGCCGAAGCCCACCGCCACGTAATCGGCATGCGCCAACGCCGCGGCGCGCGGGGCGACCCAGCCGCCCTGGCTGCCGCCGAAGAAGCCCGCGCGTGAATAGCGTCCGGCGGCAAGCGTGCGCGCCTGGGCCAATGCCGCGGCGGCATCGTCGGCCAGCAGTTCGAAGTTCTGCGTGTAGTCGCCTTCGGACGCGCCGGTACCGCGCTTGTCATAGGCGAAGACGGCGAGGCCTTCGGCGGCGAATACGTAGGGGTAATAGCCGCCGATGGCCGGCGTCTTCTCCGAGCCGTGCACGAACACCACCAGCGGCGGCTTGCCGTTCGGCGCTGCGGGTTCGATCAGCACGCCGGCCAGCTCGGTCCCGTGGCTCTTGAACCGCACCGGTGTTTCGCGCAGGGCCACCCGCGGCAGCGATGCATGGCCGCCGTCGGCCTGGCGCACGCTCACCGCGCCGTCGATGCAGCGCACCAGGCCATCCTTGCCGTTGACGTCGCCACGCCGCCCATCGACGAAGGTGTAGCGCTCGGGAGCGCCCGTTCCACCCGTGGGGTTGGAGATCACCACCGGCGGCTTGCCCGCTTCGCCGTACACGCCATAGCGACAGGCCTGCGGCGCGGCGATGGACAGCCCGGCGAACGACAGGCCCAGCAGGCCTGCAACCAGACGTTTCATGCGGAGCTCCTGCTCCCGTGGGGACGCGCCCACTATAGGCGGCGCGTTCCACGGGTCGCCCCTGCTATTGGTCAGGGCGCAGCCTTGGCTGCCTTCACCGGCGTGAGGCGCAGGTCCTGGAAGTCGAAGCTGAAGTCGGTGAGCGGTGAGATCGGCTGCATGCGCACCTCGCGAATCTTGCCGTCCGCATCGAGTGCATAGGTCACGAAGGCATCGGCATTGAGTGCGCGATCGTCCCAGCGCACGATGAAGGTATCGTGCTGCCAGGGCTCCATGGTGCCGACCAGTTGCGCGGTCTTGGAGAACGTCAGGCGCAGCTTGCCGCCCTGCTGGCTCACCACGATGTCGCCATACCACGGATCGCGGAAGGTGCCTGCATAACTGGAAAGCGACAACGAGGGCTTGCCGTTCTTGTCGCGTGCCGCCAGGTGCTTCTGCCAGCTGTCGTCCGCATGGCCTTCGGACTTCTTCACGGCCGCCGCATAGGCAGCGACCCAGTCCTTCCTGTCGTGCCCCATGTAGGCGTCGAGCACGCGATAGGTCACCGCGTTGAACGCGGCGCCGGACTCCTGGTTGGTGAGCACCACCACGCCCAGCTTCAGTTCCGGCACCAGGGTCAGGCGAGACACCATGCCGGGCCAGCCACCCGTGTGCCATACCAGGCGCTGCCCGCGATAGTCGGACAGCGACCAGCCTTCGCCATAGCCGGCGAAGTTGGGGCGCGTGTCCTTCAGCTCCGGCACCGGCGGCTCGTTGATCTTTATCGGGATCAGCATCGACCACATCTGCTTCTGGCTGTCTTCCGAGAACAGCGGCTTGCCATTGGGCAACTTGCCGCCGGCCAGCTGCACGTTCATCCATTTGGCGAGGTCATGCACGCTGGCGTAGATGCCACCGGCACCCGAGTTGTTGGACCACGCCATCGGCGGCACCGGCTTGAGTTCGGTGAAATTGAACTTGGCGTGGCCCATGGCCACGTCCATGCCAGGCTTCAGCGCGGTCATGTCGACCAGCGATTCATCCATGCCCACCGGCTTGAAGATGCGATCGTGGATGAAGGCGGCGTAGCTCTGCCCCGACACCTGTTCGATCACCAGCGTGGCCACGGCGAACAGGATGTTGTCGTAGGCGTAGGCGCTGCGGAAACTGGTGGCCAGGGGCACGTTGCGCAGGCGCTGCACGACTTCCTTGGTGGAGTACGCCGTGGGCGGCCAGTACAGCAGGTCGCCCGCGCCCAGGCCCAGCCCGCTGCGATGCGCGAGCAGGTCGCGCACGCGCATTTCGCGGGTGACGTACGGGTCGGACATCTGGAACCACGGCAGGTGATCGATCACGCGATCATCCATGTTGAGCTTGCCTTCCTCGGCCAGCATCTGCAGCGAGGCGGCGGTGAAGGCCTTGGTGTTGGAGGCAATCGCGAACAGCGTGCGTGCATCCACCGGCTCCGGCCTGCCCTGCTCGCGCACGCCGAAGCCCTGCTCCATCACCACCTGCCCGTCCTTGACGATCGCCACGGCGATGCCCGGCACGTCGAACTGCTTGCGGACGCTGTCCATGTAGGCGCTGAAGTCCTGCAGCTGCGCCGGCAGGGCGGGCTGGGTGGCAGGGACTGCCACGACCGGTGCGGCTGCGGGAGAGCTGGTCTGCGCCCACGCCGGGGCGGCCAGCACCAACAAGGCGCAACAGCCTGCCAGGCGTGGAGAAAAGCGTCGCTGGGACATCGTGGGCTCCTGGGCTGGGAATCGCGCCACTATCGCGTCAAACGCCTGCCGAGACCAGCACTGGAAGTCATGACGACGGCGAACCCTCGACGCATGTGTTCCCAGCAAGGATGATGGCGCGCCAGCCCATGGACTTGTTCCCGATGACCGACCTGGTCGAATGGATCGCCGCGCACGCCCTTCCGCTGTGGGCCGCGCTGTTGGTGCTCGCCTGCCTGGCGGGCGATGCCGCGTGGCAGTGGAACCGCCGCCAGCGCGACTCGGCGCTGGTGCAAGGGCACGCGCCGGTGGTGATGCGCACGCGTACCGCCATGGCCTTGTTGCTGGCCGCCGCGTTGCTGTTCGCCGCGATCGCGCTCGCCCTCGGCGTCGAGGCCCGCAGCGGGCTGCCGGGTTTCGACGCCGCGCTGGCCGAAGACCTGCGCCAGCACATGCAGCCGTCGGTGTTGCGCGTGGTCGCTGCCGTATCGCACCTGGGCGACCTCGGCTCCGTCGCCGCGTTCACCGTCCTGGTCGTGGCGGCGCTGCTGGTTCGCCGGCAACGGCAGCTGGCCACCTGCTGGACGATCGCGATGGCTGGCGTGGTGCCGCTCAACAGCGGGTTGAAGGCCCTGTTCCAGCGGCCGCGTCCGCTGCATGACCACGGCTACATCGTCGAGCACGGCTGGAGCTTCCCCAGCGGCCACGCGTTCGGCGCGATGGTGTTCTACGGCATGCTGGCCTACGTGCTGCTCCGCCTGCTGCCGCACCGCTGGCATCGCCTGGTGATCGCCGCGGCGGTCGCGATGGTGACGCTGATCGGACTGAGCCGCATCGTGCTGCAGGTGCACTACTTCAGCGACGTGATGGCGGGTTACGCGAGCGGACTGGTCTGGCTGGTGCTGTGCATCGCCGGTGCGGAAAGCTGGAGGCAGCGCCCGCGGGTTTCGTAGCCGGGCGATCACGACACCGGCCGGATCGACGCCGTCTACTTCGACGAATACATGCGCTCGTGCAGGAACTGCTTCGTCTGGTCATCCGGCACGCCGAGCCAGGTCAGCTCGTCGTTGGTCGGATCGCTGCTGTCGATATCCATGGCATCCCCCTTGCGCCGCGCGAACAGGCCGGTCATCGCATGCGCCTGCGCGTCGTACAGCACCAGGATGCGTTCGGTGGGACAGTCGTGCGGCTTGCAGGCCCCGGCCAGCCATTGCTCGTGACCGCCCACCTCGACCCTCAGCGCAGGCGTGGAGGTTTCGTCGTGCCGGGTCCAGGAAGGCAGCCGGTCCGTTCCCGACATGGCCGCGAAAGCCAGCGAGAAGTCCGGACGCTGCAGCAACCCGTAGAAATACAGTGTGCCGCTCTTGTCCAGGCTGGGGACGGATTCCGCCGCGACCTTCGGTACGGCCACAACGGCCTGGTCATGTGGCTTCGAGCAAGCGGCCATCGAGAGCGACAGGACCAACAGCACGGCGAGACGACACGTCATGGATACCCCTAGGGTGCCGGTACGCGGAGAAGGGATCCGGGGCGCACCGGCCCAGCCGGTGCGCCCCGCGTCCGATCAGGCCAGCTGGCGTGCCGCGGCGACCACGTCCGCCTCGCCCGGCAGCACCAGCAATGCGGCGCCTGCAAGCGGCGTGTAGGTGTCTGCGCCTACCACCCGCTGCAGCGGCGTGGCGCCATGGCCGCCTTCCACGATGGCGGTGATGATGCCCTCGCCCACGCCCGCGCTGCGTCGACCTTCGTCCAGCACGATGATGCGTTTCGCAGATTGTGCCTGTTCCGCGATGAAGGTGCTGTTGAGGGGGGCCAGCCAGCGCAGGTCCACCACGCGGACCTTCCAGCCGAGCTCCGCCTCGATGGTCCTGGCCGCCTTCAGGGACATCGGCACGCCATTGCCGAAGGTGAATACCACCAGGTCGTTGGCGTCCTGCTGGTACACGCGCCCTTCGCCCAGTTGCATCGCCTCGCCCGGTGCCGGGTAGTTGAACTGCCATTGGCCGTCACCGGCTTCGTACAGATCCTTGGTCATGTACAGCGCAATGGGCTCGAGGTAGGCGCACACGCGTCCATCCACCTTTGACAGCGCGGTCATGGTGCGCAGCATGGTGGCGGCATCGTCACCGCGGCTGGGGCAGCCCACCACGAGGCCCGGGATGTCGCGCAGCGCGGCAATGGAGTTGTCGTTGTGGAAGTGGCCGCCGAATCCCTTCTGGTAACCCAGGCTGGCCACGCGCATCACGATCGGATTGCGGTACTGGTCGTTGGAGAAGAACTGCAGCGACGCCGCTTCGCCGCGGATCTGGTCGCAGGCGTTGTGGAAGTACGCGAGGTACTGGATTTCCGGGATGGGCAGCATGCCCATGTTGGCGTAGCCCTGGGCGAGACCGAGGATGATGGTCTCGTCCAGCAGCGTGTTGAACACGCGGCTGCCCTTGAAGGTCTTGTGCAGGCCCTTGGTGACGGTATATACGCCGCCCTTCATCGCGACGTCCTCGCCGAACAGCAGCGACTCCGGATACTTCGCCATGACGTCGTGCAGGGCCTGGCCGATCTGGATGGCCAGATGGCGCGGCGGCTGTTTTTCGGGAAGCTTCTCCTCGCCGCCGAACGCGGCGAGGCGCCGATCCTGGTAATCCGTGCGTTCGGCTTCGGCCTGCACGGCGTCCGGCGTATACGGCGCCAGCGGCTTCATCACCTGGTCGAGCGAGGTCAGGCGCGGGCGACGGTCGGCGTCTTCGGCCGCCTCGAAGCAGCGCTTGCGCGTGGCCTCGTACAGCGCCAGCAGCGACTCGCGGGTGTACAGGCCGGACGACAAGGCGATTTCCGCGGAACGCAGCAGCGGATCGCTCGCCTCCACCGCAAACAGCTCCTCCACGCTGCGCCACTCGATCTCGAAATCGGTGCCCGCGTGGCCCATCACGCGGGTGGTCCTCAGATGCAGGAAGGTGGGGCGGCGCGTGGTGCGGCAGTGCTCCACCGCCTCCTGCACCTGGGCATAGCCGGTGGCGAGGTCCAGGCCGTCCGCGAAGAAGTAGTCGAGGTCGGCGCGATGGCGGAAGTTGTTCGCGACCCAGCCGCTGGGCGTCTTCACCGAGATGCCGATGCCGTTGTCTTCGCACACGTAGAGCACGGGTGCCGGCAGCTTCTGGTAGGCCGTCCAGGCGGACGCATTGAAGGCGGTCTGCGCGGTGGCATGGTTCGACGAGGCGTCGCCGAACGAGCAGATGGTGATGCTGTCCTCGGGAATCGGCAGCTTGTGGCCGATGCGCCGGGCCTGCTCGATCGCCACCGCCGTGCCCAGGGCCTTGGGCAGGTGCGAGGCGATGGTGGAGGTCTGCGGCAACACCCACAACGGCTTGCTGCCCCACACCTTGTGGCGGCCACCGGAGGCCGGGTCTTCCATGCTGGCGGCGAACGACAGCGCCGAGTCCATCACCGGGTCCATGCCCGGCAGCTTGCGGAAGCGCTCGGCCATGAAACCGCCCGAGCGGTAATGCAGGAAGGCCGGATCGGTATGGCGCGTGAGGCGCGCGACCATCGCGTTGCCTTCGTGGCCGCTGGAGCCGATGGTGTAGAAGACCTTGTTCTGCACGCGCAGCACGCGCGCCATCAGGTCCAGGTGACGGCTGATCAGCTGCGACTCCAGCAGCTCGCGGAAGCCGGTGGCATCGAGCGAGCTGCCGGGCAGCACGGGCGAATGGTCACCGTGCGGCGCATGCACCTCACCGTTCCAGAGCTGGACGAACTCGGTGAAGTTCTGGTCGACGATTTCGGCGCGGTTGAAACCCTTGTGGCGTGCCGTGAGGGAATACGGAATGGCGGTCATGATGTCTCGTCAACGAACGGCCGCGGGGGCGGCGTGCATGGGAAATATATGGTCGCTCCAATGGAGCGATGACTCCCTCTCACATCCGGAGAGAGGGTTGTGGCGAGCATTGGGTGCCCGCGAAAAGACTGCCAGCTCCCCTTGTAGGAGCGCACCCAGTGCGCGACCGTGGAGCCCCGGCTGCAACGCCTCGCGGGATTTTCGCGCACTGGGTGCGCTCCTACAAAAAGCTGGTCGGCTCCCGCGGAAGGCGGTCGCCGTCCCTCTCGCCTCGCAGAGGAGAGGGTTCGCGTGAGGGGTCAGTCTTGCGATTGCGCTGACCCGAAGCATGCTTCGTAGCGGCTTCATCGCGAGCACCCGCCCCTCACCTCAGTCCTCTCTCCCACGGGACTACCTCCGGGTCGCCCGGAGGGGAGAGGAAGTAAAGGCGCGCAGCGACTTCGCGCGCGCCAGATCTTTGTCGCGTCCAAAACTCTCGAGAATGCGGATCTGGTCTTCCACCGAGGGCATCGGCACCGCAAGCCCATTCAAACCCGCCAGCGTCAGGCGCCCCGCCTCGACGGGCTTCCAGCCGTCACCCTGATTGAGCTCCAGCCCACCCATCACTTCGACGGGCAACCCCGGAAAGCGGAATCGCGCAAAGTGCGACCGAAAGCGCTCCGCGCCTGCGGGCTCGTGCGTGGATTCGCGCCGATCGGCCCACAGCGCCATCAATCTCTCGGCATCCTCGCGCGAGGTGAGCACATCCACGTCGGCCACGCTTACTTCGGCGCCTGCCAGCAATGCGGCAGCACTGCCGATCACGCACCACGGATCCAGGCAATGCACGTGCAGCTCCGGCACGATCTCGGCCAGCGTGGCATACAGCGCGGGCGTGGCATGGCTCATGCGCGACGCCCCCGCCACTGCTCGCGGGACTGGCCCCAGATCTCCACCGTCACGTGCTCGAACGGAGCCGGCAGCTGGCCGGGACCGCGCAGCGTCGATCCCAGCTTGCGCGCCACGATCTGCGAAGCGGTGTTGTCCGGCGCGATGGTGTGGATCACCTCGGTCCAGCCCAGGTTGTCGAACGCCCAGTCGATGGCCGCCACGGCGCCTTCGGTGGCGTAACCCTTGCCCCAGGCATCGCGCAGGATGCCCCAGCCCACTTCGGTACCGGGCCAGCCTTCGGGCATCCATGGTCCCAGCCGTCCGATCCAGCGCCCGCTGTCCTTCTCGATCACCGAGAACATGGCGTAGCCCTGGATGGCCCAGGCGCCGGCCATGGAGAGGAACCCGCGCCATGCCGTGGCGCGCGGCTGCGGGCCCCCGATATGGCGGGAGTTGTCCTCGTCGGCCATCAGCGCGGCCCAGCCTTCGAAATCCTCCGCCCGCGTGGGGCGAAGGATGAGTCGATCGGTTTCGATGCGGATGTCTTGCCAGCTCATGCGATGCATTCCTGCGCCATGGCCTCGTGACCCGTCACGTCGCTGCTGCGCCCGCGTTTCCTGGGAAACCTCCCTTGATCCTCGCTCTGCCTCCCGGGGGGAGACTCACGTGGATGACGCGCCGGGCGCGGCCTTGCCGTGACGATCAGAACGCGTTGATGCCCGTCAGCTCGCGGCCCACCACCAGCTGGTGCACCGTCTCGGTGCCTTCGTAGGTGATGACGGATTCCAGGTTGAGCGCGTGGCGGATGGCGACGTGCTCGGTCGTGATGCCGGCGCCGCCGAGGATGTCGCGGCATTCGCGCGCGATGTCGATGGCGATGCGGCAGTTGTTCCACTTGGCCAGCGACACCTGGGTCGGCTGCATGGTGCCGGCGTCCTTCAGGCGGCCGAGCTGCAGCGACAGCAGCTGCGCCATGGTGATGCGGCGGGCCATCTCGGCCATCTTGATCTGGATGGCCTGGTTGGAAGCCAGTGGGCGACCGAACAGCACGCGCTCCTGGGTGTAGTCGAGCACTTCCTTCAGGCAGGCCTGCGCGGCGCCGATCGGGCCCCAGGTGATGCCGTAGCGGGCCTGCGTGAGGCAGCCCAGCGGCCCCTTCAGTCCCTTCACGTTAGGCAGGCGGTTGGCTTCGGGCACGCGCACGTTGTCGAAGAACAGCGCGGAGGTCACCGACGCGCGCAGGCTCATCTTCTTGTGCACTTCCTGCGCGGTGAAGCCCTTGGTGTCGGTCGGCACGATGAAGCCCTGGATGCCGTCCTCGGTCTGCGCCCACACGATGGCGATGTGCGCGAGGTTACCGTTGGTGATCCACATCTTGGCGCCGTTGATGACCCAGTCGCCGCCGTCCTTCTTCGCATGCGTCTTCATGTTGGCCGGATCCGAGCCACCGTGCGGCTCGGTGAGGCCGAAGCAGCCGATGACCTCGCCCGCCGCCATCTTCGGCAGGTAGTGCATCTTCTGCTCTTCGGTGCCGTAGGCGTAGATCGGGTACATGCACAGCGAGCTCTGCACCGAGGCGAAGCTGCGCAGGCCCGAATCGCCGCGCTCCAGCTCCTGGCAGATCAGGCCGTAGCTGACGCCATTCATGCCGGCGCAACCGTACTTCTCGGGAATCGTGGCGCCAAGCAGGCCCAGGCTGGCGATCTCGGGAACCAGCTCCTTGGGGAAGCGGCCCTGGTCGAAGCAGTCGCCGATGATCGGCAGCACCCTCTCGTCGACGAAACGGCCTACCGAGTCCTGCACCATGCGTTCTTCATCGGACAGCAGTGAGCGGACGTCGTAGAGATCGAGCGGGTTCAGGCGAGCGGACATGCGGGAGTTCCGTGACTGGGGACAAACTCCCATTCTAGCGGGCCCTTACGCGCGGGTCATGGCGGGGTGCAACAGGCGCGGGGTAGGCGTCCGGGGCCGGACGTGGGACCATGCGCAGCGCTTTCGTCCATCCGCCCGCCCATCGGGCGGGACCGGACCCCGCGCCGGGTGGCATGCCGATGCCGCGGGTCCCGGCCGGACCGGGAAGGCGCACAGGCACCCTGCTCCCCCGCCGGACCATTCATGTTCAAAGGTGTTCTTCTAGGCTTCGCCTGCTACGCCGCCTACGCGATCAGCGACGCCTTCGTGAAATCCCTGCACGGCACCCTGCCGGCCTACGAGGCGGTGTTCTTCGGTGCGGTGCTGATGCTCAGCGCCCTGCCCTTCATCCGCAAGCCCGGCGACCGCTATCTCGACGTGTTCCACGCGCGCAAGCCCAGCCTGTGGTGGATCCGCGCCGTCACCGGCGCGATCTGCAACATCTCGGCGGTGATGGCCTTCACCGCCCTGCCGATGGCGGAGGCCTTCGCGCTGATCTTCCTGCTGCCGATCTTCGTGACCCTGCTGTCGGTGGTTTTCCTCAAGGAGCACGTGGGCTGGCGACGCTGGTCGGCCGTGATCGTGGGCTTCATCGGCGTGCTGGTGGTGCTGCGGCCTGGCTTTCGCGCGCTCGGCGTCGGTCATTTCGCGGCGATGACCTGCGGCCTTTCCGGCGCCGTGTCGGTGGTCGCCCTGCGCATGGCCGGGCCGCACGAAAAGCGCATCAGCCTGTATGGCGCCGGCGTCGTAGGCCCGCTGGTGAGCGGTGGCCTGCTGATGCTGCCCGCCTTCGTGTGGCCGGATGCCCACCAGTGGTTCCTGCTCGCGGGCTACGGCCTGCTCGCCGGGCTGGCGGGCGTACTGCTGATGCTGGCCACCCACCACGCGCCCGCCAACCGCATCGCGCCCACGCAGTACAGCCAGATGCTGTGGGCCATCCTGTTCGGCTACTGGCTGTTCGGCGACCACCTGGACTGGCCGATGCTGATCGGCATCGTGCTCATCCTGGGCTCGGGGCTGTTCACCCTGGTGCGCGAGGACAAGGTCGCCCACTGGTGGCGACGCACCAAGATGGTCTGACCACCGGCCGCAACGCCGCCTTCCTTCCACCCGACCTCACCAGCCACGGCCGCCCATGACCCGCCCCGACTTCGCCATGTCCCCCATCATCGCCGGCCTGTGGCGCATCACCAGCTGGAATCTCAGCGTGGCCGAGCGCGTGCGCTGGATCGAACAGGCGCTGGACCTGGGCATCAGCACGTTCGACCTGGCCGACATCTACGGCGACTACCAGGCGGAAGCGCAATTCGGCGAGGCGCTGAAAGCCCACCCCGCCCTGCGCGGCCGCATGGAGCTGGTGACCAAGTGCGGCATCCGCCTGCGGTCCGCGCAGCGCCCGTATCGCATCAACTACTACGACACCTCGGCGGCCTATGTGCGTGCCCAGGTGGAGCAATCGCTGCGCAACCTGCACGCGGAACAGCTCGACCTGGTGCTGATCCACCGTCCCGACTACCTGATGGACGCGGCCGCCCTGGCCGACACCTTCGCCACGCTGAGCCGCGAGGGCAAGGTGGCGCACTGGGGCGTGTCCAACCACACCACCAGCCAGTTCGCGCTGCTCCAGCAGCACCACGCGCTGGCCACCAACCAGGTGGAGCTCTCGCCGCTGCAGATGGATGCGCTGGACGACGGCACGCTCGACCAGGCGCAACAGCTGGGACTGCGCCCGATGATCTGGTCGCCCCTGGCCGGCGGTCGCCTGTTCAACGGCGAGGACGAGCAGGCGGTGCGTACGCGGGCCGCGATGCTCGACATCGCCGAACGCCATGGCATCAGCCTGACCACCCTGGCCTTCGCCTGGATCCTGCGCCATCCCTCGCGCCCGCACCCCATTACGGGCAGCGGTCGCATGGAGAGCGTGCACGACGCCGTAAAAGCGCTGGATGTCACGCTGGATGCGGAAGACTGGTACGCGATCTGGACGGCGAGCAAAGGGCATTCGGTGCCCTGACACACTGCCCGGACTTCCCGTGTGGGAGCGCACCCTGTGCGCGACCGGGCGCCGCGTCTTGCTGACTGTGATGATGTGCGTCACGGCATCCGCGCTTCGTAAGATTTTCGCGCACAGGGTGCGCTCCTACAGGGGGGAGGCGCGGATTAGCGGTTGCTCACGCCGTGCGGCACGTGGCCGGTCGCCACATGCTTGCGGGCCGACTCCACGTTGGCCGGCGAATCGTCGAAGAAAATGTCCGCGCCGAAGGCATCCAGGAACGGTCCCTTGTCGCGGCCGCCCAGGAACAGCGCTTCATCGATGCGCACGCCCCAGCGCCGCAAGGTCAGGATCACGCGCTTGTGCGCCGGTGCGGAGCGCGCGGTGACCAGCGCGGTGCGGATCGGTGAATCCTCGGCGGGGAACGCCGCCTGCAAGCGATGCACGGCGGTGAGAAATCCGCGGAACGGCCCCACCGACAACGGCTCCTCGGCCAGCTCGCGTTCGCTGCGATGGAATGCCTCCAGGCCTTCCTCGCGCGAGACGCGCTCACCTTCGTCCCCGAAGATCACCGCGTCGCCGTCGAAGGCGATGCGCAGCTGCTCGGTGGCGCGCGGCGGCGCGACCGACGGCAGGATGGTGGCCGCCGCCACGCCGGCGGCAAGCGCACGACCCACGTCTTCGGCATTGGCGGACAGGAACAGGTCGGCCCTGAACGGTGCGATGTAGTCGGACGTAGGCGCACCGCTGGTGAACGCCGCCCGGCTGATCTCCAGGCCGTAGTGCTGGATGGCATTGAAGATGCGCAGACCGGTGTCGCCCGAATTGCGCGACAGCAGGATCACTTCCACCGGTGGCACGTCGCCGGCGAGCTTGTTGAGGTCCAGCAGCTTCTGCACCAGCGGAAACGCCACGCCAGGCTTGAGGATGTCGTTCTCATGCTCGATCTGGAACGTACGATAGGCATCCAGCCCCTGCCGCTCGAACAGGTCGTTGCTTTCGCCAAGGTCGAACAGGGCGCGTGACGAGATGGCCACCACGAGGCGGTTGTCGCCTGCGGAGGCAGGATCGTGGGCGTCTGGCGTGGTCTGCTTCATGGCTCCAATCTAGCAAAAGACGTCGTCCAGCAGATGTCGATACGCAGGACGACGTTCCGGCAAGGGCGAGCGGAGCGCACGCAAGCGGTCCAGCGCCAGCCGGAGCCCGCCCAGAGGCGGGCGAGCGCCGCGTCAGTCCGGCGCGAACTGCTCATCCAGGATGCGCTGCTCGAGATTGTGCTCAGGGTCGAACAACAGGCGTACGCCCTGCCCCTCGGACTGGCGGATCTGCACCTCGCGGATGTCGCGCACTTCGAGGTAGTCGGCCGTGGCGCTCACCGGGCGCTTGCCCGGATCGAGCACGCGCAGGGTCACCAGCGTGCGGTGCGGCAGGATCGCGCCACGCCAGCGCCGCGGGCGGAACGGGCTGATCGGCGTCAGCGCCAGCACGTTGGCATCGAGCGGCAGGATCGGCCCGTGCGCCGAGAGGTTGTAGGCCGTCGATCCGGCCGGCGTGGACACCAGGATGCCGTCGCAGACCAGGGTGGGCAGCTTCACCTGATCGTTGAGCTTCACCTCGAGATGCGCCGCCTGGTTGCTCTGGCGCAGCAGCGAGACCTCGTTGAACGCCAGGGCATGCTGCACCTCCCCGGAGGCATCCACGGTACGCATCTCCAGCGGATACAGCACGGCGGCATGCGCGCGCGCGATGCGATCTTCCAGCTCGTCCACGCGATGCTTGTTCATCAGGAAGCCGACGCGCCCGAGCTTCATGCCGTACACCGGCGCCGGCAGCGCACGGTACGCATGCAGGGTGCGCAGCATGAAGCCGTCGCCGCCCAGCGCCACGATCACGTCCGCCTGTTCCGGCGGCACGTCGCCATAGCGGTCGATGAACTTGCGTTGCGCCTGCTGGGCAACGTGGGTTTCGCTGGCGACGAAGGCGAAGCGCATGGGGCCTGACATCGTTCGGGAAGAGAGGCCGCCAGTTGAACGTAGATGGACGAAGGGCGCAAGACCGTTGCCGGTCCGCGCCCTTCAGGGTACCGCGACACATCCACCCGTCATCCCGGCGAAACCGGGACGACGGGCCATGCTTACTGGTTCACCGGCACCTGGGCCAGCTGCGCCAGGCGGCGGACCGCGACCGAAGCGATCGGGTAGTCCGCGTTCTGGGTGAGGATCTCCGCCAGCATGTTGCGGGTGTACTTCAGCGTGGCGTCGTCACGCTGCAGCCATGCCTGCACCGGCGAGACACCCTTCGAGCCGCAGGCCATGGACAGCACCTGCAGGGCCAGCGCGCGATGCTGGTGGTTCAGCTCGTCCAGCAGCGAACCGCGGGCCTGGGCGTGCCATGCGCCTTCCACCGGCAGGGCCTCGATCTGGCTGCGCAGCCACTCCAGGTCCAGCGACTCGCCCAGCTCGTAGAACACGCTGGCCACCGCGCCGATCGGCTGCCCGCTCTGCTGCGCCACCTCGACGATGTCGAGCATCGCGCGCAGCTCGGGGAGGCGGGCCAGGCACAGCGACAGCTCCGCCGGCAGGCCGAGGCCTTCCCACTTCTCCTGGCTGGTGGCGAAGTCGGCGCGGCCGGTCTCGGTGAGTGCATCCGGCAGGGCCGCACGCAGCTCGGTGACCCCGGCCTGGTAACGCTCGACGTTCGCGTTGATGTCCAGCGTGCCACCCGGACGGTTGAGCAGCCAGCGTGCCATGTGGCGCAGCAGCGACCATATCTGCAGGATCGCGTCGATCTGGGTGTTCTCGGCCACCTTGCCGTCCAGCCCCTCGATCTCGGACCACAGCTCACGGGCACCGAGGATTTCGCGCGCCGCCGTATAGGCCTTGGCGATCGCCGCCGGACCCTGTCCGGTGTCTTCCTGCATGCGCATCATGAAGGTGGCGCCCATGCGGTTGATCGTCGAGTTGGTCACCGCGGTGGCGATGATCTCGCGCTTCAGGCGATGGCGCTGCATGTGGTCCGCGTACGGCACGTGCAACGGCTCGGGGAAGTAGCGCACCAGCTCCTTGGAGAGGTACGGATCCTCCGGCACGTCGGACTCGAGCAGCTGCTGGTACAACTTGATCTTGTCGTAGGACAGCAGCACGGACAGTTCCGGACGCGTCATGCCGATGCCGCGCGTCTTGCGCTCGGTCAGCTCGGCTTCGCTCGGCAGATTCTCCACCTGGCGATCGAGCAGGCCTTCCTGTTCCAGCATGCGGATGAAGTGCGCCATCGAACCGATGCGATGCACCGACTGGTGCTCCATCAGGGTGATGGCCTGGTTCTGGCGGTAGTTGTCCCACAGCACCAGCTGGCCGACTTCGTCGGTCATGCTGGCCAACAGGGTGTTGCGCTGGTCGAGCGTGAGCTCGTTGCGCTGCACGGCATCGCCGAGCAGGATCTTGATGTTCACCTCGTGGTCGGAGGTGTCCACGCCGGCCGAGTTGTCGATGAAGTCGGTGTTCAGCAGCACGCCGTGATGGGCGGCCTCGATACGGCCCTTCTGGGTGAAGCCCAGGTTGCCGCCCTCGCCCACCACCTTGCAGCGCAGCTCGGCGCCGTTGACGCGCAACGCGTTGTTGGCGCGGTCGCCCACGTCGGCATGCGTTTCGCTGGCAGCCTTCACGTAGGTGCCGATGCCGCCGTTCCACAGCAGGTCCACCGGCGCCTTGAGGATGGCGCTGAGCAGTTCGGCCGGCGGCAGCTGGGTGACTTCGGGCTTGAGGCCCAGCACCACGCGCATTTCCGGCGAGACCGGGATCGACTTCAGGGTACGCGGGTACACGCCGCCGCCCGCGGAGATGAGCGACTTGTCGTAGTCGTCCCAGCTCGAACGCGGCAGCTTGAACATGCGCTCGCGCTCCACGAACGAACGCTCGGTATCCGGGTTCGGGTCGAGGAAGATGTGGCGATGGTCGAACGCGGCCACCAGGCGGATGTGGCGCGACAGCAGCATGCCGTTGCCGAACACGTCGCCCGACATGTCGCCGATGCCGACGCAGGTGAAGTCCTCGGTCTGGCTGTTGCGGCCCATGGCGCGGAAGTGACGCTTCACCGACTCCCACGCGCCCTTGGCGGTGATGCCCATGCCCTTGTGGTCATAGCCGTTCGAGCCGCCGGAAGCGAACGCGTCGCCCAGCCAGAAGCCGTGCTCGACCGAGATCGCGTTGGCGATGTCGGAGAACGTCGCCGTGCCCTTGTCGGCCGCGACCACCAGGTACGGGTCGTCGTTGTCGTGGCGCACCACGTCATGCGGCGGCACGACCTTGCCTTCGATCAGGTTGTCGGTGATGTCGAGCAGGCCGCTGATGAACATGCGGTAGCAGGCGATGCCCTCGGCCAGCTGCGCGTCGCGGTCGCCGTTCACCGGCGGACGCTTCACGAAGAAGCCGCCCTTCGAGCCGACCGGCACGATCACGGTGTTCTTCACCATCTGCGCCTTCACCAGGCCCAGCACCTCGGTGCGGAAGTCTTCGCGACGGTCGGACCAGCGCAGGCCACCGCGCGCCACCGAGCCGAAGCGCAGGTGGATGCCTTCCACGCGCGGCGCGCTGACGAAGATTTCGCGGTACGGCACCGGCTTCGGCAGGTCCGGCACGCGGTGCGAGTCGAACTTGTAGCTGATGTAGGAACGATGCGCGCCATCCCACTGCTGGAAGAAGCTGGTGCGCAGGGTGGAGCGGATCAGCGCCATGAAGCTGCGCAGGATGCGGTCGTCGTCCAGGCTCGACACCGTCTCGAGCAGGGTGCCGATGGACTCTTCCACCACGGCGATCTGCTCGTCACGCGGCTTGGACAGCGCCGCCACCAGGCCATCGACCAGGCCCGGATGCGCGGTGCGCACGGACTCGGGGATCAGCACCTGCATCTCGCCGCGCAGCAATTCGCCCGCGCGCTTCAGCTCGTCGGCCGGCAGCGTCTCGCGGCGCGGGTCGAACTTGGCGAGGAACAGTTCCACCAGCAGGCCGGCGATGGCCGGGTAATGGTTGAACGCGTCCTCCATGTAGCTCTGCGAGAACGCCACGCCGGTCTGCAGCAGGTACTTGCAGTAGCCACGCAGCATGGCGATCTGGCGCCAGCTCAGCTTGGCGCCGAGCACCAGGCGGTTGAAGCCGTCGTTCTCGGCGTTGCCGCGCCAGATCTGCTCGAACGCGTCCTCGAACAAGGTACCCACCTGCTCCACGCTGAAGGCGAGGCTGCCGGTGGTCTGCACTTCGAAGTCCTGGATGTACAGCGTGCGGTCGGCCAGCTTCACGTCGTACAGGTGCTCGGTGAGCACGCGCAGGCCGAGGTTCTCCAGCTGCGGCAGCACTTCGGACAGCGCGATGTCGCCACCGCTGCGGTAGACCTTGAAGCGCAGCTCTTCCGGGCGCGACGCCGGGTGGTAGAACGACATGCGGATCGCGTCGTCCCCCTTCAGCAGCGACAGCTGGTGCACGTCCTCGGCGGCGGCGGCGGGCGCCACGTCCTCGACGTAGCCGGCCGGCAGCGCCTTGCCGTAGCGGTTGGCCAGCACCACGCCGTCGTGGTCGCCCAGCGTCGCCACCAGCGCGTCGCGCAGGTCGTCCTGCCAGTTGCGCACGATCGTCGCCACGCCCTTCTCGAGCTCGGCCACGTCGAAATGAATCTGGTCGCCGATCTTCGGGCGCACCACCACGTGCAGGCGCACCAGCGCGGCCTCGCCCATCAGCACGGACGAATCGAGATGCTCGCCGCGCATGGAGTCGCGCAACAGTGCCTCGATGCGCTCGCGCACCGTGGTATTGAAGCGGTCACGCGGCACGAACACCGTGCAGGTGATGAAGCGGCCGTAGCGGTCGCGGCGCACGAACAGGCGGGTGCGGGCGCGCTGGCGCAGCTCGAGGATGCCCATCGAGATGCTGTACAGCTCGTCCTCGCTCGCCTGGAACAGCTCGTCGCGCGGCAGGAATTCCAGGATGTGGCGCAGCGCCTTGCCCGAATGCGAATCGCGCTTGAGGCCGGAGCGGTCCATCACGTACTCGAACTTCTGGCGCACCAGCGGCACGTTCTGCGGACGCGACATGTAGGCGCTGGAGGTGAACAGGCCCAGGAAGCGCTGCTCGGCCACCGGCTTGCCGTTGGCGTCGAACTTCAGCACGCCCACGTAATCCATGTAGCCCGAACGGTGCGCATGCGAGCGCGCGTTGGTCTTGGTCAGGATGATGGCGTCGGTCGAGCCCGACTGCGGCAGGTCGCTGGCGACCAGCGAACGCAGCGAGCGCGGCGCCAGCGAGCGCTCGCTCTTGTGCAGGATGCCCATGCCCGAGCTTTCGTTGGCGCGCAGCACTTCCTCGCCATCGGCCTCGGTCACTTCGTATTCGCGGTAACCGAGGAAAGTGAAGTTGTCGTCGGCCAGCCAGCGCAGGAATTCGGATGCCTCGTTCACCGCGGCGGCGTCCAGCGGCAGCTGGCGCGACGGCAGTTCGGCGGCGATGGCGAGCACCTTGTCGCGCATCTTCATCCAGTCATTGACCACCACGCGCACGTCTTCCAGCGCGCCTTCCAGCTGCGCCTTGAGCTGGGCCTGCTCGGCCTCGCCCGCCACGCGGTCCACTTCGAAATGCATCACCGACTCGGGCTGGCCGCCTTCGGTGCCCATCTTCACCAGCTTGCCCGCGGTGTCGCGGGTCACTTCCACCACCGGATGGATCACGGCGTGGATCTGCATGTGCTCGGCCGCCACCATGGTGACCGTGTCCACCAGGAACGGCATGTCGTCGGTGACGACCTGGATGTAGCTGCGGCCGGCATGCCCGGTTTCGGGGTTGAGCACGCGCACCGAGGCGCGGCCAGGCTGGCGCTGCTGCAGGAAGCCGAGCAGGTCGCCGACCAGCGCGGCCCATTCGGACGCGGTATGGAGTTCGAGATCGCTTTCCGCGATGCGCGCGAAGAAGGCGCTGATAAAAAATTGCGCCTCATCAAGGCGCTGGGTGGGAAATCCGCTTTGCTTCAGTTCTTCGAGAACAACAGTGGGGAACGAGCTGTTGCTAGCCGCACGAATCGCGTTCATGGCATCTACTGTTTTGGGGAGACGGAATGAGGCTAAAAAAGCTTTAAGAGAATACGCTTCGCGTCAGGCCTAATCCAGCTTTGCGACCAGACCACTTCAGCTGCGGTGTAGCCATGACGCCGCTGCAGCAACAGCCGGCGTTGCCCCGTGAGCGGCGTAGGCGGGCCGATTCCGCAGCACTGAAAAAGGGCTGACGACTCGGGAAAAGCCTGACGCCATCACGTGTTGCCCGCAGCCTGGGGCTTGCGTGTGACAACCATGTCACGGCAATACCAGTGCGTATGTCGCGTGCTCGCGGCGTGATGGCCCGTTGCGGCGCAGCAGGCAAAGTCACCTGCGTGGTGACGCCCCGGCCCGAGTGAAAACATGGCGGCCGACGTATCCCTCCGAAGAATTCCCTCCCCTGGCGTGCCCACCGACGCGTTCGCCGACCGGCCCGGACCAACGGCACAGGCCGCCGGGTGGGCAATGCTGGCACCATCCGGGCGATAGGGTCGGACCCTACGCTGGCTCCGACACTCTCCTTTCACGGATGTGAGCCAAAATTGCTAGCTCTGGACTGGACTAACAAGGGACTGCCATTGCTGCCACACCCCTCACCCGACACGGCCCAGGGAGCCCCAAGGCAGTCAGGAGGCAGGACAACGGCTCTACAAATTTGTAAACTGTACGGTATAGTCCAAGGCCGTCTGCTTTTGATCTGAGCCATGGCAGCCGCACCCCGTGCCGTTTCAGGCCCCGCCGGGACTGGAATCCACACGGGGTACCCGTGTGCTCAATGCAAGCCCGACCCACGGTCGCCGCCCGGAGAGGCGTCGACATGCTGCATCCCCCGACCACATTACAAAGAAGAATGGAGCCCACATGAAGTCCACGTCACTGCGCACACTCCTGTTGTGCCTTGGCCTGCTCTCTCTGGCCGCCTGTGGCAAAGGCAAGGAACAAGGACAGCAGCAAATGCCCCCGCCGGAAGTCGGTGTGATCCGGGCCCAGCCGCAAAGCACGCCCCTGACCAAGGAGCTGGTGGGCCGCGTGTCCGCTTTCCGCAGCGCCGACGTGCGTGCGCGCGTGTCCGGCGTGCTGCTCAAGCGCGTCTACCAGGAAGGCACTGACGTGAAGCAGGGCCAGGTGCTGTTCGAGATCGACCCGTCGGTCTACCAGGCCAACCTGCAGTCCGCCCAGGGCAACCTGGCGTCGGCCCAGGCCACCTACGAGAACTACCACAAGGCCGCCGAGCGCTTCCGCAAGCTGCGCCCGCAGGGCTTCGTGTCGCAGTCCGACCTGGACCTGGCCGAAGCGAACGAGCGCAGCAGCTCCGCCGCCGTGCAGCAGGCCAAGGCCGCGGTGGAAACCGCCCGCATCAACCTGGGCTTCACCCGCGTCACCTCGCCGATCGACGGCCGCGCCGGCCAGCAGCAGGTGACCGAAGGCGCCATCGTGGGCAACGGCACCACCGACGCCGGCAGCAACGCCACCCTGCTCACCACGATCGACCAGCTCGATCCGCTGTACGTCAACTTCACCGTCAGCTCGGCCGACCTGGATCGCCTGCGCGCCGCGCAGTCGGCGGGCAAGGTGGTGCTGAGCGAGCAGAACAAGACGACGGTGCAGGTGACCCTGTCCGACGGCAGCAAGTACGACCAGGTGGGCACGCTGGACTTCTCCGGCGCCACCGTGGATCCGACCACCGGCGCGGTGAACCTGCGCGCGCAGCTGCCGAATCCGAGCCATCGCCTGTTGCCGGGCACCTACGTGACGATCGCCGCCAACCTCGGCGAGCAGCAGAGCGTGTTCCTGGTTCCGCAGGCCGCCATCCTGCGCGATGTCGCCGGCGCCTACGCGCTGGTCGTCGGCCAGGACGGCAAGGTCGTGCGCAAGAACGTCACCGCCGACAATATGAGTGCGGGCAACTGGATCGTTACCAACGGCCTCTCCACGGGCGACCAGGTGATCGTCTCGGGTCTGCAGACCGTGCAGCCTGGCGCGCCGGCCAAGGCCTCGCCCTGGCAGCCCGACCAGAAGGCCCCGCAGGGAGCGGCAGGTAACGCCAAGTCTGCTGCCGGCCAGCAGTAAGGGAGTCGACAGACATGCCGAGTTTCTTTATTGATCGCCCCATCTTCGCGTGGGTGGTCGCCATTCTGATCACCCTCGTCGGCACGATCTCCGTGCTGAACATGGGTATCGAGTCGTATCCCAACATCGCGCCGCCGCAGGTGGTGGTGTCCGCGACCTATCCCGGCGCCAACGCCGACACGGTGGAAAAGAACGTCACCCAGGTGATCGAGCAGCAGCTCACCGGTATCGACCACCTGCTGTACTTCAGCTCGTCATCGGGCTCCAACGGCTCGGCGTCGATCACGCTGACCTTCGAAACCGGCACCAATGCGGACATCGCCCAGGTGCAGGTGCAGAACAAGGTGCAGCTGGCACAGCCGCGCCTGCCCACGGCCGTGACACAGCAAGGCGTGGTGGTCTCCAAGAACAACCCCGACTTCCTGATGTTCGTCTCGCTGGTGTCGACCAATCCGGAGATTGACGCCAATCGTCTCGCCGACATCATCGCGTCGCAGGTGGCAGACCAGGTCGGCCGCATTCCCGGCGTAGGCAACACGTTCCTGGTCGGATCCGAGTACGGCGTGCGCATCTGGCTGAACCCGGACAAGCTGCAGGGTTACGGCCTCTCCGCCAGTGAAGTGCGCAACGCGGTTGCCACGCAGAACGTGCAGTTCGCTGCCGGCTCGCTGGGCGCCGACCCGTCCCCGAAGGATCAGAGCTTCACGGCCACCGTGTCTGCCGAGGGGCGGTTCTCCACACCGGATGAGTTCGGCAACATCATCCTGCGCGCCAACAGCAATGGCACCGTCGTCAAGCTCAGCGACGTGGCGAAGATCAGCTTTGGCCCGCAGACCTATGGTCGTGCCTCCACCTGGAATGGCCAGCAGGTCGGCGGTCTCGGCGTGCAGCTGCTGCCGGGCGCGAACGCGCTGGACGTGGCCGATGCGGTCAAGGCCAAGATGGCCGAACTTTCCAAGGACTTCCCGGAAGGCGTCACCTGGTTTGCGCCGTACGACACCACCCCGTTCGTGAAGATCTCGATCGAGGAAGTGGTGCACACGCTGGTGGAGGCCATCATCCTGGTCTTCCTGGTGATGCTGATCTTCCTGCAGAACTTCCGCGCCACGGTGATCCCCACCCTGGTGATCCCGGTCGCGCTGCTCGGCACCTTCATCGGCCTGGTCGCTCTCGGCTTCACCATCAACCAGCTGACCCTGTTCGGCATGGTGCTGGCCATCGGCATCGTGGTGGACGACGCGATCGTGGTGATCGAGAACGTCGAACGCATCATGAGCGAGGAAGGACTGTCGCCGAAGGAGGCGACGCGCAAGGCGATGGGCCAGATCACCGGCGCCGTCGTGGCCATCACCGTGGTGCTGGCGGCGGTGTTCGTGCCGTCCGCGCTGCAGCCCGGTGCGTCCGGCATCATCTACAAGCAGTTCGCGCTGACCATCGCCGTGTCGATGGGCTTCTCGGCGTTCCTTGCACTGTCGTTCACCCCGGCCCTCTGCGCGACCATCCTCAAGCCGACGCACGAGCACAAGAAGAACGTCGTCTATCGCGGCTTCAATCGCGTGTTCGACTGGGTGACGCACACCTACAGCGGCCACATCGGCAGCGCGACGCGCCATGCGCCACGCTGGATGCTGGTGTTCGTGGTGATCGTCGCGTTCACGGGCTTCCTGTACACCAAGCTGCCGACCAGTTTCGTGCCCAGCGAAGACCAGGGTTTCGCCCTCGCCATCGTCAACCTGCCGCCGGGTGCCACCCTGCACCGCACGCAGGAAGTGATGACCGAGATGCGCGACCGCCTGAAGCAGAGCCCGCAGAACGACAGCATCGTCGGCATGTACCAGATCTCGGGCTTCAGCTTCATCGGCACCAGCGAAAGCACGGGCATGGCCTTCATCAAGCTCAAGGACTGGAAGGAGCGCTCGATCACCGCGGACGAACTGATCCTGCAGTTGAATGGCGTGTTCCACGGCATTCGTGACGCGCAGATCTTCGTGGTGAACCTGCCGACCATCCGCGGCCTCAGCCAATTCGGCGGCATCGACATGTACCTGCAGGCACGCGCCGGCCAGACGCATGGCGAGCTGATGCAGGCGATGGGCATGGCGCTGGCCAAGGCCAAGGACAACAAGGCCCTGTTCGGCGTGCGTCCGAACTCGCTGCCGGATGCCCCGCAGTGGGACCTGAAGGTGGACCGCACGCAGGCGCAGGCGATGGGTCTGTCGGTCAGCGACGTGTATACGGCCATCCAGCTTGCGCTGGCGCCGGTGTACGTCAACGACTTCGTCTATGGCGGCCGCGTGAAGCGCGTCTACATGCAGGCGGACCAGACCTATCGCATGGGTCCGGATGCGCTGCAGCACCTGTACACGCCTAGCAGCCTGGCGAGCGGGTCCACCAGCGCGTCGACCGTGTCGACCACCAACCCGTACAACATGATCCCGATCTCCAGCGTGGTGCAGTCGAAGTGGGGCATGGGCTCGCCTGCCCTCACCCGCTACAACGGCTACTCGGCAGTGGAAATCGTGGGTAGCGAAGCGCCGGGTTACTCCACCGGCCAGGCCATGGCGGCCCTGCAGGGCATCGTCGAACACGACCTGCCCAAGGGCTTCGGCTCCGACTGGACGGGTCAGTCCTACCAGGAAATCCTGGCCGGCAACTCGGCCACGCTGCTGCTGGTGCTGTCGATCCTGATCGTGTTCCTCTGCCTGGCCGCCCTGTACGAAAGCTGGTCGATCCCGGTGGCCGTGCTGCTGGTGGTTCCGCTCGGCCTGCTCGGCACCGTGGTGTTCTCGATGCTGCGCGGCCTGCCGAACGACATGTACTTCAAGATCGGCCTGATCACGGTGATCGGCCTGGCGGCGAAGAACGCGATCCTGATCGTGGAATTCGCGGTGGAGCAGCAGCAGGAAGGCCAGTCGTTGTTCAACGCGGTCGTCACGGCTTCCCGCCAGCGACTGCGCCCGATCCTGATGACCTCTTTTGCGTTCATCCTCGGCGTGTTCCCGCTGGCCATTTCCACCGGTGCAGGCGCCAACTCCCGTCACTCGATCGGCACGGGCGTGATCGGCGGCATGTTGTTCGCCACGTTCCTGGGCCTGCTGCTGATCCCGGTGTTCTACGTGACGGTGCGCCGCATGCTGGGCGACAAGCTGGATGAGGCGTCGCACACCATCCGCCAGGCGCATGGCCAGGCGGCGGCGGACGCAGCGGGTGGCAACCCGCCGGAAGGCGGCCCGGGCGGCATGCAGCCGTTCGATTCGGACCCGCGCCGCGGCTCCTGAGCCTCGCAGGTCGCTTCAACAAAAAGCCCCGGTCGCAGGACCGGGGCTTTTTTTCATGCCTTGCGCGAGAACTCAGTCGATGTCGGCGATGCAGTTGCGCCCGCGCAACTTGGCCTGGTACAGCCGGCGGTCCACCAGTTCGAGGAAGGCCTGGCGCTCGTCGCCATGCATCGGCACCACCGTTCCCACGCCGATGCTCATGGTCAGCGCCTTGCCCGCCATCGAGCGCTCGTGCGGGATCCACTCCTGCGCCAGCAGCTCCTGGCAGCGTTCCGCCACGTGGCGAGCCGACACGGCATCGGCCTCCGGCAGCACCAGCACGAACTCCTCGCCGCCGAAGCGCGCCAGGAAATCGTGGCTGCGGCGCACCGCCTTGCCCAGCACCTTGGCCACCATCTTCAGGCAGTAGTCGCCCTGCACGTGGCCGTAGTGGTCGTTGTACTGCTTGAAGTAGTCGATATCGAGCACCAGCAGCGACAGCGCCTTGCCGCTGCGGCGGGCGTCGACCCAGTCTTCCTCGAACACCGCGTCGAAGCGCCGGCGATTGGCGATGCCGGTGAGGCCGTCCTTGAAGGACAGCGCCTCCAGTTCGCGCTGCAGTTCGATCAGGCGCTGCTCGGTGCGCTTGCGCTCGCTGATGTCGAACATGAAGCCGACCAGCGCATCCACGCTGCCGTCGTCGCGGCGCACCACGTGCACCACGTCGCGGATCCACACATAGCTGCCGTCCTTGCACAGCGCGCGGTAGTCCGCCTCGTGGTCCACGCCGGCCTTGGACTGGGCCACGCAGAAGTTGACCGCCCACTCGCGGTCCTCGGGATGGATGCGGTCGGCCCAGTCCTGCACGCTGACCCAGCTGTCGGGCTCCCAGCCCAGCAGCGCTTCGATCTGCGGCCCGATATAGGAGAACGACGCGCTGTCCCAATGGATGCGCCAGGGAATGGCCTTGGTGGATTCCAGCAGCGTCTTGTAGACGGCGCTTTCTTCGTCGAGGGCGATGTCGATTTGGGTCATGGGCAGCATGCTCGCGTCGCGGAGTGACAGACCCATGGAGACAAGCAACCACCATGCCGGTACCGCCCGCATGCCTGGAAACGGCTCAGCGCAGGGGCTTCCGGCCTTGCCCCGGGTGAGCAGGCATGCCACGAAGCAGGACGACATCGCCCTCCCCGGTCAGTTCACGACGCGTCCCGGTAGATGCTTCAGGGACGTCAGGCTAGGCGCCCGGGCCGTGCCGTCAGCAGCATCGACACCGATTCGGCATCCGCCGGATGGCCAAGCACCAGCTTGATGAGCAGCAGCAACCCGATGATCGCGATCGCCGAGCTGACGAGGCTGATCAGCAGTGCCCGCGTGTAGGTGGTCACCATCACCATCTGGATGATGAGGGCGCCCCCGAAGAATCCGGCCAGGGCGGCGACCAGCCCGGACGAGATGATCGACTCCACCAGCTTGGAAAGGCAGAGCTGCAGGATCAGCACCAGCAGCACCGAGCCTGCGCCGGTCTTTTCCGCTCCCAGGGTGCGCGCCGTATACATCACGGGAACGACCGCCAGTGCGATCAGCGCAAGCAGGATGAGCAGAAAGGTCAACATGGGGCCATCCTTGGCAGAGGGGGACCTGACTCCCTGGTACATCGCAAGTATTTGCGATCAACCGGGAGAGAGTCAACCTCCCCGTCCGCGAACCGCCACACGTGATGTCAGGACCCGCCCAGGAGCCGCGCTCGCGGACGATACCCAGACTCCCGGCCCGTGCCGGGAGCGTCGCCGGGCGACTCAGCGCAGGCCGGTTTCGGCGCGCGCGATCACGATGCGCTGGATCTCGCTGGTGCCCTCGTAGATCTCGGTGATCTTGGCATCGCGGAAGTAGCGCTCCAGCGGCATCTCACGGGAGTAGCCCATGCCGCCATGGATCTGCACCGCCTGGTGCGAGATCCACATCGCCGCTTCCGACGCCATCAGCTTGGCCATGGAAGCCTCGGTGCCGAAACGGCCACCGTGCTTTTCCACTTCGCCCTTGGTCCAGGCGGCGCGCAGCGTGAGCAGCATGGCGGCGTCGAGCTTGCACTTCATGTCGGCGATCTTCGCCTGGGTCATCTGGAACGTGCCGATGGGCTGGCCGAACGCCTTGCGGTCACGCGACCACTGCACCGAGGCCTCGTAGGCGGCGCGGGCGATGCCCACGGCCTGCGACGCGATGCCGATGCGGCCGGCATCGAGCAGGCTCATGCCCATCGCGAAGCCCTTGCCTTCCTCGCCCAGCAGGTTTTCCTTCGGGCACACGTAATCGGTGAATTCGATTTCGCAGGTGGCCGAGGCGCGGATGCCCAGCTTGGGCTCGCTCTTGCCGGCGAGGAAGCCCGGCAGCTGCGTGTCGATGATGAAGGCGGACACGCCCTTGGCGCCGATGCCCGGCGTGGTGATGGCGAACAGGATGATGTAGCGCGCCACCATGCCCGAGGTGATCCAGCTCTTCTTGCCGTTGATCACCCAGTCGCCGTTGGCGTTCCTGGTGGCGCGGGTGTGCATGGCCGAGGCGTCGGAGCCGGACTGCGGCTCGGTCAGCGCGTACGCACCGATGGCCTCGCCCTGCGCGATCGCACGCACGAACTTCTGCTTCTGGTCTTCCGTACCGTGCTTGAGGATGCCGGTGCAGAACAGCGAATTGTTGACCGACATGATGGTCGCGGTGGCGGCGTCGGCCGCGGCGATCTCGATCATCGCCAGCACGTAGGCGATCGGATCCATCCCCGCGCCGCCGTACTCGGTCGGCACCTCGATGCCCATCAGGCCCAGCTGGCCCATCTCGCGGATGTTGTCGAGCGGGAACTCCCCCTTCTCGTCCAGCTCGGCGGCCACGGGTGCAATGCGCTTCTGCGCGAAATCGCGGGCAATGGCCTGAATCGACAGCTGGTCTTCGGTAAAGCGGAAATCCATGACGGTTCCAAGGGGAAGGAGGAAGCCGGCTATTTTAGCCCGCCGCGCCGACATCCTCTGTGCAGGTGCAGCAAGGCCGCCTTTGCCCTTGTGGGAGCGCACCCTGTGCGCGACTGCGGGGCCTGGCTTCCACGCTCCGTAGGCTTTTCGCGCACAGGGTGCGCTCCTACAGGATCCGGCCAAACTTGACGCCCCGCGAGTCGGGGCCTAGCCTATTGCATCTCTGTATCGCGATATAAGGATAACCATGGATCTGGCCACCGCCTCCAGCATCCTGCGCCTGCTGGCGGACCCGACCCGAGTGCGGCTGCTGGCCCTGCTCGAACGGGAGGAGCTGACCGTGGCCGAACTCGCCGCCGTGCTGCATCTGGCACAGCCGCGCGTGTCCACCCACCTGGCCAAGCTCAAGGAGGCGGAACTGGTGCGCGATCGCCGTGCCGGCGTCTCTGCCTACTACCGCGCCAACGGCGATACGGACGAACACCAGTACGCCCTGCTGAAGTCGCTGCGCGAGAGCATCGACGATGCCCTGCTGCGCGAGGATGCCGCCCGCCTGCCGGGCGTGCTGGCGCAACGCGCCCGTGAGGAAGGCTGGGCCGACACCGTGGCCGGCGACATGGAGCGCCACTACTCACCGGGCCGCACCTGGGAAACCCTCGCGCGCTCGCTGCTGCAGCTGCTGGAAACCGGCGACGTGCTCGACATCGCCTCGGGCGATGGTATCACCGCCGAACTGCTGGCGCCGCACGCACGTTCCATCGTCTGCGTGGACAGCAGCGAACGCGTCGTGGATGCGGCGTCCCAGCGCCTCAAGCCGTTCGCCAACGTGGAAGTGCGCCTGGGCGACATGCACGCACTGGAGCTGGGCGAACGCCGCTTCGACCTGGTGCTGATGCTGCACGCCCTCACCTACGCCGAACACCCGGCGCAGGCCGTGGCCGAGGCATCGCGCCTGCTGCGCAACGGCGGCCGTCTGCTCGCCGTCACCCTGGGCAAGCACGATCACCGCGCGGTGGTGGAGCCGTTCGACCACCGCAACCTCGGTTTTTCCGCGAGCGAACTGGATGGGTTCGCCACCTCGGCCGGACTGGAAGTCCTCAGCTGCAACCGCATCAGTCGCGAGCGCAAGGCACCGCACTTCGAAGTGATCAGTCTTCTCGCCCGCAAAAAGTGAGATCCCCATGAGCACGCTTCCCTGGCTACATCCCGAACGCGTCGCCCTGCTGCAGCGCCAGCTGCGCGAGCGCATCCTCATCCTCGACGGTGGCATGGGCACCATGCTGCAGAGGCACCCGCTGGACGAGACCGCGTTCCGCGGCGAGCGCTTCGTCGACGGTTATGACAGCGTGCACGCGCACGATCATCCCGGCAGCTGCGACCTCAAGGGCAACAACGACCTGCTCACGCTGACCAATCCGGACATCATCCGCGGCGTGCACGAGGCCTACCTGGAAGCCGGCGCCGACCTGGTCGAGACCAATACGTTCAACTCCACGCGCATCAGCCAGGCCGACTACCACCTCGAACACCTCGCCTACGAGCTGAACCTCGAAGGCGCACGCCTCGCCCGCGCGGCCTGTGACGCCTGGGAGGCGAAGACGCCGGACAAGCCGCGCTTCGTCATCGGCATCCTCGGGCCGACCAGCCGCACCGCGTCGCTGTCGCCGGACGTCAACGACCCCGGCTTCCGCAACGTCACCTTCGAAGAACTGGTCAGCAACTACACCGAGGCCGGCAACGGGCTCATCGACGGTGGCGCCGACCTCATCATGGTCGAGACCATCTTCGACACGCTCAACGCCAAGGCCGCCTTGTTCGCCCTGAGCGAGCTGTTCCATGAGCGCGGCAAGCGCCTGCCGGTGATGATCTCCGGCACCATCACCGACCGCTCGGGCCGCACGCTGTCGGGCCAGACGGCCGAAGCGTTCTATTACTCGGTGCAGCACGCGCGCCCCATCTCGGTGGGCCTCAACTGCGCGCTGGGCGCCGCCGACCTGCGCCCGCACATCCAGACGCTGTCGAACGTCGCCCAGTGCTTCGTCAGCACGCACCCGAATGCCGGCCTGCCCAACGCATTCGGCGAATACGACGAAACACCCGAGCAGATGGCCGCAGTGATCGGCGGCTTCGCCCGCGACGGCCTGCTCAACCTGGTCGGCGGCTGTTGCGGCACCACGCCCGACCATATCAAGGCCATTGCCGACGCCGTGCGCGACTGTAAGCCGCGCACCCTTCCTTTCGCCGATGCCAAGGTTGCCTGAGTCCCGATGATGCCCCGCCATACCCGTCTCTCCGGACTCGAGCCCCTGGTGATCACGCCCGACCTGTTGTTCGTCAACGTGGGCGAACGCACCAACGTCACCGGCTCCGCGCAGTTCCGCAAGCTCGTCAAGGAAGATCGCTACGAGGAAGCGGTGGACGTGGCGCGCCAGCAGGTCGCCAACGGCGCGCAGATCATCGACGTCAACATGGACGAAGGCCTGATCGATTCGGAAGCGGCCATGACGCGCTTCCTCAACCTGATCGCCGCCGAGCCCGACATCGCCCGCGTGCCGGTGATGGTCGACTCCTCCAAGTGGAGCGTGATCGAAGCCGGCCTGCGCTGCCTGCAGGGCAAGGGCATCGTCAACTCGATCTCGATGAAGGAAGGCGAGGACGTCTTCCTCGAGCACGCCCGCAAGGTGCAGCAGTATGGCGCCGCCGTGGTGGTGATGGCGTTCGACGAACAGGGCCAGGCCGACACCTGCGAACGCAAGGTGGAGATCTGTTCGCGCGCCTATGAACTGCTGACCACGAAGCTCGACTTCCCGCCCGAAGACATCATCTTCGACCCCAACATCTTTGCCATCGCCACCGGCATCGAAGAGCACAACAACTACGCCGTGGACTTCATCGAGGCGACGCGCGAAATCAAGCGCCGCTTCCCCGACACGCACGTATCGGGCGGCGTCTCCAACGTGTCGTTCTCCTTCCGCGGCAACAACACCGTGCGCGAGGCGATCCACTCCGTGTTCCTGTACCACGCCATCAAGGCGGGCATGGACATGGGCATCGTCAACGCCGGCGCGCTGATGATCTACGACGACGTGCCGGAGGAACTGCGCGAGCGCGTGGAAGACGTGGTGCTCAACCGCCGCGCCGACGCCACCGAGCGGCTGCTGGAGATCGCCGAGAAGTTCAAGTCGAAAAAGGGCGAGGTGGTCGTCGAGAACCTCGCGTGGCGCGAGAAGCCGGTGCGCGAACGACTCAGCCACGCCCTGGTCCATGGCATCGACCAGTTCGTCAACGAGGACACCGAGGAAGCACGCCAGCAGGCCACCCGCCCGCTCGACGTGATCGAAGGCCCGTTGATGGACGGCATGAACGTGGTCGGCGACCTGTTCGGCGCCGGCAAGATGTTCCTGCCCCAGGTGGTGAAGTCCGCGCGCGTGATGAAGAAGGCCGTGGCCTACCTGCTGCCTTACATCGAAGAAGAGAAGCTGCGCACCGGCGATACCGGCAAGAACAACGGCACCATCGTGATGGCCACGGTGAAGGGCGACGTGCACGACATCGGCAAGAACATCGTGGCCGTGGTGCTCCGCTGCAACAACTTCGAGGTGATCGACCTCGGCGTGATGGTGCCGGCGCAGAAGATCCTCGACACCGCCCGCGAACACAACGCCGACATCATCGGCCTGTCCGGCCTGATCACCCCCTCGCTGGAGGAGATGAGCCAGGTGGCCCGCGAGATGCAGCGCCAGGATTTCCAGATCCCGCTGCTGATCGGTGGCGCCACCACCTCGCGCGCGCATACCGCGCTCAAGATCGAGCCGCACTACAAGTCGCCCACGGTGTGGGTGAAGGATGCCTCGCGCGCCGTGGGCGTGGCGCAGTCGCTGGTCAGCAAGGACCTGGTCGACAACTTCATGGCCAAGATCCGCGCCGAGTACGCCGAGGTGCGCGAACGCCACAAGCAGCGTGGCAGCGGCAAGTCGCTGGTGCCGCTGGACAAGGCCCGCGCCCAGCGCTACAGCACCGACTGGGCGAGCTACGAGCCACCCGCCCCGCGCCAGCCCGGCATCACCGTGTTCGACCACTACGACCTGTCCGAACTGCGCCGCTACATCGACTGGTCGCCGTTCTTCAACGCGTGGGAGCTGGCCGGCCATTACCCGGCGATCCTCAGCGACGAGATCGTGGGCAAGCAGGCGACCGAGCTGTTCAACGACGCGCAGGCGATGCTGGACCAGCTGATCGCCGAAAAGTGGCTGACCGCCCGTGGCGTAATCGGCTTCTGGCCTGCCGCCGGCGTGGGCGATGACATCGAGCTGCGACTCGAGGACGGCAAGACCGTTTCCCTGCGTCACCTGCGCCAGCAGGCCGACAAGCCGGTCGAACGGCCGGACTTCTGCCTCTCGGATTTCGTGGCACCCAAGGACAGCGGCAAGCCGGACTGGGTGGGCGGCTTCGCCGTCACCGCCGGCATTGGCATCGACGCCCATGTGGCCCGCTTCGAGGCCGGCCACGACGACTATTCCGCCATCTTGCTCAAGGCCCTGGCCGACCGCCTCGCCGAGGCGTTCGCCGAGCGCATGCACGAACGCGTGCGGCGTGAGTTCTGGGGCTACGTGCCGGACGAGTCACTCGACAACGAGGCGCTGATCCACGAGAAGTACCGCGGCATCCGCCCCGCCCCAGGCTACCCCGCCTGCCCCGACCACACCGAGAAGGCCACCCTGTTCGGCCTGCTCGATGCCACCCGCAATGCGGGCATCGAACTCACCGAAGGGTTTGCGATGTACCCGACGGCCGCCGTCTCCGGCTGGTACTTCTCCCACCCCGACAGCCAGTACTTCGTGGTGGGCCGCCTGACCCGCGAACAGGTCGAGGATTACGCCAAGCGCAAGGGCTGGACGCGCGAACAGGCCGAACGCTGGCTCGCCTCCAACCTCGACTACGACCCCGACTGAGGCGCCACCTCAGTCGGCCATCCCCCTCACCTGTAGGAGCGCACCCTGTGCGCGAAAAGCCAACGAAGCGGCGACGCCGCAGGGTTGATCCCCCGGCGGCTTCGCCCCTGCGGCACGCGTTCGAGAACCGAACGCGCCTACCCCCTCAAACCTCACTCTCCACCAACGACCGCCGCTTCACCTCGCGCATATGCACAGCGAGGTTATAGACCGACACAAACGCCGGGAAGAAGTTGGAAAGAATGCCCACCGAGTCGTTCTTGCCGAACACGAAGTACGACAGCAGCAGCGCGCTGCCCACCACCGACAGCCACCAAAACGACAGCGGCATCACCACCCGCTTCAGCTTGCGCGTGTAGTAGAGCTGCACGAACCAGCGGCTGGTGAACATGATCGAGCCCAGGTAACCGACCATCTTCCAGGGCGTGAACTCGAAATTGTGCAGGGCCTGGAGAATGTGGTTGAGTTGGTGCTGCAGGAAGTCCATGAGCCTGTGCCGGTAGCGTGTTAAACGCGACATTGTACGCGTCCACCTTTCACTGGCCTGCCCTGTTCATGGCAATTTTTGGACCGAAAGCCTTGACCCAGCCCCCGGGGGGCCGTATATTTGCGCGCTCGGCGGGCGATTAGCTCAGCGGTAGAGCACTGCCTTCACACGGCAGGTGTCGCAAGTTCGATCCTTGCATCGCCCACCA
>JACXTT010001515.1_pt1 | contig 38560 bp, 40 predicted proteins | sample 9270951 | NCBI WGS metagenome assembly JACXTT01 (sample SAMN15532306, study PRJNA645909) | rock metagenome | isolation source: weathered quartz diorite | place: Puerto Rico | collected 2017-06-21
ACGGGCAACTTCACCAAGATCGTCCAGCGGGTACCGGTCCGGGTACGTCTGGACGGCGTCGATGCCCAATTGGGTGCACTGCGCCCCGGGTTGTCGGTGGTGACCCAAGTGAACACCCATGAGGCGTTGCAGCCCGACAACGCTGCAGTGGCAGGCCAGCCATGAGCAACCCACTGCCCGAACTGACCATGGCACAGAAAGTGGCGGCCTTCGCCACCATGTGCGTCGGCATGTTCATCGCCCTGATCGATATCCAGATCGTCTCCGCTTCGCTCAAGGACATCGGCGGCGGCCTCTCGGCCGGCGCCGACGACACGGCCTGGGTGCAGACCGCCTACCTCATCGCGGAGATCATCGTGATCCCCATGTCCGGCTGGCTCTCGCGGGTGATGAGCACGCGCTGGTTGTTCGCCGTGTCGGCCGCCGGTTTCACCCTGACCAGCCTGCTGTGTGCGTTGGCCTGGAACATCCAGAGCATGATCGCCTTTCGCGCCTTGCAGGGTTTTCTCGGCGGCTCGATGATCCCGCTGGTATTCACCACGGCCTTCATGTACTTCAGCGGCAAGCAGCGGGTGATCGCCGCCTCCACCATCGGCGCCATCGCCTCGCTGGCCCCGACCCTGGGCCCGGCGGTAGGCGGCTGGATCACCGACATTTCATCCTGGCACTGGCTGTTCTATATCAACCTGGCACCCGGCCTGTTCGTGACCTTTGTCGTGCCGATGCTGGTCAAGGTCGACCGCCCCAACCTGGCCTTGCTCAAGGGCGCCGACTATATCGGCATGTTCCTGATGGCGGTGTTCCTCGGTTGCCTGGAGTACACCCTGGAAGAAGGCCCGCGCTGGAACTGGTTCAGCGACAACACCATCGCGACCACCGCCTGGATTGCCGGCATCAGTGGCGGCTTGTTCATCTGGCGCTGCCTGGACATTGCCGAACCCATCGTCGACCTGCGCGCACTGCGCGATCGCAATTTTGCCCTGGGTTGCCTGTTTTCCTTTATCACCGGTATCGGCATCTTCGCCACCATCTACCTGACCCCACTGTTCCTCGGCCGCGTCCGTGGCTACGGCTCGCTGGACATCGGCCTGGCGGTGTTTTCCACCGGCATATTCCAGCTGTTGGCGATCCCGGTGTATGCAATATTGGCCAACCGCATCGACCTGCGCTGGATCCTGATGCTGGGGCTGTCGCTGTTTGCCCTGTCGATGTGGGACTTCTCGCCGATCACCCATGACTGGGGCGCAAAGGAGCTGCTGCTGCCACAGGCCATACGTGGCTTCGCCCAGCAAATGGCGGTGCCGCCGGTAGTGACCCTCACCCTTGGCTCGCTGGCTCCCGCACGCCTGAAACTGGCCTCCGGCCTGTTCAACCTGATGCGCAACCTGGGCGGAGCCATCGGCATCGCCGCCTGTGCCACCGTGCTCAACGACCGGACCAACCTGCATTTCCTGAGACTGGCCGAGCACCTCAATACCCGCAACGAAGCCATGAATACCTGGATCGACCAACTGACCGTGAATGCGCAACTGCTCGGGCAGAACAGCATCGACGCCAGCCAGCTCGCGCTGCGCCAGGTGTGGGCCTTGACCTGGCGGGAGGCGCAAACGCTGACGTACGCCGACGCCTTCCTGATGATCATGGTCTGCTTTGTGGTCGCCACGTTGCTGGTGCCGTTGATGCACAAGGTCCAGGCGCCCAAACAACCGTCCGCCGACGCTCATTAATCACGCTTGAGGATTATTCGATGAACACTTTGCTTGATCGTATGCTCCCCCGCGGGCGCTTTGTATTGGCTGCGCTGGCCATCACCGTGGCCGGCTGCACGGTGGGACCGGACTACCAGCGCCCCGCCGATCAGGCCGCCGCCCGGTTCATGGCGCAGGACGCCTTGCAGCACCGCGACGCCGGACGCCCCGCTCCAGCGCTGGAAAACTGGTGGAGCGGTTTTGACGACCCGCAACTGACCCAGTTGATTCAGAAGGTCCTGACGCAGAACCTCGACCTGGCCGTAGCCATGGCCCGCGTGGAACAGGCGCGTGCCGTCGCCCAAGAGGCCGGCGCGACGCGTATGCCCCAAGGCAGTCTCGATGGCCAGGTCGTGCGGCAACGCCAATCGCTGGAAAGCCCCGAGGGCCAACTGGCGAGCCATCAGCCCGGTTACGAGCGTAATCAGACCCTGAGCAACATCGGCGCCGGCGCGAGCTGGGAGCTGGATCTGGCCGGGGGGCTCAAGCGCGGCGAGCAGGCGGCGCTGGACGACGCCCAGGCCGCAGAAGCCAGCCAGGCAGGCGTACGCGTTTCCGTGGCCGCCGAAGCCGCTGATGCCTACTTGCGGATTCGCGGTGCCCAGCAGCGTATCCAGGTGACCGAACAGCAGATAAAAAACCAGGGCGACTTGCTCGGCCTGGTCGAGACCCGCCTGGCCCAGGGCTTGAGCAACCAGCGTGAAGCCGCCCAGGCCCGGGCGGTACTGCAGCAGGCGCGAACCACCCTGCCGCCGCTGCGCACCGAACTGGCGGTGCAACTCAACCGCCTCGACGTGCTGATGGGTGCCACGCCCGGTACCTATGCCCGCGACCTGGCCGGCACAGCAGCGGAAAAATTCGATTACAAGGTTCCACAGATCCCGGCCAACATTGCCCCGGGTGAGATGCTGCGCCGACGTCCGGACGTGATCGCCGCCGAGCGGCGCCTGGCGGCCAGCAACGAGCGGATCGGCGTAGCGGTTGCCGAGTTTTACCCGAAGGTTTCGCTGGGCGGCCTGCTGGGTTTCTCCAGCCTGCACAGCGGCTCGTTGTTCACCGCCCAGGCCTTCCAGCCACAGGCGCTGTTGGGGCTGCATTGGCGCCTGTTCGATTTCGGTCGGGTCGACGCCGAGGTCGCCCAGGCCAAAGGCGCAAACGCCCAGGCGCTGGCCGAATACCGCCAGTCGATGCTGCGCGCCAGCGAAGATGTTGAAAACGCCGTGGTGAGCCTGACTCAACTCGAGGCCCAACGTCAGGAACTGGCCCTTGAAATCACCTCCAGGCAAACCGCGCGACAAGCGGCGAGCGAGGCGTACCAGGGCGGCGCGGTAAGCCTGATCGAAGTGTTGAACGAGGACAGCGAACTGCTCCGCACGCGCAACCAGATGGCCGAGCTCAATGCCAACGATGCGCGTGCCGCAGTGGCCACGTTCCGCGCACTGGGAGGTGGCTGGACCGTCGAGTAACGCCGCCGAGTTGGTATCGCCTGACCATCAGGGGCTCCGGCCTTTGATGGCGGCGATTTATCCCTATCGGCATTTCTGGTGTTTTCCAGACGCTAAGACCAAAAAAGAATTAATAAATAAATAATCAATATTTATAGTTATTAAAACGTTCAGCGTACTCTCAGCTCATCCCGTCCATTCATCGCGACAATGGAGAGCTCCCATGAATCCGACTGATAGCGTTATCGACCTCGCCCGCTACCGCAAGCGCAAACAGGCGCAACAGCTGGCCCGGACCCTGTGGGAACTGTATGCGCGCAATGCCGGCCAGCAGGCCTTGCAGTGGGTGCAACTGGCCCGCGCCAGCGAGACCCGTCACGCGTGAATGCGCCGGACCCCTCGCGGTTTCTGGCCAGCACCGACGAACCGGTGCTGGACCTGAACAACCTGCAAACACTTGAAGAAGATCCGATCGGCACACGGGTCGCGCAGAACCTGCAACGCCTGCGCGGCAAGCACCACCTGTCCCTCGACGCCCTCGCCCGCCAATGCGGTGTGAGCAGGGCGATGCTGGCACAGATCGAGTCCGGACGCAGCGTGCCGTCGATCAAGGTGCTGTGCAAAATCGCCAAGGGCTTGAAGGTGTCGGTCGCGGCCTTTCTCGAACACCGCGCCTTTGAAGGCGTTGCCGTACTCTCGGCGAGCAGGAGCAAACGCCTGGTCAGCGCCAACGGTGCGTTTGTCAGCCGTGCCCTCTTCCCCTTCGACGTGGCCCGCCAATCGGAGTTCTACGAGCTGCGCCTGAGTCCGTTGGGCGAGGATGCATCCGAGGGCCACGGCCCGGGTGTCCAGGAGAACCTGGTGGTGTCCCAGGGCGTACTGGAAATCAGCGTCAACGAGGAACGCTACCTGCTTTCGACCGGCGACTCGATCCTGTTCTACGCCGACCAACCGCACCGCTACCGCAACCCCGCCGACAGCGAAGCCGTGGCCTACCTGGTGGTGACCTATCCCGAACGCCTGGACTGAATAACCGACAGCCACGAAAAAGCCCGGCAAGGATCACTCCAGCCGGGCTTTTTTTACTGATTCAATCGATCAGCAGGTGCAGCACATCATCGGCATGCCGTTGCAGCTCATCATCATCGGCATGCTGCAGTCGTTCATCAGTTTCATCATCAGGTTGCAGCAGCTTTTCATCATGTCCATGTTCATGCCGGCCATCGGCATGATCTTGCACATCATGCCGTCGGCCTGCATCGAGCATTCCATCACGCACTTCATCGACGGCATCGGCATCATGCTGGTCATCATCGGCATGGCCATGGCCGCGCGGGACATGCACATCATGCTCATGTTGGCGCACTGCATCATCATCGGCATGCCGCAGTCCATCATCATCTGCATCATTTGCGCGCTGTTCTTGAACATCGCCATGTCCATGCCAGCAGCCGGCATCATTTTGCACAGCATGCCGTCGTCCATCATTTCGCAGCTCATGGTTGCCATCATCATTGGCATCCCCATGGCCGGCATCACCGGCATGGTGTTCATCGGCATTTGCATCTGCATGGCGTTCATCATGGTGAAACTCCCTGAGTCGTTCGATAGTTGGACGAAGCTGATGGGGCGGATTCTAGAGAAAGCCGAACAGACGACAAGATGCTGATCCAGCAGTCGAAACGGATGCCGAGGCGAGTTTTATGCTGTCATTTGCAAGCCATCGTCTGCTTTAACAGACACATCAACTTCATGACAGACAAGCAAAAAGCAACAGCATCAAAAAAGACGCGATGGATATTACTTGTACCTCTATTTAAATAGCCGAAAGAAATATTCATTCTAAACGGCTCGCACTTTTGCTTGACCGCCATGACGCCGCTCAGCGCCGATGCGCCAGGGTACGCACCAGCCGATCACCCAGGCCATGGATGAATGCACGCTAATTCCGCACTTCCCGCCAAAAAATCTTGCGTATGGTTGCCGCCCCCTTGCCGAGCAAGGCGAGACTTATCACGCTGTTATCAGAACCGTGGCTAAAGCTGATCACCGTACCGTTGGACAGCACGGCGACCACCGGGCGAGATGTGAGGTTGCTGCCCAAACTCCGCCCCGCCCAGGGAGTGATGCCCGTGGCGAAGTACGAGTTATCCAGCTGTCCGCCAGTGCCTTCAGCGACTTGATACTGATAGCTATTTGAACTGCAGGCCGTGGTGGACGGTGCGTTGGTGTTCAAGACCAACGTACCGAAAGCTAGCTGCATGTCCGACGTCACCCCCTCCCCGGCGGGCAAATCGAAATACCAACCCTTTTGCGTCGAGTAGTTGACGGTGTTCTGAGTAATGGTCCGGGTCCCACCCGAACCCACGGTGACTGTCTGCGCAACCAGCACGCTACGAGGCGAGCTGGTCCCCGTGTAGGTCGTCCCATCATCGAGAAAGGCGTAAACGCTCTGGGTTTGAGTGGAGCTGAAGTCCGACGTTGCCAGGGACCGACCTGTGCCGATAAAGATCGCCGTCTTGCTGTTCACTTGCCCCACCTCGACACTCTGAGTGATGGGCTGGGCAGTGCCACTGCCGTCCTGCAAGACTGCAATACGGGCAACAGACCAGTTCGCCGGATTCGAATCCGAGATATTGAACTTGAACACATTACCGTTCAGATCGCCGGCATAGACAGCCGATGAGGTGACCCCATCCGAGGAGTACGCTGAAAGGTGGGCCAGCCCGGCCGGAGACAGTGAGCTTCCATAGCCAGTCGGTATGTCACGAATCACGGCACCGGTGTCAGGGTTCAGCACGAACATATGGCCCGCATAGTCCCCACTGTTGTTGTAGCCTGACGAAACCATGACGACATATCCGGCGGCCGTATTGGTAATCAATGGCTGTCCATAAGAAAGCCCCACGTTGTTGGTCACGCTCGACGAGGTGCTGGCGTTGGGAAACTCCCATTTCACCTTCGAGGCCAGGTCTGCCGAACTGCTGGCTACCGGGTTCGTGACATCAAGGGCGTAATAACCATTGCCCCCGGCGCGAAGCCCTGCCACCAGTAACGTCTTCCATGTCCCCGAGGAATTGACATCACGAACGGTCGGCGTGCCGTCCACGGTGAATATGTGGTTGTAGGTTTTCTGGGCCAGCTGGTTGAGCTTCGAAAGCACCAGGTTTGGAATGTAGGCCCACAGCTCGTTGCCGTTGCTGGCATCAATCGCATGCAACATACCGTCATTGCCGCCCTGATAGACGACATTCTTGCGCCCGGCAATCGTCTGACCGAACGTCGTATAGGTGCTGTCAGTCGTTATGCTCCAGGTGAGTTTGTTATTCACTATCACCGGCTCGGCATCCACCAGGTCACCCAGGACATGGGTACGGGTACGGTACAAGGTACCTTCGTTGGAGCGATCGCCCTTCAACCAGTTGGCAACCGTGAGATTGTCCGTGGCGCTCGGGGAATTAAGCAGCGCTGTTTGTGTGGAACTCAATCCATCGGGAAAAATGGCACCACTGCTACCCGTGTAGGAAGCAAACATTCTGCTCGTCCAGCTCAGGGCATCCAGCGTCGCTTGAAAACTCCACAGCGAGCTGCTTGCCGATGTATTCCCGGTGGTGATATCAATCGGCGCAGCCACCAAGTCGCCATACCAGGCGGATGCATTGAAGCTGGCAATGTAGGCCGTGTTGTCACCCGGCTGGATATTGATGTTGGACACGCTGATCGCGCCCCCCGCTCCCGACTTGTTCAACAGATCGGCAATGATGCTCTTGATCGAAGCGGTGGCACTCACACTGTCGGTGGCCAACAGCATCTTGCCCCGGCCATTGATGGTCGCATGGTACAGGTCATCAACGGCGGTCGGACTGTGCGACACGTTGGGGTTGGGCCAGGTGGGGGCGTAGGTGTATGGGTTTTTATCTTGATTGGAACCCGTCCCGAAGATCGTCCCTTGCGCCCCCAGGGTCATCCCATACATGTTCATGTGCAGGTTAGGGTTCTTGTCCGCGCTCGGGGAAGTCGCATTCGGATCGTAAGGCACCCGGCCCGCAGTGAAGCTGGAACTACCGGCGGTCGTGCTGAAGTAGTAAGCCGCCTGATCCGCCAACGTGCCCGGATAGATCGTGGTATAGGGCGTTGAAGTGAACCACGGAGTGGACGAGTAAGCAGGAGGCGTCGTGGTCGAGGCGTCGGCAAACCCGTCGGTCACGATCATGACGCTATTGCGCTGGCAAGCGTATTGAATGTAAGTCTTGCTGCTGTCGTTCACATAAAGATTACCGATCGTTTGCAAGAGCGCGCGGGTCGGCGTACCGCCAGCTCCAAACACGCGATAGATCAATCCCAGCAGGTATTGGTAATTGCTCGCCGGTGTCGTCGAGTTAAGATCAACCATATTCGCCACGTTGCTGGAATCCATCCAGCGGGCGCCCATGCGAAGATTGGTGAGTTGAGGCAGTACCGCAGACATGGCAGAGGACAACATCAGTCGGCGCTTGCGGTAATAGGTGAACCAATTGGCAAAGTTTTGCATTTCCGCCGCGTAGCTGCGACCCGTCGGGAACGTGTTGCCCGACTTGATTTCATATCGACGAAGCAAGGTTCCATCTGGAGCGGTTGCACACGCCGGCGTCCCGTTCGTACACGTCGCATCCTTGACCCAATACGTGGCAGGGTAATAGGGAATCGTAATATCGTAGTACGAGCCCGTGTAACCCGAGCTTGTGCCCACCGTCACATTGGTAGTGATGCTGGTACTGCCATTCATGATGCCGGCAACCGTTGCACCCGGAATCACCATCCCGGTATAGAACCTGAACGTCCATCCGCTAGTACCGCTGGTGAGCGTATTGGTCAGGTCATAGGTCACCGTGGGCGATTCCGTCGGGTGGATTCGCGCCGCCGTGGGAACAGAATTGCTGTAGGTGGTCGTGGTGCCATTATAATAATCAGCTGCCCACGGGACATAAGTCGTATTGGGGTTGTAGTACAGGGGGTTGTATTCATAATCCCGCAAGTAGGCGTAGCTCGGGATGAAGGGCGCGGCGTAGCCCTCCCCGGCTGCCGCGGTGTCTACGTATTTTCGGGAACTATTAGGGAAGAGATACTCATACTTCAGCCACGTCGAGCTGGTGGCCCCGACAGAGTTGTAGTTCATCGCATAGTTGGTAGCGCTATAAACATCGGAACTGTTCCATCCGGTAAAGCCCGTCTTGCCGGAAGTCGAGTTGTACCACAGGGCACCGTCGTTACTGGTCAGCAGCACCTCGGTGTCCATCGAGCCTGAATCGTCAATCCCCAGTATCATATTGGGCTCGACCACATTCATCATGCCCAATGGAAGTTGCGCAATGTCCGTAGTCGCTGCAAAAGCCGGAGAGGCCATCTTGGCCAGGCAGAGCATTACCAGCGATCTCACCCACTTATGCATACACCCCCCCAACCCCTGATTACTCTTTAACAACACTGGCTTTATCTTTTATCTTGAAATAATTGTCTGGGTCGTTACCACGGTCGACTTGGGGCCAGTAGTTTTTACCGTTACCCGGTATAAAATGGGGTACGACATGAGCGATTTACCATCTTGATTGCCACCCCGCAGGCTATAGCTACCGCCGTTAGCCGCTGTCGGCTTTTCGACTTGGCACTGCGTTCCGGTGCTCGTTACGACGCTAACCGTACAAAGACGCTCGATGTAGTAAGTATAAGAATAGGCACTCGAAGGCACCGCCACCGAATTCAGGCAACTCCAACCATCTCCCGTGGCGCAAGGGAGGGGTAAACCGTTGGCATCTCTGTTGGTCAGAATGGTTGGGGAGTAGATCCCTGGGTCAGCCGCGGTCAAATCGGCCTTACCGGAGATATAGCTCTTGACGGTCGGCAATACACTATCCGAGGCCGCCAGCGCACCTTCCCGATAGGAGTAGTTTCCCACGGTGGTGACGTTCATGTTGACGGAGCGGACTAATCCAACCGAGGCGATCAAAAATATCGTCAGCAAAATAAGGGTGAGGATAAGAACCGCACCTTTCTGGTTGTTTTTCATCGCCACCTCCTCACTGGGCCGTGGCCCAAGCCAAACTACGGAGTGGTGTTACCGTCGTGTAGGTCTTGTAAAAATAGCAGCGCCAATCCGGAATAAGGGCGGTACCACTGGTGTTGTTCAGGGCCGATATATCGACCGAGCTTGCACCGTTTGCCGCATTCTGCCAGCCAGCAAAACTGATGGTAGAACTCGTTGTGCTGGTACAGTTAGCGGCATTGGCTTGTTTTTCCCGATTCCCCGAGCGAACGACCATAGCCGTGCGTACGGCCTTCAGGTTATTCAGTTGGCTAGGCAGCTGGTCCTGCCAGGTCAGTCCAAGGCCACTGTTCACACCGTATTGTGCTCTCAAGAAAATCACCCCATCGGTCACGATGCTCACCGCACCGGTAATTTTGTTCTTGATTTTCAACAGTGTATTTTCCGAGTACCACTCCTGATAGTTGAAAACCTGCGCAGGAATGACATAAAAATCAGCCGCGTAGGTGGGCACTCCGGCAATCGCTTTATTATATTCAGCCGTCGCTGACAAACCAATATTCACCATCCCGGCAGTGCCGTTCACCGCGTTGGGGGCCGTCGCACGTCGCAAGGTGCAGTCAGTTCCACTCCCCGCAGAACTATAGGCCAGTAGAATATCGTCTCCGGTCGCCACCGAGCCCACAACGGGAATAGCGATATCGTCATTGGGATTGGCCAATGACACTGAGACCTTGAGCATTGAAGCCGCGCTCCCCCCACTGCCATAGGCAAAGATGACATGATTGGAATTGGGGTCTGTACTCACATCCAGCTTTATCGTATCCAGCGCGATGCCTGAATTGGTATTGGTCGCCGTCGTGGAGTAGAGGTGGGTGCAGATTTGACTGTAATTGCTGATCAGTCCGGCACCGGCCATTTCAAGCGCCGTGTTGATGGTCTCGACTGCCGTGGTCCCGTTGCTGTTGGCCGTGTTGGAGGCAATGTTACTCATTCTCCCCGTGTCATAGGAAATTGCCAGTGAGGCGGCGGCGAGCGACATGATCAGACCGATGACCATCGCCAGCATTGCTTCAATGAGAGAGAAGCCCTTTTGCCTCATAACGTTTTGTCTACCTTGAAAGAAACACTGTAAGTATTCACAACGTTATCTTGAGGCATGCTCCACTGAATCGTGATCAGACAAGTACCGTCCGCCGCCACGCTCACCGCGGGGTCAATCGCCCCCGGCAAGTTCTTGACTTCCACGGCCCAACTGGCGGCCCAACTGCCCGTGCCCGGATAAACATAGCTGGCAAGGTTCGAGGCGTCCGAGACCATTTGACCGTAGAGGATCTTGGCCAGATTGGTGGCCTTTACCCGATCATCCGACTTGGCGGACTCTTTCGACAGTTGCGATTGAAGGGCCGCGTTACCCAACAGACCAACCGTCATGATCAGAAGTGCTATCAAACACTCGATCAGCGAGAAGCCACGCTGCTTACGAGCTCTGGCAGAAATTCGTCGCATTACTGTTACCTTGCGAAGGGTTGCAGATTTTTATAAAACCGCCGCCATAAGCCTCAACATTGAGACATGCATTATTTGCCGCGCAGGAAGTATTTGTAATCGTGATGGTATACGAGGTGGAGGCCACAATTTGCCCCGTCGAGGTGAACGTAATCGCGCCGGCTGTATCTTGACTGATCGTCGTCCCGGAACCCGTACCCGCCAAGCTTATGGTTTTGGCGTAATTGCTGCCCGACAGATTGATTGCCGTAGCGGTGATGGTAGCGGAAACCGCTGTATTACGTTTCAGCGCCTCGGAGCGGGCTTCCTGAAGAGAGGAAAAAACCACGTCCGCCGTGGACTTTATGGCGTTGTTGGAAATGACATCGCTTAAAGAGGGTATGCCCCATGCAATCACAATACCCATGATCACAATGGCGACCATGGTTTCCAACAACGTCACCCCTCGCTGACGGTGCATGATCAGCACTCCGACCCGGTAATGATCCAACAGGATTTGTTAGAGGATCCGGTAGTCGTCTTGTTGCCTTGCTCGTTAATCGTGTAATTCGTTCCCGCTATAGACCCTATACCACTGGCCGTATAGCCATACCCTTGCCCACCATTATTGATGGCACAGGTAATCGTAAAATTGGTCGTATTCGTGGGAAGTACCCCACAAGCACCCGCATTACTGTAGGTCTGGGTATTTTGATAATAGGATTCCATCTTTACCTGCAAGGCCGTCAGGGCGTCAGCCCCTTCAGACAACTTACTGCGATTTACATAACTCGAATACGATGGATATGCAATGGATGCCAGAATTGCAACAATCGCCACTGTCACCATCAGCTCTACCAAGGTAAAACCGTTTTGCCCTTTCATCGACGCCCCTAATGTATGTAGAATTTATCTTATTGTATTTTTTATGACAAAATTGATGTCGCGGAGGCTTCGGGTCGAAGCGGGAGAAATTCTGCTTCGCACAGCCATCTATAACACGCACAGAGGTGATAGCCAATGGCCCTGGCGCCTTTGGCTATCCGTATGAAAGGTCAACCGCGCCTAGGCTGGCGCCACCGCCCACCACAACGAAACGCATAACCCGCGTTGCGCCACCTCATCGCAGTACTCCAGGTGGATACGGGCCCCAGTGCGCTCGGCGATGGCCTTGACGATGGACAGCCCCAGCCCGGATCCGACTTCCTGGCTGCCCAGGCTGCGATAGAACGGATCGAACACCCGCTCGCGTTCCTCGACGGCGATGCCGGGGCCACTGTCCTTGACCCGCAACAACGCCCCGCCCTGCTCCAGGCTCACCGACAGATCGACCCGTCCACCGACGGGTGTATAACGAATGGCGTTGTCCACCAGGTTCTTGACCACCGCCAGCAGGTCGATCTCGTTGAGCGCAAGCCGCACGTCCTCTTCGCCCTCGACGCCGATATCGATCTGCTTGAGTTCAGCCAACGGCAGCAAGTCCTCCAGCACCCGACGGTAGACGGCGTACACCGACACCGGCGTACTGGACCGCGTCGCGTTCGCTTGCGCGGTGGCCAGCGCCAACAGTTGATCGATCAGGCTCTTGCCGCGCTCGATGCCCCGGCGCAAGGCGAACAGGCGCTCCCGGGCCAGGTTCGACATGTCGGCGGCGGCCAGGCGTTCAGCCTGCAGGGACAGGGCCGTCAAGGGTGAACGCAACTCATGGGCAGCGTCGGCGACGAAGCGGCGCTGGGTCTCCATCGACTGGGCGACGCGACCGAGCAGGCGATTGATCGCCAGCACGAAGGGCCGGACCTCGGCGGGCACGTGGTTTTCATCGATGGGATGCAGTTCCTGCTCGCCACGCTGGTCGATCTCGGCCGCCAGCACCGCGATGGGCCGGAACAGCTTGCGCAGCAGGTCGGCGACCACCAGCAACAACACGGGAAACAGGATCAGAAACGGTAACAAACCGCGCCAGGCACTCTCCCGGGCATCCTTGTCACGGGCGCCGGTTTCCTGGGCCACGGCGATGCGCTCGCCGCTGCCCAGGGTCCTGACCAGCACCCGGAACGGCTCGCCAGCGACCGTCAGCGTCGACAGGCCATCGGCCAGCGTCGTCGGCAGCGGCAACGGCCCGCCGGCCTCGACATTGGCCACGGCCCGGCCACCGTCGCCCAGGTACTGTACGGTCACCCGCGACTCTTCATCATCGCCAACGATCCCGCCCGCAGGCTTCGGATAGGTCAGCGTCATCTGCTGGCGCTCGAACAGCACGGCCACCTGATGCAGGGTGTTGTCCTGCATCTCCAGGGCCTCGTCGAAGGCCGAGACAAAGGCGAAAACCCCGGCCAGCAGCGCGACGATCAGGATCGCCAGCGACAGGGAAACGGACAGCCGGAGCTGGACCGACTCACTCAGGCGTTTTTTGAAACCATCCATCCCATGCCCCTGACGTTCTTGATGACATGACTGCCCAACTTGCGCCGCAAGCCGTGGATCAGAAACTCCACCGCGTTGCTTTCCACTTCGTTGCCCCAGCCATAGATCCGGTCTTCGAGATCGCTGCGCGAAAGAATCGCCCCCGGCCGGATCAGCAGCGCCTGCAACAACGCGAACTCGCGGCTGGAGAGCTGGACCTCGGGATTTTCCTCGGTGCCGGCCTGTTTCGAGATCAGGTCCAGCGACACCACCCCGTTGCTCAGCACCGGCAGCGCGCTGCCGCCCTTGCGCCGCAGCACCGCACGCATGCGCGCGAGCAACTCGGCCATGTCGAAAGGTTTGAGCAGATAGTCGTCGGCACCGCCATCCAGACCCTGCAAGCGATCGTCGAGGCTGTCACGGGCGGTGATGATCAACAGCGGCACGCCATTGTCGCGGGCGCGAATACAGCCCAGCACTTCGAGCCCGTCCTTGCCCGGCAGGCCGAGGTCGAGCAGCACCAAGTCATAGTGCTGGGTGTCCAGCGCAGCGAGGGCGGTCATCCCGTTGTTGACCCAGTCGGCGGCATAGCTGGCATCCGTCAGGGCGTCCCGGATCGCCTCGCCGATCATGGGGTCGTCTTCGACCAGTAATATCCGCATGTGCCTCTCCGCTGAAAAAAACCGGCCCGGCACTCATGCCGGGCCACGCCTGCATGATGATTGCCGAGCCTGCATTGAAGCACCTGGCCGTGCGTGCGCGAAGCGATTTATCGCGCTTACGCAACGAGCGCCAGGTCGTTTGCGGTCATTTCTTGCCTTGCATGGCATTGAAGGTTTTCAGCAACTCGTCCAGGGTCGCCTTGCAGTCGGCCAGTTTCGGGCTGCCGGCACGCAAGGCCTCCAGCGCGTTGTCGATGGCCTTGTCGAGCACATGCCAGTCGGCGGCGGCACGGGGTTTGAGGCCGGCTTCGGCGGAGTCCCAGGCCAGCTCCAGATCCTTGATCCGCGTCTTGCCTCCAGCCAGGTCGTTCTTCTCGACCAGCCCGGCGACATCGACAGCAATGTTCTGGAAGGCCGACAGGTCGCCCAGTTTCGAGACCGTGCCCTGGCTGGTCGCCGGCGCGCTGGCGGTGCTCGGCGCCGTGGCGGCCTTGGCGCTGTCAGCGGGTTTGGAGCAGCCGGCGGCCAGGCCGAGCACGGCAATCACGGAAACAACAGCGGCTGTGCGGATAACGCTTTGAACCTTGAACATGATCATTCCTTGGGTGGGTTTGAACGGGTTATTGAGTGATGAGCTTGCGGTTGCCGACGCCCAACTGCGCGACGAGCACCAGGATCAGGATGACGCAGAGGAAAATCGCGCTGGTCCAGGCGGCGCCCATGCCCAGGCCGCCGTAGGTCTTGGCCTGGGTCAGCAGGTCGCCCAGCGAAGCACCGAACGGACGGGTCAGGATGTAGGCGATCCAGAAGGTCAGGACGGCGTTGCCGCCCAGGCGCCAGACGACCAGGGTCAAGGCGATCAGCCCGGCGAAAATCACCGCGCCGAGGGTGAAACCAAGGCCCAGCGCCTCGGTGGCCAGGTCGCCCGCCGCCGTGCCCAGGGCAAAGGTGCAGAGCACTGTCGTCCAGTAGAACAACTCCCGGCGCGGCGTGACGATTTCATTGATGGACAGGTTGCGTTCGCGGGCATACCAGATGCCGAAATTGATCGCCAGCAACACCGAGAATATTGCCGTGCTGAGGTACAGGCTGACCCCCAGCTTGTCGGTGAGCACATCGGTGATCTGCGTCCCGACCACACTCACCAGCACCACCGTGAGCCAGTAGATCCAGGGGGTGTAGGCGCGAGTGCGCAGTTGGCCGAACAACGCGATGGCCAGCAGCACGGCCATGCCGATACTGGTCAGGCCCTGCCCCAGGCCGGCGTCGACGGCGAGGAAGTCGGCAGCGGTTTCGCCCACGGTGGTGGACATGATCTTGATGATCCAGAAGGACAGCGTCACTTCCGGGACCTTGTTGAGCCAGTCGGCCGTGGTCAGCGCTTTCATGTGGGGTCGTCTCCTTAACGGCGCCACAATCGGCGCAGGGAGGAGACTACCCAGGGAAACTTAGCTGGGACTGAGGGGGTGCGTCAGGCCACTATCACTGTCGACGCCAGCTTGTACAACATCACACTGGCAAAGGCCCCAATCACCAGCGAAACACCCCGGTTGAGGCGGCTGCCCGATATCACCGACGGAAGATTTCGCCCAAAGACCGCCCCCAGTCCTACCCAGACAATGCCTACAGGAAAAATCACCAGGGAAAAGATCCCCATGAATGACAGATAATTTTCCATCTGCAGGAAAGTGCCCACGGGCGCCACGAACGAGGCGAAAAACAGGCCTTTCGGATTGGTCAGCGTGGCCAGGAACAGCGCCGAAACCGAGATGGCAGAGGGCTTTCCAGACGCATCCGCCTGCACCGAAAACCACAGGTTCAGCGCAATGTAGAACAGAAAAACCACCGCGAGGATCTTCGTCGCCACCACGACCCAAGCGTAATTGGCGGTCAGCAGATCAATGGACAGGCCCCAGGCGCTGATCTGGATCAGGTAGGCCAGCCATTCGGCCAGAATCAATTTCAGCGAATAGCCACCCAGCCCGCGACTGACCCCGGACTGCAACAGCAGCGAATTGGTCGGCCCTGGCACCAACAGTACGGTGAGCATTGCGATTGCAACGTAATACATGAGCCTCCCAACACGCTCCAGAACGGCCTCGACACCTCCCCTCGGTGAAGCCTGATTGCGCAAAGCCGATCCGGGCTTGCAGGCTGTAGGCACGATACCTGATATCGTGGAAAAGCGCTGCGTCAGGAAGCCCGACGTCCCCTTAGCCGACCGGCAGTGGCGTAGCCGTGCCCGGCGCGACCTGCCGGGCCGGCGCTGAACCGGCGCTGGCAACAAAGTCCCCTTGGCGCAACAGCAGCAGTGCGATCAGCGACACCACTCCCGTGCCGATGTAGAAGTACCAGGGCGAGGTGATGTCCCCGGTCAGCTTGATCAGCCAGGTCGAGATCAGCGGCGCGCTGCCACCGAATACCGCCACCGGAATGTTGTACGCCACCGCGATGCCGGTCGAACGGATGCGCGTGGGCAACAGCTCGCTCATCAGCGCATAGGTCGACGAGGCATAGAGCCCGAACAGGATCGCCACGGCCATCAGCGGCCAGAAAAACGCTGCCGGCGTGGCCGTCGGGGCCGACTTGAACAGCCAGTACATCGCCAGGCTGGCCAGGGTACCCACCACCAGCAGGAACGGCTTGCGCCCGTAGCGGTCGGTGAACGCCCCGCCGAACGGCATGACGAAGGCCGCCGAGAAGCTGGAGACGAACACGTAGAGCAGGATCGTGCCGCTGTCGAACTTGAGAATGCTCGACATGTAGGTCGAGGCAAAGGTCAGCACCAGGTAGAAGATCGAGCTGTGCAGGGTGATGATGAAGAACACCAGGGCGATCGCCCGCTTCCACTGCCAGACTTCGCGCAGCGGCGCCTTCGAGGTCTCCCCGGCCCGCAGCAAGGCGAGGAACTCGGGGCTGTCTTCCAGCTTCAGGCGGATGTACATCGAGATCAGGCCCAGGGGCGCCGCCATCAGAAAGGGCACGCGCCAGCCCCAGGCCTGCATCAGGTCGGCGCCCAATGCCCAGGTCATGCCGTTGGCCACCGCGCCGCCGAGCAACAGGCCGAGCACCGCCGTGACCATCAACCAGCAGGTGGCGAAGCCGCGACGCCCAGGCCCGGCGTACTCGGAAATGAAACTGGTGATGGTGCCGATCTCGCCGCCGGCCGAAAAGCCCTGCACACAACGAATCAACACCAACAGGACCGGCGCGGCGATCCCCAGCGTCGCATAGGTCGGCAACAGCCCCAGCAGGCAGGTGGAGCCGGCCATCATCACCAGCACCGTGATCAGGGTCTTGCGCCGACCGATCCTGTCCGCCAACGGACCGAAGAACAGCCCGCCCAACGGCCTTATGAAAAAGCTCAGGGCAAAGGCGGCGAAACTGGCGAGCAGGCTGCTGGTGGGGTCGTCGGAGACGAAGAACGACTTGCCGATATAGACGGCGAGAAAGCCATAGACACCGTAGTCGTACCACTCGATCAAGTGGCCGGATGTCGCACCGATAAATGCCCGGCGCCGTTGCCGGGCCGGGTTTGTGTCTTGCATGCCCATGGGAGGGGCTCCTTGTCTGATAGCTATCCGTAAAATCGTTGTTCAGGGAACGCGGGGGTCATTGGCGCGGGTCTTCAACCACAGGCGCAGCTCGGTCTTGAGGACCTTGCCGTAGCTGTTCCTCGGCAGTTCGCTGCGAAAGACATACTTCTTCGGTTTCTTGAACGAAGCCATGCGTTCGACGAACCAGGCGTTGAGCAACGACTCGTCGAGCGTCCCGGCCATCCGCGCAACCACGAACGCGACCACCGCTTCGCCCCACTGTGCGTCCGGTTCACCCACCACACAGACTTCAAAGACCCCCGGGTGCTGCGCCAGCACTTCCTCGACCTCCCGCGGATAGACGTTGCAGCCGCCGGAAATGATCACGTCCTTGGAGCGGTCGGTGAGCGTCAGATAGCCGTTGTCATCGACGAAGCCCACGTCACCGGTCAACAGCCAGCCCTCCACCAGGGTCTCGTTTGTCGCGACGGCGTTGCGCCAATAGCCCTGCATGACGGTGGACCCACGCACGGCAATTTCGCCCATCCGACCCGGCGGCAGCGGCTTGTGCCCGGGGTCAAGGATGCGGATTTCCACGCACGACTGGGCACGCCCCACGGACGCGGCCAGCGTGGCCCAGTCGGGGTGCTGGCGATCCGCGATCGACTCACGGGACAAGGCGCTGATGGTCATCGGGCTCTCGCCCTGGCCATAGATCTGCACCAGCCGCGGGCCGAAGGTGTCGAGCGCATCCTCCAGGTCCGCCAGGTACATCGGCGCGCCGCCGTAGACGATGGTCTTGATGCCCTCCCCGCCATAACCCTGGCGGCGGGCCTGCTCGACCATGCGCTTGAGCATGGTCGGGGCCGCGAACAAGCTGACATGACCCAACCGGCTCGCCAGCTCGAACAACTCATCGGCCTTGAAGCCGCGGGATTCGGGAACGACATGGCGCGCGGCCCGGCGCACATGGATAAAGTTGTAGAGACCGGCGCCGTGGGACATCGGCGCCGCATACACCACCGCATCCTCGGCACCGACCGGGTCGACATCCAGCGGATAGCACAGCGACATGGCCGTCAGGTTGCCGTGGCTCAGCATCACGCCCTTGGAACGACCGGTAGTGCCGGAGGTATAGAACAGCCAGGCCAGGTCATCGGCATGCCGCGGGCAAGGCGAGGCCGGCGCCGTCGAAGCGATCGATTCAAGATCACCCATGTCTTTGCGATCCAGCTCGCGACAGTCCGGCAGCGGCGTATCGGGCGCGAACTCCTGGCCGCCATCGGTGAAAACCAGCCGGGCCTGGGCGTTGTCGACGATCCAGCCGGCCTCGGCGGGGTGCAGCTTGCAGTTGATCGGCACCGCCACGGCACCGACCCACCAGATGGCGTAGAGCAGTTCGAGGTATTCGCAGCAGTTCTTCATGAACAACGCGACTCGGTCGCCGGGGACGATGCCGTGTTCGTTGATCAGGTACGCGGCCCGGCGCCGGACCAGCGCGACAAAGGCCCCATAATCGGCGACTTGCCGCTGCCCTTCGAACAAGGCCGGACGCTCCGGGCAACGCCGGCCGGCGTCGTCCAGCCAATTGGCGATATTCATGCTCAGCCCCTGCGTGCCTGAAGGACCGAGGCGTAGTTGGCGACCGCCATGCCGCCCATGTTGAACACCAGGCCGAACTCGGGGTTCGACGCGGCCAGGCCGATGGGTTCGCCGGTCAGTTGCGCAAAGGCCAGGGCATGCATCGAGACCCCGGTCGCCCCGACCGGATGGCCCTTGGCCTTGAGCCCGCCGGACAGGTTCACCGGCAGGCGGCCGCCCGGGCGTACGGTCCCGTCATCCAGGGCCCGATGACCTTCACCCCGAGGTGCCAGGCCCATGGCTTCGTAGATCAGCAGTTCGGCGATGGTGAAACAGTCATGGACCTCGGCAAAGCCCAGGTCGCCCAGGGTCACGCCGGCACTGCGCAGGGCCAAGTGAATCGCCCGCTGCGGCCCTTCAAAGGCGAGGATGTCGCGGCGCGCTATCGGCAGCACATCGTTGACCTGGGCCATCGAACGGATCAGCACCTCACGACGAAACTGCCGGGCACGCCTGGCCGAGGCCAGCACAATGGCCGAGGCGCCGTCGCTGATCAGCGAGCAATCGGTCAGGCGCAACGACGGCGCGACATAGGGATTGCTCTGGGAGACATTGTTGCAGTGTTCGAAATCCATCACCTTGTGCATCTGCGCCAGGGGATTGGCCATGGCGTTGGCGTGGTTCTTCGACGCGATGGCGGCCATGGACGCCATGGGGCAGTGATAGCGCTGGCGGTACTGCTGCGCGGCGAGGCCGAACAGTTGCGGGAAACTGAGCCCGGCCTCCTCGACATCGTTCTGGTAACCGGCACCGGCCAGGGCCCGGGTAACCTCGGCCGTGGAGTTGCCGGTCATCTTCTCGGCGCCCACCACCAGCACCAATTCGGCGGAACCGGAAAGAATCGCGTGGATCCCCGCTTGAATCGCCGCCGCCCCCGAGGCACAGGCGTTTTCACAGCGGGTAGCGGGCTTGAAGCGAAGCCCCGGGTCGGCCTGCAGTAGCAACGAGGCGGCAAACCCATCCGGGACCATGCCCGAATTGAAATGCCCGAGGAACAGCGCATCGATTTCCGCAGCCTCTATCGCGGCGTCCGTCAGCGCCTGGCGGGTCACTTGAACGATCAAGTCTTCCAGGGTGGAACCGTGAAGACGGCCAAAGGGCGAGTGGCCGGCCGCAACAATGGATACGCAATCATGCATCATGGTGATTTTCTTCTTGGTTTGGATCAGGCGTTGATTACAATGGCGTATCGCCAGCCTCGCTCGCCAGTTAGTACAAATACGTACTGGGGTACGTAGCCGACCCGAGGCTGATATCGCCAGTACCGGACCCCACCCAGGCAGGATGCCAATGACCGTCTTCACCCAACAACTGAAAGACCTTCAGCGCCTGGCATTCAAGGTGTCACCCGCGCCGCAATTGATCACCGGCGACCGCGTGATGCTCGACTGCAACGAGGCCTTCCTGGCATTGTTCGGCTACCCGCGCGAAGAGATGCTGGGGCAGTCGACCTTGCTGATCTACCCTTCCCAGGCGGACTACGAGGCCATCGGCAACCGCAGCCGCAGCTGGTTGCAGCGCAACGATAGCGGCGCCTACTCCGATGAGCGTTTCATGCAGCACCAGAACGGCGAGGTGTTCTGGGCCCGGTCGCAAGGCTATACCCTGACCCCGGACGATCCTTTCAAGCTGATGGTCTGGCACTTCGAGCGCCTGGACCGGGTGCACCACACCACCGTGGACCTCACTCCCCGCGAGCGTGAAGTGTCGATGCATATCGTCAACGGCCTGACTTGCAAGGAAGTGGCCAGGAAACTGTCGATTTCCCACCGCACCGTGGAAGTCCACCGCGCCCGCCTGATGAAAAAACTGCAGGCCAAGAACAGCGCGGAGCTGGTGTCGAAGATCATCTTTGTCGATTGACGCCAAGGCGCTGGTGTAAGGCCACGGCGTATTCCTCGGGGAGGCTGATCAGCCGGTTATCGGGTCCAGGCTACACCTTGATGGCCGTCAGGGTGTAGCACATCGGCAGGTCCCAATAACCTTGTTCATAGATGTCATAGATCTCTTCCCTGTTGGAGTGCGGATACTCCGAGAAATGACTGATGCGCAAACCGGCACCGATAGCGCCCGTGATGATTTCACCCAGGCCATGGGGGTACCAGTAGCTACTGATTCCGCTGGCCGTGCCTTCGCCTTCGTAGACAATAGTCTTGTCTTCAACGACCGGCCCTGTCTGGAAGTAGGAGTTGGCGACTCTCCAGGGGTCGGTGGATTCAGGGTCCAGCAGCTCCAGGAAAGGATGCGTTTCGTAGATCACCATCGTGCCACCCGGCCTCAGTGTCTTCACCGCGTGCGCAAAGAACGCCTTGATGTCTGGCATCCAGTTCAGCACCCCAATGGTGATCAGCGCGACATCGAAAGCTTCGTAAAGGTCGGTAGGTAGCTCATGCACATCCGCCTCGACGAAGGTCGGTGCATGCGCGGAGCGCGCGGTCAACTCACGTGCCTGGTCCAGAAATGCAGAGGCCTGGTCCACCCCCACGACGGTACGGGCCCCCAAGGCAAACAACGAAAGTGACTCGCGGCCGTTGTTACAGCCCAGTTGAATAACGTCCTTGCCGGCAATACCGACCTCACGCAAGCGCTCGGTCAAGGTTGCATCCAGGCATGAAAAGTCCGGCGTGCCGACAGACTCGACAAGACTCTTCCAGGCGCGGCTGTTTCTGTGCTGCTCGGCGGAGGCGTTCCAGGCATCTCGATTGCTGGCAATGACGCTCTTGACGGATGGCATGTACTAGTTCCCTTAGAGTGATTCATCGTCTGTCGTAAATCTTGACCGGAGCGTCTGGCCTGCGCCTTACACAAGGTCTGGTACAGCGTTGAAAGATCGTCGAAGCGTACGTCAATTATCCAATACAAGAAAGGCGGTATTGGCCTTGGCCTCGGACAAGATTGCATTACAACTTTGTCATTGTTCTGTTCGTTAGCTGTTGGAGTTGCCTTGTTACTGTGAACTCACTGCCAGACAACAGGCAGCTCACATTAGCTAAGGAGACACTGCCATGAAACTGTTCATTCTCGGGTTCGCCACCCTCCTCGCCACCGGCTCGGCCTTCGCCTCGACCACCGACACTTCGGGGGTGATCCACGACAGGACCGGTTACCTTGTCCACCTGGACGTTGCGAAAGTCATCTCCATGACTGACCTCTCCGACCAATGCGGCATCATTCCGGCCCGTCTCGACTACCTGGATCATCAGGGACGCGAACATACGCTCGACTATCCGGTTCAAGGCCATTGCACGAACGATAACTGAGGGAGTGCTTCATGCACATGACTGACCGAGAGCAGGTAATACGCAACACCACATAGTGACAGGACTATACTTGCGCTACCTGCTCGCGGCTCCCAGGTCCGCTTTTTGTGGACCGAACACCCAAACTGAACCCAGGTCATTTTCATGAACATCCTTGTCGTGGAAGACGAGCCCAAGGCGGGCAATTACCTCCTCAATGGCCTGCAGGAACAGGGCTACTCCGTCAGCCTGGCCCGCGATGGCGTCGAGGGTTTGTACCTGGCCCTGGAAACGCCTTTCGACGTCATCGTGCTGGATGTGATGATGCCGAAGATGGACGGCTGGGAAGTCCTGCGCCGCCTGCGCAAGGAAGCCGACACGCCGGTGCTGTTCCTGACCGCGCGGGATGACATCGCCGACCGGATCAAAGGCCTGGAGTTGGGGGCCGACGACTACCTGATCAAGCCCTTTTCCTTCGCCGAGCTGGTCGCACGCCTGCGCACCCTGACCCGTCGCGGCCCGATCCGCGAAGAAGAGCAACTGCAGATCGCCGACCTGCAAATTGATGTCATCAAGCGCCGCGTCACCCGTGCCGGTGTCCGCGTGACGCTGACAAACAAGGAGTTTGCCTTGTTGCACCTGCTCGCCACGCATCAGGATCAGGTGCTGTCACGCTCACTGATCGCCTCGCGGGTCTGGGACATGAACTTCGACAGCGACACCAACGTGGTCGACGTGGCGGTGCGACGCCTGCGCCTGAAAATCGACGACCCTTTCCAGCTGAAGCTGATCCACAGTGTGCGGGGCATTGGCTACCGCTTTGATACGCAACCATGAACCGTCGCCATTACTCCCTGACACTGCGCCTGGCCGTGGTGTTTGTCTTGCTGGCCTTCGCCATGCTGGCAACCACCGGCGTCGCGCTGTACCGCGATCTTGAGCGCGAACTGATACGACGCGACGCGGCCACCCTGATCTACCGCGTCAATCAGCTACGTAGTGTGCTCAATGGCAGCAACACGCTGGAACTGATCAGGACCAAGCCCATGCTGTTTCAGAACATGCTGGGCAATCGCGAGTCCGTACTCACTATTGGCGTTTCAGGGGAAGCCCCTTTGCTGGAGGTCAATCCCAGCAATATCGAGCTTCCCGACCTCACTCCCGTGGCAATCGACCATTTCCTGGAACTGAGCGATGTCCAGCATCTACCCGCCGTGAACGACACCCCCTTCGCGGCCATCTCCGCGAGTATCGCCTCCAGCAATCTGAAAGTGACCATTGGCTGCCTGATGACCGAGCGAACCGCGGTGCTCGCCCGCTATCGTCTCAGCGTCTATGTCCTTGCCAGTCTCGCCGCGATTGTCCTGGCACTGGCGGGATATCTGGTGGTTCATCGCGGTTTGTTGCCCCTCAGGCGTCTGGCGCAGCAAGCCCACGGTATCGGCATTGGCAATCTGACCGAGCGACTCGACAGCCGAGGCGCGCCGAAGGAGTTGCTGCCGATGATCGACTCCTTCAACACCATGCTTGAGCGACTCGCCAAGGGCTTTGCGCAACTGAGCCAGGTCTCGACGGACATGGCCCACGAACTGCGCACGCCCATCAACAACTTGCTCGGGGAAACCCAGGTCGCCATGCAGCAGGACCGCAGCGTGGAGCATTACCAGCAGTTGCTCGCCTCCAACGTTGAAGAACTCGAACGCCTGGCGCGCATGCTCGACAACATGCTGTTCCTCGCGCGGACTGACCCCGGCAGTGCTCGTGATCAACGTCAGGAACTGAGCGCCGCCGAGGAGCTGGAGCGCGTCGCCGATTACTTTGAAGGTCTGGCCGCGGACGTCGATCTCACCATCCGCGCGGAGGGTGATGGCCTTATCTGGGCCGAGCCGACGCTGCTCCGCCGCGCCTTGGCTAACCTGTGTGCCAACGCGATAAAACATGCCACGCCTCATTCCGAACTGTTGATCCAGGCCATACCGTCCGAGGGTGGCATCAATCTGCGCGTGCGCAACTACGGAACCACCATCCCGGCGGAACACCTTCCGAGATTGTTCGAGCGGTTCTACCGCGTTGATCAATCTCGCGAGCGCTCGTCCCAGTCCAATGGCCTGGGGCTTTCGATCGTAGCGACGATCATGCAGCTGCACAGTGGCCGCTACAGCGTAACCAGCGAGAATGGCGTGACCTGTTTCGAGCTGTTTTTCCCGGTGCGGGATCAGCAGGAGCGTCAGACCGGCTTCAAACCGGTCCAGACGTCCCTCGCTTCAGCATCGCCGTGAAGCGCCCCTCTCCCGGTTGACCCTCAGCAGCGCGGTCAAGCGCTTGATCTCTCCAAGTGGAGAACCGGGAGTGGGTTTATTTTCTCACGACCTCAATCAAGCGGAGGATTGTTCGCTAAGAGAGATAGCTGATTGGACGGGGACGCTCCCTCAAGCAGCGCATCCACCACCGCACGCGCCACCTCCACTGAATGCAGCATGCCCCAGAACAACGCTCGTTCGACGGGGTTGGTATGTAGGCTGATTTCGTCGCCATTGAGTTCCGCCGTTTCGAGCAGGTTCGAAACGTAGGTGAGTGCGTCCTGGGCGTTGATGCCTGGTTGGATGGCAAATAGCGTGGGTTTGTAGGGGGCTTCGGGGGTGACGGGTTTGGAGCAGGTGAGCGCGAGGGTATCGAGCAATCGGGGGGTATTGGTCGGGGCTGGTTCGGGATCGGGGGTGTCAGAGAGTTTGCGCAGGTAGATGCTTTTGTCGGCAGTGCTGAGAGCTTTGCGAGTGGGAGGCAGATCGGGGGTAATTTTCTTTGTCATCGTGACGCTCCTTAAGCCGCTTACGCGGCGCTGTGCGCCTTTTCGATCCGGGCTGCAAAACCCGCGTCGCTGAATTTGCAGCGACAGCCAAACTGTAGCCCTGACGTTTGGCGCACGCAATATTCTCCCGTGCCTGAAGCACGTGGGAAATATGAGTTTTTTCGGCAGGCCATTTCGCGTATTGATTGAGTGCTGCCGGGCTGCGCTTGGGAGAGGTTAAGTAAGTGCTATTCAATCCCGCCCCCTTTTTGCACATGAAAAACAATTCGCTTAACTTCCCTTCTTGACAACTGTCTATTTTTTTGCGAAACACGCTTATCAACAGATATAAGTTCTAAGTCGCTTAAAAAAACACCAGCCTCATCAACTGGGATATTTGCTAGCCATAACAACGCCAATCCCACCCAATAATCAGAAGCATGCATCAACCCAACTCTTATAAGATCCTTATAAGGAAATTCTTCTCCCAAAATCAATTTAACCTCATCAAAGGGCTTTTCAAGCAAAAAAAATGGCACGCTCAAAACCATACTTACCACTAAGCAAACATGAAAGCTCCGCCCCCTTGAGACACCAATCCCCAGAGCCATCCTTAAAAATAACAAGCCCACTATCTAATGTTATCTTCCCAAATGAGACGCTCATATTTTACATTCCTGAACTATGTTTAACTTCAACACCATGCTGACTCAAAAATTGCTCAAACTGAGACCGCCTCAAAAGGGGACAGATTTATTTTCAGACATAGCCGGCGGGGCGACTTTCCAAAGTTACTCCATACGCAAACCGACCACCCTTGACCTCACCAACAAAACGAACGTTACCTGTCAGCGGCCCTAAAAATAAATCTGTCCCCTTTTCTCCTGATCCCCTTTTCTCCTTCACACTTAGACGTGCTGGGCGAACCTCTTGCACCATTAGCTTATCGGAATTTCCTCCAGCTCAACTGCACTCAATTGAGATTCCTCTAGCACAGAAAAATCATCAGAATTGTCATGCAATCCATGGGATACGACAAAGCTCTTGCCTCCTGAAAGACTAAAACGCAGGCCGACTTCGCTGGGGCGTTGGCGCGTCTTCGCATTCATCTGCCTGCGCTTAAGTATTGTTACGCCACTTACACAACAGCCGATAATTTGCTTCCAAAAAACAGTAGCAAACCGTCCAGACTCAGAAATAGCGAACAGTTCCTCATCGCTAGCCAATGAGGTCGCACCTTGACTCGTGCCCCTCACAGCCTCATCCCAAACAATGACGCTATTCAGAGAAGGGTCACTCGAAAAGCCAAGGATTTCACCATCCTCAAAATAGACGGCTAAAGGTCCAGCCGTCAATGAGAAGGCCAATTCATCCTCAAGACCACATTGAGCAGCAACTTCCGATGCAGGCCACCAGCTATACCTAACAAGCTTGGCTACCGGCTTGCCAGTGAGCCGTCGAAGAAACTCAATTGCCATAGACGGCACCATTGAGTTCATATGCTGGTCTCCATTAAAACGGTCCATTTTTCAACCCAAAAGGTGACAGATTTATTTTTCTCAGCCCCCTACTGCCGATGCTTGCTGGCTTCCTGAAAAATTAAATAAATCCGTCCCCTTTTCGGTCCCCTTTTCGAGCCTCGTGCCATAAAGCGAAGACCCAAGTCTTACCCCTTGTTAAAGACAACACGTCGGTAAGCAAGGGCTGAGGTCACTCCCCAAGAAACCGCCCTGCAAATCGCCAGCTCTGCGGGGAGTGACGAGTTTCTACAATTAAATCACCCTTCTTTACATTTATGTGGCGCTGTAATGGAATCAACGCCGGATCCTTAACTACGGTGTCTTCAGATGCAACGGTATAGGTAAACCCGAGCCAGCGGTTGAAACCGTTATAAAGTTTGCAGTCAATGGTCGGGGAAGGATCGACGCGACCGACGCACTCTGTGACTTTCTCGGAGTAGATCGGGCGAATTTTTTCCTTGCTGTAGTAGGAAAGAATAAACCCACTTCCGAATCGTCTAAACAGGAGTTTTGTGTAGCCGGCTGAATGACCACCATCGTCAATCAACTCCACAGGGCGAGTAAAATAGTCGAGGGCTTTGGCGGTTTCAATGTCCTGTGCCTTTTGTTGCTCAGGGGTCAACGGCGTAGAGCAGGATGCGACAAAGGTGGATGTGATTAGACATAGAAGAAGATGTCGCAGAGACATGAAAATTACCTATTCATGAGATGTTTTATCAGGAAACCCGTGCAAAATCCGCGCACTGATCTAACTCTAGAAATATCAGACACTGGTCAAACTCTCTATCGTACAATACTCTGCAGCATAGAGATTTATGGACTATTTTACCGTACCCCAAAGTGCAGCCTTGAGCTCCTCCGCCAACACATCGGTATACTCATAGGGCATTGTTTGAATTATGACAACTCGCCAAAAGTCCGAACCAGACTGGACCATCTTAACTTTAAGTCGAGAATTCCCATCTTTAACCATTCCACCATAACCTTGCCAATATGGGTGCTCCTCCCTTTCAAAAAAACGACCCCCGTCCGAGAAGTGCATATAGGCGGCCGCATTTTTCTTGAATGCACGCACATATTCATCCAGGGTAGAGCTCGCCTGCTGTTGCAGAGCAAAAACAACTACAGCATGGCCAGTTCTCTCGGAAAACTCATACACCTGATGGCCGCTACCATTCACCTGAGTAGAAAATTTCCAACGAGAATCAAGCTTGGCGCTAAGTTTGGTAAATGGATTCTCCCAACGGTAGCTCGTTTGCGTAATGTGCTGTATCCATTCACGCTGAACACCCTCATCCAAGGAGCTAAGTACTGTTATGCCTCCGTAAACGACTAAGAAGGCAAAACCAAAAGTAATTTTACGCACCCAGGTTAACGGTTTTGAACGCACCCGAAAACTTAAGAGCTCATCATAGCTCGCTAGCTGTCCGTTCCCGAGCCTGTGCGCTTGATTCGCCATTGTGAATAGGTAGACGAAAGGAATTCCAAAAGCGAGCCCACTGGCCCACACTGAAAAATTTCGATTGAGGTACTGAAAAAAACCTAGAGATCTTGCAACCGACGTTTCAACTTTCAGTCCGAGCCAAGCCTTACCGGGTGTATTTCCGAACACTCGATACAACAAAGCGTCTAATAATATTGCAACCGGAAGGCATAGTATGCTGAACAGCTCAGCGGCTCCTGACTTATGGATCCACTCAACGAAACTTGCGGAAGAGCAACTTAATATAACGCCCAAAATAAAACTTGTGAGCCAAGCCTCCCACCACGTATCAAAAATACGAGCGAAGAACCGAAGCCAGCGAGTCGCTGGAGAAACACTCGGCCTGCCAGGATCGGTATTCCCTGGTAAAGGTGGAGATACTGCCGCCTTTAAGTCGTACCGTTCTGCCACTTCGTCCAGAGGTCGCCAAGCGTCCATACCTTCGTGCCTCAAAATGGTTTTAAGACGATGGGCACACCATTGCCCGCCTGACCGAGCGTGGTGCCCAGCGCGCTGACCACGATCCTGTGCAAGGGTTTCCAGAACATCACGCTCGCCAGGATGAAGGCCAGTCCGCGTTTGGGCAGTCCCCAAAAGTACTCACGGTTTTTCAGGGCAGCAGAAAGCTGGCGGACCAGGAAGGCAAACTGACGAACGTCCATGTTGGGATCTCGATACGGCACAGGCGACGAGGCGCCCTGACGATGGCTCTACGCCATCAACCGGCCGCGATACTATGGCGGCATTTCTGTGGCGTCAATTTGTCAAACGTGAAATATTTCAAAATATTGCATGGCGTTTTTTTGACCTGAAACGGCCATTTCCAGAAAGCCTCCCGGTAATTCATTGAAAAGTATCGATTCCAATACCAAACTAGCCCGCTCTGCTCCCTGCTCCCGGTCAAAAAACCGCCACCGTTTCCGTTAAGGAGCCAACCCTGCATGTCCACCCTTGAAATCATCGCTGTCCTGGTCAATGTCCTCGGCGTCTGGCTGACCGCCCGGCGCATCCGCTGGTGCTGGCCGGTCGGTGTCGTTGCAGTGCTGCTCTACGCCTGGATTTTCTACGACGCCAAGCTGTATTCCGATACGTTGCTGCAGGGCATCTTCGCGGTGTTGCAAGGGTATGGCTGGTGGCGCTGGAGCCAGGGTGACCTGAGCGAGGGCAAGGTCCATGTCGCCCGGCTGTCCTTGCGCGAAGGCCTGCTGGGTCTACTCTGCGGGGTTTTCGGCGCGGGGCTGCTGGGGGCCCTGATGTACCGCTTTACCGATGCATCGGTGCCGTGGATGGATGCCGCGCTCACCGCCTTCAGCCTGGTGGCCAGTGTCTGGGCGGCGCGCAAGTATGTGGCCAGTTGGTGGCTGTGGATCGTGCTGGACATCCTCTACGTCGGTCTGTTCCTGTTCAAGGATCTGCAACTGACGGCGGCGCTGTACGCCGGCTTCGTGGTGCTGGCGATCTATGGCCTGCGGGCCTGGCAGCAGGACCTGAACGAGCAAGAACAGCAGCCGTTCCCTGGGCGCGGCGCGACGACGGGCGAGCTGATTCGTTAGCGCGGGTACCTACCTAGGGCGTCGCCGTTGAAGACTTCGGTCATTGACGCCCGATTCGCCCAGCCCCCCGTGCGCCCTCAAGTTAAATATGTCGTAGCCGATACAATCCTGTACATAGAATGATTTCTTGACTCAGGAGGCTCCATGACAGGGATTTCGCCGATCAGCGCTTTGACGCTGGTTCCTTCCCAGAGGGTTGGCAATCTATCGGCGGGCCCGCAGCCAGTCGAAACAACCGCTGTTGTTTCCTCACCCGCCTCGAGCGTGGTGCTCGGCCAGAACACCTCGGTGCAGATCAACACCTACAATGCCCGTGGCGCCTTGCCTGACGCCGCGGCGGCGCCTGCCTGGGAAAACAGTCCGCTGAACGGGGTGTCGTTCAGGATGGGCGGCAACCTCGCCAGCCAGTCCAACGCCAACCGCTTTGCCGGCCTGGGGGCGGCGTTGTTGACCCAGTTGGCCGCAGGCAGAAAGGACATCTCGCAGTCGGTTGTTCAGGCGCCAGGCAGCCAACCGCTCAACGCCAGCGAGCTGTCCGCCGCGCAATCCAAGCTGCACAGCAGCAATGCCGACAGCACCATCAGCCTGACCCTCAAGACCACCAGCGGCAAAACCGTGACCTTGAGCCTGGCAAACCAGGCCAATGGACTGGCGGTACAGGCTCGCGTGGAGGGCGGCGACCTCAGTGATGAAGAGAGCGCCGCCCTGGCCAAGATGGCCGACGGCTTCCAGTCGGCGATCGACGGCCTGACCGCCGAGCCGCCTCAACTGAAGCTGGACGCGCTGACCCAGTTCGATGCGAAGGTATTTTCCTCGGTCGACCTGAATACCAAGCTCAAGCTTGAGGACAGTAGCATCCAGACCCTGAGTTTCCATGCCGACGACCAGCAACGCTCGGTGCGCATGAACGGGCCTTCGGGTGATCTGCAACTGTCCGTGGACCTGAAGAATCCGACGATTCGCGGCAACGCCAATCAACAGCAGAGGGCGCTGCAGAGCTACCTCAAGCAGATCGACGACGCCACCACCCGGGGCAACGGCGACCGGCAGTTGATGTCGATGTTCAAGGACGCGTTCGCCACCCTGAACAGCAACTATCCCGGCACCCGCGCAGCCACCACGCCGATCACTGTCAACCCACTAGCACCGACCGATACCGACCGCAACCTGTTGACCGGCCTGGCTGATTTCTCCGCATCGGTGAAGCAGACAGCCCAGGCGAGCAACCCGATGCGTCCGAGCGAGCAGGATACCTTTGCCTATGACGTGTCCCAGTCCACTCGACTCAAGGGCCGCGACCCGCTCAATCGCAGCGTTGACCAGGACCAGCAATCGCACCTCACCGCCAGCTATCACCTGCCGCTGTACTCGGGCCAGAAGCTGAGGCTGACCAGCGGGGCCGAGTCGCAGAACTACCTGTTCTACCAGATCGACGACCGGGCCAGCAGCCACACCGCCATCAGCTATGACAAAGGCAAGTTGACGAACGCTTCGGTGACACAGTCCGCCAGCCAATCCACACGGATGTCCAGATACGTGATGGGACGCCTGATGGAGCAGACAGCCACCCCGCTCAGCTCATCGAAAACCCAGAGTTTCCTGGGCGTGCTGGAACAAGCGCTGCACCCGGACAATACGCTGACGGGCGCGGCGCGATTGAAACAAACCCTGGCCGAACTTCAGGACAAGGCGCTGTTGCAAGCAGACCCGGCAAGACTCAAGGGCTGACCCGGGCGGTCAGCTTTACCCCATGTCGCATGGGGCAACCGGGCGGGTGCCTTGACCCGCCCTTGGGCCGTGGATTTAGCTGCGATACTCCTGGCTTCCTCCTCGATCGTCACCGTAGTAGCGGCCATGCTCATGCCCGCCGTGCCCTTCATGCCAATAAGGCCAACAGCCCCCCAGCAGGAGGGCGCCAGAAAGAACCAGGATCCATAGGGTCGTGCGTTTCATTTGATCATTCTCCAATGCAACGGATTAGCGGCTGCTCCTATTCATTGCCATGGGTAAATCTGCTGATCACAGCAAAATCCGTGAATGCCGGGTTTATAGAACGATGACAGCCCCTCGGCAGCTCGTCGGTTCGCTACCGCGCATAGTGGCCTCGAACGGTAGCGGTTCGGGCACAGGGAGCGGTCGGCGCTCCAGAGTGCGCCACCGAACAGACTCACCTCCGTCACTGGGTCAACCTGACGTCACAACTGATGATCGCAGAGGCACGACTCATGACTCACTCATCGCACCTATCTTTATACCGCCGGCTGGCACTCATGGTCGGCGCTATTGCAGTGGCGGCATCCGCGTTACCCGCCCAGGCGCAGCATGACTATTACCGCGAGGGCCGCGGGCGGCCGGTTTACCATCGTGACTATCGCGACTATCACGGTGGTCATGGCGACTATCGCGGCGGTCATGGTGACTATCGCGGCGGCGGCGACGATCTTGGCGGGATCATTGCCGGCGCGCTGCTGGGAGCAGCGGTCGCCGGTGCCCTGCGGCCGCCGCCAGCCGTGATTTACAGGGAAGCGCCGCCGCCGCCACCGCCAGGAGTCAGGTATTACTATCCGTCACCCTATCCGCCACCCGGCTATTGAGCGTCATGACCGCATGAACGCCAGGCGACCGCTGAACTCACCGATGGATCTCCGGCCACTGTCGTCAATTCGCCCCCTTAATCCGGATATACAGACATGAACAACTTCGTCTTCAAAGCAGCCATGCCAGCGGTGTTGATGCTGGCATTCCTCACTGCGACTGTCTCGACACAGGCGACAGCAGCGAGTAATTCCGACGCCGTCTCGCAGGCGGCTGCCCGTCATGCAAAAAAACACGCGGACTTTGTAGAAAAAAGGGTCAACGAACTGCACGCCAAACTGAAGATCACCGATCAGCAGTCGGCACAATGGGAGGCCTATGCGAAAACCATGCGTGACAACGCAGACGCCACCGACAAAGCCTTTCTCGATCGTGCACAGAAGTTGTCAGCGCTGAATGCCGATGACGCAATGCAGTCCTATGCCAAGTTGGCCCAAATGCACGCGGACAATATGCAGAGGCTCGCCGCTTCGTTTAGCGCTCTGTATGGCACGCTTTCCGCCGATCAGAAAAAAACGGCCGATAAACTGTTCCGCAATGAGCGGGAGGAGCGGCTCGAAACAGCGAGTAAATCTCATTGATATAGAGTTTGGCGTGCGCTACCGAATAGACAGGGCTCGGTCGGCGGTCCTCAGTGAGTCGGCTCTTCTGGAACGCAGGGCAGCAGGCGGTCGGTTTCCTTTTTGACCACGGCATAGCACTCGCAACACAGCTGCTCGAGCAGGGCCCTGTCCAGCACCGTGATGTGGCCACGGCTGTATTCGATGACGCCCAGACGCTGTAGTTTTCCCGCGGCATCGGTCACGCCTTCTCGGCGGACACCGAGCATATTGGCGATCAACTCCTGGGTCATGGTCAATTGATTGTCCTGCAGGCGATCAAGCGACAGCAGCAACCAGCGACAGAGTTGCTGATCGATTGAGTGGTGCCGGTTGCAAACCGCAGTCTGGGCCATCTGTGTAATCAGCGCCTGGGTGTAGCGCAGCATCAGCGCGAGCATCTCCGTGTGGCGATTGAACTCGTTCTTGAGCCGCTGGCCGGGCAAGCGAAAGGCGCTCCCCGCACTCTGGACAATGGCCCGGCTCGGCGTGCTTTCCCCGCCCATGAACACAGCGATGCCGATCATGCCCTCATTGCCGACCACTGAAATCTCCGCCGAGGCACCGTCTTCCATCACATACAGCAAGGAAACGATAGAGTCAGTGGGGAAGTAGACATGCCGCAGAGCATCGCCGGACTCGTAGAGCACCTCGCCCAACGCCAGGTTGACCAGCTCGAGATGGGGCAACAGACGTTCCAACGCCTCCATCGGCAGAGCGGCCAGGAGATGGTTCTGTTGCGGCCTTGGAACATCGAACATATCCGCCACCGTTCAAGAAAAGCTCCCCCCAGGTACTAAAGATTAGGCCAAAGTACGCTGTGTGCGTTACCGCACGGAGCCGCTCATCGGGTTCCGTGGGCCCATTCAGGTCCGATCCAGCCGCTCACGCAAGAACTCGATCAGCGCACGCACCGGACGCGAGCCCTGACGGTGTTGCGGATAAACCGCCGATAACGCCAACGGCTCAGGGCAGAAGGCATCCAGCACCGGTACCAGCCGCCCATCCTTCAACGCCGAATCGATAATGAAGGTCGGCAAGTAGGTAATGCCCATGCCGGCGATGGCAGCGTCCTTGAGCAATTCACCGTTGTTCACCCGCATCCTTCCCGTGACGTTGACGATCAATGGCTTGCCCTGCCCTTCGAAACGCCATTGCACCAGACGACCGTGGCCGTAAGGCAGGCAGTCATGAGCCTGCAGATCCTCGGGTTTGACCGGAGTACCACGCGCCGCCAAGTAGGCCGGGCTGGCGCAATACACCCGCGCAATGGACGCAATACGTCGGGCAATCAGCGTCGAGTCTTCCAGTACCCCGATGCGCAATGCCAGGTCATAGCCCTCGCCGAGCAAGTCTACCGGCCGGTCGCTGAGATCGACTTCAACCGTGACGTCGCAATAGCGCTGTAAAAACGCCGGCAGCACCTCGCCCAAATGAGCCATGGCAAACGACAGCGGTGCGCTCAAGCGAATGGTGCCACGGGGCTCGATGGTCTGGCCGGCGATGCCCTGCTCCACTTGCTCGACTTCGCTGAGCAGGCGCAGGGCCGACTCGTAATAACTCTGTCCCAGGGGCGTCATGTCCAACCGCCGGGTCGAGCGGTTGATCAGCCTTACGCCCAGGCGCTCTTCCAACTGCATCAGGCGCCGACTGACAAACTGCTTGGACAGGCCCAAATGATCCGCCGCCGCGGTGAAGCTGCCGGAGTCCATGACCTGGCAAAAAATACGCATGTCTTCGAACGGGTTCATTGTCACTCTCTGGTTGACAGTCAAACCCTTTATAGCGACTTTTCTTCTTTCTGACACCCCATTCATCGGCGTCCACGCCACTGCCGAGGCCTTGCTTGAAAGGCCCGCTGGGTGGTTGTAGACATGTTGAGCAATCGCCCGAAAAAATGCCCGCACAATGGCGGGCATTCATTTGAAGCGCCCGTGTGGCAAGACTTACCTGGAAGTCAGCGCCGAATAACTGTTCATCAGGTTGCGATAGTTCGGAATCCGTGTCGACAGCAGATTCGCCAGGCCTTCCATGTCGTTGCGCCAGTCACCCTGCAGCTCGCACGCCACCGAGAACCAGTTCACCAGTTGGGCACCGGCCGCCGCCATCCGCGCCCATGCCGCCTGCTGCACGGTCTCGTTGAAAGTGCCCGAAGCGTCGGTGACCACAAACACCTCGAAGCCTTCCGCCAGGGCGGACAAGGTTGGGAACGTCACGCACACGTCGGTCACCACACCGGCAATGATCAACTGCTTGCGACCGGTCGCTTTTACGGCCTTGACGAAATCGGCGTTGTCCCAGGCATTGATCTGGCCAGGGCGTGGAATATACGGTGCCTCAGGGAAGATCTCCTTGATTTCCGGCACCATCGGGCCATTCGGACCGCTTTCAAAGCTGGTGGTCAGGATGGTCGGCAGTTTGAAGAACTTGGCCAGGTCCGCGAGTGCCAGTACGTTGTTCTTGAACTCATTGGGTGAGAAATCCTGCACCAGCGAGATCAAGCCGGTCTGGTGATCGACCAACAGCACAACGGCATCATCTTTGTTCAGACGCTTGTACGGAACGTTGCTCATGTGAAACTCCTCGGTGGATGGACATCGCGCAGGGCCCGGCAAGAGGATCATCAAGCCTCAGCCCAGTTGAAGAAAACACCGACGTTGATACGCCGATACCTGATTCGAGAGTGCCGATGCCGGGGCACAAGAAATTGAACGCACGTGCTCTCTTTGTGACCAAACCTTCAGTGCTGCCTACGCGGTTGTGATGTTCAAGGGTTCAGACATGAACTGACTGATCCGCGAACGCAACCAACGCTCCGCCGGGTCGTTGTCGTGAACACCGCTCCAGGCCATCGACAGTTGCGCCGCTTCGATGGGAAACGGCGGATCTTCAGCCCTCAAGGCGCAACCCTCAACCAACGCGCAAGCCGCGTAGTCGGGCACGGTGGCGATCATTTCGGTACCGGCGAGCATCGCCCGCAAACCACTGAATTGCGGAACCCCCAGCACTACCCGCCGGGTACGACCGACCTTGGCCAGGTCGAGGTCGATGTTGCCGCTCAAGTCGCCGGAAAACGACACCATGGCGTGGGGGCGCTGGCAATACTCATCGAGCGTCAGCTCACCAGGGCGATGGTCGCCGCGCAACACTTTGCAAGCGATATCGCGCAGCTTCTTGCGCTTGGCATTGGCCGGCAATTCGGTGGTGTAACTGACCCCAACGGAGATTTCCCCGGAGGCCAGCAAGGCCGGCATCAACAGATAGTTGGCCCGGCGTACCACCACGATGATCCCCGGCGCCTCCTCCTGGAGCTGACGCAACAACGGCGGGAACAAGCCAAACTCGGCATCGTCCGAAAGGCCGATGCGAAACACCTCGCAGCTCGTCACCGGATCAAACGCCTTGGCCCGGCTGACAGCCCCCGAGATGGTGTCCATCGCCGGTTGCAGCTCTTTGAGAATGGCCAATGCCCGCGCCGTCGGCTCCATCCCGCGACCGTTGCGCAACAGCAGCGGATCGTCGAACAAATCCCGCAGGCGCCCCAGCGCAGCGCTCACCGCCGGTTGCCCCATGAACAGTTTTTCGGCCACACGGGTCAGGTTCCTTTCGAACATCAGGGCCTCGAAAATCACCAGCAGGTTCATGTCGACGCGGCGCAGATCGTTACGGTTCATCAGCACAGTCCCATAAGGAATTAACAACGTTTAACTCGCAAGCCAGAACCCCGCGACCAAGAATGGAGCCCTCTGCGCAGACCCGTTTTCCAACGCGGGAAGCAGCTGCCCCAGCGTGCGGTGTGCCAGCGCATTCCCACCGAAACGGATATATGTCATGGCCCATGTTCAGCACGATGCCGCCCGTGCATCCGCCACTGAAACGCAAAAAACCACCTCCGGAGGCCTCTCGCCCTGGCGAGAAAGCCTAGTCAAAAAACTGATCCTCGACGGCCTGGGTGAAACGCTGGAGGTTACCGAACTCGCTCGGGCCTGCGCCCTGTCCCGCAGTCATTTCTCCAGGGCTTTCAAGTGCAGCACCGGCCTGTCACCCCAAGGCTGGATTCGTTACCAGCGCATTGCCCGGGCCAAGCAACTGATCCAGGACACCGACCTGACCCTGACGCAAATCAGCCTGGAATGCGGGTTCTGCGATCAGGCGCACTTCTGCCACATTTTCACCCGCTGCGAAGGCATCAATCCGTTTGCCTGGCGTTGTCGAACAGTGCGCTCTGTCCCTCTCGACAGTAAAAGATCGTCCGAGCATGCGGACGATCTTCTGACTTCGATCAGCCCTTGAGGAACGCCAGCAGATCGGCGTTGAGTTGGTCCTTGTGGGTGTCGGTCAGACCATGGGGGGCACCGGGATAGACCAGCAGTTTCGAGCCTTTGACCAATTTGGCCGAGGCGATGCCGGCTGCCTCGATCGGCACGATCTGATCAGCATCGCCATGCACCACCAGGGTCGGCACGTCGAACTTCTTCAGGTCTTCGGTAAAATCGGTTTCCGAGAACGCCTTGATGCAGTCATAGGCGCTCTTGTGGCCGGCCATCATGCCTTGCATCCAGAACCCGTCGATCATGCCTTGGGAAGGTTTAGCACCCGGTTTGTTGAAACCAAAAAACGGCCCGCTGGCGACGTCCTTGTACAGCTGCGAACGGTCGGCCAGGGAGGCCTGGCGCAAGCCGTCGAACACCTCGATCGGCAGGCCACCCGGGTTGGCTTCAGTCTTGAGCATCAGTGGCGGCACCGAAGCAATCAGCCCCGCCTTGGCGACCCGGTCGGTGCCATGGCGACCGATGTAACGCGCCACTTCGCCACCGCCGGTAGAGAAACCGAACAGCACCACATTCCGCAGGTCCAACCACTCGATCAGTTGGGCCAGGTCGTCGGCGTAGGTGTCCATCTCGTTACCGAACCAGGGCTGGCTGGAGCGGCCATGCCCACGACGATCGTGGGCGATGACCCGGTAGCCGTTGGAGGCCAGGAAGATCATCTGCGACTCCCAACTGTCGGCATTCAGCGGCCAGCCGTGACTGAAGACGATGGGTTGGCCGGTGCCCCAGTCCTTGTAGTAAATCTCGGTACCGTCGCGGGTAGTGAATGTGCTCATGGCGATTGCTCCTTTTTTTGGGCGAGTAGGTCGAGGCTTTCGGCTGAACTTGAAGGATTGGATTTTTGAGCGTAGACCGGACACAGGACGAGTTAAACGTTGTTAATTTCACAGGGGCGCGAAATGACCCGACGCCCCCGACAGACAACCATCGGAGAAGCAGCAGGAGTGAGCCGTTGACCCTTCCCCCCGCGCAGGCTGTGCAGGCCGTGCATTTCGGCCCGTACCGGATCTACCCTGGACAACGCCTGGTCCTGGAGGGCGATCAACCCTTGCGCCTCGGGCGGCGCGCCATGGACATCCTGTTGATCCTGCTGGAGCACGCCGGGAATGTGGTCGGCAAGCAGCAACTGATCGCCCGGGTCTGGCCCAAAAGCGTGGTAGAAGACATCAACCTGCGCGTGCACATGGCCGCACTGCGCAAAGCCCTCGGCGACGGTCAGGCTGGCCAGCGCTACATCGTCACGGTCGCTCAACGTGGCTACAGCTTTGTCGCGCCGTTCTCTCTCGAGTCCATCGAGCAAAGCCCCGAAAGCGACTCACACGAGCCGAGCGGCCATAACCTCCCCGTGCGGCGCACTCGCATGATCGGGCGCCAGGCGCTGGTGAACAGTGTCGTGACGCAACTGCCACGCCAGCGCTTCATCACCCTGGTCGGCCCCGGCGGCATCGGCAAGACCACCGTGGCCCTGCGTGTTGCCGAACAACTGATCGGTCGCTACCGCGACGGCATT
>JACXTT010001516.1_pt1 | contig 38558 bp, 35 predicted proteins | sample 9270951 | NCBI WGS metagenome assembly JACXTT01 (sample SAMN15532306, study PRJNA645909) | rock metagenome | isolation source: weathered quartz diorite | place: Puerto Rico | collected 2017-06-21
CCGGCGACGGACCGACGACCAAGTGAACGCAGACACCGACCACAGGGGCGTTTCGGATTCTCGGGGACGGCCCCCAGCGCACTGCGCTCTTGATACTCCCACCAAGCGCTAACGTCAACCACTGTCAAATCTGAATTTGGTCGGGGCGGAGGGATTTGAACCCCCGACCACCTGCTCCCAAAGCAGGCGCGCTACCAGGCTGCGCCACGCCCCGTCCAGAGGCTCGACTTTATCAGAGCTTGCTAACATCCGGGTTTTCTTGGAGACGTGCATGCGCATCGGGCTGTTCGGCTTCCCGCGGACGGGCAAGTCGTCGCTATTCGCGCTGCTCACGGGCGCGAGCGCGGCGCCGCACGGCGGACGGGAGGCGGTGCACGTCGGGATCGCGAGGGTCCCCGACGCTCGGCTCGACACCCTGAGCGCCATGTACAAGCCGAAGAAAACGACGCCGGCGACGGTCGAGTACATGGACCTCGCGGCGATCGAGAAAGGTGAGGCTGTGGAGGCGCTCCCCCTCGAGCAGCTCAGGACGGTCGATGCCCTGGCCCACGTGGTGCGGGCCTTTCATGACGAGTCCGTGCCGCACGTCGAGGGGGCGGTCGACCCGGCGCGCGATGCGGCGACGATGGAGACCGAGCTGATCCTCGCGGATCACACGATCGCCGAGCGGCGGCTCGAGAAGCTGGAGCTGGCGGTCAAGAAGAGCAACAAGGAAGAAGACAGGAAGGATCTCGAGACGCTCCGCAAGTGCCTCGCCGCCCTCGAGAAGGAAGTGCCGCTGCGCGAGGTGGAGCTTACCGACGAGGAGAAGAAGCGCCTGCGCGGATTCACGTTTCTTTCGCTGAAGCCGCTGCTCGCCGTCGTCAACGCGGACGAGTCCGACGCGTCGAAGCTCGATACGGGGGCGGGGGCGTTCGGGCTCGCGCCGTTCGCGAGCAAGCCGAACACGGAGGTGGTCGCGCTGTCGGCAAAGATCGAAGCCGAGATCGCGCAGCTCGATCGCGCGGATGCCGATGCCTTTCGCGCGGAGCTGGGAATCAACTCGCCGGCGCTCGACCGCATGATCCGCGCCTCGTATCACCTGCTCGGGAGCCTCTCGTTTTTCACCGCCGGCGAGGACGAATGCCGCGCGTGGACGATTCGTCGCGGCACGAGGGCGCGCCAGGCGGCGGGCGTCATCCACAGCGACATCGAGAAGGGATTCATCCGCGCCGAGCTCTGCCCGTACGACGATCTGGTGGCCGCCGGAAGCTGGGCCGCCTGCCGCGATCGCGGCACGCTGCGCCTGGAGGGGAAGGACTACGTCATGCAGGACGGCGACGTGGTCAACTTCAGGTTCAACGTCTGAGCGGGGACATTGCCAGGTCCGCCAGTCGGCGCGCGAGCGGCGCGTCCTGCTCCGGCAGCACCGTGCGCAGATCGAGCAGCAGCTTTCCTTCGTGGACGCGGGCGACCACCGGCGGGTCGCCCCTCCGGAGGCGGGCTTCGAGGCGCCCTGCGTCGCCGGACGGATCCTCGATCGTGATCAGCATCGTCGGGATCTCGCCGGCGGGTGACGAGCCTCCGCCCGGCCGAGAGACCCCCGCTTCGATGCGGCAGATCAATGACGGCGCGAGTCGGTTGGCCTCCGCCGCAACGCCCTCCGCACGGCGACCGATCTCGGCGGCCGGCAGGGCGAGCATGCGAACGGTCGGAACCTCGGCGGCGGCCCGGCCCGTGAGGTAGGCCGCGAGCGTCTCGTGCAGCGCTGCGATCTGCAGCCGGTCGAGGCGCAGCACGCGGGCGAGCGGATCGCGACGCATCTTCTTGATCAGCTCGTCCTGTCCGACGGCCAGGCCGGCTTGAGGCCCTCCCAGAAGCTTGTCGCAGCTGAACGTGACGAGGTCGGCCCCCTGATCGAGGATCGAGGCCACCGGGATCTCGTCGGTCACGCCGAGCGGCGCGAGGTCGATGAGGTCGCCGCTCCCCCAGTCGACGACGAGGGGCAACCCGTTGGCGTGGGCGAGCGTGGACAACTGCTCGACCGAGGCATCTTCCGTGAATCCGACGATCTTGAAGTTGCTCGTGTGCACCTTGAGGAGGAGCGCGGTCTTCGGCCCGATCGCCGCCGCGTAGTCGGCCGGACGCGTGCGGTTCGTCGTGCCGACCTCCTTCATCTTGGCTCCCGAAGCCGCAAGGATGTCGGGAACGCGGAAGGCGCCGCCGATCTCCACCAGCTCCCCGCGCGAGATCACCACCTCGCGCCCCTTTCCGAGCGTTCTCAGCGCCAGCAGGATCGCCCCGGCGTTGTTGTTGACGGCCAGCGCCGACCGTCCTGGGAATAGACGGCGGAGGAGGCCGTCGAGATGGCTCATCCGGTCTCCGCGTGTCCCCTTCGCGACGTCGTACTCCAGGTCGAGGTAGGCGATCGCCGCCGCCGCTACGCGCGCCGCCGCCGCGGAGGAGAGGACCGATCTCCCCAGGTTCGTGTGCGCGACGACGCCAGTGGCATTGATGACCGCTCGGGGAGACGGCGCGAGCAGCGCTTCGGCCGCCCTGTCGACCGCCCGCGCGAGCTCGTCGGAGTTCGGGATGCGACTGACATCCGCTCCGGCGGTGAGGCGGTCCCTGACTCGCTCGATCTCCTCTCTCACGAGCGCGGTGACCAGAGGTCGGCCCCATTTGACCAAGGCCGCAGCAAGCGCCGGGTCCTCGAGAAGGCGGCCCACGGCAGGCAGTTTTTTTAGAGTTTCTGCAAGCTCCATAGTTCTCATGGCGGGCCCGGACGGCCCTGAATTGCGTTTGGGTCAGCGCAAACCTATACTCGGCCTTGCTCGAAGCGGGTCGTCGGACACGGATCATTATAAAGGGCCGCCATCGTGCAGGACGTCGTTTCGACCGAGCTCGAGGGCGATCTTGTCCGACTCGAGAGCGGCATCCGCCAGCTCAAGATTCAGTACGACATGTTCTTTGCCGGGTCGATTCCGAAGCAGCCGTTCGAGCTCCGCAGCGAGGTGGAAAAGATCATCCGGCGTCACTCCCGCACGCCGATTCGCAAGTACGCACCCCGGTTCCACTTCAACTCGCTCGTCAGCCGATTCAACAGCATGTCCGAGCTCTGGGCGAAGACCCTCCGGGCCCTCGAAGAGGGGGATCGCCCGGCTCCCGCCGTCGCCGATCGAGCCGGGAACAACGAGCATCTGGTGGCACGCTGCACGGTGAAGGATCCCAGCCAAGAGAAAGATCTTCTGAAGCTTCTGCACGGACGTCTCCTCGAGGCCCGGAAGAAGGCCGGCGAGACAAACGGCAAGCTCTCCTTCGACAGCTTCGTGCGCAACGTCAACGCCCACGCCGACAAGCTGCGCGAGAAGACGGGATGCGATAAGGTGGAGATCCGGGTGATCCTCCTCGACCGGAAGGTTGTGGTGAAGGCTCGCCCGGGCCGCTGACGTCAGAGGGCTATCGGCCGGGAGAGACGACATGAAGCACACCGTCCCGCTGGCGTCGCTGTTGTTGATCACCGCGGTCGCACTGGGCTCGGGTCCGGCTGCCGCGAAGGCAGGAGACGAGCCCCCTGCTTCCCCTCAGCCCGCTGCCTCGCCGGCGCCGACACCCGCCGCCCCGGAGCCGACGCCAGCCCCGGCCCCGGCAGCGGCGACGCCGACTGCCGCTCCGGCCAAGCCTCCCACGGGTCCACCGATGCCGGACGAGACGCTCGTGAAGGGGATCGACAAGCTGCGCAAGGGGCCGCTGGCCGACGATCAGAACGCGCTGAATTATCTGCAGCTGATCGAGACCGGCAAGGCCAGTCCGGCGCAGGTGAACGATTTCGCGGCGTACATCGCCAAACGCGGCATGCCCAAGGTCGCCGCGGCGTTTCAGGAATATGCGATCAAGCTCGATCCGGAGAATCCGATTCTCTGGCTGAATCTCGGCACGATCCGAAGGACGAACCAGAGCTATGGCCCCGCGGTCACCGCCTTCAAGAAGTCGATCGAGCTCGATCCCGCGAACGCCTTGGCCCACTACAACCTCGGCTCGGCGTACGACGCCCAGAAGCACTACGACGACGCGATCGAGGAATACCGCCGGGCACTGGTGCTCGATCCTGGTCTTGCCGACCCTCGCAAGAACCCGCAAGTCGTCAACAACGAGAACCTGCTCGCCGTGAAGCTCCAGATCTACGCGAACCAGGCGGGCTCGCTCGGCTTGCCGCTGTTGCAGATGCAGAAACCCGCTCCAAAGCCCGCACCCGACAAGCCGTAGGTTGTACGATGCGCGAGCCATGCGCTCGCGCCGCTCGATCGCCCTCGCGATTCTCCTGGCCTCCCTCCCCGGACCTGCTCTTGCGTGGACGGCGGCTACGCGCGTCGTCATGGTCGACGATGCGATCAAGCTGATGCCTCCCTCGCTGAGGACGGTCCTCGAGAAGCGGCGCAACGACGTTCGACGCGGGATGCTCGATCCGATGACCCAAGAGGACGGCCCTCCGCACCGCCCCCCGTGGGACGGCGGAACCCTCGCGACCTCCGTCGACGCCGCCGTAAGAGACCTCGTCTCGGGGGCGGAGACGCGGGTTTCGTTCCACGACGTCGCGCGGCGCTTCGGCGTACTCGCGCATTTCGTCGCCGACGCGGGATTTCCCCCGGGAGCCGCGGGCCAGGCGGGCGCCCCTCGGTACGCTCACTTCGCGGCCCTTTGCGAGTCGCGCCGCCCCCGGTTCCCGCTCGTCTACTACGGCGGCGACGACGACAATCTTGCGAAGGACGACTTCAAGGCGTTCACGCTGAAGGTTCTCGAGCGCGCCAGGACGGAGGACGGCAACCTGGCCCGGGCCTACGCGGAGGCCCCGAGCTGGACCGACGAAGCCTCGTTCGACGACCGCTCCGTTCCTTTTGCCGTCGCGTCGCTATCGTACTCGCATTCCGTCACGGACATCGTGCAGGCGTGGCTCGCGGCCTGGCGCCGCTGCCACGGCGACCTCGCGGGAACGCCCTATCAAGGATCGAAGAAGTGAGCGCCGCCGTACGCCGCGCGCTCATCAGCGTGTTCGACAAGCAGGGCGTCGTCGCGTTCGCGCGTGAGCTGAACGGCCTCGGCATCGAGCTCCTCTCGACCGGCGGCACTGCGAGGCTTCTCGAAGAGGCGGGGCTCCCGGTCGTCCGCGTCGCCGACGAGACCGGCTTCCCCGAGATGCTCGACGGGCGGGTGAAGACCCTTCACCCGAAGATCCACGCCGGGATCCTCGCCATCCGCGGCAACCGTCAGCACATGCGCGACCTCGCGGCGGCGGGCATCTCTCCGATCGATCTCGTCGTCGTCAACCTGTATCCGTTCGCGAAGTCCGCGGCCGATCCTGACAAGCCGCTCCCGGAGGTCGTCGAGATGATCGACGTCGGCGGACCGTCGATGGTCCGCGGAGCCGCCAAGAACTGGGAGGACGTCGGCGTCGTGGTGGACGCCGCCGACTATCCCGCGGTGCTCGCCGCGCTGCGCACGGAGCGCTCACTGTCCCGCGAGCTGCGCCTCGAGCTGGCGGCGAAGGCGTTCGCGGTCACCGCGGCCTACGACGCCGCCGTATCGGCGTTCCTGGCGCGCGGCGGCTCGGGTGCGGCTGTCGCGTCGGAGGCGCTCCCCGACGCGCTGGCGCTCGACTTCCCGAAGGCCGCCGATCTCGTCTACGGCGAGAACCCCCATCAGCGCGGAGCGTTCTACCGCGATCCGTCGGCGACGGGCGCGAGCGTCGCGACCGCCCGGCAGCTCCAGGGGAAGCCTCTCTCGTTCAACAACATCCTCGATTTCGACGCCGCCCTCTCGCTCGTCGCGGACCTGGGCGCCGTGAGCTGCGCGATCGTCAAGCACGGGAATCCGTGTGGCGCCGCGAAAGGAACAGGCCTCCCCGCCGCGTTCGCCGCGGCGCTCGCCTGCGACCCCACCAGCGCGTTCGGCGGCGTGATCGCCTGCTCGCAGGAGGTCGATGCCGCGACCGCTGCCGCCGTCGCGGAGGCGTTCTACGAGGGTGTGATCGCACCCTCGTTCACGCCGGAGGCCCAAGCGGCGCTGGGCCGGAAGAAGAATTTGCGGCTCCTCGCGGTCGGTTCGCTCTCCTCCTACCAGCGTCAGGGGCTCGATCTGCGACGCGTCCAGGGTGGGCTCTTGGCGCAGGATTGGGACGGCCCCGATCTCCCCCTCCGCGAGGGTGGGCAGGTCGTCACATCGCGTCGCCCGTCGGACGAGGAGTGGCAAGCGCTCCAATTCGCCTGGACCGTCGTGCAGCACGTCAAGTCGAACGCCATCGTCTACGCCGGCGCAACACGCACCTTGGGGATCGGCGCCGGCCAGATGAGCCGTGTGGATTCCGCCCGTCTTGGAATTCAGAAGGCCCGCGTTCCGCTCCGGGGGGCTGCTATGGCCTCGGACGCTTTTTTCCCCTTCCGGGACGGGCTCGAAGTCGCCGCGGAGGCCGGAATCTCGGCCGTCGTTCAGCCGGGGGGCTCGATCCGCGACGACGAGGTCGTCGCCGCCGCAAACGAGCGCGGGCTGACGATGGTGCTCGTGGGCCGGCGCCACTTCCGGCACTAGCGGGCGCTCGCGCCGGCTCGAGCTTCAGGAGCGCGGCAGCGGGCGGAACGCAAGCGCCTCGACGCGGTCGAGGAAACCCCGGTCCTTCACCGCATCGGCATAGCGAGACGACAGCTCGCGGAGCGATTTGGCGTCGGCGTCGGATGGAGCGATTTCGAGCGCGTCGTCGAGACGGGAGATCGCTTCCTTACAGTCGCCCGCGCGCAGCGCGACCACCGCCAGGTTGTACCATCCCGCGACCTTTACGGCGTCGGCGTAGGACTTGGCGATAGTGGGCGGGAGGCGGTAGGCCATCCTCAGCGCCGAGCTGTACTCGCCGTCCTTGAACGCACCGGCGATCTTGTCCATCGCGTCCTGGTCGGCCTTTCGCGCCTTGTAGCGCGCCGTGGCGTCGTCCATGCCGAGCTTCGCTTCCGAATTGGCGGGGTCGAGCGCCAGCGCATCGTTGTAGGCCAGCACCGCTCCCCCGAAATCGCCCGACGCCAACAACGCGCGACCCTTTTGCAAGCTCGCGGAGAGCTGCCTCGCGTGCTCCGCGGGGTCCGAAGGGATGGGTCGCGTCGACGGGGCGGCCGGTGATTTGGCGGGGTTGGGCTCGCTCGCGGCTCGCGCAGGAGCCTTGCCGGCAGCCGGCAGCGGCACCGACAGTGGGCCTTTCGCCCCGTGCCCTCCGAGCAGGCGGGGAAGCAGAATCGCCGCGCCGACGAGCACGAGGAGCCCAGCGCCGCTGTAGAGCAACAGCTTCGAGGACCGCGCGCTCGAGCGCGATCCGATGATCGCCGCAGGGGGAGGCTCCGGTGGCGGAGAGGCGTGGACGCGTGGAGGTTTCGCAGCAGCGGCCGCCGGCTTGATCTGCGGTGCTTCGAGCGGGACCGTGTTGGAAACCGCGTTGTCCGCGGGGGCCGATTCGCCGACGGCCGGCGCCGCCAGCAGCTCCTCGGAGCTCGAGGAACGCCGCTCGGCGATCTTCTCGAGATAGTGCTGCGCCTCCCGATGCTCCGGGGCGAGCGCGAGCGCTTCGCGGAAGTGCTTCTCCGCCACGTCCAGGTTGTCGGCCTCGAGCGCCGCGACGCCCTCGATGATCGCCCGCTCGACCCGGTCGAGGTCGGACGCGCTCTCGGCCTCGATCTTCGCGCGAAGCTCGGTTGCCTCCGCGTTCTCCTCGTCGAGAATCGCGAGGCGCGAGAGGATCGCGAGGGCCTCCTCGCGCTCCCCTGCGTCCGCTTTGGCCTTCGCTTCGGCGAGGAGATCGTTCACACGACGCTTGAGCTCGCCGGCCGCGGCGCTCACCGACTGAGCCGGCGCGCTCGGCTCCGTGTTGGAGGGCGCCATAGCCGGCCGCGCGAACGGCTCGAGCCCGTACGACGGCTCCTCCGCGGCCGCGTGCGCCGGAGTCTCCCATCCTTCGAGGATCTCCTCGGTCGCCGGCGCCTCGCTCAACGGAGGCGCGGGCTTGAGATCGATCGCACCGTCCACCGTGTCGGGATGGTCGAGCGTCGCAGCCCCGATTCCGTCGAGCACCTTGAGCCCCTCGTCGAGGTCGCGGTTGAGGTCGGAGGGTGCGCTCGGAGGCGTGGGAGCCGCGGGAGCGGGAGCGACGAACTGCGACGCCATGCGGACACCGTCCTGCGCCTCCTCGTTCGCCGGATCGAGATTCAGGACGTCGCGCCACGCCTGGAGCGCTCCGTCGTAGTCGCCGTTCAAGTACTTCTCGGATGCCTGCTCGTGCAGCTGCTTGATCTGCTCGGTGCTCATCCCGCTCTCCGGAACAACGCAGCGGGCGTCCGCCCCTCGGACACCGCACGGGGCCGAAACATAGGTTTCAAGTCTTCGGCAGGCCAGGGAGGGCTCAGCGGGCCTTCTCCAAGGCTTCCCGGAGCTGGGCGAGATTGGGGGCGTCAGGGCGGATTTGCTGGAGCTTGGCCATGGCTGCGTCCGCGCGGTCGAACTTCTTCATGTCGAGGCCGGCGACGACCACGATGTTGTAGAGGGACTGCCAGTTGGCGGGGTCGGCCTGTTGCGCTCGCTCGAGGGCCTCGAGGGCGTGGTCGTACTGCCGGAGCTGCTGATAGCAGATGCCCATGTCCGTGAGGAGGTTGGCGTCGTTCGGCGTCAACGCGGTCGCCCGCTGGTAGAAATCGATCGCCGCCTGGAACATGCCCGCGTCCTGATAGAGATTCGCGAGACGAGTCCAAGCGCCGACGTCTCTCGAGTCCTTCTGGAGCCGCTCCTTGAGAGCGTTGATCTCCGCCATCATCGGCGCCCCGCCCCCCCCGGCCGCAGGAGCGGAGCCGCCTCCGCCTGCCGTCTGGGTCGCCGCGGCGGGACCCATCGGCGAGGGGATCTCCCCCGTCTCTTGGGTGAGGTTGTGGCCGGGACGTGTCTCGATCGCGCGGAACAGCCCGAAGCCGACGAGAAAGCCGAACGCGAGGCCGGCGCAGAGAAAGGCCAGATGATCTTTTTTCACGAACGCCGCCCTCGCGCGAACGCTAGCGGGGGCCCTCGTGAGTGTCAAGGCGCGCGCGGCCGCCGGTCCCGTGGGACTGCTACACTCGCCGCAATGCCGCGCGCCGATGCCGCACCCGCCGATTCGCGTCCGAATCTCTACGGAATGTCGAGAGAGGAGCTCACGACCCTTCTGACCTCTCGCGGCGCGGCTCGCTATCACGGCGACCACGTGTTCCGGTGGCTGTACGCCCGCCGGCGGTTCGATCCGGCGTCGTTCACCGATTTGCCGAAGACGCTGCGATCGGGGCTCGCGGGGACGACGCGGATCGCCCTGGCGAGCATCGCCGCGCGGGCGGAGGCGTCCGACGGCACCGTGAAGTACGGCGTTTCCCTTCCGGGCGGAGGCACCGTCGAGACCGTGTTCATGGTGCAGCGCGAGCGCCTCACGATCTGCGTCTCCAGTCAAGTCGGCTGCGCCCTCGACTGCGATTTCTGCCTGACCGCGCGTATGGGATTCCGCAGGCATTTGACCCCGGGAGAGATCGTCGGACAGATCGCGCGCATCCAGGACGATCAGCGCCTCGGAAGCCGTCCGTTCAACGTCGTCTTCATGGGGATGGGCGAGCCGCTCCACAATTACGACGGCGTGATCGCGGCCTTCCGGCTGCTGATCGATCCGGATGGATTCGCGCTGACGAGGCGCCGTGTCACGGTCTCGACGTCCGGGCTCGCGCCCGAGATCGAGCGTCTCGCGACGGAGCCCGTGAGGCCTCGTCTTGCCGTCTCGCTGAACGCCACCACGGACGCCGTCCGCAACCATCTGATGCCGATCAACAGGAGGTACCCGCTCGCGCGCCTCCTCGCCGCATGCCGCACGTTCGCACGCGTCACCGGCGAGCGGTTCACCTTCGAGTACGTCGTGCTCGCCGGCGTCAACGACGGGGACGACGACCTCGCGCGGCTGGCGAAGCTGCTGCGCGCGAATCCCGCGAAGCTCAACCTGATCCCGTTCAACCCGGTGCCCGGCTGGCTCCCCTACGCGGCCCCCCCTCGCTCTCGGATCGTGGCGATGCGCGACCGGCTCCTGGAGCTGAATCTCCCGGTGAGCATCCGGTGGAGCCGGGGGGCGGACGCGCGGGCGGCCTGCGGACAGCTCGCCGTACTCGCGGGCGATCGGGCGTCCGATGCGGCGTCCTCCTCCATCGAGGTGTCCCCATGATCGACCTCAACGGGAAATCGGCGCTGGTCACCGGCGGGTCGCGAGGGATCGGCCGGGCGTGCTGCCTGCTGCTCGCCCGGGCAGGTGCGTCGGTCGGTGTGAACTACCGTGTCGAATCGCCCTCCGCCAATCTCTTGGTCGAGGAGATCGAGGCCGCCGGCGGCGAGGCGTTCGCGCTCTCGGCGGATGTCTCCCAGCGCGCGGACGCCGAGATGCTGGTCGACGAGACGATCTCGCGGTTCGGCAGCCTCGACATCCTCGTCAACAACGCCGGGATCTGGCGGCGTTCTCCGATCGAGGAGATGTCGGACGGCGAGTGGGCCGAGATGATTGCGATCAACCTCACGGGCACGTTCCACTGCACCCGCGCCGCGGTTCCGGCGATGAAAGAAGCGCGCTCGGGGCGGATCATCAACATCGCGAGCACGGCGGGACAGCGGGGTGAGGCGTTCAGCTCGCACTACGCGGCGACGAAGGGGGCGATGATCTCCATGACAAAGTCGCTCGCAGCCGAGCTGGCGCCCTTCGGCATCCTCGTGAACTGCGTAGCGCCCGGTTGGACCGTCACCGATATGACGCGCGACGACCTCCTCGGTTCGCGCCGCGAATCGATACTCCAGACGATTCCCCTGGCCCGGGCGGGAACCGCCGACGAGATCGCCGGCGCCGTCGTCTTTCTCGCGTCGGAGCTCGCGACGTTCATCACCGGCGAGATCCTCAACGTCAACGGCGGCGGCGTCCTCGTCGGATAAACCGGGACATTCTGCTTTTTCTTACAAACTCAACGAGGTGAGGTCGCGAGTTCCTTTTTCTTGCAAGTCTCCCCGGATACCGCCTTGCTGCGAAAAAGGAACTCGCGACCTCACCTCGTTGAGTTTGTAAGAAAAAGCAGAATGTCCCGGTTTAATGCGCCAAACCATGCTGAAGCCGAGTCACTGCGTCGGAGAGGGTGGCGAGAGTCTTCGGGAAGGCGAAGCGTAGCAGAGAGCGGCCGGATTCCGGTCGCGCGAAGAACGAGGAGCCGGGGACGGCGCCGACGCCTGCGGTTTCGACCAGGCGGCGTGCGAAAGCGATGTCGTCGCGGCAGCCCAGGCCCGAAGCTTCGGCGAGGATGTAGTACGCGCCGCGCGGTGGCGCGCATTGGAAGCCGACGCTGCGCAGCCCGGCGACCAGCACGTCGCGGCGCGCCGTGTAGTCGCGCGCGAGAGCTTCGTAGTAGCTCGCCGGGAAACCGAGCGCTACAGCGCCGGCCTCTTGCAGCGGGGCCGCGGCGCCAACCGTCAGGAAATCATGGACCTTGCGGATCCCGGAGGTCAGCTCCGGCGAGGCGATGGTCCAGCCGACACGCCAGCCGGTGACCGAGTACGTCTTCGAGAGCGCGTTGATCGTGACGGTCCTGTCGGCCATCCCGGGGAGCGTAGCGATCGGAATGTGGACGGCCCCGTCGTAGAGAATGTGCTCATAGATCTCGTCGGAGAAGGCGACGGCGTCCCACTTGCGGCAGAGCGTCGCGATCGCCTCGAGCTCCTCGCCGGTGAACACCTTGCCCGTCGGGTTGTTCGGGGTGTTGAGGATGATCCCGCGCGTCCTGGCGTTGAACGCCGCGGCCAGCTCGTCCGGATCGAACGACCACTCGGGCGGGCGCAGGGGGACGAAGCGCGGAATCGCCCCGGCGAGAATCGCGTCGGGACCGTAGTTCTCGTAGAACGGCTCGAAGACCACGACCTCGTCCCCGGGATCGACGACCGCGAGGATCGAGGCGATCATCGCCTCCGTCGCTCCGCACGTCACGGCGATTTGCCGCTCCGGGTCGATCTCCATGCCGTAGCAGCGCCTGTGCTTCTCGGCGATCGCCTTCCGGAGCCCGGGTGCGCCCCAGGTGATCGCGTACTGGTTGACGTCGGCGGCGATCGCGCGGCAGGCCGCGTCCTTGATCTCTCGAGGCGCGGGGAAGTCCGGGAAGCCCTGCGCCAAGTTCACCGCTCCGTGCTCGCGGCACAGGCGGGTCATCTCGCGAATGACCGATTCGGTGAAGCGCTTGGCCTTCTTGCTGACGTCGAGCACGGAGTCAGCTCAGGAGATTGGCGAGGAACTCTTTGTTCGTCGGGTATTTCTCGAGCCTGCCCGTGAGGAGCTGCATCGCCTCAGCCGGCTTCAGGGACGCGAGCGCACGGCGCAAGAGGGTGACTTTCTGGTACTCGTCTGGCGTGAACAGCTTCTCTTCCTTCCGCGTGCCCGTCTTCGAGATGTCGATCGCCGGGAAGATGCGGCGCTCGAACAGGCCGCGGTCCATGACGATCTCCATGTTCCCGGTCCCTTTGAACTCCTGGAAGATCACCTCGTCCATCCGCGAGCCCGTGTCGACCAGGGCCGTGCCGATGACCGTGAGCGACCCGCCGGACACCGCTTTGCGCGCTGCGCCGAAGAATCGGCGCGGCTTCTCCATCGTGCGCGCGTCGATCCCCCCCGAGAGCACGCGCCCCGACCCCTTCTGCTCCGTGTTGTAGGCGCGCGACAGGCGCGTGATGGAATCGAGGAGGACCATCACGTCGCGCCCGCACTCGACGAGACGCTTCGCCCGCTCGAGGGCGACCTCGGCGACCTGCAAGTGGTTCCGCGCCAGCTCGTCCGAGGAGGAGGCGATCACCTCGCCGCGCACGTTACGTCGCATGTCGGTGACCTCCTCCGGCCGCTCGTCGACGAGGAGAACGATCAAATGGATCTCCGGATGGTTCGCGGTGATCGAGCGCGCGAATTTCTGGAGGAGAACCGTCTTTCCCGCCTTCGGCGGGGCGACGATCAGGCAGCGCTGCCCCTTTCCGATCGGCGAGATCAGATCGACGACCCGCGTGGAGATCTCGTCCGACTGAAGCTCCAGGTGGATGCGCTCCGTCGGATCCTCCGCGACCAGGTTCTTGAACGGCGTGCGCTTGACGTACGCCTCGTGCGTCAGTCCGTTGATCGCGTTGACACGGGCGACGGCGTTCGGGAATCCTGGGCGCTGCGAAGGGATCGCGAGCCCGTCGATCTCGACCCCCGTCTCGAGCGCGAGGTTTTGGACGACCTCCCTCGGAACCCAGGGATCCGTGAGCTCTTGGTTGAAATCGTTGCCAGGAGCACGCAGGAACCCGTGCCCCTCCGGCATGACTTGCAAGACGCCGCGCGCTTCGAGGGTCGGTTCCCCTTCGGGAACCGGCAGCTCTGCGAGCACGCGCGGCGGGCGCTCATGGCCGGGGGCGCCCTGCCCATGCCGGTTGCTCGCCGTGGCGACGCCGCCTCCACCTCGACGCCCGCGCCCCCTGCGCCGGCGTCCCCCGCCTCCGAAGCTCGGCGGTCCCTGCAATCCCGACTGGCTCATCGTGGCTCCGCTCGGTCGATCCGTATCGGTGTCTTCAATACCAGCCGTCGAGGCGGCCGAGCTCGACGCCGGTTAGGATCCAAAGCTCCAGCGGGGGCGCGAGCGCCGAGCCCGCGGGGGTCAGGCCGAGATCCCAGCCGCCCGATGCCGCTCGACCGATGACGTACGCTCCGGGAACATCCCACCGGCCAAGCTCGACGCGCGGCTCCGAAGCCGTCGTCATCGCCAGCCGAAAGAGGCGTCCATCCGCCAGCAAGATGCTCGAGGGTGCGAGCCAACCCTCCGCGTTCTGCGCGGTTGTGCGCCCTACCTCGTCCTGATCTCCCGAAAGGCTGGTCAACAACCACCCGCGCTCCCCTGCGTCCCAAACCATCCGCCACGGACCCGCGCCGGTGAAGACCCATCCGGCCTCGCCGGGAATACCTTCGATCGGCGCTGCCGCGACGCCGTCCAAGCGGAACCCGCCACCGGGGCGCCGTGTCAGGCGCAAGGCCGGACGCATGGAGGATCGAGAACGATCACCAACCGAAATCTCCGGCGTGTCGCGCGGCCCCTCGGGATGATCGGATTCGGCAGGGGCGGATCGCGTTCAGACGTGGAAGCAACACTATAACACCGGGTCCAAGAGTTTTTCGCTCAGCGGTCGACCCCGGCCTCCGCTAGCCGGCGCAGCCCCCGGCTGGCCGCGGCGCGGACGAACTCGTTCGAATCCTCGACGGCCGCTTCGAGGGCCGGGTAGGCCGCGGGGTCTGTCGAGCCTCCGAGCACCAAAGCCGCCTGGACTCGATTCTCCCAATCCGGGTCCCCCTTCAAGAGGCTGGTCACGGCCTCGGTCGGCAGGAGCCCGGGTCGCTCGACCCCCACCTCGAGCGCTGCGCGACGAACATGGCGGACGGGGTCCGAGACTGCCTGTGCGATCGACTCGAGCGCCTTGGGATCGTCGGCGGCGCCGATCGCATCGATCGCCCGCGCGCGCACCTGCCACATGGGATCGACGATTGCCAGCGCCGCGAGAACATGAATCATCTCAGTGTCAGGCTCGCGTCCCAGCACCATCACGGCCGCAGCGCGAATCAGACCGTCCGGATCCTGAAGAGCCTCTGCGGCGATCTTTTTCGCCCTCACATGGTCCACGGAATCCATCACGACGAGAGCGGTGGCCCGGATGTCCCGATCGTCATCGTGCGCCAAGGCTTCGATTCGCTGCTTCTTCGACTCTGTGGGGCGGCGTCCGAGCGCGAACGCATCGCTGATGCGATCATCGAGTCGGCTCTTGCAGGCCGCTGTCGACAGCATCGCGGCTCCGATCAGAACGACCAATCGGGCGCGGTCACCAAAGGTTCTTGCGAGTTTCCGAGAGGTCGGCAAGCCGCCGACGGCGACAGATTTCAGATCCGATGAGTAGTGAATAAAAAAATAATGCATATACATCAACAATATGTTGCTGTCCTAAGTTTTGCTATGTACATATACATACGTCGGGGACAACGATGAAGGACTTGGGCATATGCCTATACTTTCTGCCGAGAATTCCTTCCGACAGGGACTCGTAGCCCTAGTTGACGGTGACGCGGCGGCCGCCGCCGACCATTTCCAATCGGCGATCCTCATCGAGCTCCAGCGTGGGGTCAGGCGACCGCAGATGCGCTACCTCTCTTACTATGGCCTGAGCCGGGCGCAGGCCCAAGGCGCGACACCACAGGCGATCCAGGCCTGCGAGACGGCCGCGCGACGTGACTTTTTCAATCCCGATCTCCTCCTGAACCTCGGCAAGGTCTACCTCCTCGCCGGCAAGACGACGAAAGCGATGGCGACCTTCCATCGCGGCCTCGAATTGGCGCCGCGCCACAAGGGACTGCTCGCGGAACACGCCAAGCTCGACCGCCGTGAGAAGCCTCCGCTGTCGATCGTCTCGCGCGCGCATCCCCTCAACAAGATTCTCGGCAAGCTCCGTTGGTCGCTCCGAGCGCGTGTTCCGAAGTTGGCCGGACCGTCGCGCACGGTGGAGCCGTCCTCCTAGAGCGCGCCGCCCGGCCCTCATGGCTAGCGTCTCCTCTGCAGTCTGAAGCCGATGTACCTTTGGGCCGCCTCCGCCGCCTCCGCCAAATCGAGCCGCCGCGCCAGGTGTGCGGTGAGGGCCGCCGCGTAAGCTCCCGCCAGGCCCGGAATGCGAGGCACCTGAATCCGCGCCGTATCGAGCAGGGTCACCTCGCCGTCGTCGTCGAGCAAATCGAGCACGCGTCCACGCACCAACAGCCCCGCGATCACCACCGCCTTCACGCCCTCGTCTCGCAGCCGACGGGCCGATTCTCGGAGCGCCCCGATGTCGTCGGCGTCCCGGCCGCTCGCGGCGGCGGCATCCGCCGCCCTCACGACGACGACCCTCGCCGCCGGGAACAGCTCCCGGCGGATCGCCTGCTCGGTCTCTGCATCGAGCAGCACCGTCGGGCCTGCTCGTGGCGGCGAGGCCAGCACGGTGGGCGCGGGCGCGATGTCGCGCGCGTAGCGCCCGATCAACGCCGCTTGAGCGGCGCCGCGGAGGAACCCGATGCGCAGGCACGCGGCACGCCCCGCAGCACCCGCGGCCTCGAGCTGTTCTGCGACGAGCTCGACGGCGAGCGGATGCGGAACGACAACGGAGGTCGCGACGTACGCTGCGCGGCAGTCCAGCTCGGCGAAAACCGCCGCGTCGGCGACGAACCCTTCCCCCCGGCCGGTGTCGAGGGAGTGAACGCTCACGACGAGCGGGCTCGTGCTCAACGGCGCGGCCCCGCGCTCGCTCCCGGGCGAAGCAGCTCGCGCGCCTCGCTCCACGCGGCGATGAGATTCAGCCCGCCGAGCCCGCTGACCAGCCCGCGCACGAAGCCGCTGCGGAGCCACGGGCCGGCGACGGTCGGCAGGTATCCCGCGGTCGACACTTCCCAGACGGGAGACCAGGGCGCGGCCACCAGAAAGACTCCCAGCGCCGCGAACGCGTAGACGAGAAACGCGGTCTGGAGTCGGGACGCCACGAGAGCCTCCGCGAACGGTCGGCCATGGTAGCAGGGCGTTCGGTCTAGAATCCCCCGGGAGGAGGCGTCGTTGGACCCGGTACCGCTGCTCGATTTGAAGCCGCAGCTGCCCTCGATCCGCGAAGGGATCGACGCGGCGCTCCGGCGTCTCGTCGACTCGCAGCTCTTCATCCTCGGGGCCGAGGTCCAGGCGTTCGAGCAAGAGATCGGCGCGTACGTCGGCGCCAAGCACGCCATCGGCTGCGCCTCGGGCACCGACGCATTGGTCCTGTCGCTCGCCGCGCTCGGCCTGCGCGGCGGGGATGAGGTCTTGACGACCCCTTTTTCGTTCTTCGCGTCGGCGTCGTCGGCCGCGTTGCTCGGCGGGCTGCCGGTGTTCGCGGACATCGAGCCGGGCACTTTCAATCTCGATCCCGCCCGGATCGAGGACGCCATCACGCTGCGGACGCGAGCGATCGTCCCGGTCCATCTCTTCGGCCAGTGCGCCGACATGGACACGATCCTCGAGATCGCCGCACGCCGAGAGCTTCCGGTGGTCGAGGACGCATGCCAGGCGATCGGCGCGACCTACACCAGCAAGCCTTCGAGCACGATCCGCCGCGCCGGGAGCATGGGCACGACGGGCGCGTTCTCTTTCTTTCCTTCGAAGAACCTCGGCGCCTTCGGTGACGGCGGTCTCGTGACGACCAACGACGACGATCTCGCGGGGCGCCTGCGAACGCTTCGCGTCCACGGCGAGCGGGAGCGCTACAAGCACCGGACGATCGGCTGGAACAGCCGCCTCGATGCGCTGCAGGCGGCGGTGCTTCGGGTGAAGCTGCCGCATCTCGACGGCTGGTCGGCCGGCCGAGTCGCCAACGCGGCGCGCTACGACCGCCTCTTCGCCGAGGCCGGCCTCGTCGCCAAGGAGCGCGTGACGATCCCCACGCGTGCGCCGTGGGGGGGCCACATCTTCAATCAGTACACGATTCGCGTCCGGCAGCGCGACGCGCTCGGCGAGCACTTGAAATCGCGTGGGATCGGCTGGGGCATCTACTATCCGATCCCGCTGCACTTGCAGGAGTGCTTCGCGCACCTGGGCTACGAAGAGGGCGACATGCCCGAAGCGGAGCGCGCCTCTCGCGAGGTCCTATCTCTCCCGATCTACCCCGAATTGAAACCCGAGCAGATCGAGCGCGTCGTGGCGGAGATCGCCGGGTTTTTCAGATGAGGGGCACTCCCCGTTTCATTCGAAGATCTCGCTTCGCTTGAAGAGCGGATAGAACGGATAGCGCGCGAGTTTCTCAGCGCCGCCTTCTTCCCGATCGACGAGACATACAACGGCGACGACGAGGTGGCCCTCTTCCTCGGCCGCTTCGATCGCCTTCAGCGTCGATCCTGCAGTGGTGACGACATCGTCGACGATGATCACCTTGCTGCCTGGCGCCAGGTTCCCCTCGATCCGCTTCCCCGTCCCGTGCTCTTTGGCTTCTTTCCGAACGATGAACGCCCGGAGGGGGGGGCCCTCTTTGTGGCTGAGCGCAGCCACGGGGCAGACGATGGGGTCGGCGCCGAGGGTCAGTCCCCCGATCGCAACGGCCTCGAGTCCCCGGTCCCTCACGAGGCGGAGGATCTCCCGCGCAGTGAGCCACGCCCCCTCCGGAAGGAGGGTGGTTTTCTTGGAATCGAAGTAAAACCGGCTCTTTTTCCCAGAGGCCAGCGTGAAGTCGCCGAACATGAGCGACTCACTCTTCAAAAGTCGCCGGAGTTGTTCGCGCTCGTTCTCCATGAACCGTCCTTTCCGCTTGACTGTGCGTCTCTTACCTTCTTATCCTTCGCGAGCATGCAGTTCACCATGCCGTTCGTCCTCGTGTCCCTACTTGCCGCCCCTCGGGCGGCCGCGCCGCCGCAGACCGGCTCCCTGAGCGGGCGGGTTCTCCCCTCCCCGGACGGGCGACAGATGGCAAGCCGAGTCTGGATCCGAGACTTTCCAGCCGCCGTTGCGAGCGACGGGTCGTTTGTCGCGGCCAACCTCCCGCCTGGCCTTGCGGAGATCGCGGTGGAAACCCCGAAGGGGCTTTATGTCATCTCAACTCCCTTCCTGATCGCCCCTGCCGCGACGGAACGCGTTCATCTCGCGCTGCGCGATCGCGAGGATACCAGCCCCAAAACACCCCCGGAAAAAGAGAAGAAGAAAAAGCCGGGAGGCATTTGGGCCAATCCGGCAACTGCCACTCTCATCATCGTCGGATCCGCGATCGTGCTCGGCGTCGCGGTGGATCAGCTCACCCACACCGAGAATGTCCCCGTGTCCCCCTCGACCAACTGAGGGTGAAGGAGACCGTCATGACCTGGAGTCGGCTTCAGCGTCTCATTGCCCTGTCACTCGTCGTCGCCCTCCTCACGGCAATTGCCCCACTCCACGCGGCGCCGGCGTCGACTCCTGCAACCCTCACAGGAGTTGTCTACGGCACCGATGTCTCAACGCCGCTTGCCGGCGCAACGGTGGTCGTGACGAACGCCAACGGCATAAGAGCGGCGTCCTGGCCGACCGGCGCGGACGGCAACTTCACCGTCACGGCGGTCAATCCCGGGCGAAACACGATCGCCATCGAGACGAAGGACGGCTCGTTCGCGATCGCGACGCCTTTGACCTTCGCGCCCGGTGAGACGCGCGGCGTTCACCTCGCGCTGAGATCGAACGGCGGGAAGGCCTCCTCTGACGAGGAAGAAAAGAAGAAGAAAAAAGGAGCCGCGTATTGGACCGCCGGCTCCCTAGCCGCGATGTCCGCCATCCTCGTCGGCTTCGTCGCGGGGGCCGTGATCAACGGTAACAGCTCGAACAACACGCCCACCAGCCCGTCGACCCCCGGGAACTAGCGGCGGATGGACGAGACGGGGACGACCGCCGGAATCGGTCAGCCGACAACCGTGCACTTGCGAGACTACGGCCGGGTGCTTTCCGAGCGCCGCGGCATCGTGGTCACGTGCCTCGTTCTCGTCGTGGCCTTCACGGCGTTGTTCTCGTTTCTCGCCGTGCCGCAGTACAAGGCGACGGCCACAATTCAGATTGAGCGTCGAGGACCGGAATCGCTTTCATTTGGTACTGAGGGAATTGCGGCCGATTTTTATTACGACTACCAGGATTTCTATCAGACCCAGTACAAAGTGCTGCAGAGTCGCTCGGTCCTGAAGCTTGCCGCCGAGCGGCTCGACCTGCCCAATCGACCTGAATACGCCGCACGCAAGGGAAGCCCTCTAGGTCGACTCTGCAGTTGGGCCATTAGCATATTCTCCGGTGCAGGCGACTCAACTCCGACGGATCCGTGGCATCGTCCGACCGCCTTCATGGAGGCCGGACTCAGTGTTGAGCCAGTTCGCAACAGTAAGCTCGTCAGGCTGACCTTCGTCGATCGCGACAAGCGCCTCTGTGCCGACGCCGCGAATTCCGTGGCGGAGGCCTACGAGCAGTTCAATACCGATACGCGGTTCACGACTTCGACGCAGGCTCGCGAGTTCCTCAGCAAACAGGTCGCCCGCCTGCAATCGGAGATCGCGACCGAGGAGCGAAAGCTTCAGGACTACGGAACGAAGAAAGAGATTCTGGCGCTAAGCAATGGGACTCAAGATATCAGCGAGAAAGCGCTCGGAGATCTGAATGCGAAATTCGTCGAGGCAAGAGGGCGCCTAGCGCTGGCGCAGGCGCGGTTCGACGCTGTTTCTAAGGGCGCCGCAGAGTCGCTCCCCGAAGTCCTAACCAGTCCGCTGATCGTGGAGCTCAAGAGGCAATTCGCCGAGGTGGAGCGCAGCCACGATCAAATGGCCGAGAGGTTTAAGCCCGATTGGCCGCCCCTTCAGCAGCTTCAAGAAGAGCTCGATGGCGCAAGGAACAGGTTGGCACTAGAGACCGAGGCTATCGCACGACAAGTGCGTTCCGTCGCCAAGGCAGACCTTGATAGGACGCGGGATGAAGTGACCAACCTTGATCGTCAGGTCGCTTCGCAGAAAGGAGAAGTACAGCGCGTTGGTAGAGACGCGATCGAGTATTCCAGTCTCAAAGCCGAGATTGATACCAAGCGAAAGATCTTGACCGACCTGCTGACCCGCCAAAGCGACACGGAAACGACGCGAGCCCTCAAGGACGCACCAGCCAGCAACATGCGCATCGTCGACCGAGCAGAGGCACCGCGTGGCGCATTCAAGCCGAACATTGTTCTTAACTTGCTGGTGTCTGTGGTGTTCGGTTTCGGACTCGGCGCTGGCGCAGCACTGCTTCTTAACTACCTAGACAATACAGTGAAGAGTGAACAGGACATCCAGCGCCACGCCGGCGTGCCTGCACTGGGATTTGTTCCTCTCTACCAGCCGCTCCACGTGGTCGGAGATCCGGACGGCGCCAAATCCGGCCAGTACAACGCGGACATCGCCTGTCACGCCGATTCGCACTCTTCATTCGCGGAAGCTTTCAAGAGCCTTCGCACCGCCTTCCTGATGGCGTCGCCCGAACGCGCACCGCGACATGTGGTCATCACCTCGTGCGAGGCCCTTGAAGGAAAATCCACGGTCGCCACGAACCTCTCGATCGCTCTAACGCAGCTCGGTCGTCGGGTCGTCGTCGTTGATGCCGACTTAAGACGGCCCCGCGTACACAAGGTCCTGAACATTCAGAGCGAGTTGGGTCTCTCCAGCTTTCTCTCAGGAAACGCGGAAATCTCCGAGATCGTTCAGGAAAGCGAAATCTCGAATCTGTTCGTCGTCACAAGCGGTCCTCTACCCCCGAACCCATCGGAGCTCCTCGCCTCGAAAGCACTCGACGCTTTCCTTGAAAAAGTCGATGAGCTTGGACCGTTTGACCACATATTTTTTGATTCCCCACCTCTGCTGCAGATGGCCGACGCGGTACTGCTGGCAAACCGAATGGACGCGACCATACTCGTAACGCGCGAGGGACGCACGACTCATCAAGCACTGGCTTCAGGCGCCAAACGGCTGCGACAGTCGCGTGCTCGCATTCTAGGAGCGGTCTTGAACGCAGTGGTGGAGCGGTTCGGCAATTACTACTACTACCGCTATCGCCGCGACGAGCCCGTCGATAGTTCGACAGGTCTCGCTCGAGCCAGAGGCCGCCACCGCGGTCGGGCGTGAACGTCGAGCATCTTCGCACAACCCTCCAGTTCGGGGTACTCGCGCTCCTGATCGGATCCCAACTGCCGTTCGGGTCGGTTCAGCCCATGGCGGTCCTTTCGGTTGAGCTGTGCGCGGCCGTGTTTGCATTGGGTGCTGTCTTGTTGGTGGGATGCGACGAGGACTCCCACAAAGCACTTCCCAGATTGACCATTGCGGCCTGCGCTGTGGTAGTTGCACTAGGGATCTATCAGGTCGTTCCTTTACCGTACGCGCTCGCCGAAAAATTCAATCCCACTGTGGATCTCGTGCGGCCAATAGTTCCGTATCTTGGGCTCGAGCATCGTCCGCGGGTAACTTGGAGTGTCGCTGCTCCGGACACAATCGATGCAATTCTCCGTTTCATTGCATACGTACTGATCGGTCTCACCGCCGCAGTCGCCTTCAACACCGAGATATCGCGCCGCCGATTTGCCGTGGTGTTCGTCGGCGGCGCTGTATTTCAAGCGGTCTATGGCTCCGGGGAGTATCTGACGGGGCGCCAGCACATTTTCGCGTTCGTAAAAAAGTATTACCTCGATTCTGCTACCGGGACGCTTATCAACCGCAATCACTTCGCCACCTTGCTCGCAATGGCGTTGCCGCTAGCGTTAACTTTGGCCACCTCCCGAGAGCGCCCGGATGGTATTCGCGGTTGGCGCGATCGCCTCACCCGGATGACCGGTGGCCGTGCGCTCATCCGGTTCTACGCGATGACAGCAACGGCGCTCATATGGATGGGACTACTCCTCTCGCATTCTCGCGCGGGGCTGTTGGCGGCGCTCCTCGGCATTGCGACGCTGCTGATTCGTCTTCAGGCTGCTCGCACAGCTCGCTGGACGTTCGCGATCGCTGGTGGCGTTTTGTTCGCCTTGCTCGCACTCGAACTGGCACAATCCCCCCTCGAGAGGTTTGCCGCGCTGAAGGTCGATCTCGAAACTAAGGGAGGCCGTTTCACTGTCTGGCACGATGCTTCGGCGCTAGTCGTCGCCCGGCCGCTGCTCGGCTGGGGCTTCGGAACTTTTGAGAGCGCGTTTCCAATGGTGCAATCGGCCAATATCCAGTCTCTCTACGATCATGCACACAACGATTGGCTTGAATGGACGATTGAGGGCGGGATCGTGACACTCGCGTCCGCTTTGGTGATCCTGATTCTGAATCTCCGCCCAACGATGTTGACCGGCGACGGACTCATTGAGGGAGTCTTGGTTGGCTGCCAGTCGGCAATTGTGGCCGTCGCGGTTCACGGCCTTTGGGATTTCTCGCTCCGAATTCCGACTGTGGCCATCGCATCGGCAACACTTGTTGGGCTGACGGCTGCCTCAGTAGAACAATCCGCGCGCTTGAGACGCACCTCCTTGGAGACCGCGCCAAGTCGTTGGGGGCGCAGCCGCGCGGCGCTGTCGGAGAATGGGTAATCTCGACGAATCAGAGCAGTGTATGACCACAGGAGTCCGGGACACGACGCATTCGTCCGGGATGCTCCGGATCGGCTTCTCTTCATGGCCGACCGTGGCGGCTCTGATTCTGTTCGTCGGAGCGACGATCTGGAGTCACAACCGAGATACGGTCGCTGCAGCGAGCTCGAGTAGCGCAAACGATTCCATAGTTTGGGTGGCTGGGCCAAAATCCGAAACCCTGCGTACAAGCGCAGTCGAGGAGCTTCGCTCGGCACTTCGGCAACTCGATGATCCAAATTCGGCCGGCTCTAGCGCGATAATAGGCAAGTATGGGCATGACCTGCTGAGCGTCAAACGTAAGTTACAGCTCTCAGCACGAGCGTCCGTTGCGGACAGTCGAGCTTTGCAAGCGCTCGCCCTTGTCAGCTTCGAGCTCCGCGTTCTCGGCATTTCGCCCCAGGACGACGATTGTCGGTCCCTACTTGAATTGGCGCGTAGCCGACGGCCTCGGGACGCACAATTCCAGCTGGATGTTGCGGGGACGTATCTTCGAATTGGCGATCAGGCCACGGCGTTGGCTATCGCCGCCAGCATGGTGCACGCAAATCCGGAGTTGGGAAGCGAGGCTGTAGCCGTGTTCGACGGATTTGATATTGAGCCCGGCCAGATCGCTCGCGCATTGGGAGATTCCGAGGGTGTCCTCTTGGCCCTTGAAAACCCGTTCTTGGACCGAGGTCTGGTGGATGACTACATGCTCGCGATCGAGAGGAACCTCTCGACCGCTTCGCCAGTCATTCTTGAGGTGTACGGAAATATCGCCGAGCTGCATGATCGGTGGCAGCGCGCGCGCCGCGCCCTTGAGGCCGTGGGTCGATTGGGCAGAAGTGAATCGGAAGCGGCTCGGATCGGAATCATCGCACGTTCATGCTTCGCTTCGGGCCAATTCGCGGAGGCTGAGGAGCTCGCGCGACGGGCCGTCAAAATGAACTCGGCGAGTCCACGGTGGCATGAGCTTCTCGGGGATTGTCTCGGCTCGCTGGGACGGAATGACGAAGCACTCGCATCGTTGGCTTCAGCCCTTCACGCCGCTGTCACGGGGAAGCCCTCAAACGGCCAACGCGGTCGCCTCTACCGAAAAATGGGAGAGGCCTACGAACGTGCCGGTCAGGGTGACCGTGCGTACGATGCGTATCGTCGCGCACTCGAACTGGTTCCCGAGGACCCCGTGGCGAACGATCGCCTACTTTCGATTACTCACGGACGTGAGAGAATCCCTTCCGGTTCATGAACGCCCAATCCCGTCAAATGTTCCCGCCTCTACTGCTTGCCCTTGTATTGCTCTGCGCTACTGTCGGCGCGCTGACCTCGGCCTCCCCGTTGGCCGGTGGTTCAGTACTCTTGGCTATCGCGCTGGTGTTTGTCGTATCCCGTGTCGATCGTCCATTGTTGTTCCTGTTCTTCGCATTCCTGATCGTTCAGGATCCATTCCTGTTCTTCGTCGGCGGCGCCGACACGCCATCCGGATTCATCATTAAGAGGCTCGACGAGGCGTTTTTATATCCGTTTGCGATCTGGACGCTAGCATTCAATCGTCGAGCTCAGTCAGCGCTGCTGGTTCCCCGAATCACCCTGCTGATAGGAGGTTGCTTCGCGGGAATGGTCATTTCGACTGCGATTGTCGGGGTGAAGTGGGCGCCCGCATTGATGGATCTCGTGCTCTTTTCAAAGCCGTTCATGTTGTTTGCAATCGGCACTGGTGTGTCGGCTGATGAAAGAGATATCAGGGAGGGTCTCAGGACTGGTCTTCCGTGCATGATGTTTGTCGTTCTCTTTGCCGTCGTCTTTCTAGTCGCGCCGCAATTGCAGGATGCGTATTTGGGGTCTCTGCGCGTCGCGGATCAGCGGATCGGAATGTTGTCCGCTCAGGGATTTTTCGACGGGCCCGGGGTCTACTCCTGGTTTTGTGCCGCTACGTTTGCGGTGGCTTACGCGGCCTATGTGTCGTTCGGTCGGATTGCGTACTTGCACTCTGCCATCGCTGCTGGGGCGTTTGCGGTTCTATCTTGGCGGCGAAAATCAATCGGCGGCATCGTGGCAATGGTCATTATCGCCACCGCAATTCAGGTGGGTCGTGATCGTGGGAGCCGTCGACGTGCTCTCGCCGTGTTCGCCATCGCCTCGCTTGTCGGTGTGACGATTCTCGCACCAGTCATGACCGCCCTCTGGCAGTTCACGCTCTACGAGTACCAGGGTGACCCAGGATCGATCGCGCGACTCGCGCTGCACTTTACTGCGCTGGAGATAGCCCGGGATCATTTCCCGTTTGGAACGGGATTGGCATCTTTCGGAAGCTACGCCTCAGCGGTCTACTACAGCGGCGTTTACACCGACTACGGCCTAGCGAGCGTGTGGGGCCTCTCACCGAATTACCCGGCGTTCATAACCGACACTTTTTGGCCGATGGTTCTTGGCCAAGGCGGCGTCGCATCCTTTGTCCCCTACCTTCTCTTCCTCGTACTTCTGTTAAAGACCAACTGGTCGGTGGCTCGGCAGACGACCTGCTCACGGGAGGATCGATTTCTTGCGCTTACTGCGCTGTTCCTTGTTGTGGGATCTCTGTTCGAGTCGACCTCGAGTCACATATATGACACGACGATGCAGTCGGCGTTGGTAATGGTTCCAGCGGGCACAGCATGGTCTCGCTTTGCACAATGGGCGAGGACAGATTCGCATAGCCGCCTGTCCTGACGACTCCGTTCCGCGGGAGTTCGCCTCGTCCTCTAAACTGGCTCCGTCGGCACGTCGACAGTCCGTACGATGTTGGAGTCCCGAATTTGCTCGTCCGGAATCCCAGTGACGCTGAGCTTCCTACGTCGTCGATTACGGTCGGAGACGAGCCGAACATTTCGACCTTCTCGCTTAGCGCTGGAAAAACTTGGCTTCACGTCGGCGCCGTTGGCGCGAGTCTAGTGTGCTTAGGACTCTCGCGGCTAGTCTTTAACGTTGTCGGACAGCATGTCTTCGGACTCCCACTGGTTGGACGAGCCAATCTGTTGCTTTCCGTCGCAATGCTCGCTGGATTGCCGTCGTCCGCTGGGCTGGCAATGGCGCTCGCGCGATTTCTGCCAATCTACCACTCGGACTCTCAAGCCGCGCATGCACTGAGAGCTGCCGCGAACATGGCCCTGCTCACAACTGCGGCTCTCGTCGCTCCCGTGGCCTTCGCATCGCGCGTCTTGGTTGGGCAGGAATCGTGGCTTTCGGACTTCACGATCGCCGGGCTTTGGGCGCTCCTCTACGCGGTGTATGCGATCGGAAGGGCGGCGCTTTTTGCAAAGTCAAGAGTCGGGCGAGCGTTAGTGCTTGAGCTGTTTGGATGCACGGCGTTCGGAATTGCACTCATTTTGGCGGCCCGGTGGCACGATCTGTGGTGGATTCCTTTTGCTCTGTACCCCGTCCCGATGAGCCTTAGTGTTCTACCTGCGCTGGCACGATTCGCTGATTTCGTCGATCCGCTTGGTCACCGAGAATTCCTTCGATTTGCGGTACTTGCCCTCTTGGGTTCCGTAGCTGGCCAGGGCGTCCAATACGCTTCGACACTCGTCGGCGGCGCGGCGGGAGGGGCGTCGTTGGCAGGTACCTGGGCCACCCTCGTCAGCCTTGCATCTCCGGTACTACTGCTTCCGCGAACGCTGAGCACGTCGTTTCTGCCACGACTCGCCGGGCTAAGTGTGACTTCGAAGGAGGAGTTCGAGCGCACCAGCCGCGAACATCAGAGTTTGTCGTCCCTGCTTGCTTTGCCGGCCTCCGTGGTTCTGGTATTGGCGTGGTCGGTTTGTCCCGCGGGGATCTTCCCATTGGAACTCGGCGCAAATTCTCGATTACCTTGGATGCTCTTGTGTTTTCTGACCTACGTTACCAGTCGAAGCGAGCCCCTCTTGACAGGAAATGCCGCGCTCGGGTTCGCTGGCCCAAACGCTGCCGCAGCTGGGCTCGGAGCTGCCATCTGTGCACTCAGCTGGTGGGCGCTCTCGCGTAGAACGAGCGTTCTCGTGGCGATTGCGGCTGGCTTACTTATCTACGCGGTCGTCGTCCCCGTGATCGCCCTCGTCGTGGTCCGGTGGAGATCATCCGGGTTGAAACCGTATTTCCGAATTCAGCCTGGAGACCTCGCGATGTCAGGCGTGATCCTGCTGGCTCTTCGATTTCCGGCAAGTGCTCGCGCGACCGTAACTGGATTGGCAGTCGCAGCCTTAGGGTTCGGGATTCAATGCTGGATTTTCTTTTCACGCCGTAAGGCGGGACGTAAGACTTCGTGAAGATCCTGTTTCTCACTGGCTCCCTCCCGCGCCCGGGACGACCTGGCAGTCTCGCCCCTGTTGCACGGCAGATCGAGTCTATTCGAAGGCGGGGCCTCGTCGTCGATGTGCTCGAGCTTGCTGGTCCGAAGAAGCTAAAGTACGCGATCGCTTGGTCGAGGCTAGTCGCTCGATGTCGGTCTTCAGACATCGTGCACGCGCACTTCGGCTACTCAGGATGGCTCGCCCTTGCGCAGCGACGACGCCCAGTCGTTATTTCGTTCATGGGTAGTGATCTCTTGGGTGACCGAGATCGCGACGACCGACTTACTCAAAAAGGTCGCATTGTTTCTTGGATGAACCGAGCGGCCTCCCGCCGGGCGAACGCCGTGATTGTCAAGTCGCGCGAAATGGCGTCGGTGCTCAACGGCCTAGATCCTCATGTGATTCCGAACGGAGTCGACATGATCCGCTTCTCCCCGATCGACCGACATCTCGCCCGTGAGCGACTCGGTTGGCAAGAGAGCGGTCATGTGGCGTTGTTCGCAAGTTGCCCCGACTTCCCAAACAAGGGTTTCCCCATCGCAGAAGGCGCGGTGAATCATGCGGCTCGCGCGCTTGGCCAGCGCGTTGAGCTCAAAGTGCTTTGGAACATCGACCCCGATCGTGTTTCGCTTTACATGTCGGCTGCGGACGCGCTCATCTTGGCCTCGCAACAAGAAGGCTCTCCCAACGTTGTCAAGGAGGCGCTCGCCTGCGAACTTCCCGTGGTCGCAACGGCTGTGGGCGACTTGCCGGAACTTCTCGCGGGCCTTCGGGGTTGCCACGTTTGTGCTCGCACGCCGGTGGCGCTTGGCAACGCGTTGGCCCTGGCTCTTCCGTCCGGCCGACTGACGAGCGGGCGCGAGACCTTGACTCGGCTTCGTCTCGATGAAGATAGCGTCGCCACAAGGATTGTAGCCCTTTATCATGAAGTCTTGGGGAGCGGCGCGAGGACATGAACATCGAGCGCGCGGTATTCGGAAACGTTTTGTTGCCCGCCGCATATCGGCTCATCGGAGATGGTCGGATCTCGCAAATGCCTAGATTCCTCGCGTCGGAACGCTGGACGAGCGAGGCGCTCGAGTTCGACCAGACCCAACGGCTTCGCAAGCTCCTCGTCTACGCCGGCGATCGCGTTCCTTACTATCGCGATTTGTTTCGGAAGCTCAAGTTCAACCCTACGCGCGTCGACACCTTGGCGGCACTCGCCGAGCTTCCGCCGATGACCCGGGAGGAGGTGCAATCGCAGCTCGATCGATTTCGTGCCGAGGGGATGCCAGACCGAGACATGCGCCGGGATGCAACCGGGGGCTCGACGGGAACTCCGATGGAGTTCTTCCACGAGAATCGATACCGCGCACTCACGACTGCCGCGGCGCTCCGCACCCGGACGTGGGCGGGATGGCGGCCAGGCTCACGAACGGTCTGGATATGGGGCGCCCCTCAGGAAACACGCGTATGGAAGACGATTCGAGGGAGAGCGATCGGATGGGTCAGCCGCAACCTCTACGTTGACGCGTTCCGAGCCGGCACCGCGGAAATGGCGGAGTGGTTTCAGCGGATCAGGGACTTTCACCCGCAGTTCATCTACGGCTACGCCAGCTCAATCGCCCACTTCGCCTCTTATCTGGCGTCGCGAGGTGACGCCATCGGGGGCGTGCGCGGCGTGTTCTCGACCGCGGAGCGGCTGCACCCCTGGCAACGCGAGGTCATCGAGCAGGTGTTCAAGTGCAAAGTATTCGATCATTACGGAAGCCGTGAGATCAAGGCCATCGCAGCTGAATGCGAGGCCGGTAGCATGCATATCCTGGCCGATCTCAATCTCGTTGAAGTGGAGAATCCACTCCTTGACGCCGCGCCGCTCCTCGTCACGTCTCTCGAAAACTACGCCATGCCGTTCATTCGTTACCGGATTGGGGATATCGGCGCGTTGCAGCCAGGCCCCTGCAAGTGTGGTCGTGTGTTGCCCCGCTTGTCACTGACGATCGGCCGGCAGACCGACATCTTCGTCACGCCGGAAGGGCGCCACGTTCACGGAGAGTACTTCACGCACCTCATGTACGGCGTGCCGGGCTTGTCGAGCTTCCAGTTCTACCAACCCACGCCCGAACGCGTCATTCTTCGTGCCGTGCCGAACGCCGCGTACGATAGCGACGTTCACCGTCGATTGATGGCGCTGGACGAGAGAATTCGTCGGGACGTGAGCCCGAACATTGGGCTCGAGGTCGCGATCGTCGACCAAATCCCACTCAGCCCCACGGGTAAGTTCCGCTTCACCTGGTCGGATGTCCCGGCCGGACTCATTCCGCGATCGAGCACCATGTGATGCCCGTCGTGGCACTCTCGCGTGATCCCGCGGCGACGTATCCGACGACGCCGCCGTTTCATCCCCATGAGCGATATCCCGAATTCAGCGTAGGCCTGCTGGCAAAGACGCCGCTCGCTCCTAACCCGAACTTCGTCTATCCACTCTTGCGCGAATGTTTTCGAAACATGGGGTTCGATTCGCATCGCTTCGGCACGAGCGAGTGGAATCCGCTTGCGAGCGTCGTTCCTCGGGACGGGCGCGTTGTCCTGAAACCTAACTTCGTGATGGACGAGCACGGCTCGACGTTGGGGACGCAATGCTTGATCACGCACGGTGCCGTGCTTCGGGCCTTGATTGATTACGTCATCCTGGCCGGTGGCCCGAATTGTAAGATCGTCATCGCAGACGCCCCCCTCCAGCAGGCCGACTTCGAAGGAATCATCCGCTCCTCGGGTCTCGATGCGGTGGTCCGAGCCGTCCTCGACCTCACCGGTGTGAATCTGTCCGTTTTGGATCTTAGACGGCTTCGGGCGGTCACGGATGACCGCCGGGTGATCAATGCGACCGTCGAACTGCCCGGCGATCCGCTCGGTTACGTGACGGTCTCGGTGGATCGCGGGAGTCGGCTCGAGGAAATCTCGGGAGAGCGCGCGGCGTTCGCCGTCACGGACTACGACCGTGCCGAGATGCGTCGCCATCATGGGCCTGGACACCACGAGTACCTGCTGTCTCGAACCGCTCTGTCCTGCGATGCCTTTATCAACGTCCCGAAGCTGAAGACCCACCAAAAGGTCGGCGTCACAATCGCTCTCAAGAATCTTGTGGGAATCAACGGCAGCAAAGACTGGCTGCCACACTATCGCCCGGGTCCTCCTGAAGACGGCGGCGACGAATTCCCGCGGAGAAACTCGATCAGCTCGGCTCACAGCAGGGTCCGTGCAAAGCTCCAAGGCCGCAGCCCGCGACTGATGCGCGCAGCGCAGCTGCTCTGGCGCGCGTACAAGCGATTCTTCGAGGCACGAGGCATCGGGTTGAGTTTCGAAGATCATGCGGCCGGGGGCCGAATTCTGGGCGGCGCGTGGCACGGAAACGACACCGCGTGGCGCATGGTGCTGGACCTGAACACGGCGATGGCCCACGCATCCGCTGATGGTCGAATGGACGATCAAACCGATCGGAGATATCTCGCTGTCGTCGACGGAATCGTCGGGGGTGATGGCGATGGTCCGCTGTCCCCCGAACCGCGACCCGCCGGAATCTTGGCCGTGAGCGCCGATGCGGTGGCGCTCGACCGAGTCCTCGCTCATGTCATGGGATTCGACCCAGAGAAGATCCCCATGCTGCGGGAGGCCGTACGAGGCGAACTCCCCCGGATTACGGCGCTCACTCCCGGGGCCGACCCCGAGGTCAGGGCCTCTCCTAGTATCCAAGATTGGAAGTCGTTGCACCTTGGATTCCGCGCTGCGCCCGGGTGGCGTGGCCGCATCGAGCGACCCACCGCGGCCATCGAACCTCAGATGGAATTCGAACCCACACCCCCGTGACAAGCCTCACGAGGGCGCTGACCGACTACGGCAACCCCCGGTCGGTGGGGTCGCGCCTACGGGCTCGCCGTTTTGCGCATCTCCTGCCGCTCATCGAATCCGCGTTCCGGGAGAAGGGTTCGGTGCGAATCGTCGATCTTGGCGGTACGCCTACTTACTGGCGCCTACTTTCGCCGGACTATCTCGCGTCACGTCACGTCGAAATAACCTTGATCAATCTGCCCGGAGAGCTCGAGGGTTCAGCGGTTCATCCATTTCGCACTCTGGCCGGCGACGCATGCGACATCTCGAATTTTGCCGATCAGACGTTCGACATTGCGCATTCGAACTCGGTAGTGGAACACGTCGGCGACTGGGCCCGCATGAAGGACTTCGCCAAGGAAACTCGGCGTCTCGCGCCTAGATACTTCGTACAGACCCCGAACTTCTGGTTCCCGATCGAGCCACATTTCATGTGTCCGCTCTTTCACTGGCTCCCAGAACCCGTCCGAGCTCGTATCCTGACGATTACGGGTCTCGGTCACTACCCTCGGGCCGCGTCGTGGGACGCGGCGATTTCGGCTGTCCAGGGCGCGAGGCTCCTGAGTCGGCGCATGATGGCCACTCTTTTCCCGGATGCGAAAATTGTCACTGAGCGCGTCGCGCTGCTGCCGAAATCGTTGATGGCGATTCGCTCGCCTTGAGGAGCCGATCGTGCCAAAGCTCGAACGTAATCAGCGAGAACAGCTGCCAGTGAAGATCCCGTTGGCCTGACTCGTGCTGCTTGAAAAGGCGCAGCATCTCCGCGCGATTGAAGTACGTCGAGCAAGCCGAGCCGTTTTCGAGAACGCGACTCCGGGCGTCCTTCAGTCGTCCCTCTCTCATCCAGCTGGAGACGGGCGTTTCGAATGCGATTTTCGGTCGTTCCGAGAGTCCCGAGGGTAGCCACCGATCGAGTGCACGCTTCAGGATCCACTTGCCCGTTCGTCCACGGACCTTCCATCGCGATGGAATGCTTTCGGCGTATTCCATGAGCTGAAGATCCAGGTACGGGACCCTGGCCTCCAACGACGTCGCCATGGAGATCTTGTCGGTGTATGTGAGCAGATTGTCCGCCAACGAGAAGCGGGAGTCGACATAGAGCATTTGAGACAAGGGACTCCGATGTTCGACACCACTGCGCCAGAGTGCGATCACTTCGTCCGCCGCCTCCGCGCCCTGAAACCGCCCACCCAGCAAGACCTCCCTGTCCCGGTCATCGAAGATCGAGTACACGGCACGCATGCGCCGGCCGATCTCGCCTTCCCCGAGCGATGCGAACGCCCGTTTCAGCCGCTCGCCGCGCGGCAGGGCCGTGACGAGGGGTCCGAGGACGCGTTGTCGTAGAGGCTCCGGGAACGCTCTAAAAAACCCACCCCAGTGCTCACCGACATGACGGGCGTATCCGCCGAAAGGCTCATCGGCACCCTGCCCGGTGACCACCACCTTGACGTGCTCGCGCGCGAGTCGGCAAACTTGAAACAGCGGTAGGGTCGAGGATGTCGCGATCGGCTCCTCGAGCTGCGCGACGCATCCCTCCAGCAAGGCGGCGTAGTCCTTGGCTGTGATCACCACTTCGTGATGCTCGGTACCGAGCCGCGCTGCCGTTTCCCTGGCGGCGGCACGCTCGTCGCGGTCAAAATCGTCCGAAAAACCGACCGTGAATGTCTTGGGTGGCTCCCCCGTCACATAGCGAACGATCGAGGCAATGGCCGTCGAGTCGACGCCGCCGCTCAACAGCACGCCTACCGGCACGTCAGCGACTCTCTGGCGATCGACCGCTGCGCAAATCTTTACCGAGAGCTCTTCTTCCAGATCCTGCCGCGAGGACTGGGAGAGGTCTTGGAACGACGGTCGGTTGAACCGAACGACCTTGGTCCCGCCCTGCTCGACAACCAGCGCGTGACCGGGCATCAGCTTTCGGATTCCACGGATCGCCGTCCAGGGCGCGGGGACAAATCGGAGCATCAGAAAAAGTTCGAGTCCCGTGGGATCAAGCACGCGTTCGGCGTGAGGATCCGCAAGGATGGCGCGGATCTCCGAGCCGAACACCAATTCGTGCCCTGTGTCTCTGTAGTACAGCGGTTTGACACCGAACGGATCCCGGGCGAGCATCAATCGGTGCCGCCGGCCGTCCCAGACAGCCAGCCCAAACATCCCGTTCAAGCGCTCGAGAGCATCCAACCCCCATTCTTCGTACGCGTGAAGCGCCACTTCACTGTCCGAGCGCGTTCGGAAAACGTGGCCCGTATCTTCCAGCTCGACGCGCAGCTCGCGATAGTTGTAGATCTCGCCGTTGACAACGACGTGTACCGTCCCGTCCTCGTTGGCGATCGGCTGGCGGCCGCCCTCCAAATCGATGATCGACAGACGGCGCATGCCGAGTCCGATTGCACCATCCACGAACGTTCCGCGATCATCAGGGCCGCGATGCAACATCGAGTCGGTCATCACCGACAGTAGTAGCGGATCAGCTGGTCGACCGGTTCCGTAATTGAAGATGCCGCAGATCCCGCACACGGCGACGGAACCTCCTGAGTCCAAGAGATCCTAGCCTAGAATGCGGCGGCCAGGAGTCTTTTGTGACCCAGCGTTTCGCCGTGTCCAGTGATCAGCCTGACAGCAGGAAGTACATTCTTTTCGCATGTGTGGCACTTTTGCTCTCGACGGCTCTCGGGCTCGTCATTGCCGAGTGTGTCCTTCGTCTCTGGTTCCCACAGGACTCGCTCTCTCCCCGCTGGGGCTTCTCGGCGCAGTTCTGCACGTTGCCGTTCCCGTCCGACCGGATGATCCACGAGCGTCCCGGTCGATGGCGCTTCGTGTACACGACGAACTCTCGAGGCGACCGCGGCCGGGACGTGCCGGTCTCGAACCGCTACGTCATTCCCAACGTCGTGGTCCTCGGCGATTCGTATACGTTCGGCGTGGGCGTAAGAGACGGGGAGGAGTACCCTGCGGTTCTCGAGAAATCGCTCGCAGGCACGGCGAGCGTCGTCAATCTCGGCGTCGGCGGCTGGGGCTTAACGCAGGAAATCCGTCGCTACTATGAGTTCGGCGCCCTGTACGAGCCGAACGTCGTTGTCTTGCAGTTCTCCGCGAATGACCCCGAGGACAACTTGAAGTGCCCCGTGACGGAGTTCCAAAACGGTCGATTCGAGTTCCATGACACCGATGAACGGATTTTTCGTGTCAAACGCTACCTTTCTCATTCCTTCATCCAACGGAGCCAGCTTTACAATTCGGTCCGGGATTCGGTCTACCAGGTTTTCGCCGCGAAGACGATCGCACGGAGCCGCCGAATCGTGGAGCTTCACGGGGATCCACAAAGCGGGTCGGTGGACGAAGGCGTGTACATCAATCTGCTCAGACCGTTCGTCGAGGATCTCCATCGCCGGGGAATACACGTCGTATTCATCACGGTGGACGGTCAGCTCTCGGGATTCCCGACGATCGCTAGAGAGGTGCAGCGGCTCGCCACCGAGGGCGTGCTCGACTTCGTGGACACGGCGACCTGGCTCGCCGGGATGAGCGGCTATGCTTCACCGGAAGGTCATGTTTGGGGTAGGGCCGCTCACAAGGTGATCGGGATGCGTCTCGCCGACCTCATTCAGGGGGCGATTTCAGGGCGTCGACGATAGGTGGCAGGCACGTCGATGCGCGCGGTGCTCAGCTCGTTTCTCGGTGTTCCCCTCGCCCCGCTGACCACGGATGAAACCGTGGGGCGCTGCCGCGAGCTCATCATGGCAGGCCGTCCCGCTCAACACGTTGTCCTGAACGCCGGGAAGTGCGTGCTAATGGAGGACGAGCCGGACCTCCGGGACATAGTGAAAACCTGCGATATTGTCAGCGCCGACGGCCAGGGAGTGGTCTGGGCCGCACGGTTTCTCGGCATGCGCGTGCCCGAGCGTGTGACGGGTATCGATCTCATGGCACGTTTGCTGGCCATAGCTGAGGTCGAGGGGTTGCCGGTCTATTTTCTTGGCGCCACGGACGAGGTCCTCGAATCTTTTTGCCGCGTGGCCCTGAAACGGCATCCAAGGCTTCGCATCGCGGGTCGGCGGAATGGTTATTTCGGCGCCGACGAAGAAGTCGGCGTCGCAGACGCGATTCGGGCATCCGGCGCTCGGCTGCTGCTCGTCGGAATCTCCAGTCCTTTGAAAGAGCGCTTTCTGGCGCGCAATCTCACTCGCATGGGGCCGGTGTTTTCAATGGGAGTAGGCGGGAGCTTCGATGTGTGGGCCGGGAAAACGAGCCGCGCGCCGCTATGGATGCAGAGCTCAGGGCTCGAGTGGTTTCATCGTTTCTTGCAGGAGCCGCTACGCATGTGGCACCGATACCTCGTCGGGAACCTGAGATTCGGTTGGATCGTGCTTCGCGCCAGAATCACATCGCGTTAGAATCCGCGACGTGATCAGTCAGCGCGCCAGGCAAGCGAGCTATCTGTTCGCGCTCGCCGATGCCATGCTGCTCGTGCTGGCGCTATTTCTCGCGATTGGGTTGCGAAGCCTGGTGCCCCTCCCGCTCTTAAGGGACGGCCTGTCAATTAACTTGGGCACCCACATATGGCTTCTGACGGTTGGGATTCCGGTGTATTGGATGCTCGCATGGGGGCATCGCCTGTACGACCCGTCCGCGTTGCGTGGCCGCGCGTCGACAGTCACGTCGCTCCTATGGACATTTGGATATTTGACCGCAGTCCTTGGACTGGCGATCTTCATCTTCCAGGTCAAGACGTTCTCGCGCGCCATCTTTTTCTTGTTTCTTGGCATCGGGTTTCTCTCGATTGCCGCGACGCGGATCACGCTCGTCTGGCTGTCGAAACGCACGGGGCGCGACGCCGCGGATCTGCGCGGTGTCTTGATTGTTGGCACAGGCCCTGAGGCCGCAGACGTCCGCGTCAAGATCAGGAATCACGACGAACTGGGAATGCGCGTTGTGGGTCACCTCCTAGGACCCAACCCGGCCCCAATGTCTATTGACGAGACTCAAGTCCTCGGCCGGCTCGGCGACCTCAAGCGCATCGTCGAGGAGCGCGTGGTCGACGACGTCGTCTTTGCGATTCCAGTCGCGGAGTCGTTGGCTTGCGAGCAGGAGATCGGCTGGTGCGAGGAGGTTGGTGTCACCGTGCACCTGCGTGCCGATATCGTGCGGACGCTCTTCGCTCGCATGTATCCGACGGATCTCGACGGCACGCCGATGCTCACAGTTTCCGCGACGCCGCACCAGCCTGTCGCGCTGCTCATGAAGCGGGTCACCGACCTGCTCGGCTCGGCAGTCGCCCTGGTCGTGCTATCCCCGGTCTTCGCAGCAGCGACCGTGCTGGTGAAAGCGACCTCGCGAGGACCTGTGTTCTTCTCACAGACGCGTGTCGGCCTCAACGGTCGTACGTTCAAGTTGTACAAATTTCGTTCGATGTACCGCGACGCGGAGGCGCGGCGTGCGGCTTTGGACGGCCTGAACGAGATGACAGGGCCGGTGTTCAAGATCAAGGACGATCCGCGCATCACGCCGGTCGGCAAGTGGATGCGCAGATTGTCGATCGACGAGATTCCGCAATTCTGGAACGTTCTCGCCGGAGACATGAGCTTGGTCGGACCCCGACCCCCAATCCCGGACGAGGTGAAGAAATACGAGCGCTGGCAGCGGCGGCGCCTGTCGATGAAGCCGGGGATCACCTGCCTCTGGCAGGTCTCTGGGCGCAACGGCGTCGATTTCGAGAACTGGATGCGCCTCGACCTCGCCTACATCGACACCTGGTCCCTGCGACTCGACGTCCAGATCCTGCTGCGCACCGTCCCCGTGGTGCTCACCGCCCGTGGCGCACATTGACCCGTCACGGCCGCTCGGAAGACGGTTGGTGGGAATGTTCCTGCTCTGCGCCGCCGTGTCGCCCTCGGTCCTGGCTCAGGAGCTGTCGCCTCTCGATCCCCCCGACACTTCCCGCTACCTCCGGTGGGGTCCGCTCCGGGTCCGTCCGGGTCTGACGATCCCTAATCTCGGCTACGACAGCAACGTCTTTGCCGTCACAGACCAAAAGGCCGAATCGGACCCCTCATCGAAGGTCGGGGACTACTTCGTGGCCTTGGCACCTCGCGTGGAAGGTCTTGTTCTCTTCGGGCACAGCGCATTTCTCACGTTCGACGAGCGGCTCGAGTTCTATGCCTACGCAAGCCAAAACGAGCTCAACTACTTCAATCAGTACGGCAAGGCTCGATTGACGGTGCCGTTCGGCCGATTTGGCTTCTACGGGGACTTCGGATTCGATCGCACGCGAGACCGCCCCTACGACGCACAGGACATCCGTCCCGTCCGAAAGACGTATCCGTTTGGCGGCGGTCTGATTCTCAGGCTCGGCTGGAGGACTGACGCCGAATTGGGATTTACGCGCACCCGCTTCTCGGCGCACGACCCGAACGAGGCGTGCGACCCCGCGGTCACGCCCGGTTGTTTCACGGTTGCCGATCTCAATGATCATACCGAGACGGGGACGCGTGTTCGTGCGCGCTATCTGGCATTCGGCCGCGCACGTGTGCTTCTGGATCTGGCGCAGCGGGACATCGCCTTCGACAACACGGCTGTCGGGCGAGACGGCCACGAACACCGTCAGCTCGTCGGATTGGATTTTGGGCTGGGCGGACGCGTGTTTGGGACAATTCGCGTCGGGCATGCGGCCTTCAACCTCACCGCGACGAGCAATTCCGATTTCAACGGGCCGGTGGCCGATATTGCGCTCGGCTACAACTTCGGCGGGTCGGGAAGCTACGTGACATTCACTGGTGCCCGAGATATCCGGTACACCGTGTTCAACCCGACGCCGCTGTACATCTACACGGGCGGCGATCTGAGTTTCGTCAAGTATTTCAACCGCTTCATCGGTGGGGAGCTTGGCGCGGGTCGCGCGAGTCTGGAGTTCCTCAACGACCCGTTGGGGCGAGTGGACAATGACACAACGGCCACGATCGGCATCCGGTTTCGGATCTCAGAGACCGATCTCGGCCGACGTGTCGAATACGCGCTGCGATATGTCCGCTGGATTATTAACTCGACTCAGAACGATGTGGATCAGAACCGAGGCACGATCGGATTCGGAGTCTCGTTCGGCTATTAGGAGAAAAAGGGGAGTGTCCCCTTTTTCTCCCTGGTAAACTGAGGCGTCCATGCTGATCCTCTCCGCGCTTCTTTTCCTCGCCGCTCCAGCGGATGCGCCCC